>Ga0247762_1000161_pt1 | contig 27534 bp, 15 predicted proteins | sample UWRJL081202R4_FD_181016 | JGI IMG/M metagenome (GOLD analysis project Ga0247762, IMG submission 181016) | Plant litter microbial communities from Arlington Agricultural Research Station in Wisconsin, United States - UWRJ-L081-202R-4 | ecosystem: Environmental > Terrestrial > Plant litter >...
AATTTGCTTTCGTCGCTTTCGTCGTAGTAGTATGTGCGGGATGCTACTTCGAGCTTGGAGTTTTCCTTTTCATTGAAGTTAACTTGCTCGATGGGATCTTTCATGTTGATGAGGCCTACGAGGTAGTCTATACCGGCCTGGTCGTCGGCTGCCATGAGGTCGAGCATCATATCGTATACGTCTATGTTGCCGGCCTGTACGAGTTTGGCTTCATGTGTTTTCCGAAGGTCTGCTTTTACGTCCTGGTCGGTATCGTAGAAGGCGTTCTTTACCTGTACTTCCTGGCCTACGACCACGTCGAACTGCTTGATGGTCTTCAGGGCGATAAGCTGATACAGCTCGTAGAAGTAGCTCTGGTTTGGCACGTTCACGTTGAGTGTATACGGCAGGAAGCCTTCCGACTCGATCACAACGTCGTAGTTCTTGGCCGGCGGCAGGATGATGAGGTAGTTACCCGTGGCCGGATCAGGATTGTATACGAAGTCGAGTTTCTTATCGGTGCTGTTGTCTATCAGGTAGATCTTGGTAGGGATAGGCTTTCCGGTCTCGGCATTGATGATCTTACCCTTGATCATGGTCAGAGGTATGTTCGCAGACTCGGCAGGCATATCGAGGTAATAGATGTCCTGGCCACCCATGCCGCCTTTGCGGTCTGACGAGAAGTAGCCGCGTGTACCGTCGGCTATCAGGGTAAAGTAGTTGTCGTTGGCGGTAGTGTTTACGGGATAGCCCATGTTTTCAGGCGAGGTCCACTTGTTGTTTACGAGCTTTGTTAGGAAGATGTCGCGTCCACCCATGGAGTTGTGGCCGTCCGATGTGAAGAACAATGTCTTTTGGTCGGGGTGGATAAAGGGTGCGTCTTCGTTGGCTTTGGTGTTGATGCCGGGGCCGAGGTTAGCAGGTGTGCTCCACGTGCCGTTGGCTTGCATGGTAGTGCGGTATATATCGAGGCCACCCTGTCCGCCGAGGCGGTCGCTGGCGAAGTAGATGGTCTTGCCGTCGGGCGTGATGCTGGCGGTTGACTCGAGGTACTTCGGTGTATTGATTGTCGGTGTCAGGAGACCGGGTTTGGACCAGCCGTCTGCAGTTTTGGTGATCTGGAAGAGCCCTCCCGGATCAGCCGCGCCGCCCATGAAGATGAGCATCTTCTGACCGTCGGGCGACATACCCGCAGAGCCTACATTATAGTCGTGCGCAAGAGGTATAACCTTGGGCTCCGTCCAGCTGCCGGCCGCGTTACTCGATGTATAGATCTCTTCGATGAATTTATCGCCGGTGCGGGTCTTGCCGGTGTTGGGGCGCAGGGCAGTGAAGGCCATTACGCTTTCGTCGGCTGACACAACGGGGTTATATTCTGTGTACTTGGTATTGATGATGGAATTGAAATGGTGCACGTTGAAATCGCGGGGCACCGACATAAGCGCAACGGCGTTGTGACAGGTTTGGATCGCCTCGTCGGCCTGTGCTATAGCTTTTTTGTCGGCCTTATTGCTGAGGTCGCGGAATTTGGTAAAGCTTTCGATAGCCTTTTGTAAGTTCTCGTCCAGCAGGTAGAGAGCCCCCAGGTCGTAGTTCAGAGACACCGGCATCGATTTGTCCTGTAAGGCTGTTTCAAAGTAAGGTATGGCTTTGATCTGCTCGTTGAGATCGCCCGTTTTCTGATAACATACGCCTACTTTATACTGTACGGCGGCGCTTTTATCTCCAGCCTGAATGGCTTCGAGGTATTTGGGAAGCGCCTGATCGTAGGCCTTCACACTGTAGAACTTCTCAGCCTCGGCCAAAGCCTTATTACTCTGGGCCATGGAGGCGACGGCGGTAAAAAGTAAACACGCCCACAATAAAAAAAGAGCTCTCATGATCTTTGAATTTGACTTCGAATCTACAAAGGATATACCGAAAAACGAATTCCTTGTGTTTTTGCATTGGATGTGCAAACCTTACATCTAAACTTTAGTTCAAATTTGCCGTATATGGTACAACTGAAATGTAACATCAGAAAATCAACCCTGTGTAATGCGCAATTACCCTAATTTAACTCATTCTATAGGATTTTTGTTGGTTTATGCCGAGTTTTAGGGGTATCAGTGGAACTCTATGAAATCTCAAATACTACAGTTTTTTGATATTCAGCGTGGTGAAGGCATGCGTGTAGGGCTCTTATTGGTGATGAGCTTTTTCATGGGTGTGTTTCTGGCAACGGTATCGGTAGCATCGCAATCGTTATTTTTGCTTCATTTCAATGAGGAAACTGACCTTCCTATCGCCCTTCTTATTTCCGGAGCGTTCGGCTTGACGGCTACGCTGCTCTATAACTTCCTGCAGAACCGCATCCCGTTCCCGCTGCTGGCGGGCTTCAACCTGGTGCTTATCACGATCCTTACAGCGTTTATCGAGTTTGGCGAGGGCGTTTTCGACGACCCGAACACGATGCACTTCTTCAGCTTTACGCAGATCGTCCCCTTCTCGTTTATTATCTACCTGGTGTTCTGGGGGGCGTTCGGCCGTATGTTCAACCTGCGCCAATCCAAGCGCCTTGTAGGCACGGTAGATATCGGCGCGATGATCGCGTCGTTCATTGCGTTCTTCTCCATCCCTCAGTTCCTGGAGTGGATGGGCAACCGGACGGAGGTCCTTTATACGGTGGGGCTGATCGCCGTAACTGTTTTCCTGTTGCTCTTCTTCTACCTCACCTACGTTTACCTGAGCCGCTCATTGCCTTTCGCACAGGAACGTGCCATGTATAAGAAGGTTAACATCAGAGAATTTCTCGGCAACCGGTACCTGATCTATATGTCGCTGTTCGTTATCGCGTCGATGATCGCGGCGAACTTCGTGGATTACTCGTTCCTTAACGTTACCACGCAATACATGGAGGAAGATGTACTGGCGAGCTTCATCTCGCTGTTCGAGGGTACTATTGTGGTGTTCGCGTTTCTCTTCCAGGTTATCGCCACGGATCGCATTATCAAGGAATACGGCATCCGTGTTTCGATGCTCATCAACCCACTGCTGATGGCGCTCTTTACAGTATGCGCGCTGGTTCTCGGCGCGGTGTTCGGCTACTCGCCACAGGATAACTTCTTCGTGGTATTCTTCCTTATCATCGCGGTCAGCAAGCTGTTTATACGCTCTTTAAAAGATTCGCTGGATAACCCCACATTCAAGCTGTACCTGCTGCCTATCGAAGGAAGCATACGCATCGATGTGCAGACAAAGGTCGAGGGGGTGGTGACGGCGTTTGCGAGTCTTGTTGCCGGTGGTTTGATTATTCTGATCAGTAAGATCGAGAACTTTAGTCCGATATATATCACACTCTTTACGGTGCCTCTTATTGTAGGCTGGTATATTGTAGCGAACCGGATGTACGTAAGCTACCGTCACACGCTGCAGAACACGCTGGCGCGTAATAAAGGCAAGACCGGCGTCCGTAGCGCCGAGCAGGAGTATACGGTAAGTACAGTATTGGAGAAGGAGATAAACAGCACTGCCGAAGAGAAAGTTATATACGGCTTGCGGCTTATGGAAAAGCTGGAGCCGGCGCTGTTCGAGAATACACTGGTAAGGCTTACGGGCAGCGAATCGCGTAAGATCAAGATCTTTGCTTCCGACAAGCTGAAAGCCATGGGGCTGGAGGCTGATCCGACGGAGCGCACAGAGGTACGCACGCTGGCCGAGCAGGCTTACGGCGACCTGGAGTACAGCGATGTGCTGTCAATATCTCCGGAGAAGCTCTTGCGCCTCAGCAAGTCCGGAAAACAAAGCGACCGGCGCCTGGCCGCCAAGTTACTGCGCAAGCTTATCGGACCGAAGACGATATTTATATTATTGGAGCTGCTGCGCGATGTAGATCAGAAGGTGCGTTACGAAGCGCTTTATACTGCGCGGAAGGTGAATCGCTCAGAAACATGGCCCCTGCTTATAGAACTTCTCAACTCGCCGCTGTATAGCCACCAGGCTGCTGCTGCGCTGAAAGAAGTGGGCGAGCCTGTACTGGCCTCACTGGAAGCGGCTTTCCACAAGTCGGGCCAGAACGACCTGGTGATGCTGCGCATCGTGCAGATCATGGGCCGGATCGGCGGCAAGCAAGCGCTGGAGCTGCTTTGGAAAAAGGCCGACTACCCGGACAAACGTATTGTCAAACAGATCCTCTACTCACTGCGCTATATCAACTACCGGGCCGAAGGCCGCGAGGCACGCGACGTGATGGACCTGCTGGAAACGGAGATGAGCAAAACGATCTGGAACCTGGCCGCGCTGGACGAGCTGCCGGAAACTCCGGAGTTTCAGTTCCTGCGTGAGGCGCTGCGTGAAGAAGTTCAGGATAATTATGACCAGATCACCATGCTGCTCTCTATCCTGTACGACGCCGAGTCTGTACGACTGGTGCGTGAGAACCTGGACTCTGGAGACCCGGACAACATTGCGTTCGCGATGGAGCTGCTGGATATCTTTATCGACCCCGAGCTCAAGCCCAAGCTGATCCCCCTGCTGGACGAAAGCCCTACACACGAGAAATTAAAGAATCTGCAACTGCACTTCCCGCGGGAGAGTTATACGCCGATACAGGTTATCAACTACATCCTGAACCGGGACTTCAACCTGAACAATCGCTGGACCAAGGCTTGCGCGATTCACGCTTCGGCCTATATACAGGACTTCCGCATAAGCCGCGGGTTAGTTGCGCAGATGTTCAACACGGACCGCCTGCTGCAGGAAACCGCCGCGTGGGTGATCTTCAATAAAGACCGCAAGATTTACAACGCTATTGCCGAACGCCTGCCGGAGAAAGACAAGAAGTTCCTGGATTCTTCTATCGAGAACAACCAGTTGCTGGACGGACTCAATGACGGCTTCTTCCTGTTTATCGAGATGGTTATGTTCATCAAGCAATCGTCTGCTTTCCGCGAGATACACGGGTTGCTGCTGAGCGACCTGGCGGATAAGATCGTACCTATGGACCTGGACACACGTGGCAAAGTGCGTTTTGCTCCTGAGGAGAACCAGTCTCCGATTTTCATAGTAGCGCACGGAGCAACCAGGCTGATGGGCCAGGACCACGAGATCACAACACTGAAACGCGGCGACGTATACGGCGAGCTGTTCCACGACGGCGCTGTGGAAAGCGTCTACTCCATCGAGGCTACGGAGCGCTCTGTTCTTTTCAAGATCAACCTGATGGATTTTTATTTTGTAATGGCCAACCATCACGAGCTGGTGCAGGGCATTATCAAAAATGTAACCGAACCGACGCCAACTGAATAATACTACTACTCTTAAAAAAAGGAACCCCATGGCATTTGATATAGACGTACTCATTGTGTTCGCCGATCGCGATAATGAAAATATCGCGAAGATGGACACTGGCTGGGTAACCCAGTTCAAGAAATTCCTGGAGCTGATGCTGATCCAGGTGCTGGGTGAGAAACCTAACGTGATGCTGAAAGGCGAGTACGACACCATGACCTCTCCCAACCTGGACAACGTGGGTATCCTGATGCCCGTTCTTTCGAAGGATTTTATTCAGTCTGGCAATTGCCTGGATTATGTGGAGACCTTTTATAAGGTCATTGAAAAATCTCCTAAGGGCCGCAACCGTCTTTTTAAAGTCTTCAAGTCTCCGTTGACGCTTGCCGAGCAACCGCCGCGTTTGCGTGAGTTGCTGGGCTACGAAATGTACCAGCTCGACCCGGACTCCGGAGAAGTTCGCGAATACACAGATTACTTCAGTACAGAAGCCGAGCGCCAGTACTGGATGAAGATAGTCGATCTTACGTATGATCTCTCGGAAGCGCTTCTCCATCTGCGTGACGACAAAAGCCGCGCCGAGGTCAATATCTATAAACGTAAAACCATTTACCTGGCAGAGACAGGACACGACCTGTCGGTGCAGCGTAACATCATCAAACGCGAATTGCAACGCCACGGCTATAATGTTCTTCCGAACCAGACACTACCCGGCACCCTGGCCAACCTGGAGCGGACGGTGAAACGCGACCTGGAAGAGTGCTCGCTCTCGATACACCTCATCGGCAGCGCCTACGGAGAGATCCCCGAGGGTTCGGACCGCTCTGTGGTGGACATCCAGAACAAGCTTGCTGCCGAGAAGACGGTACGCGCGCGTGAAGCCGGCCAGGAGTTCTCACGCCTGATCTGGATCTCATCGAACCTGACGCATGCCAGCGAGAAGCAGAAGGCGTTTATCGAGAACATACGTCGCGATGTGGAAGCGCAGGAAAGCGTGGAAATACTACAGACTTCGCTGGAAGACTTCAAGAACATTATGCGCGAGGAGCTGGTAGATGCCGGCGAGAAGAAGACCCTTGATGAAGGCAGCGGCCGTACGCTCTACCTGATACACGATCGTGTAGACCTGCAAGACGTACAACCCTTTATTGAAGTGATCGAGAAAGCGGGGTTCCGCGTGGTTCTTCCCGAGTTCGAAGGTGAGTTGCTGGCGCTACGCCAGAAGCATATCGATAACTTACGGAACCTGGATGCCGCCATTATATACAAAGGCAAGGTAAACGAGCAGTGGGTTCGTATGAAGGCGCTGGACCTGCTGAAGGCTCCGGGATTTGGCCGGAAGAAGCCGATCATCGGCAAGGCGATCTTTGCTGCGCCGGGCTCGAGCCTTGACAAGGAAAATTTTAAAACTCAGAACCTTCGTGTTATCGAAGGGGATGCGCAGCGATCTATCGAATCGCTGAAGTCTTTATTAAATGAATTTAACGCATAGTCATGGAGGTTATTGACGAAAAGGTACTGACCGCCAATCCTTTCCCTGGCCTCCGGCCGTTCAAGATCGAAGAGAGCCACCTGTTCTTTGGCCGTGAGGGCCAGAGCGACGAGGTGCTGCTGAAGCTTTCGAAGAACCGGTTTGTGGGTATTATCGGTCCGTCGGGCAGTGGTAAGTCATCGTTTATTTACTGCGGTGTGATGCCCATTCTCTACGGCGGCTTCCTTACGGACGCAAGCCCCAACTGGGAGGTTGTGGTTACCCGTCCGGGCGCAGGCCCCATAGACAACCTGGCGGAAGCTCTGCTAAAGAACAACCGCGAATATATCAACGGTGATCCCGAGGAGAAGCGCATCAAACGCACCATATTCTCTACCCTGCTGCGCAGCAGCTCGCTCGGGCTCGTGGAAGCTATCGAGCAGACGCGTAAGGATGCGGATGTCAACTACCTGATACTTGTCGATCAGTTCGAAGAATTGTTCCGCTTTAAAGACAGTCACGATGCCAACTCGATCAACGAGACACTGGCATTTGTGAACCTGCTTATGGAAGCGGTAGATTATCCGGACGCTCCGATCTATGTGGCGATCACAATGCGCTCGGACTTTATCGGCGACTGCGCCCAGTTTCCCGAGCTCACACGAAAGATAAACGACAGTCACTATCTTATTCCGCAGCTTACCCGCGAGCAAAAGCGCGTGGCCATAGAAGGGCCTGTGGCTGTGGGCGGGGCGCGCATCGCTCCACGCCTGGTGCAGCAGCTGCTGAACGACCTGGGCGACAACCCGGACCAGCTCCCTATTCTTCAGCACGCGCTGATGCGTACATGGAGCTACTGGTCTTCGTATCGCGACTATGCGGACGAGGCTGTGGATCTGAAGCACTACGAGGCTATCGGCACCATGTCGGAAGCGTTGTCGCAGCACGCCAACGAGGCGTTCGACGAGCTTTCGGAAGACCAGAAGGCTGTCTGCGAAGTTTTATTCAAAGCCATTACAGAAAAGCGCGGCGAGAACTTCGGTATACGCCGCCCTACACGTCTTAACGAGATCGCGGCTATTGCCAGCGTGGCTGAAAAGGACGTTGTAGCGGTTCTCGACAAGTTTCGCGAGCCGGGCCGTTCGCTGCTTACACCGGCGCACGGATCGGCTATCGGCACGAAGTCGATGATCGATATCTCGCACGAATCGCTGATGCGTATATGGGTGCGATTGAAGAACTGGGTGGACGACGAGGCTGAGGCTGTACAGATGTACACACGTCTGGCGGAAGCAGCGTCGATGTACCAGGTAGGCAAAGCCGGTCTTTGGAGACCACCGGATCTGCAGCTGGCGCTCAACTGGCAGGCTAAGCACAAGCCCACCCTGGTATGGGGGCAGCGCTACCATCCTGCATTCGAGCGCACGATGGTGTTCCTTGAATATTCGAAGAAAGAATGGGAGACCGAGCAGCGCATCAAGGAGCTGGAGCAGAAACGCAAGCTTCAGCGTGCACGCCGGTTTGCATTGATCCTGGGTACGGCAACCATTATATCCATCATCTTCCTGGTGTTCGCTTTCTACCAGAAGTCGGAAGCCGATAAGCAACGTACAGCGGCGGAAGTGAACCTGCACCGTGCGGACAGCCTGCGTGTTATTTCAGAAGCCGCGCGTATTGCCGCGGTAAAGGCCAAGGAAGAAGCTGAACAGGCTCAGAAGGCCGAAGCCGAGCAACGCCTGCTGGCCGAGAAGGCCGAGAAGGAAGCGATCGCAAACGCCGAGCTGGCCCGCCAGAACGCCATACAGGCACGCGAAAATGCCGAAGAAGCAAAACGCAACGCGGCTATTGCCCGGGAGAACGAAAAGGAAGCCAAGGAGCAAAAAGTATTGGCCGACAGGAACGCCGCCGAAGCCTTGCGCCAGCGCTACATTGCGCAGGCCAAAGCAATGGCCGTAAAGTCAAAGGAGCTTAACGACCGCGAGCAGGAAGGCCTGATTGCCCAGCAAGCTTACAAATTCAATGCTGAGCACCAGGGCTATATTTATGACAACGACATCTACAACGGTCTGTATGCCGCATTGAAGAAGTACGACCACCCGCTTACGGTGAGCCTCGAGGCCCACGAACGCGGCGCGGCACGTGCGCTGGCTACGCGTGTAAGCGCTAACCAGATCTTCTCCGGCGGCAGCGACGGCCGCATTATACGCTGGACCGAGCAGGCCAACCAGTGGCACTCCGAGATCCTGGTGAACCGTACCGACTACCAGTATTACACCATCGACGTAAGCCCTAACGGCAACCTGCTGGTGGCTGCAGGTCTTAACTCCAACAGCGAGACGAAGAACTATGTGGAGGTATACAATCTGAACGCCATGGGTGAAGCCCCGAAGCGTATTACCGGCTATCGCTACGCAATCGAGAACGTTACGTTCACTCCGGACAACAATGGCTTCTATGCGCGCGACAACTCGGGTAAGAGCATCAAGTATTCGGACCTGAGCACAAGCAAAGAGATCATCACGTCGGATGTGAAGATCAACGCCATAGCCCTGAGCCCCGACGGCCAGGTCATCGCCGGCGCGGGTGAAGACGGGAACCTCTATCTATGGGATGTACGCAACAGCTACGCTATGCGCCAGGTGAAAGACCTCGGACAACACCTGAGTGCTGTTACGTTTGCACCGGAGGGCCGCCGCCTGGTGATCGGCGATACACGCGGTATTATCAAGATCTATGATCTGCAGAGCAACCTGGTGGTGCGTACCCTTTCCGGTCACACCTCGGGTATCGAAGAAGTGCGATTCAACCATGCCGGTACGTTTATGGCTTCGGCCAGCAAAGACAAGACGGTACGCTTATGGAATATGAACCGTCTGCAGGAGCAGCCTATCGTACTGAGCGATCACCGCGACTGGGTATGGAGCGCTACCTTCTCGCCCGACGACGAGCAGCTTCTGGCCAGCGTGCACAGCGCTACAGAGACTGTGAAGGGCGTGGAGCACACCATACGGGCATGGCCCACCAAGATACCGGTGATGGCCAATATTCTCTGCGGCAACGTGAAACGAAACATCAACAAGGACGAATGGGAGATCTTCGTGGGCGACGACCTTCCATACGAATCTACCTGTGCCGATCTGCCACCTAATAACCAATAGGCTATACGGATAGAACTTTACGTCTCCCCTACGCATTTCAACGCTCTTAAGCCCCGCCTGCAGCCTGTATCTGCCGGCGGGGCTTAGAAGTCTCTGGTACAGCACACGTCACCGTGTTGTGAAGTACCGGCCGCCGGACACATGAAGCTCAGATCCTGGTAAATATATTTATTTAACACACCTCACACCGTTGCTATATCAACATTGAATACATGAAAAAAACTCTACTGCTGCTCTCTGTTCTTCTTTCTGCGGGTGCGGCCCGTGCACAGCTCACGTCGTGCGCGCAGACGCTGCGCCTGGCGCGCTCTACTTACGAACAGGGCCGCCTTCACGAAGTACCCGAGCTGCTGGAACGCTGTCTCGCGAACGGCTTCTCACGCCAGGAAACTGTTGAAGCATATAAGCTGCTCTGCCTGTCGTACATCTACCTGGAAGAGCCCGCCAAGGCAGACGAAGCGATGTTAAGCCTGCTTCGTACGGACCACTACTTCGAGATCAACGAATCGACGGACCCTGCGGAGTTCGTGGCTCTTTATAAAACGTATCGCACCGCGCCAATCTACCGCATCGGTGGCAAACTGGGCGCTAACGCGTCTCAACCCAATGTGGTCAGCTATGTGCCCGCGAACGATGGTGCCAGCAAATACATGTACAGCATAGGCTTTCAGGCATCTGTTACCGCCGACGTTCCACTGACGGAAAAGCTCACACTGAATCCGGAGCTGGCGTTTGTCCTGAAGAACTTCGACTACGAGAACACGTCTACCTATACCGAGCAGATCTCGCAGCAGCCGCGTAAGTTCACAACTACCGGCAAAGAGCGCCAGGCATGGGTATCGCTGCCTGTGATGGTGCAATACAGAATTGCGAAAAACAAATTCAATCCGTATCTGGCGCTGGGCTTATCGGCCGATTACTTATTGAGCTGTACCAACGAGTTCCGCCGCACAAAAGAGCAGGCCACATCGCTGGAGCAACAATCGATAGACATTGCGCTGGAGCGTAATAAATTCAATGTAAGCGCGGTAGCGGCGGTGGGTGCTAAACTGAAAGTATCCGGCGGCTTTGTGATGACCGAGCTGCGGTACACGTACGGTATCACGAAGGTGAACGACAAAGAAAACATCTATACGTTATTCGACAAGACCTTCCCTACGGGCGGGTATGTGGACGGCATCTTCAAAGTAAACTCCATGAGCGTTACGATAGGCTACGTTTACAACATCTTCCATCCCAAAAAACTGAAGAAATAAGATGAAAAAATTTTCACTGGCGGGCTTGTGTGCCCTTGCGTTATGGGGATGTACCAATCTTGACGATGCGAAGCTTACGAGCCGCGAAACATTCATGCACTTTTATGAAGGGGCCAACAACTTTGTAGCAGCCTCTGCTGCCATTACGGACGACGGTTACGTGCTGGCGGGAACGGTAGCGATTACGGGCGATTCGACCTCTACGAGCCTGATCGTGATCAAAACCGATGTTATGGGCCAGAAAGAGTGGCAAACCGTTATTGGCGGGGGCTCTGCGAGCTCGATAGCGGTTTATAACGGTGGTTACATCGTGATCGGTGACAGTATTCAGTACAACCCCGACTCCGGGACTATTTCCGAACTGGAAAACGATGCTTCAAGGCTTATCTACCTCGATATGGACGGAAACGTAACCAAAGACGTGTCCTTCTCCCGCAAGATCAGCGGGCAGCAGGTAGACTATCATGGCGATGCCATTACAATAGACAAAGACGGCAACCTGATTACGCTCGGAACTTACCGCGAGCCCGGTGGCTATGAGTTCTCTTATATCGCGGCGCTAAACGCCAGTACGCTGGATACGCTGTGGTCCCGCAACTATAATTACATTCAGCGCGATTACGTGAACGCCCGCGCGGTACATTACAACGGCGGCAACATTCTATGGGGCTCCAGCGTGTCGTCTACGGTGGGTAACTTCAGCCGCTCTTACCTGACAGTGCCGGTGATCCCGGAGAACTCGTCGTTTGTCAACAGCGACTACTTCGGGCAGTATACCGATCAAACGCTGCTGATAAAAGACATGCAGGCTTCCGCAGCTTCTGGTTATGGCGCGATCGGCGTGTACTCTCAATCTGACGGAACACGCAGCAACGTGTTCTTTATACGCGTGGATAACCGGGGAAATTTCCAGGAAGAAAACGTGAAGTATTTCGACGGCATCAACTCCGAAGAAAACGAAGCGATCGGCGACCCGGCATTATCGGAAAGCGAAGATGCGGGCGAAGCTATCGGGAGCACGCGCGATGGCGGTTATATCCTGGCCTGCACAATAGAGACCACGCCACGCCGTGGTAATGGCGGCAAAGACATCTGGCTTATACGCATCGATGCGTTTGGCAACCCGCAGTGGAATACTATCCTGGGTGGGCCAACAAACGAAACGGCAGCGTCGATCCACGAAACAGCAGACGGAGGCTTTATCATCTGTGGTACGCTACAGGACGGTAACGCGCAGACGGGCGGCCTTTCGTCGATGTTCCTTATCAAAACGAATAGTGAAGGACAATTAACGAACTGATACTCTACAACAAAGTCTATATGCAAAGAGCTTTACGAACGTTTATAGTGCTGGTACTGGGCAACCTCACGGCATTGAATCTATTCGGCTCGACACCGCCTTATGCGCAGCCTTCGATAGCATCATCTGCTATTACCAATAACACAATTGGAGACCGGTTTACACTGGAGACGCAAAGCAACCAGGTGGCGACGGTCTATTACGTGGTGAGCACAACCAACACCAATCCCAGCGCGGCGGACATACGCGCCGGGAAACTCGGTGACGGAAGCACGGCCCCCATACAAGGCACATTTGCCGCAGCTGCCACGACTACAACCCAGGTTATCACAGGACTTACCGTGGGCACGCTGTATTATGTGAACTTCATTATAGAAAACGGCGGCGGCGAACAGTCCGGTGTAGGTACGGAATCGGCAACGGCTACCGACACTACTCCGCCTACCTATACGTCGTCTACCATTACCAACATAGCGGCCACGAAGTTCGACTACAATGTAAACATAAGCGAGGACGCCGATGTTCATTATGTGGTAACCACCAGTAATACGGCCCCCACCGTGGCACAGGTTCTTGCTGGTAAGGATAACACGGGTGCCACGGCATTCAAGTCCGGCACCTTTCCCGTCACCGCAGCCACAACTACTCCCGAGACCATAACCGGTCTCGCGCAAAACACGACATACTACGTATATTCCGTGGCACAGGATCCCTCTACGAACAACTCGACAGTAAGATCCAACAACGCCACGACACTTACCGATGTCACGGCTCCTACGTATAGCTCGTCTACTATTGCAAACATTGCGGCCACACAATTCGATTATCGCGTAAATGTAAGCGAAGATGCCACGATTCACTACGTGGTAACGACCAGTAACACCGCACCCACGGTGGCACAGGTTCTTGCTGGTAAAGATAATACCGGGGCCACGGCTTTTAAGTCAGGCACCTTTGCCGCTGCTGCAGCGACAGTCACTCCTCAGACTATAACAGGACTTGCGCAAACCACGACATACTACGTGTACTCGGTGGCACAGGATCCTTCGACCAACAACTCGACGGTACGGTCCAACAACGCTACAACACTTGCCGATACAACGGCCCCTACGTATAACTCTTCTTCAACGTTTAACCCCACCGAATCCACGTTCGATTACAAGGTAAACCTGAATGAAGCTGCCACTGTCTATTATGTAGTCACCACTTCTGCCACGACGCCCACCGCGGCACAGATACAGGCAGGTAAAGACAATACAGGCGCCACAGCCCTGAAGTTCGGAAACTTTGCCGCCGCTACAGCCGGCACCGATGCGCCAACCACGATATCCGGCCTCAATGCTTCGACCACATACCATATTTACTCCGTGGCAAAGGACGCCGCCGGCAATGTATCGACGGTAGATAGCAAGACCGCCACTACCACAGCAGACACTACGGCGCCCACCTACACCGCTTCCACACAAAATCCTGCCAATACACAATTCGAATACAAGGTAAATGCAAGTGAAGATGCTACGATCTATTACGTAGTGACCACATCGGCCACCGCGCCTACCGCAGCTCAGATCAAGACGGGTAAGGACAATACGGGAGCCACAGCGCTCAAGTCCGGCAATTATACCGTTACCGGAGGGCTCGATGATATCACCGCGATTACAGGCTTATCACCAAATACCACATATCACATCTACTCGGTAGCTGTTGATGGGGCAACCAATACATCGACCGTGGACCATAAGACCGCCACAACCACTACCGATACCACAGCACCGACATACACATCGTCGGGCATAACGAACGTAGGCTCCACAACGTTCGATTACACGGTGAAGGTAAGCGAAGATGCCACGATCTATTACGTGGTGACGACTTCCGCTACCGCACCCACAGCAACGCAGATCAAAGCGGGTAATAATAACACGGGAAGTCCGGCGCTTGTTTCCGGCACCTTTAGCGCTACTGCCAATACCGACACCCAGGTACCGGGTGGCATTACCGGGCTGACTACGGGTACTACATATTATGTATATTCCGTAGCCGTGGATCCTTCAACTAACACTTCGACGGTACGATCGAATAACGCTACCACGTCATGCGCCGCCGTGAATGTAACGGCCGCAGCCATCGACGATAACACAACCAGCGCTGATCTGACCTGGACCAACTCAGGCTGTTTTGACGAAGTATTGATAGTTGTCCGTGCGGGCAGCGCAGTTACAGCAACGCCCACCGGCAACGGCTCGGGTTATACGGCTAACGCAGCGTTCGGTTCGGGCACCCAGATAGTAACAAACGAATACGTAGTTTATAAAGGGAACGGCTCGAGCACAACGGTAAATAACCTTGTCAGTGGCACGGTTTACTATTATAAGATCTTTACGCGAAAGGGCACCTCCTGGTCCAGCGGCGTGGAGCTTATGGAAGGAGCAGGCTCTCCTCGGGTGGTATCGTTCGATCCGGCAGATGGAGCAAGTAACGTTAACACAGACCAGGTATTCACCATTACATTCAATGAGAACGTTGTGATCTCCTCAGCCGCAACCACTCCGAACAACGAGCGCATTGTGTTCGACAAGTCCGGCAGTGGCGACCTGAATGTGATCCGCGACAACTCGGGCGACGGCACGATCACGATCTCGGGTAATGTAGCCACCATTACCCTGAACAACGACCTCGACATCAACACGGCTTACGACATCCTTATCGGTAACCGCGTGTTCCGCGATGCATCTATAAATTACTATGGTGGCACGGTCGCTGGGAACTGGAACTTTACCACCACCAGTGTAGGCGTCTCCATTACGGCACCCACCAACGGCATATGCTCTGGCCAATATGCCAACATAGGAAATATTGTCATCAACGAAGGTAACGACAACAATTTCCAGGGCACAGACGATGGCACCTTTACATTTATACTCAGTCTTGACAAATCCGGCTTTGCCTTCAAATCCGGTACTGCAGGGGTAACCGCCATTGCCTCTCCCGGCGGGGACATACAAACTATCTCGGTAACATCGGTTAGCTTTACACAGGCTGTTTTCTCGATCAAATTCAAGGACGTGGCCAACAACAACGCGGCACGCGATGACCACGATCAGATCACCATATCAGGCCTGAAAGTATCCACCGACGACTCGAATACGCCGCCGGTGCATGTGGTTGTGGACAACGCCACGACAATCGGCATACAGGGTATTTCCAAAGGCACTACGCCGCTGGCAACCATTACCAGCGGTTCAACGGCTCCTATGCCTACGGTTTCGTGGGCTTCGGGCAACGGCACCTATTGCGCAGGCACGCAAAATCTAACCACTCTTGCCGTAACGGCAGCAGGCGGTACATCTTATAAATGGTACAGCGATGCGGCCCTGACCACAGTTGTCGCCACTGGCGCATCACAAATGGCAGATCCGCTGTTCGGAACCGCTCCTGGTACCGGAACACATACGCGTTATGTAACAAACGTCAATGGTTGCGAAAGCCCGGCTGTGACCGTGACGCTTGTAATTACCGCCAACCCTACCGCTGAAGCGGGCACTGCAATTTCTGTATGTTCCAACGAACTGGTTGCCCTGGGTGGCAATCCCACCGCTACCGGCGGCGGCGGCAGCTACACCTACGCATGGAGTGACGGCGGCACGTACAGCGCCACCGCGTCCAACCCTTCTTTTACCGCAGGTCCTAACAACGGCACAACAGACATCAACACCGTCTATACAGTACTGGTTACGGACGTGAACGGCTGTTCTGCTACAGACAACGTAACCGTATCGATAAAAGGATCTCCTGACGCGGTACTGATAACCGAGCCCAATACATTCTTCTACACCAGCGCCAACTCTCCTGTAAACCTGAAGGGCTCGCCCGCGGGCGGAATCTTCAGCGGCGTCGGCGTGGTGCAATACAACGGCTCGTACACATTCGATCCTGAGGTTGCCGGCATTGGCTCATGGCCTGTGAAATATACTGCCACGCTGCCCAACGGCTGTACCAAATCGATTACCAAGAACTTCGACGTAAGCGCGCCGTTCGAAGTGTTTGCCGGTCTGGAAGATCAATACTGTAACAACGAAGGCCAGGTGAACCTTACGCTCGCGCCGGCCATGGTTACGCAGATCATGAATTATATCAGCACCTGGAACAGCCAGTATGTGCTGCTCTACGGATATGCACCGTTGAAGCCCACCTTTACGGGCATTGTACGAAACCAGTATGCGGCAGCATCGCCATACGGCTACGGCAATAACGGCGGTGTTGTGAAATCCCCAACGAACGCACAGTATGTTTCGGGAGGTCAGACGCTGGACCGCTATATATTCAAACCGCAGGCATTCGCCACAGACGCGGCTTATCCCGGCTGTACAACCTGCGGCTATGCTTACGTAACGGTGTATCTCGAGTTTCTTGATCCGCTGTTTACTTACCCGTATAACATTCCGGCTAATTCAGACCAGGGATATACATTCAACAACGGTACCACCGCAGCGTTTTCGTATACCAACCAATACGTGGCTGTAAACCCCGTGCCGCTGGTATTCTTCTCTGGCCTGAAGTCAGGTCTGGTGGGTGGCGATACGAACTTCTGCAACGCCGATGTCAATTACAATATTACCGGTAACAAGGTGGGCGGGCAGTTCGAGATAAGCTCCAACAACGTTACGTTTAACGACGCGCTTAACGACGGCATTTTGAACACTACGGCGGGTAATGCTCAGTTCAATCCGCAGGATGCCTACGGTGGCGCTACCAATATGGTTACACGCTATGTTCGTTACTCGGTCGACCCGGGTACCACAGGCTCTACCACGCAGGGCTGTATAGGCAGGTCGACACAAACTGTACAGGTTCATCCGTCCACGCCGATCAGCTTTGGAGGCAGCGTGGATCCGAACAACAAGGAATACTGCTATGAGGCACCGGGTAAAACCGTTGTAACGGACCAGACGAGCAACGTTATCTTCTCGGGCTACGGTATCGCAGACAACGGTAACAGTGGAGCGGTGTTTACCCCCCAGGTTGCCTTCGATCAGAAAGACCCTGCGGCCACTACGGCTCAAACGATCACTATCAGTGCAGTATATACCAACAACATTGGCTGCCAAACTACGATCACGCGCGACTATAAGGTATTCCCGAAACCGCAGTCGACCTTTACCCTTACGCAGGACGGCTCGCCGACAACGAGTGTGAACTTCTGCTATGGGACACCGACAGTGGTGCTTAACGGCAACCAGCCTACCGGCAGCACGCAGCAGTACAGTATGGACTATATCAGCAGCCTCGGTTTTGTTGAACCCGTACCGGGCAACGTGCTGAACTTCAACCCTGCTGCATACTACGACAAGGCCGTCACGAAAGGCAACAGCAATGTAGGCGATGCGCAGTTCAACATATCGTACATCATCACCGACCAGATCGGCTGTACGGCATCGACATCGAAGATCCTCACGGTATCTCCGCTGGCTGAGATCGTTATCAGCGGTATACATTCCGGCGATAACTTCTGTTCGAACAGCGTGCCGTTCGGCGTTACATTCGCGCCGGTTGGTGGCTCGCTGGAGATCAACGACGTTACAGCCACCCCCAAGCTGGATGCGAACAACACACTATCATCGATCAATATTCCGATCGGCAACGTAAAGATCAAATACATATACCGTTCTGGTCTCTCCCAGTGTTATAACGAGAAGGTTTATACTGTTGGCAACATTGCCGCGCCGGATGCGAAGTTCGCTACTGTGCCTACCTGCGACCGTGATGAGGTGACATTCTCGGCCCTTAACGACCCCAACAGCTTCAAGTGGACGTGGGTACTGGGCGACAGCGTGCGCTCGGGTACAGACACCCAAACCATCAAGCACGTGTTCCCCGGTCTTTCGGGTGCTACCCAGACCTCGTACACCATCAAGCTGGTAAGCGAAAACGATCCTGCGGCGCCGCTGGTGTGCCGCGATAGCGCGGAGGCCGTTCAGGTAATTGGTGCGTACCCGAAGACGGATTTCAACTACGCCAACCTTTGCCATGACGACTTTACCCGGTTCAGCATAACCTCCGACATTCCGATTGCCACGGCTGAGTGGGACTTCGGTGATTCTTTTGCGCTTGGCAATAACCCGCTGAACACAGCCGTGCCGGCAGGTACACACAGCAACCGAACAAAAGGCAAGTTCGGCCAGCCCGAGCACCAGTTCTCGTTCACTACCGGGGTGGCTAACCGCTATATGACACGACTGATCGCGCGAACGGCGACCGCGTTAGGTGCTTGCCGCGATACCGTGGTACGCCAGGTGGCAATACTCGAGAAGCTTGCCCCTACCCCCGCAAATCCCTACATGATGTCTGAATATGCGGCAATTGAAGGGCTGTGGCTGGAGGAAGACCGCGGCGATTCTTCCACCTGGATATTCGACCTGCCAACCGGGAAGGTCAACATCAAGAACACCGTGGGCGACGTATGGGTAACCAACGCGACGGGTACATATAAGGCTAAAGACAATTCGTATGTAAATAGCCCCTGCTTCGACCTGTCGGCGTTTACCAAGCCGGTGTTCTCGTTACAATACTGGGACAATACAGATCCGAATAAGGACGGTGCGGTACTACAGTATTCTGTAGACGGCGGCGCAACGTGGTCGGTATTGGGTAACACCTCTTCGGGCCTCGAGTGGTTCAACGAGCAGGCTATATCGGCGGCTCCGGGTGGCCAGAACCAACTGGGCTGGTCAGGCCGCGCACAAACGGCATGGAAGACCGGCAAAAACTCGCTGGACGGCCTCAACGTGAGCAACGTGCGTTTCCGCGTGGCTTTTGCCAGCGACGAGCGCGACCAGTTCGACGGCTTTGCCTTTAACAACGTGCGTATTGACGAACGTAACCGCATTATGCTGATCGAGCACTTTACGAACGTAGTAGCCGAAGCCAGCAACAACAACGTACAAAGCAAGACCAACTTCAACACGGCGCCGGAGCTGAGCAACGAGACTGTGCGCCTGCAATATCATACGAGCTTCCCTGGCCCGGACCCGATAAACTCTACGGCCCCTGCGGACCACAACGCCCGTACCGCGTATTATGGCCTGGCCTCTGAGAACATACCAGCCGGCTTCATTGACGGCTCGCGTAACCCGGTCATATCGGAGCTTAGCTTCAAAACCAACTGGTACAGGGATGTTACAAACAAACGAAGCCTCAATGCCTCACCGTTCAAACTGTTTGTGGAGACGTTACCTGCAAGCGATGACGGCATTACCATTCATGTGGTGGTTAATCGCATCGACGACGTAACGAGCAGCAAGCCCGTGCTTCACATCGCCCTGGTTGAGAAGGCCGTAGCAGGCAATAATCAGTTTGTACTCCGCAAGATGCTGCCGACCGCAGCCGGTACCCCGATGAAGGCCAAGGCTTCCGATGCTATACCGTCTACATTCGAAGCTACGTACTCATGGCCTGTAAATTACTTCGACGACCTGGCGCAACTGGCTGTCATCGCCTTCGTGCAGGATGAGACTACACGCGAGGTGTTCCAGGCGTATATTCTGGCTACCCCTGACCCGTCTACCGTACCTTCGGTGATTACGGGTGTAGAGCCGTCATTCGGCTCTCAGGTAAGCTTCTACCCCAACCCTGCCGATCACACCGTTAATGTTGTGCTGCCCGAGGGAAGCCAGGGTGACATAGCGGTTACGGTGATCGATGCCTTTGGCCGAGAGGTCGTGGTTACGGAGTTTGCGAAAGGTGACAAGGGCGGTGCGATAAATACCAGCACTCTGGCCGCTGGCGTATACGTGGTGCAGCTGCAAACGCCTAAAGGTACACTGCGTCGCAAAATCATCGTGGCCCATGACTAAAAATCCCTGGTATACAGATAGATACATTAAATTACAACAAATTCCAGCTGCGCCTCCGTGGCTTTATAATGAAGGTGGCCGCATAACTCTTGCGGTCCGCCTTCGTTATAGTATTCTGAACCACTACGGAAGCCAGACCGAGATTCGACGGGGCTGCTTTGGAGGTACGCATTAGTTATCCTATTTTTAAAGCTTAAACAACACGTAAATCGTTTCGATGGAAATATTCCTTAAAGCGGAAACCTGGCTAGCCTTGCTTACGCTTACTTTTTTTGAAGTTGTATTAGGGATCGATAACATCATCTTTATTTCCATTGTCTCGAACCGTCTCCCTTTAGAGATACGTGCGAAGACCCGTAACCTCGGCCTGCTGCTCGCCATGCTGGTGCGTATCATGTTGCTGCTTACCATCACCTGGGTGATGAAATTCAAAGAACCCCTCTTTACAATACCCGGCTATCTGATCTTTCAGGACGATATCGCTATCAGCGGCCGTGATCTCATTCTTATATTTGGTGGCCTCTTCCTTATCGCGAAAAGTACCCGCGAGATAAACCATGAGATGGAAGGTGAAGAGGAGTCTATGGAAGTGGGAGGTGGCAAGGTAAACGTAACCGGTATAATCGTGCAGATCGTACTGCTCGACATTATATTCTCATTCGACTCCATCCTGACAGCGGTAGGCCTTACCGACCACGTAATCATTATGATCATCGCGGTAATCCTCTCGATCGGCATCATGATCATCTTTTCCGGCAAGATCAGCGACTTTATTCACAAGCATCCATCCATGGAAGTGCTGGCCCTTGGGTTCCTTATACTCATCGGGTTCATGCTCTTCCTTGAAGGCCTGCACAAGGAGGTTCCCAAAGGCTATATCTATTTCGCGATTGTGTTCTCGATGATGATCGAGATGGTAAACATCCGTATTCGCGGGAAGCGCAAAAAAGCCAAAGACGAATTTCATGAGTAACCCTGAATATCTATGCTATCCTACGGGCCGTTTTATTGCCCAGGAAAGCTATACGGCGGAAGACCGTGCGCAGTGCATCAAACGCATCGAAGGTCTGCCGCAGCATGTGGAGGACCTCGTCAAGACATTGACTCCGGCCCTACTCGATACCTCTTACCGCGACGGCGGTTGGACCGCGCGCCAGGTTATCCACCACATAGCCGACAGCCACCTGAACGCCTATATACGGTTCAAGTGGGCGCTTACCGAAGCTACCCCCACCATCAAACCATACGACGAAAAGGGCTGGGCTCAGACACCCGAGACAGCACTCGATCCCACAATGTCTGTCATATTGCTCAAGGCGCTTCATGTACGCTGGGTAAGCCTGCTTTCCAACATGACCACTGCCGATTTCGACCGTGAGTTCTATCACCCGGATAACAAGAAACATGTACGCCTTGCGCAGTCGCTGGCTACTTATGCATGGCACGGCGAGCACCACCTCGGCCATCTCAGAATCATAGCCGCGAAGAAATAACAATGGACAACGCGGGCAAACAATATTCTCCGCCACGGTTCCTCTTCAACGCGCACCTGGAAACCATCTACCCGGCCCTGTTTCGCCGGGTTACGCTCAGCACTCCCTATACCCGGGAGCGCATCGCCACCCCTGACAACGACTTTCTCGATCTCGACTGGATTACGCAAGGATCACAGGAGCTCGTTATCATATCTCACGGCCTGGAAGGCGATTCATACCGGCCGTATATAAAAGGTATGGCCTCTGCCATGACAAGGCAGGGCTTCGACGTACTGGCCTGGAACTATCGTGGCTGCAGCCAGGAGATGAACCACCAACTGCGCTTCTATCACAGCGGTGCCACCGACGATCTCGATCTCGTGGTTCAGCATGCCGCGGCCAAAGCATACAAAGCTATCTGTCTTATCGGCTTCAGCCTGGGCGGCAATATTACGCTCAAGTATCTTGGCGAACGTCAACCGCTATCTGTTATAAAACGGGCGGCCGTATTCTCCGTTCCGATGGATCTGCACACCAGCTGTAATACCATATCGCAACCGGGCAATCGTATCTATGCTGCGCGCTTCCTGAAAAGCCTGCGCAACAAGATCGTTCGCAAGAGCGCTGCATTTCCGGAGCTGGATATCAGGGACATTCATAAGATCGCCACGATTCAGGACTTTGACGACCGGTATACCGCACCGTTACATGGCTTTCCCGATGCCGTTACCTATTACAGGCTGTGCAGCTCGGTAAACTTTGTGAAGTCCATCACTACGCCCACCCTTATTGTGAATGCGAAGAACGATCCGTTTCTAAGTCCGGAGTGTTATCCAACCGATCTGTTGAAGGGTCATCCATTTGTTAGCTTCGAAATACCTATGCGCGGCGGACATGTGGGCTTTGCCGAGTTGAATACATCGGGGACGTATTGGAGTGAGTCGCGGGCCGTGCAGTTTCTGCAACAAGTGAACAGCTAAGGACATCTCCGTTAACGGTCTGTTACCGGAATATATTAATCGAATAAGGTGAGGTTACCAAACTGGTCTGCAGCGGGTGCAGGAGCTATGAGTGAAGGAACGTCTACGCGGAGGTCACTAATGCGGGGAGATATTGTATAGAGGCTCATTTTGTCGTCCGGGTATGCTTCGAGCAGTTGGAGAAGGGCGTCGACGGAGTTGTCTTCTTTTAACCAGAGGGCTTCGGTTTGTTTATTAAGTATAACGGGCATACGATCGTGCACCGTGCTTACGATGCCGTTGGCGGGCACGGTTATCATCGTGAAGGTGTGAAAGTTGTTGCCGTCGGTATCATCGAACTCTTCCCACAGGCCGGCGAATGAGAATATATCCTGGTTAGTTGTTACAAAGCGGTAGGGTATCTGCGTTTTCTTGCCCGCTTTGCGCCATGCATAAAAGCCATCTGCGGGTATGATGCAGCGACCTTTCATGAGGCTTTTCTGGAGGGTTGGCTTTTCGCGTATTGTTTCGACACGCGCGTTTATGATGCGTTCGCTGAGTGTTTTGTTCTTGGCCCATTCGGGCGATGTTCCCCAGTAGAATACTGACACACCCTGAGGGGCAGATGCTGTTATTACAGGCAGCAGTTGCGCGGGGCCAGCGTTGTAGCGTGGTGTATGAAATTCGGGCAGGTCTACCGCGAATCGCTCAGCTAACTTAGCGGGTGGAGCGGTAAGGGTATATCGTTCGATCATGAGGTGTTAGCGTGTTGGTGGCGCAATGTACGCGATTTTAGGACTACTCCTAGAATCCGTCGTCATCATCCTCTTCCTTCGTCTTTTTCTCCTCTACCGGCGCGGCTTCGTCTTTCTTCTTCGCTTTCTTGTCTTTCTTTTTCTTCTTAGCCGGTTTTATTTCGGTTGCCGATGTCTCTACATCAAACTCGGTCTTGGTTGCCTCGCCTTTCTTCCGGCCGAACAGTCCTTTCTTTTCCTTTGCCGGTTGCTCCGGTGCAGGCGGCTTGAGCTGCTCGTCTTCGTCTATATAATCGAACTCTTCTTTCGGCGGGCCTTGCAGCTCGGTTGTGTCGGCTTCTTCATTCCTCTTCTTCTTTTTCTTTCCGAACAGGTTCTTAAAGAATCCGCCTGACTTGGCTTCTTCGGCTTTCTGCTCCTGTTGTTGTTTTGCAAGCCTTACATCCGGCAGCACGAGGTAGTGACGCAGGTACCACATGTAATTATCCTGCTCTACATTGAACTTCACCTCGGTTACATAGTAGCGCGGTGTTTCGGCTATGTATTTACCGGAAGCAGGATCATAGATAAGGCTGTCGGGCATGTCATATTTGAGAAGGCGTAGTTCCTTATCTTTTGTGATCATGTATACACTGTCTTCCCCGACGGCGGCACTATCTTTCGGTACGTCTACGATATATACACTATCGATAACTGAGCGCGCAGCCATATCCAGCTCGGCACCAGGCACTACACCATCCTCGCCCATGTCGATATCGTCATGAACCTGCATGGAGTCCGGCAGAACCGGATGTACAGGTTTCATTTCAACCGTTTGCATGCTGCGTATCTTCTTGCGGTAGGATACAGGCTCGGCTATGAGGTATTTGTTCTTGCTGGCGGTGAAGACTTTGGGAGTAGAATCCTCCTGGAAATAGCTGAATTTCTTACGGAGGGCTTCCTTATCGTAAATGAAGGCACTTTGATAGGCAGGGCATATCACACGCTGAGTACAAGCGCCAAATACGAGAGTAAGTATTACTAAGACAAAAAAAGCCCTTGCCATGAGTAGGGTAAATCAAGCAAAAATAAAGATTTTTAACTTCAGTATTTCAATACAGAGAGGGTTTTCTACCATTTTACCGGTTATTCCATACCCTCTAACGCTAAACGTTGCTTTTTCGTCAGTCCGGCGACAACTAAATTATACGATTGTTCGATCCAGGAGCGCACAAGTTTGTCGGGGATCGTACCGTCCATCAGTACCGTTACCCAATGCTTTTTATTCATGTGGTAGCCGGGCTGTACGGACGCATACCGCTCCCGTAGCTCGACGCCCTCTTCCGGCGCCACTTTCAGGTTTATGCTGACGAAATCCTCGACATCGGCCAGGGTGAACATCTTGCCCATAACCTTGAACACGATCGTTTCTTCCCCAAATGGGAATTCTTCGGTTACGCCTTTCAGGTTCAGGCAGATGGTACGATAGGCCTCGATATTCAACGTTTAGAGCCGTGGTTTGATGACCAGCTTGAAAATCAGGAACAATACGCCCAGCAGAAAGATTATGATGGAAATCTTATTGATTCCGTGCATCATCTTCAGGTTTATGTTGGTCGGGCGCGAGGGGTCTTTACCCCTGAAAAAATACCCTCCTACCTCGCCCATGCGAAAGAAATTGCGGATGCCGGTCCGCTTCTTTCCCGGGTTCGTGGGTTGTGTTTTATCGTTATCCGTTTGCATGTTTTCTTCTCCTCTTTTGGTCTTTCAGTCACAATTATTCCGCGGATGCCAGGATGATCTCAGGTTCTATCCAATCACCGTTGTCACGGATCAGATTTACCAGCTCATCTACCGCCTGAGGTGTAGGCACATTGCGGCGTACTACTTCCTTGCCCTTATACAATGTTATCCTTCCCGGGCCGGAGCCTACATAGCCATAGTCCGCGTCGGCCATTTCGCCGGGGCCGTTCACGATGCAACCCATGATGCCGATCTTTACTCCCTTAAGGTGACTCGTACGCTGGCGGATACGCGCGGTGGTCTCCTGCAGGTCGAACAATGTACGGCCGCATGACGGACACGATATATATTCTGTTTTGGAGATACGCGTGCGTGTAGCCTGCAGTATGTTGAAGGCGGTCTGGTTCACCATCTTATCGGGCGCACAGCCGGGAGCGCTGATAAACACGCCATCGCCAAGACCGTCTACCAGCAGGCCACCAAGATCCGTCGCTGAAAACAGCTGCAGCTCTTCGGCAGTAATGCCGGAATAGGCACGGCCGATGATCACCGGCACGTCGCAGCCGCGGTTCATAAGCTCTACGAAGATGCGTCGCTGCTCCGCCATGCCGTGGGTATTATCCGTATCGATCAGCAGTACAGCTGTTTTATCTGCCGTCAGCTTAGCGATCAGAGCATCGTCTATATCGCTGATGATGGCGTGTATGAAGTTGATCCTGTCCGAGAGCTCGATACCGCCTTCCACATACTGTGGAGCACGCAGGAAAGGATATACACGATCCTTATGCTTTTGCGACAGCCAGGTGGCGTGGTGATATATCAGGCTCAGCGTGCCGGGGATCTCGAAGTCCGTTACCGTGTTACCAAGGAATATATAGTCGCACGCCATGTCGGCGATATTCCATTTATCAAGCGGTACAGAATAGTTGTAGCCCAGTGCAAAAAGTGTGGCCGGCGTTACCTTGTCCTTGTGCGAGAGGTCGGCCACTACACGCGGGATACGATGCTCCCCACCGAAGTTCTCTACCTGGCGCGTATGACGCACGTTGTACTCGAACGGTGTTATGGGGTATTGTGTAATGGCTGGGATAGGTGCATGGCCGTCGCGATGCTTGTAGCGGTTGGCCAGCGCGTAGGCCACAGGTACTTCTGCTTCGGGCTCCTCGGTAAGGGATACGCGGATAGTATCGCCGAGACCGTCTTCGAGGAGAGTGCCGATTCCAACGGATGATTTGATACGGCCGTCCTCACCGTCTCCGGCTTCGGTTACGCCGAGGTGGAGCGGATAAGGTTTGAAGCCTTCTTCGTCGAGCTTTTGCACCAGCAGGCGGTATGCCTGTACCATTACCTGCGGGTTGCTGGATTTCATCGACAGTACAATGTTATAGTACTGCTCGTCCTCGCAGATGCGCAGGAACTCGAGCGCGGATTCCACCATGCCCATGGGGCTATCGCCGTAGCGGCTCATGATGCGGTCCGACAACGAACCGTGGTTGGTACCGATACGCATAGCCGTGCCGTATTCCTTACAGATCTTTATCAGCGGCAGGAACTTATCGCGTATGCGCTGAAGCTCGGCCTGATAGGATTGTTCGGTATAGTCAATAGTTTCGAAGCGTTTCTTATCGGCGTAATTGCCCGGATTTATACGCACTTTTTCGACAATGCGGGCGGCCAGTTCGGCGGCATTGGGCGTAAAGTGGATATCGGCCACGAGGGGCACGTTATAGCCGCGAACGCGCAGCTCTTTTTTGATAGCTTCCAGGTTCTGCGCTTCCTTTACGCTGGGGGCGGTAATCCGCACGTATTCGCAGCCCGCTTCCACCATCCGGATGGTTTGCTCCACGGATCCGAGGGTATCCATGGTGTCGATGGTGGTCATGGATTGGATGCGAATAGGGTTGTTTCCACCCATCGGCACATCGCCGATCGTCACCTCCACTGTCTTTCTCCGGCTGTATTGTACCAGGCTGTTGCAATATTGCCGGACGGCGTCTACAGAAGTCTTCACAAGAACTTTGGTTTGAGGGACAAAATTAACGCTAAAAGGACTGGGATCATAGGATTTAGGGGATGAAGGGGATAATCCAGCGATCTATATGTCCCCCAACTGCGGCCGAATCAGAATCTCTTCCACAACACTTCTGGGCGACAACGACCACGCTGAAAAGATCGCTTCGGCCACGTCTTCGGAGCTCATGAAGCGCTCGTCTGGCAGCGGGGTGCCGTTCCAGCTGGCAGTGCGGGTGGCGCCGGGCAGGACTGCAGTTACACGGACGTTTTGGGATTTGAGCTCTTCACGGAGGTTACGCGAAAATCCGAGGAGGCCTGCCTTCGA
>Ga0247762_1000162_pt1 | contig 27409 bp, 21 predicted proteins | sample UWRJL081202R4_FD_181016 | JGI IMG/M metagenome (GOLD analysis project Ga0247762, IMG submission 181016) | Plant litter microbial communities from Arlington Agricultural Research Station in Wisconsin, United States - UWRJ-L081-202R-4 | ecosystem: Environmental > Terrestrial > Plant litter >...
TCTTCTGCCATAGTAAAGAACACTGATTTGATCTCTGCATCGGCAGTTTCTTTGATCTCATTGGCAGCCTTCTCATATCCTTCAACACGGTCGTTGTTAATACGGATCAGGTCATTCAATACGCTTATTACTTTATCATTCGTTTCCATAATCATAATGTTTAATTCCACAGGCTTTAATAAAAACTTGATTCCTATGGCTTAATAACCCATCAGCGTATCGTACTCAACCCGTCCAGTACCATTTATTCCTCACAATCGGCAAGCGTACAACAGACATCTTCAGAACTCCGGCAGTCCTGAAAACAAAAAAAGCAACAGTTTACGAACTGTTGCTTCAACCAATTTCTTGACACCAGCGTCACGCTCTGCGGATGATACCCAGCAGCAACGACACAATGGCCAGCACGATAAGGATGTGGATAATACCCGTTGCGCTGTAGTAGAATACGCCTAGCAACCACCCAATGATCAGGATAACTGCGATCAGATATAATAAGCTTCTCATATATAATTTGTTTACTGAAACATGTATCTATGCTATACCTGGTTAAAAATGTTTTGCCACAAGCCTGTATTTGACACATCCGGTTTCGCGAGGCCTCAGCTGTAGAGAATCATCCTCAGTTCTGCGTTTTCTGTTTCTGTTGTTCTTTCTCTTTCTTCTTGAAATAGCGGCGCAACAGGAAATTATGACGCATAGCTTCCATGTTCTCGTCAAGCTTGGCCGACGCCGATTGTGCACTTACCAGCGTACTGCGCATTCGTCCGGCAAACGTCGTGTCGGCAAGCAACACACCGATAGCGCTGTTATTGCTGTTCATTTTCGAAACCAAAGTCTGTAGGTCTTTAGAAACTTCGGCGGTGTGTGCGCTCACCTCCTTAACATTGTGTATCGCCTTATCGAACGTGGACGCCAGCGAGGTATCCGTGGTCAAACGATTCACAAGTCCGTCACCATGATTTAGCTTATACATCATGGCCGCCAGTTCGCCTGAAGCGCGTGTCGTTTGTGCGGATGTAGACTTGAAGCCGTCCACCGCGCCCCGTATATCCTGCGCCACACGCCCGTCATTCAGCAGCTCACCTACAATGCCCTCGCCCTTACTCAGCTTCTCCGTGAGCTGTTTCAGGTTGTCCGTCAGCGAACGTGTGTTTTCTCCGACATCTTTGGCAATATTGAAAAGCTCCTGCGTATCGGTAGGCGAAAACGCTCCTATGGTATCGTAATCCTGTATAATTGCCCTGGAATCGCCCGGCCGGATCACAACGATCTTGTTACCGACAAGGCCATCTGAACCGACAAAGGCCGTCGCGTTCTTTTTAATAAACTCGTTCTGACGGTCCTTGAGCGATAGTGTCACGATAACCTTTCCTTCCGAAACGATCTCTACGTTCTTCACCGTTCCGATCTTCACACCCGACAGCCATACGTTGTCGCCATGCTTCAAACCCTCCACGTTCTTAAAGACCGAGTACGCCGTAAACGTGCGGTTGAATATGTTGTTCTCGCTGCCGATGAAAAACACCGCCGCCAAAAACAGAATAATGCCCCCGACTACAAAAATGCCGAGTTTGACATCCTGTGCAATTTCCTTTTTCTTCATAAATCATTCATTTATATTTCCTGTATAAAGCACATTGCTTTATTAATATCAATACGTAAAAAAAGCCTTGATCTCCGGATCATCCGTAGCCTTCAGCTCTTCAAACGAGCCTTCCTGCTTATTATAGCCGTTCACCAAAGCCACGATACGATCACCCGTTTCGCGGGCACAGCTTATATCGTGCGTGATGATGATCGATGATGTATTATATTTATCACGCACTTCATTGATAAGCTCGTTGATCTCGCGCGAGGTTATCGGGTCGAGACCCGCCGTAGGTTCGTCATAAAGCATGATCTTAGGCTTCAGTATCAACGTGCGCGCTATGCCGATCCGCTTTTTCATCCCCCCGGACAACTCCGCGGGGAACTGGTCAGCAGCACGCGCCAATCCCACATTCTCCAAAGCTTCGCCTACGATATCGCGAAGCTTCTTCTGATCCGTCATGCCCAGGTTTCGCCGGAGCGGAAATTCGAGATTCTCACGCACCGTCATGGAATCATACAAAGCGCTACCCTGGAACGAAAATCCCACTTGCAACCGAAGCTCGTTCAACGTCTTCAGATCCAGGTGTCCCACATCATAGCCCAATACATTGATCACCCCGCTGTCGAAGGGAATAAGCCCTACCATACATTTGATCAGTACGGACTTTCCCGTGCCGGAGCGTCCGAGAATAACGAGGTTCTCATTCTGATAAAGATCGAGATTCACATCGTTCAGTACTGTACGCTCGCCAAACGATTTCTTCAAATGTTCGATGTGAACAACACGCTCACTCCCGGTCCTGTCGCCGCGCCCATTAGGAACTTGTTGTTGTACATTCGGTTGTTGTGCTGGAACGATCATACCTTAACGGAATAAGTTTACAAACTGAAGCGTCACGAGGTCTATAATAAAGATCGAGATCATCGAAACAACCACGGCGGTATTGGCCGCCTTACCAACACCGGTAGTGCCGCCCGAAGTATTGTACCCAGCATAGCAGCTTACCAACCCGATAGCCAGGCCGAAAATAGCCGACTTGATCAGCGACGAAAATATATCCAGGTAAGTAACCGATACCGATACTTCGCTGAAGAACAGCTCGAAGCTCGAATCGTTAATACTGGTGATCATCACGAACGATCCCATCAATGCGATGATATCGGCATAAACAACCAAAACAGGTAGCATAAGCATCGTAGCCAACACACGCGTAACGACCAGGTAAGAAAAAGGCCGTGTGCCGGAAACCTCCATCGCATCGATCTGCTCCGATACACGCATACTCCCAAGCTCAGCACCGATGTTGGAACCCAGCTTACCCGCGCAGATCAAACCCGTGATCAACGGCCCCAACGACCGCACAACCGCCTGCGATACCAGCGACGGCAGCCACGACTCCGCACCAAACGACGACAGCGATGGCCGCGACTGCTTGGTGAAAACTATCCCAGCGATAAACGATGTAAAGCCGATCAGAAAGAAGGACCGGTAACCGACAAAAAAGCATTGACGCAGGATCTCACGAAACTCGAACGACAACGTGAACATTGTTCGAAACGTATTGCCCATAAATCTGGCAACACCTGCTACCTCTATTAAGAACTTCTTCATAGCCACACACCGTATCCTTTATAACGGTAGCATAGCCGATTAAAAAGGTAATGCCATTTTTCCCCATCATAATAAAACGGGACAATAAATTCGTTACTCCCTTCCGAAGGAGCGCTATCGAACATAAAAAGTTGGGGAATCGAAGAAAAGGCCCCATGTAGACTTATATCTACATCAGGCGGGAAGGTAGTTTCGGAGAATAGAAAGACTGATAGGCTTCTCCAGGATCGGAATGTTATTGCTCAGCATGCGTTCGGAAACAGTCTTGTATGCACTGATAAGCGTTATCTGGCAGGCAGGTACCACCGAGCGTATATAATCTACCTTTTCCCAACCCAGGCCATCAGGAAGGTTGTTATCGATAAAGATAATATCCGGCAACATAGACTGTACAAGATCCAGACCATCACTAAGCGTGTAGGCTGCCTGTACTTCATATCCCAACGGGACAAAGAAAGACTTCATCAGGTGACACAGGTCCTCTTCATCATCTATTATCAATACCTTCTGTGGAATCATACTACTAAACTAAGGGGTCTGCTTACGTATAGAAAAAAGGATTCCAAACGATGGCCACGCCTTTATATGTCTCTTTATCTATTAAAAGTAACTCCTTTTTAAAAGGTTTTTAAAATCCTGTAGATATTTTTTCACAGCACGCCCTTTTTTAATCAAACCATTACAGGCACACAATTTTAAGCTTTTCAACCGTATACGATACAGTTTTTTGATCGGCAGGTCGACCAAAAGCTGGCTTTTATTGCAACCCCATGGAGCCTTTACGCTGTGGGATCTGTCGCGCTTCGATGATTTAACCAATTACCCCCTGCTCGCCGAAGCTTTTGCCCCGGAAGAGCCATCTGTAGTATGGAAAATTTAAAAGACAAAGCTGAGAATCTGGCCGAGCACGTCGGTGACTACCTCGATACGTATTACAAACTGAAGGTACTCAAAACGATCGATAAAGCATCGGGCGTCGCTTCCTCGGGAATAGCCGCCATAGTAGTTTCAGTCACGGTTCTGTTTGTTATCCTGTTTGCCAGTATAGGCCTCGGTTGGTGGATCGGCCAGGCCCTCGAAAATATGGTAGCCGGCTTCTTCGTCATCTCCGGTATTTACGCAGTTCTCGGCATTTTGATCATCCTCTTGCAAAAAAACACGCTCCTGCCCCTCGTCCGTAACATCATAATCAAAAAAGCGTATGAATAACGTTATAACCACACGCGACGACCTGATGAAGGAAGAGCAGCGTCTTATCGCGCTGCTAAGCACCCAAAAAGAAATTATCAAAAGCGATATCGCGGGCATTAAGGAAGAGCTTAAACCCGCATTTTCCGCGGCATCTACTGTAATGAGGTTCGCAACCAACGATAATACCAATAACAACGTAGCACTAAAAGTGGGTACAAACCTCACGATTGACTGGCTCACGCAAAAGCTGTTTGCCCGTTCGGGATTCCTGGTAAGAATGTTTCTGCCCTCCCTGCTTAAAAATTACTCGTCACACTATGTGGACAAAGCACCGTCAGCGCTTAGAAACGTCGGCTCGAAACTGGCCGGCCTTTTCAGCCGCAAAAGGAAAGTTACCGACACGCAGCAATGGTAACGCATCAAACCAATAGGGCAAAATTACTAACCCTTTTCAGCTACGCATCAAGCCGGTACACATTCACCACAAAGCTTCGCCCAGCGTTCAAAATATGCTAAATACATGGGGCGCCGGTTCTACAGTACCCGTCCGTACATGCCCTTGACGGCCCTCCGTTGCTGGCACTTATTTTTTTATTATTATGTCATAACATTGAAGTAACAAGATATGGAAGCGTTGATAAACAGAAACCCCCAGGAGACTAACCAAACCAACGTGGATCCATCCTCTCAAACGGAAAAATCCACTCCTAAAAATACGCCCCAAAGCGAACCGGATAAAAAGGCTAACCCCAAACCCATCCGCGCTTACGAAAGTCTGCAGGACCGCTGGCAGTAAATCAGCGCGAGTGCGAAGTGCCAGAGCGGACTGACAACGATTGGTTTAAACCAAAAAAAAGGCACAGGTGTCTGCTAAAACACCTGCGCCTTTTTCTTTGCTCTTCGGGTTCTCGCGCTGACTTCTACACCAGTATTTCCGCCGGCAACGACGACGCCACCGGGAACGTAATGGTGAACGTAGTCCCGGCATTAACCTGTGACTTGACATCGATTGTACCTTTATGCGATTGAATGATATTCAACGTAGACGCCAGTCCCAGTCCCATACCGTTACGCTTAGACGTAAAGTATGGTTCAAATAGCTTCGACAATATCTCCGGCGGTATGCCGCACCCGTTATCCGTGATCTCTACTTTATAGGTGTTGTCCTTCTGCAGCAACGATACCTTTATTTTACCCTCGCGATTAGTAGACTGTATAGCCTCGGTTGCATTAACCAGGATATTCACCAATGCGATCTTGAGCTTTTCTTCATCAGCCAGAATGATCGATGGCTGATCCGAATACGCCACTTCTATCTTAATACCTTGTAAAACCGTACGGTCAGAGGCCACAACAACACTGTCGTCTACAACACGCTGAAGATTGATCGCGCGGAACGCACGCTCCGTAGGCCGGTAAGAATCGAGCAACTCCCCGATAAGATCGTTTATACGCCTTACGTTGCGCTTGACGATGTCCAGAAACATTTTATCATCAGTATTGACGCTAAGGGAATCCAGGTGCTCTACTGACATCTGGATGTTATTCAGCGGATTGCGCACCTCATGGGCCAGCGTACTGACCAGGCGGCCGGCCGCCGCAAGTTTCTCAGCATATAGTGTGGCCTTTTCGGCTTTCTTGATGTTGGTTATATCGTGAATGATGCCCTGAAAGTTTATCTGGCCGTTATCTTCAATCTGCTTCGAGGCTGTAAGGATACAGATCTTCTTTTCGTTCTGATGATCCAGGATTACAATCTCGAGGTCAATGATCTCACCTACCGTTTCCAGGCTTTCGCGGATCTTGTTTTTGAGCGGCTCGCCTTCGATGAGGTCGTAGACACTCAGCTCGAGCAGCTTGTATTTCGGATAGCTCAGCAGATCGGATGCAGCGGCATTCACATCGATGAATTGCAGGTCCGGATCTGTAATGAATACAGCATCTTTGGAGCTCTCGAATATACTCCGGTATTTCTGCTCGCTCGCACGCAGCGCCTTGATGATTCCTGAACGCTCCAAAGCGTAACGGATACACCGTTCGAGCTTCTCGGTGTTCAGATCTGACTTGATCAGGTAGTCCATCGCCCCCACCCGCATCGCCTCACGGTCTACTTCGGGATTTCCTTTACCCGTCAGCAGAATGATCGGCTCCTCACACTTCAGCGCGATCGCGTCCTTCAACAGGTCGAGACCCGTCTTGGCGCCAAGGCGGTAGTCTACAAAATAAAGATCGTGCGATCGCTCACCTATCGTGCGGATCGCATCCTTATACGTATAACACCAATCGATCTTGAAACTGCCGGATTCTATAGATTTAATAAAGTCGCTGACGATGAAAAAATCATCTTCATCGTCGTCAATAATGAGGATCCGCGTTGGGTGCTCTTGAAAAGCCATGTTCATAAAATGCCTGTAAACCGCAAAATCGCACAATGCCTGGCTCCATGTGCGATCGGCTGTCCCCCCCGACAATCATCGGGGCCGAACCGCCTGCGGGTTTTATATAATGTACACAACCTGAAAACGTTTATATCTCAGGCTCGAAAGGCTCGCCTTTCAATTCATGATATTGCTTGATCTTGTTGTATAATGTCTTACGGTCTATTTGCAGTACTTTGGCAGCCTTGCTCTTATTGAAATTTACTTTCTTAAGAGCTTCGAGTATAACCTCGTATTCTGCATCGAGGCCCACACTCTTCAGTGAAGGCTCGCGGAAAGGCATTTTACGTGGTTGCAATTGTGGCTGCTGCGGATAAGGGTCAGCAGACGGCTCGGCTACGTGTACCTGTGAAGATGGTTCCTGCTGCGTAGGCTCGAACTGAAGCTTGCTGAAGTTCGTGACCTCGAACGGTATAGACTTCACATCGATATATTCATCGTCGCAAAGCAGCGTGGCTCGTTTCACCACGTTCTTCAATTCACGAAGGTTGCCATACCATACATAATTCTTGAAGATCCGCTCTACCTCCGGGTGGAAACTTTTAATACGTTTTCCAAGCTCTGCATTAGCAAGGGCAAGGAAGTGGTTGGCGAATATCATCAGGTCGCCGGTCCGCTCGCGCAGCGGCGCCACGTTGATCGTAAATTCGTTGAAGCGGTGATAAAGATCTTCACGAAGCTTACCTCGTCCGGAAGCATCCCAAAGTTTCTCGTTACTCGCTACTATAATACGAACATCGAGGTCGATATCTTTCGTACCCCCTACTCGGCGCATCTTACGCTCCTGAACCACGCGCAATAACGATATCTGCACATCGTAAGAAAGGTTCGCAATCTCATCGAGGAAGATCGTACCCTCGTTGGCGATCTCGAAGCTGCCGATCTTCTGATTGAGAGCGCCTGTAAACGCGCCTTTCTCGTGACCGAACAACTCGCTGCCGGCAAGCTCTTTCGAGAGTACACCACAATCTATCGCCACAAACGGCTTATGACTGCGTTTGCTGCGCTTGTGGATCTCCTGGGCTATAGCTTCCTTACCACTACCGCTCTCACCATAAATGATTACGCTGTAGTTGGTAGGCGCTACCAGGTCGATCTGCTTTAATATATTTTTGAAATACGGGCTGTCGCCAAAAATATACGTCTGTCCCTGCTTGTACACAGGCCTTTTTAAAGCCGCGGTATCGGGTACGGATTTTCCGTTGTCCTGTCCGTTAGCAACAGGTTCCGTGCGGGCTTCGCCATGCACGTTTACAGCCGAACGCTCCAGGGCGCGGCGTATCGTCATGATGATCTCGTCGGGTATGAGCGGCTTCGTTACATAGTCTATCGCTCCAAGACGCATCACCTCTACGGCGGTCTTGATATTACTGTATCCGGTAATGATAATTACCGGAATAGAAGGATTCACTTCTTTGATGGCCTTCAGCACCGAAGTGCCGTCCATGTCATCCAGCTTGAAATCGCACAGGATAAGATCCGGCGTGTCTTCTGCCAGAAGCTCTAATGCTTTTTTTCCTTTGTTCGCTTCGATCACCTCATATCCGTGCTTCGTTAAAAACCGGCTCAGCACGAGAATAAGGTCCTTTTCATCGTCAATGATCAGAATTTTTGCCATAAAACAGTTTGACGTTCGTTTAAGTTAAGGGAGATAATCAAGCCGCTGCGCTGCGATGATGAATAGCATTCCAGCGTACTTGCGCTGCCGGAATTCCGAGCTCATCACGGTACTTTGCAACCGTGCGTCTGGCAATCTTGAATCCCCTGCCCGCCAGCAATTCTGCAATCTGCTGATCGGAGTATGGTGAATTCTTATCCTCCTGTTGAATAAGCTGCTGTATATTCTCTTGTACCGTGCGAACACTTACCGCAACTCCCTCCTGGTTTGCGATACCTTCGTTGAACAGGTTCTTGATCAGAACATTTCCCGAAGGGGTTTGCACATATTTATTACAAGTTATACGCGATACGGTCGAAATATCGACACCAACCATATCAGCTATATTTTTAAGAATCATCGGTCGGATTTGCAGATCGTCTCCAGTGATAAAATATTCGTATTGTAATTTAACGATTGCTTTCATCACTTTCAACATGGTAGACTCACGTTGTTTGATTGCATTGACAAACCACTCGGCTGCGCTCAGCTTGTTTGATAAATATTTTGTCGTTGCCTGGTCGCCGGTATTCTCGCTGTTTTTAACCTTCGCCTTCCACGACGAACTGATCTTCAGCGATGATGCCTTCTCCTTGTACAACGCCACGTTAAGTTCGTCATCTTCCTGCGTAACTACAAAATCCGGAATGATTGTGTCGTATTGTACAGGTGTACCATCGCCCTTCGGCACCGGCTTCAGCTTCAGCGAGGCCAGCAACTCCAGGGTTATCTGAATATCTTCTTCGTCGACAGACAGTACTTCCATCAGCTTATGGAAGTTACGCGCCTTCAACTCTGCATAAAAGTCTTCCAGGAGACGTATCGCCAGCTTCACATCCGGACGCTTGGTGTTCATACGTTTGAGCTGCAGCAAAAGACACTCCTGTATCGACGAGCATGCAAGACCTGCCGGCTCGAGCGTTTGCAGAATACCGATCATCTTTTCGACACTCGTCACGTCTACAAGCTTAAGACGCTTCAGTGAATAATCATCTGATACGGTCTCCGCGGTGCCGTCCAGGAATCCTTCGTCGGTAAGGCCATGAATAATGAACTCACCCAGCTCGATCTCTTCAGCCGTTAGCGGCAGAAGACAAAGCTGGTTCAGGGCCTCCGTACGGAAGTCAATCAACTCTACTAATGGCCGCTCGGGAAATTTATCCTGTTGTGAAACCTGTGCATTATAATTCGACGTGTCATCGTAGGCGTATTCATCCCAGTCCTGATACTCCTGGATCTCCTCTTTATCGTTCTTCTCACTCGCCGGGTCATTATCCAGATTCTCCTCGATCAACGGGTTTTCCTCGAGCTCGTTCTGAATTCTTTGCTCCAGTTCGATTGTATTCAAATGAAATAAATGCAACATTTGAAGCTGTTGCGGATGTATCTTCAGTTGCTGCTTCTGGGTTATATTTTGATATAGCATAATCAGGTTGGTCTTGGGTTATACAAAGTCTAATACAACCTTAGCACCAAAAATTTCAAGGGCAATCAAAATTTTGATTATCAGACTATTAGAAAAATTCAAGCCCGAACATCAGCTGTAGAAAAATACCCGATTGTAGATTAAATTCCCCATATTGGGGAATCTGCGCAGCCCTAAAAGCGGGATTTTCCCCGGTTTCCGCCCATTAACAAACCACACGCCCCCAGCAGAACGCACACAAACCCTACTCGGATGAAAATACTGGTATCGTATCTTGTGTTTACAGGCTCTCTGATAATACTGGTCAGCCTTTCGGTGCTCTACAACCAGCGCTTTACCGAATACACCCGATACAACACTGCTGTTGAGCATACACATACTGCCCTCATTAAGCTAAACGACCTGGCCTCCCGGCTCAAAGACGCCGAAACCAGCGTACGCGGATTCCTGCTTTCCAATGACAGCATCTATCTCGAAAACTATCCCGCTACCATCGACAGCATTCATACTGCCCTTGCCGGACTGCAAACCGTAGGTCTCGACAAACAGAACAAGAAAGACCTCGATGCGCTGGGTGTGGCCGTGGCTGAACGCATCGTACAGCTGAACAACACGGTCCGCATATTCCTGAGCGGGCCACGCAGCCGCACCAGCCTTCGCCAGATCTATTCCGGCGGCCGGGAAAAAATGGAGCAGTGCACAAGCCTTATCGATACATTAAAGGCACGAGAAAACAACCAGCTGAGTATACGCCGCGCTAATAAAGAGATCTACGAGCTAGCCACGCCCAGCTTCTTCATCGCCATCTTCGGCTTTACCATCGTAACGTTTTGTATATCCTTTTACATCATAATCCGTGAGTTCAGGCGCCGGCTGAAATACCAGCGTGATCTGGAGCGAAAACTCATCGAGCTCGATCAGTCCAACCGCGAGCTGGAGCAGATCGCCTTTGTAACATCGCACGATCTGCAGGAGCCGCTTCGTAAGATCAATACGTTTTGCGACCGGCTTGCAATGAAACACTCCCCGCAGCTCGATAACGAAGGGCAGACAATAGTACATCGTATCTCGGCGGCCTCATCCCGTATGCGCGACCTGGTTCAGGACTTATCCCGTTACACATCGCTCAGCGTCGTGCGAAACAACGCGCCGAAGACTATCGATATCAGATCCGTGATCGAAACGATACAACGAAACCATCAAATCCGGCTTAAGCAATGTGATGCGACAGTGAATTACAACAATGCCCCTGTCATAAACGGATATCCCGATCAGATCCATTTGCTGTTCGATTGCCTGGTGGATAACAGTATCAAGTTCAGCCGCAAAGGTGAACCCCTTAACATAGAAGTGTCGAAGGGAACCATCTGTCAGGAAGAGCTGAAAACGTTACAGATCAGCACGGCGCATCATGCATTTACAAAAATACGTTTCAGTGATAATGGAATAGGATTCGATTCAGAGTTCTCGGATAAAATGTTCGATATCTTCCAACGGCTTCACTCACAGCTTAACGAATACGAGGGAAAAGGGGTCGGCCTTGCGCTGGTAAAACGGATAATCTCCAATCACAACGGGTTTATTCTAGCTAAAGGAGTCCCAGGACAAGGTGCCGAATTTTCAATATACTTTCCGAAAGACGAGTAAGTCCTTGCAGCGTTACACCTTCATGGCATGTACCAGGCGAACTCTGCGGGTCTTGATGCGCTTTGCTTTGATAACTTCCATAAGCTTCTCTTTCTCCTGCGCCTCCTCATCAGATTCCTCTATCTTTACGAAAATCAATTTACCAAGAACATAAGCGGATATCATAAACAGTGGATATCCAACGATAAAAGCAATTATAAACATGACGTAGCCCATAAGTGTATATTTAATGTTGACTTTAAATTAAAATTGCATGCCACATTAAAAACACAGGCCGTTATTCTGTTAAATACGTCGACAGGGCGTTACTATTGCGGTACTACTTCTACAAACTGTATAAAACCTCCGCATTGTCTACAACTGCTCACTCCCCTTCCTCAGATACCTCCTCACCGCCTCCGCCGAATCTCCAACCGAACTCACCGCATTCTTCAACCGCATCTCATTACAGCTCAACTGGCTACACCACCACTGCATCTCATCTTCATTATTAACATTGATCCGCGAAACATCACGCGGCCTCTCTTTCTTAATCGTTTCCATAAAATCCTCCCTTCCACACGTTTAAAATTCCTGATTTCATTTAAAGTATAAAGGCTCTCCCCCGACATGTCGGCGAAGAGCCTTATCTTTTTTCGTATCGCCCACCCAACTGGCGGGCACTATTAAATGGTAGTTTCTCAAGACAGACACATTCCGAAAAAGAATGAGCACAAAAGCTAAAAACCGATGCCATCTGTAATTTCGTCATTGAACTTTATTATAAGAAAGCTCCTTCGCTTCGCGTTTGATAATAAAAACCGCCGTCTTGTCAGGCTCTATGCCCGAACCGTAACTCAATGCATAAACTTTTGTAAACTCCGCCCCGAAATACAAAATGATAGAGGTATAATATACCCATAGCAATATAAGAACGATAGAAGCGGCCGCGCCGTATGTAACACCGACATTAGAAAAACTGAGGTAAAACCCGATCAGGAATTTTCCCACCAGGAATAAAACAGCCGTAAAGGTCGATCCTAAAAGGGAATCCTTCCACTTGATTTTAGCATCCGGCAATACTTTGAAAACAATCGCGAATAAAGCTGTGATAACAACCATCAGGATAAGATAGTTGATTCCCTGAAAGACATACACCATCGTATCATTAAAATACCGGCGAAGCTGCTCGTGAAGCACATCCACCAGCGCGTTGACTATAAGTGACACCAACAGCAAAAAGCCAATGCTCACAATAAGCGAAAACGAGATCAACCGATTAGTAAGCAAACGCAGCAGTCCTTTCTTCGGCTTTGACCGGATCGACCATATATAATTGATGGAATCCTGTATCTCCGTAAACACACCCGTTGCGCCAATCAGCAACATGACAACGCCAACCAATGCTCCTGAGGCGCTGAGCTGTGACTTCTCGATGTTTTGGATGATCTCCTGGATCTGAATCGCCGCGCTGCTACCTACCAGTCCTTTGATCTGCCAGTAGATCCGCCCCTCGACTGCCTCACGTCCGAAGAAGATTCCCGCCAGAGAAATAATAATGATCAGGATCGGCCCCATCGAAAAGATGGTGTAATACGACAGCGACGCGCTTAACTTCATCCCATTGTCGGCCAGAAACTCCGTAGCTGCCCGTTTCAAGATCCGCCAGAACGTAAGCATAATCTGTGTTTTTATGTGATAGGCCAAAACAAAAAAATCCGCTGCCCTTTAACGGCTAACGGACTTTTATAAAAACCAAAAAAGTCAGTAAGTCAACCTCCCCGTCTCACCGCGCCCGAGATAAGCGAAATGACAAATAGAACAAGGAAGATAAAGAATAGTATCTTAGCGATACCCGCTGCACCCGCAGCAATACCACCAAAGCCCAAAATGGCTGCGATGATGGCGATTACAAGAAATATAACTGTCCAGCGTAACATAGTCGTTTAGTTTAAATTGAACATACCCTGGCCGTTATAAGATCATGCCAGCAAGCCCAGCCCAGACCTGCTTTAACGCTAAATAATAATCCCCATTTACACATTTTTAAAAGTCTTTGTTGAGGTTTTTCCCCAAACTCATCGTTATACCACTGTTTTCCGTTAATAAAATCCCTGGTATCGCATTTTAACTACCTATGGCACGAACGATGCAAAACGGAGTGAAGGTGAATACGAAATGCAGGTAGCAATCGTTCTAATAATAGACGTTCTAATATAAGCTGACTCAAATAGTGTTAATCTATAAAGATCTTAGTAGTAGGGTTCCGGTTGAGGTCGTTACTCAGTAACGGCCTTTTCCTTTTCTTCACTAGGATTTATGGGATCGTTAGGATGTCCAGGATAAGTGCATTGATTTACGAGAAACAAAAATATAAATCCGATACCTATCGGAATAACAAGCTTAGTAGTAGGGTTCCGGTTGAGGTCGTTGCTTTTAGTGACGACCTTTTCCTTTTTATACCGGCTTGTCCCCCTTACCCAAGTAGATGACCTCGTACTCACCCCCAAGTCACATCACCCCCTTCAACACCCGCATCAAGACCTTCTCATCCCCTGTCAAGCCCGAAACCCCATCAGGTTCCTCAATACTATCCAACTCACGCAGGTATTTATCAAGCGCATTCTCCTCATACAAATGAATTAACCCCGGGTGAACATAATACTTACGGCACACTGCCCGCGTATTCCCCAGCTTTTTGCTAACCTCATCCAGCGCAAGCAACACATTCTTCTTCCGTGCCGTAGCGGTAAGCGCCTCTCCTAACGACTTCAGCGAGCGCAGCAGATTCATGGAACCTGCCCACGTACGAAAGTCCTTGGCTGTAAAATCAGCGCCCGTAGCTTCTTTTATATAGTCATTGACCATGCCTGAGTCGATACCATGCCGTGAACCGTCGGCGTCGTAATATTGAAAGAGCTCCTGTCCGGGAATATCACGGCATTGTTTGATAACATGAGCCAGCCGCTTGTTTTGTAGCGTGATGGCGTGGGCGATCTTCTTCTTACCGATAAATGAGAATTTGATCGAGCCACCTGTGATTTCAACGTGTTTATCTTTAAGAGTAGTAATTCCATATGACCCATACAGCTTCTCATAGTCTTCACTGCCGACGCGTATATATGTACGCTCCATAACACCGATCACGGTGGCCAGCACCTTCTCCCGGCACAGCTCGCGGCGTGTCAGGTCTTGCTCGACGCGAGCGCGGATCGCCGGCAGAACTTTGCCAAACTCGAACAGCCGGTGAAACTTGGTTTCATTACGCGCCTCGCTCCACAGGGAGTGATAACGATATTGCTTGCGTGACCGCACATCGTAGCCGGTAGCCTGAATGTGGCCGTTCTCCAGCGGGCAGATCCATACACGGGTCCACGCCGGCGGAATAGCGAGCTTCTTTATCCGCGCGAGGTGCTCAGCGTCTACACGGCGACGCATCGCGTCGTGATACGCAAAACCTTTACCCTTGCGCATACGCATAATACCCGGCATGCCATCATTCACATATACCAGTCGCACAGCCCTGGCTACTTTGGCGTAATCGCGATTCAGACGTACGATATCACGGTGTGGAAGCTTGATCAGTTGTTGCATGAGAGTCACGGTTAAAACTTCAATACCGCGGAAACAGACCCTCCCTGTAGAACATCATCCACAGCAGCGTGAACTTAAAAGGGCACAATATTTAAATCCTGTGAAGAACTACAGGAATAAAAACCCCGATAAACTTATGGACAACTGGGTAGAGATCATCGAGAAAAAAATGCATGGATGGTGGGTGCTTATCATAAAAATGCTTCCCAACGCCGTGCTGGCTGTTATCATCCTGACCATCTTCTTTTTTATCGCACGTGTCGTACGGAACCTATCCTTCAAATTTGTACACAGCATCTCGAAGAGTCAGTCCATCAGCGGCCTGGCGTCAGTCGTGCTGTACTCTATAGTGATTTTTTGTGGTCTGATGACGGCGCTCGACATCATGGGTCTCGAAAAGACAGTATCGTCGTTGCTTGCGGGCGTTGGTGTTATCGGTCTGGCACTCGGTTTCGCGTTCCAGGATCTGACGGCAAACTTTATATCCGGAGCCTTCATAGCATTTAAACGCCCATTTGAAGTAGGCCACATTGTGGAAACCAACGGCTTTATTGGAACGATCGAAGATATACAACTGCGCTCTACATCGCTTCGCACATTCGCCGGCCTGTACGTGATAATCCCCAACAAGGATGTATTCCAGAAACCCATCATCAACTATACACGAACCGATGCACGCAGAATAGACCTGGAGTTCTCACTACCTACGAACATAGATCTCGGCTTCCTTGAAAAACAGATCCGCGCGGCGATGGACGAGCTGGTACCTGACAAAGCGATACGTAACTTCGAGTTCTACTATACGGCCATCGAAGACCCCAAAGTAAAGCTTATGGTCTCCTTCTGGACCAACAACAGCGATCCGGAAGAATATAATAAAGCGCGTCACCAGGCCATCGTAGCCATCATCCACGCATTTACAAAAAACAATATCTATACAATAAACATCTCGGGACAGCCGGCACCGAAAGCGCCGGAGCTTGCGGGCTCACAACCTCAGAAAGGATAACCAATCGCGATATTGAAGATCAGGTTGTCGCTGCGCCAACGCCCGCTCAGCGGCCTTATCTCGTTTATCACCCATTGTTCTCCATCAGGAAGCCAGGGCTTGCGTAACGGAAAGGCTATATCAAACCTTAAAACGAAAAAGCTGAAGTCAAAACGGAAGCCGACACCCGTACCGACAGCGAGTTGTTTCAGAAAAAGATTACTCTGAAATACGCCTCCTACCCGAGCGGTTTGGACCGCGCCATCTGCCTGCGTGGTGTCGCTGCGCATCAGCCATATATTACCGGCGTCAACGAACAGCGCCCCCTTGAACGACTTTACGATGTCGAAACGGTATTCCAGGTTACCCTCCAGCTTGATATCGCCACGTTGATCGATAAACCGTAGTGTGGTATCCTGATGATACGTACCCGGGCCGACAGACCTTGCCGGAAAAGCACGGATACTGTTCGAGCCGCCGATAGAAAATTGCTTCACATAGGGCATCGTGGTCGAGTTGCCATAAGCATAACCCACACCCGCAATAATACGCGTGGCAATCTTGTTTGCCCGGTCTATCTGCCAGTAGTAGCGGAAGTCCGCCTCGCCTTTTGCATATTGCGAATACGGAGATCCGAACAGCTCGTGCGACTCGCCGCTTTCAGTACGGCCATACACCTGGTTTTGTATACCATTCATCAGGTTGCCCGCTACATCCACTGCACCATTGAAATAGAAGTTATGCTCACGCAGCTTGCGTGGCCGGAACTTGTCCAGCACATCCTGGCGTAGCTGAGTGTTTATGGTGTACGAGTATCGCGTACCGATAATAAACTGGTTCTCGAACGATTTAGCCAGAACAACATTATTGTTCAGTAAGTCCTGGAAATATTCAGAAGTCTCACCGGTCTTTACATAATTGATATCGATGGGATATAGCTCATGTGTTCGGTCCGCCGACTCTTTCCACAGGTAACCGTAGCCCGTGCTGAACGAGGTAAGTTTGAAATAACCTACACGGTTTTGTAAATTATACCCTACCTTGAACTGCGTCTTTGGTAAATACTTACGCGAGTTGTAATCGATTTTGATCGGCGATATAAACCGCGGCACTGTGAGGCTCGACTCGAAACCTATTTCGAATGAGTTTAACGGATTCTGCGTCTTATTACTCACCTGAACCTCATACGAAGAGTTGAGCTTTAGTTGAAACAACTCCGCGCCACGGAAAAAATTACGGTTCGTAAATGTAAATGAAACACCCGGCCCCACGAAGTTGTTCGATTTCGATACCGCCTGCGCCTCCATCCGTATCGACTTCTTGGGAAGAGGAGTCAACATGATACTCGCATTCAAAGCCGTCGAATCCCGTCGACGACGGTTGAATTTGATGTTCACAAACTTGAATGTACCCAAACCCAGTAAGTGATTCAACGTAAGCTCCTGGTCGTTCTTACTGTACATCTGGTCGGGACGTATATTCACGATCCTGGTGATCACACGCGGCCGGAACATGTGCATATTGTCAACATACCGGAAACTATCAATCTCCACAGTATCGGCTACAATCCCCGTGGAATCGGGAACCAATGAGTAATTGGGATAGATCGTAACATCCGAAACCTTGTACCGCTTCCGGGCATTCTTCGGCACACCTTCTTCCAGGTGCAGATCCAGATCCACCTGGTGATTGCCCACGGTACTGTCCGCATCGAATATCAGGTAGCGATCGTCGAAATAATAGAACCCGTAATTTTTTACAACGGACTCAATACGCGCTTGTTCCGCCTGCAGCATCGCCAGCTGATACCGTTGCCCCTCGCGTAGCAACGAGCCCTCATGAAGCGTACGGAAGATAACGGCATATGTGCTGTCACGCCCCTTCGGATAATTTATCTCCCGCAGATAATATGCGGGGTATAGCTCTACTGTATAAACTACCCAGCTACGATGTTTCTTTGTGTTGACTTTCGACGAGACCTGCGTACCGAAATAGCCCTCGTTATTCAATTGGCCCTGCAGCAGCCCCGCCGTACGTTCAGGTGTTGCATCCTTCAGCAGCACGGGCTCCTGTCCCAGCTTGTTGCGTATAAAGTTCCGGAGACCGCCTTTCTTCTTTTTGGGTGTGCCGGCTATATGATAGAACCACACACCGGGGCGACAGCCGAGCACCGTCGTATTCGGTTTCGGCGAGATAAGCTCGTCCAGCTCGCTTCGTATATCACCCTTGCGCCACGTGCGCTCACGGGCGTTGAATGTGATCTCTGCTCCTATATAAAAAGTTTCGCCTTCTTTCAGATATTTCGTTCCGGTACACGCATTTAGCAGGAACGGTAGTATAACCACGCAAAGCCTGAGTGCCATGCGCCGTTGTAAAGCCATCGCCTTAAAACACATATCAGTCTTTTTCATTGGCTTTTTTGGGTCGGGTATTAGCCTTGAAAAGTTCACGGAAAGCATTATAATCTTTTATATAAATAAGACCGGCGCCAGTCTCGATCAGGTCGCCGTCGATCATGTCATAGTTACTGTTGCGGAAGCCGGTGATGCGTAAACGACCATCCGCAGTCAGCTTATACTCCAGCGCAAGATCACCGATATAATCGGCAGCCGAGTTTTGATTCGACGTACCCTCCACATCCACATTGCCGGATACTTTTACCACCAGGCGATCATTCAGTAAATTCTTCTGCAGACCAAGCTGCAGCTCGGTTGCTCGGTTTACATCTGAACTGGCCGTGTTATACGTCTCATACGATTTTACATCGAACGTAAGCTTTACACCTTTGATATTTTCAGACAACCGGTTCAGCTGCTCCGTTAATAAACGGCCCACGCTGCGCCGCGCGGAGCCTTCTACATCCGATTCACCTTCGCTCTCCAACGGGTTCTCCGTAATAAAGCGCTTCAATACCAGCAACGCAAACACCTGTTTGTTCAGATCGGACTCGCGCGTGTTGATGTCCTCCAGGCGAGCATAGACCACGCCGTTGTTCGCATTCTTTTTGTTCTCCTGCATATCCAGCTTGAAGCTGATATCCGGCGCCATCAGGTCGCCCTTCAGTTGCAGGTAAACATAAAACATCAGCCGCTCCCGGTATTGATTCAACTGGGAGTCATCAATCCCTCCGGTAGCCATCAGGTCTACCGGAGATGTCTCCACCTGGTACACGGCACGAAGATCCAGCAGCGCGGCCAGCGGATCGCCTGTCCACGTTATCGAGCCGCCCTTTTCTATCGAGAACTCACGCTTAACCAGCTTATAGAACGAAAGGCTATAGCTCCCCTGAGACACCTCGTAACGTCCGGATAGCTGCATATCGCCCGAAGGTGTCATCACCAGGTTCAGAGTCGAATTACCTTTAACCGAAAGTTTATCACCCGTAACCGGATCGATAACAATATTGAAAGTCTCCCGGTCGGTCAACTCGATATTCGCCGTCAGCGAAAAACCTTTAAAGGAAGAGCGCAAAGTATCCGAAGGCTTTATCTTCGCCAAAAACGGATCTTTATATGCGTCTTTGTCTACAAAATTCACGATGCCCTTCTGATCGAGAATACTCTTTTCAGCGGTGGGCACTACATACGTAAAGGTAGTGCCGTCGGTAAGACTGGCCTGCATATCTACGCGAGGCTGGTTGCTGTTACCACGAACGCGTATCCGTGCATTCAGCCCTACCTTACCGTAAAATAATTCATTATCATCTTCTGTCGAATTCAACAGTTGAAATTTCTCCGCATCCAAATCCAGGTTAAGACGGTAACGGCCAGCGCTGGCAGCGGTAACATCGCCATTCAGTGTGGCTACATTATTCTTTTCATCCCGTATCTCGAAATCGTCAAATGAAATACCCGACTTCTTCACCGTAATAGTCTCGTCGCGCAACGTAAAGGCAGCGTTAACCGCAGTAGCCGTAACAGTAGCATCTTTGAATTTCAGAAAACCGTTTATATCCGGCGACTTCGTGGGCCCTTCCACATTCACCTCGCCTACAAGCCCACCCTTCATATTCTTCAACTGTCCCAGCGTTAACGGCTCGGCTATAGCAAGCTCGAGCTTCTGAATATCCAGCTTGAGGTGAATAGCAGGTTCCGCAAGAGTAGACTCATAATATCCGTCCAGCTTCAATTCGGCATGCTCTCCTTCTATCCGCAGATCCATATTCAGCGGGCCTTTCGAAGTACGCCCCAGGGCCAGCACAAGATCGCCCCACGTCTGGTCCATCAGCATAAGATCATTCACACGCAGGTTGGTATTGAACGCTCCGGAGCCCGCCTTCGAAATATTCAGCTCACCATCGATAATCCCACCGATCGGCGTGGTGCCCTCCACAAGCCTCGTTAGGTTTTGCAGATCTACCGTATGAAATAGGACCGCAAGCGTAGAGTCTTTGGAATTGGCTAACGCAATGCGCTCATCCCCTTTCTCGATGCTGAAGTGATAAGGATCAAGCCCTGTACTGGTAAAACGCAGATAGTTATCCTCCGGCGTTTTCCAGGGTTCATAGTTCAGCATCAGCTCTTCCGGCAGAAAGCGGAATTGAAATACATCTTTCAGACTATTGAACACGCCCCCCAGAATATACTTTTCGTTTTTCAACGAATCCAGAACAGAGAACTTGGTGCGTATCGAATCCTTGGCAACATTACCCGATAAGCCCAGCTGGAAAATACGAAGCGTGTCGGCCCGGAGATCGCTCACATGGAAGCCATAGCTCAACATATCCTTATCCGACGTCACATCAAACACGATCGAATCGATACCCACAGCGCCATATTTGATACTTGAAACATCGAAGTGCAGATCCAGCCGGTCCTCCCGGCTGTCGAATTCGCCGCGCAGCTCACCCGGCACAAAAGGCTCCAGGTCCGGCAGTAATACCTCTGTAAGCAGATCGGTGTTCTTGATAATAAGCGAGAACGTAAAGTCCTGCGGCTCGGTAAACTTATGAAGCGCGGTGTCCTGTAAATTGAAATAATTATTGAAATGCCGCCGCACCGCCTCCGGCAGGCCTGCAAGGTTGATCGTGCCTTTGAAGTCGCCGGAGATAATATCCGAACGAAGCTTCACCTCGCTCTGCCCATGCTGATCTATCGAAGCAAATAAAAGGGAGTCTACCGCGTAGAGCGCTTCACCGTTGTATACCGCCACCTTGCGTATATCTACATTGCCGTTAATAACCTTGAAATCCGTAGTGGCCAGGTTGGCTTCCACGGTACCGCGTGCGCGCAATGGCCGGTCCGTAAGCTGAAGCGCCTCGAAGTCCGCATTCTTCAACTCGAATTTGAAACGGTACCGCGGCACGTCTCCCGTATAGTCCAGATCGCCCTTCAGCTTCATGTCCAGGTTCTTGTCCTCCAGCAAGGCATCGCCCGAAAAGAAATAGTGATCAACAGCACCATTGAGCCGGAAGTCACGATAGTTATAGCCATTATACTGCAGGAGCGCCACACGCAGCCTCACCTTCGAGTGAAGATCTTCAACACGCAGCCCCGAGCCGATTACCGACGCTTCAAGATCTACATTACCGATAGCCGGCTGATCCAGCAATTTGCCCACGGCAAACTTCTTCACAGTCACACGGGCATTATAGTTTTCTTTGTGTACAGAAGAATCGAGATTCAGCTTTGCATCGACATGGATCGCGCCTATAGAGCTGGTCAGCATCGCGTTTACATCGGGCTTCACAACCGAGCCACGGAAATCACCCGAAAGGCTCAGCCACTCCGGTACGCTGATCGTCGAGGGGATAAGGCTGTCTCCGGCGACAGACATTACGTCGCGCCGCGTAGTGCGAAATGTGTCCAGCGCAATATCGAAATGTGTATGCCTGATATCCGGCAAACCCGCCATCGTGCCGTGAGCCTTGAGCCGGGTATCGTTAAGCGCCAGTATACTGATATGATGGAGAATAAGATCGTTTACGGTACCTTTACACGCCATGTCGGCACGTACAACCGTATTGTACGGCAACGTTACAGGCAGTCCTTTGAGAAGCGTGGGGCTGAAAAACAAAAGATCGCGCAATGCCAGTGATGATGTCTGCATCACCATGTTAAGCTTTGCCTCCTGGTAACGGTCAGCCAATGTGGCTAACGACTCAAAACGAACATCGGCCGCAAACCTCACATCGGTAGCTTCGGTAGCAAACCGGAAACCGGAAACATGAACCGACGTATCGGTAAGGGTAAAAACACCTGTTAACATCCGCACACCGAAGCCGCTCCTCTCACGCAGCGACATGTCTTTAATATTGATATTCACCGCGGAGCCCGCAGCTTCAAGATCCTCCGCCTTCACCGCCAGTTGTGAGACCCAGATATGATTGAAATCCATACCATCCGGTTGGGCCGGCTTTGTAAAATCATGATATTGCAAACTGGTTCCCTCCAGGTCAAGGTCATCGAGCTTCACCTTCCAGGGAATAAATCCAGCGTCGGCAGCAGCATCATCCGATTTTGCTGCATCGATCTCCTTATCAGCTGCCGGCTGTAGTTTCACAGCAGACATCTGGTGATAGGAAATAAATGTATTGACAAGCTTCACCCGCTCGAGGTCGATAGACTGCCCTTTCAGATCGATAGCCCTGCACTTCACCAGCAGCTCGTTCAGATCGAGGTGAGCCACCTGTCCCATCGCCTCCTGCGTATAGAGGCCCCGTATGTTCTTCAGGCTGATCTCGTCTACACCGAGATCAAGCGCCATCGTATCCTCCGCTGCTGTAGCTGTAGTCGTATCCGGTTCCGAAGCCACCGGGGCTTTCGTTTGTGTAACTGTAGCATCGATATCCGACAGCGCGATAGCATCGGCCCTGAACACGAAGTTGTCCAGGTCGAAAACATCCATATCCACAGACAGCTCCCCGATACGCGCCGCCACCAGGTTACCCGAAAGGGAATCGAGGAACGACACACGCGCCTTCGTAAGCGACACCTCGCCTACCGAAAACACCCACGGCTTGCCCGATACAGTATCCTCCGGCGCATGTGGCTCCGGTTCGCCCACAAATGCATCGATGATATAATCGAAGTTGAACGTGCTATCTTGGGCCGGTCTGTGAACATAGGCATGCAGCCCATCCAGCGAAACATCGTTCAATTGAATTTTATTACGCGTCAGCCCCCACAGATCCGTATCCACCGAAAGCTCGCCCGCATAAAGCAAAGTATCCGCCGCCTGGTCTTCCACATATAAACCCGTTAACACAATACGTTTCGGAAACGCCAGGCTGAAATGGTCCAGCCTCACCTCAGTCTTGATCTTATCCTCCAGGAATGCCACCGCCCGCTGTACAATCCGCTCCTGAACCGCCGGAATCTGAATAACCCCCGCAATCACCAACAAAAGCGCCACCACCGAAAACACAATCCAACCCACAATCTTGGCCAGCCTTATCAAAATTCGCTTAAACGTTCCAGTACCATTCATTTGCACTCTATATAAGGAGAATGTCATGCCAGGATACAAAATTGTGCCATTTATATCCAACTGGAACTGGCTCCACTGAACTTATTATGTGGGTTTTGCCGCAATGCGTTTAGCTGGCGCAAGTCTCTAGCGTAAGTGAAGACTTGTGCCTTTCATGTTGGCAGTCTCTGACTGCCGTGCAGCGCCCGCACCAACTCCATCAGAAAGCCTCCCACCGCCCGGCTTCCCAAGAACGACGCAGCTGGCGCAAAGTCTTAAGCGGAGCGTGACTTGCCGAGCCCCCGAATAAACATCCCACTGTGTAAAAACTCCCCAACTTGTCCATTTCCCACAAACAAAAAAGCCACCAACCACCAACATCCCCACCCGATGTGCAAAGAAAGCTACAGAATACACGGACCTTCTTTTTAATTAACTGCATCCACCAAGACTTAAACGCATGAAGGGCATTTTACTACGTAGCAATCAATATCTCCTGTTCGGCATACTCCTGACGGTTGCCCTCTATTACGGTAAGCTGGTACTCGTACCCATCGTGTTCGGTATCATGCTCGCCATGCTGATGACGCCTGTATGCCGATGGTTCGACAGTAAAGGCTGGCCGCGCGCAGCCTCCTGCGCCGCATGCGTGTTGATATTGTTAGTGGCCCTGTGCGGTCTGCTGGCCATTGTGGCTGCCGAAGTAAAAAGCTTTGCAAAAGACATAACGCTTATCGAAGAAAAAGGCAAAGAGACCATTGCCACCGTACAAAGCTTTATTGAAGAGAAATTTCATATCGAGCCAGAGCAGCAGGAAGCCCTCGCCAAGAAACAGGTAGCCACCATAAGCAGCTCCGCCGCCTCGTATATCGGCATGATCTTCGGCGGTATGGCTGCTGCCATCGGCGGTATATTGTTAACACTCGCCTACACGTTCCTGTTTATCTACAACAAGGAGCGCTACGAGACATTCTTTATACGGCTTTATCATAACGAAGACCCACGTAAGGTAAAAGAGATCGTAGGCCAGATAAGCCACGTGGCGCAACAGTATCTCACCGGCAGAGCCATGTCGGTAGCAACGCTCACTATACTGTACGCCATAGGCCTGCTGATCATCGGCATCAAAAACGCGCTGCTGCTCTCGGCCATCGCCGCGCTGCTTACCATTGTACCCTATGTCGGATCCGCGGTCGGTGGCTTATTCCCCTGCGCCATGGCCCTCGTGACCGAAGACTCCATACAACCTGCGTTATGGGTGATCGGCGTAATAATCTTTATACAGGCCATCGACAATTATTTTATTGAACCACGTATGGTGGGCGGCGAAGTAAACCTCAGCGCCCTCGTATCGATATTATCCATTATCGTCGGCGGCCTCGTTTGGGGTGTTTCAGGAATGATCCTCTTTATCCCCATGCTCGGCATTGCCAAGATCATATTCGATCATGTGGACAGCCTGAAACCCTACGGCTATCTGATAGGTGACCCCGATGAGAACAAGTCGCCCAGCATGAGCCAGTGGATCGTTCAGAAATTTAAAAGAAGTTAGTTCGATCAGATTTTCAGAAAATCAATTACCATCCGCGAGAAGCCCTCGTAAGAGTTCGGCTTGGTAACCACATTATCTGCACCCAGATCACGACAGGCTTCTATAAAACCCTGGTCGTTATACGTAGAGTATATAATAACGGGTATGTGCTGATACTCCGGGGCCGACTTCAAGGCGACAAGTGTATCTCTCCCGCTCATCAGCGGCATGTTCTGATCCAGAATAATAAGATGCGGCAGTTCGCCGTTAGACCTTCTTAAAAAGGCCAGCACTTCCTGTCCGTTTTCCACGGTCGAAAGCGCAAATTCCCGTTGCCTCAGCTCCGAGAATACTGTTTCGAAGATCAGGCGATCGTCTTCATCATCGTCCGCTAACAAAACCCGTTTTGTCATATCACTTCTGCTACTAAATAGTTATCGCTTACATGCTTCACCGGCATCACGAGCTCGAACGTAGCGCCTTCACCCGGATTTCCGTGTGCTACAATTATACCCTGGTGCTTCTCTACAATTTTCTTTACCAGCGCCAGGCCTATACCTGTGCCCTCGAACCGGTCCTTCGAATTAAGCCTGTGGAATAATTTGAAGATCTCCTCCCTGAACTGCTCGTCAAAACCGATGCCGTTATCCTGTACAACAATTTTGTAGAAGCCTCCTTGCTCATCGGCCACGCTGTCCAGCGAAAGCTCGGCCACCCGCTGCGCGCTGATCGTGATCAGCGGATCGACGCCGGGCTTTGAGAACTTCAGCGCGTTGCTGATGAGGTTCTGGAATACCTGGCGGATCTGTCCGGGGATAACATCCATCGCGAACGGATTCTCTACGATCACGCGGGCTCTTTTCTCTTCGATAATGATCTCGAAGTCATCCAGGATATCGGCAATGATCCGGTCAACCGGGGTCTCCTCGAAACGGTTATTGTCCGATGACAGCTTGGAGAAATTCAGCACATTCGTAACCAACGATCTCATCCGGTCCGCAGACTTTATGATCTTTTCGAGAAACACCGCGCTGCCGTCAAGATTGATGTCGTCCGATTTGTCTTTGATCAGTTTGGCAAACATGTGGATCTTGCGCAACGGCTCCTGCAGATCGTGCGAAGCTACGGAAGCAAACTGCTGAAGGTCGTGGTTACTTGCCTCCAACGCCTGGTTTATACGCTGAAGCTCCTGCGTACGCGCCGACACCTTCAGCTCCAGCACTTCATTCTGAACCTTCTGCTCGTGAATATCGATAGTCGTGAAAACCCAGCTTACCAGGCGCCCGTCCATGTCTCTTCGCGCCGCCGCCCGTAAAATGTTCCAGCGATAATCGCCACCGGCAGTAAGAAGCCTGATCTCCCGTTGAAAATCACCCTTGCGAGATACAGCGTTACGCCATGACGCCTCCAGGCCCTTCAGATCGTCAGCATGAACAGCTCCCTGCCAACCTTGTTTCAGCGCGTCTTTCTGATTCATGCCGGTATACAGCTCGAACTGGGCATTCACAAAGTCCACGTTGCCGTCTTCCTGCGCCGTAAGCACGATCAGCGGCATAGACTCTGCCATGAACTTGCGCTGTGCAATATTGCTCGACAATGCCTGCTGCGCGCGCTTCAGGTCCGTAAGGTCCAGCATCGAGCCCAGCATCCGGTATGGCGTTCCGTACTCGTCATGCAAAATATAACCACGGTCAAGAATATCGGCATACTCACCATTGGCCTTTAGAAAACGGTACTCCTTCGTCCATTGGCTCTGGTGATTATTGATCACATCATATATATTCTCCTGCACGCCAAGACGGTCGTCGGGGTGGATCTTTTCGAACCAGAAATTACGGCTCACATTCTCGCCGGGCTCATAGCCAAAGTTCTTATAGAAGGCATCGCCCCACCATACGTTGTTGTTGATAAAGTCCCAATCCCACAACGCATCGTTGGTAGCACGGGCCACCAAACGAAAACGCTCCTCGCTTGCCGTCAGCTCCCGCGTGCGCTCTACCACCTTGCTCTCCAGCTCGGCGTTAAGTTTCTTGAGATTGTCCTTAACGGCAACAAGCTCTACATAATTCTTTTTAAGACGTTGCTCGGCGCTCTTCTTCTCCGTAACATCGGTAAAAGTAGCCACCAGGCCGTCCATCATCTTCACGGCCGACACCTCGTACCAGGTTCCGTCGTGCTCGAAATATACGTGCGTGTGGAGCTTCAGATCTTCCTGAACCACCGACACATATTTCTCGAACATACCATTGATCACGAGCAAAGGCATCTCTTTCTTCAGCGACCGGTTGAACGAGATCTCCTGGCCCTTCGGCAAAAATACACGCGACGCCTCATTAGCCGTGAGGA
>Ga0247762_1000163_pt1 | contig 27330 bp, 24 predicted proteins | sample UWRJL081202R4_FD_181016 | JGI IMG/M metagenome (GOLD analysis project Ga0247762, IMG submission 181016) | Plant litter microbial communities from Arlington Agricultural Research Station in Wisconsin, United States - UWRJ-L081-202R-4 | ecosystem: Environmental > Terrestrial > Plant litter >...
AAAGAATTCTCAGTCTCGCCCTTCAAGGCGGGACTGACTTGTTCTTGCCCCCGCTGCGGCGAGGGGAAGCTCTTTTCAGGTTATATAAATCTTGCGCCGCGCTGCGACGTTTGCGGCCTCGATTATTCTTTCGCGGATTCCGGCGACGGCCCTGCGGTGTTCGTCATTCTCGCGGGCGGACTCGTCGCGGTGCTTGCGGTACTCGTCGTCGAACTCGTATGGCGGCCGTCCTATTGGGTGCACGCCGCGGTCGGCATTCCCGCCGTTTTGATTTCGACGCTTCTGCCGCTGCGCTTTCTGAAATCGCTTCTCATCGCACTCCAGTTTCATCACAAGGCCGCGGAAGCACGGCTGGATAGGCGCAAGTGAGCCGCGCGAGCGCCGTGCGCGGTTTGATCCTGCCCGGCGTACTCTCGCTCGCAGCGCTTGCGGTGCTGATCTCGCTCGGCAATTGGCAGATGCAGCGGCTTAGCTGGAAGGAAAATCTGATCGCGACGATTTCCGCGCGCGTGAACGAACCGGTTCGGGCATTGCCGCCTGCCGCCACGTGGCCGTCGTTCGACATCGACGCGAATGAGTATCGCGCTTTCTTCGCGCGCGGCCGCTTCCGGCATCAGAATGAAGTGCAGGTTTACACCGTTCTCTCCGAGCCGAAAGGCTCGTTCGCGGGCGCGGGCTATTGGGTGTTGACGCCGTTCGAACTGGAAGACGGCGGCATCGTCATCGTCAATCGCGGCTTTGTCCCGCAAGAGCTGAAAAATCCTGCGAGTCGCGCTGAAGGGCAGGCCGAAGGCATCGTGCGTATTGCGGGCCTGCTTCGTGCCCGGGAGCAGCCGAACTATTTTACGCCGACAAACGATCTTGCGAAGAACGCGTGGTATCACCGCGACCCCGCCGCCATCGCGCACGCCTTTAACCTCAAGAACGTCGCGCCCTTCATGCTGGACGCGACCGGCGAATACCGGCCCGACATGCTGCCGCAGCCGAATGAAACGAAATTGACCTTCACCAACAATCACCTCGGCTATGCGCTGACCTGGTATGGGCTCGCCTGCACGCTGATCGGTGTGTTCACGGCCTTCGCCTGGCAGCGGTTGCGGGACGTGCGGTAATTCTTGCCTTGGCTGACGCTGGCAAATAGGGTGCCCCGCCATCATGGGAAACCGTTGAATTGAAATACGTCTCGACCCGCGGCGAGGCGAAACCCGCCTCATTTAACGAAGCGCTGATTGAAGGTCTCGCGCGCGACGGCGGACTCTATGTGCCGGAATCCTGGCCGCAACTTTCGCAAGCCGAAATCGCCGGCTTTAAAGGTAAGTCATACGCCGAAATCGCGCTGCGCGTGATCGCGCCGTTCGTCGGCAACGACATTCCCGAGCGCGATCTGAAGAAAATGATCGACGAAGCCTACGCGACGTTCACGCACAAAGACGTGACGCCGCTGCATAGGCTCTCGAGCGGCGAACATATTCTCGAACTGTTTCACGGGCCGACGCTGGCGTTCAAGGACGTCGCGATGCAACTGATCTCGCGGCTGATGGATTACGTGCTGGCCGCGCGCGGCGAGCGCTGCACCATCGTCGGCGCGACGTCGGGCGACACTGGTGGTGCGGCGACTGAGGCGTTCCGCGGACGCGAGCGGATCGATCTCGTTTTCACATTCCCGAAGGGCCGCGTCTCCGAAGTGCAGCAGCGCATGATGACGGCGATTGTGGAGCCGAACATCAACGTGGTCGCGATCGACGGAAATTTCGACGACTGCCAGGCAATCGTCAAAGCGCTCTTCAACGATCATGCTTTCCGCGACCGTGTGAAGCTGTCAGCCGTGAACTCGATCAACTGGGCGCGCATCGTTGCGCAGATCGTCTATTACTTCACCGCCGCCGTCGCGCTGGGCGCGCCAGAGAAGCGCATCACCTTCGCGGTGCCGACCGGAAATTTCGGCGATGTGTTCGCAGGCTATGTAGCGGCGAAGATGGGCTTGCCGATCGAACGTCTGGTCGTTGCAACCAACGTGAATGACATTCTTGCGCGTACGCTGGAAACCGGAACCTATGAAGTGCGCGGTGTGGTCGCGACTTCCTCGCCTGCAATGGACATCCAGGTTTCCTCCAATTTCGAGCGGTTGCTATTCGATGCCTCCGGCCGCGACCCCGCCGTGGTGCGCGATGCGATGCGCGATCTCGGTACCAAAGGAAGCTTCAAGCTGAGCGAGAAAGCGCTTGCGAATATGCGCGCGCTATTCTTTGCCTCCCGCGCCGACGAGAACGAAACGCGCGACACCATTCGCGACGTACACAAGGAAAGCGGCTACGTGCTCGATCCCCATACGGCGGTCGGCGTGGCGGTAGCACGCAAGCTTGGCGGCGCGAAAGCAGGCAGCCCGCTGGTCGTGCTCGGCACCGCGCATCCCGCAAAGTTTCCGGAAGCGGTCGAAGCCGCTTGCGGCGTCAGCCCTAAACTCCCCGTCGCATTTTCCGATCTCATGAGCCGGAAAGAACGGGTCGCGAATTTGCCGAATGACGCCAAAGCCGTTGCCGACTTCGTGCTGCAACACTCCCGCGCGGCGAAGGGCGTGATGGCATGACGGTGCGCGTGGATAAACTTCCCAATGGCGTTACGGTCGCAACCGATACCATGCCGGAGGTGAAGACCGCCTCGCTCGGCATCTGGGTTGCTGCGGGTGCCCGCTACGAAGACGAGAACGAACACGGTATTTCGCACCTGCTCGAACACATGGCGTTCAAGGGCACGAGCAAACGCACAGCGCTTCAGATCAACGAAGAAATCGAAAATGTCGGCGGCGAATTGAATGCGGCGACCGGTATTGAGGTTACGTCTTATTATTCGCGCGTACTCGGTAAGGATCTTCCGCTCGCCTTCGATATTCTTTCGGACATCCTGACCAACTCGTCCTTCGAGCAAAGCGAACTCGCTCGCGAGCAAAGCGTGATCACACAGGAAATCGGCGGGGCCGCCGACGATCCAGACGACATCGTCTACGATCTGTTTCAGGAGACGGCATTTCCCGGACAGGCAGTCGGCCGGCCGATTCTCGGCACGCCGGAAACGGTGCGTTCCTTCACGCCGGAGAAACTCCGTGCCTACATGGCAAAACGCTATCGCGGTCCGCGCATGATTGTCGCGGCGGCTGGTGCGGTGAAGCATGAAGAACTGCTCGCGGCAGCAGCCTCCAGCCTTGCTTCGATTCCGGATGGCGAACTGGCGCCTGCGAAAAAGGCTTCTTACGCCGGCGGCGTGCAGATCCGATCGCGCCAACTCGAGCAGACCCATCTCGTGCTTGGGCTTGAGGGCATTTCCTATCACGCGCCAGAACGGTTCTCGATGCAGGCTTTCGTCAATCTCGTTGGCGGCGGCGGCTCGTCGCGGCTCTATCAGGAACTGCGTGAGCGGCGCGGGCTCTGCTATTCGATTCAGGCGTTTCACTCTTCCTATCAGGATGCCGGACTGTTCGGGGTAACCGCAGGTGCCGATGCGAGAGACACCGAAGAACTCACCCGCGTTGTGATCGCCGAACTGCACGAAGCGGCCGAAAAAGCTTCGCAAGCGGAAGTCGACCGCGCCAAGGCGCAAATGAAGGTCGGATTGCTCAGCGCGCTCGAAAGCGCTTCCGCGCGGGCCGATCAATTGGGCGGGCGATTGTTAGCCTTCGGCCGCGCGATCCCATTCGAAGAGATCGAGCGCAATATCGAAGCGATTACGCTGGAAAGCGTTCGCGCGGCGGGCCGCAAGCTCGTGAGCGGCGGCCAGCCGACCTTCGTCGGCGTGGGCGAAGGCAAAAGCCTCGAGCGTGCCGGTGCTGCGACGGAAGCGTTGCAGCGCAAGGCTGCCTGAAACAAACTGCCGGCATGGCGTTCTTTAAATCTCTCGGCTTGGCAAGCAGCGGGCCGGTCATCGACGGCAACGGCGTGTTTTTGCGTACGCCGTCCATGGCCGACTTTGAGGAATGGTCTGCTTTGCGCGGGCAGAGCCGCGAATTCCTCGCCGCATGGGAACCGCTCTGGCCGGAGGACGATCTCACGCGCGCTGCGTTTCGCCGCCGCATCCGCCGCTACGAGCGCGATCTGCACGAAGAGAATGGCTACGCTTTCCTCGTTTTCCGCAAGAGCGACCGGATAATGCTCGGCGGCGCGACGCTCACAAACTTGCGCCGGGGCGCGGCACAGGCCGGAAGTCTAGGGTACTGGATGGGTCAGGCATTCGCCGGCAAGGGTTACATGAGTACTGCTATCGCAGCACTCGTGCCGTTCGCGCATTCGATGTTGCGGCTTCGCCGCATCGAGGCGGCGTGCCTGCTATCGAACGGCGCGTCGATCCGCTTACTCGAGAAAATGAGGTTTTCGCGCGAGGGCACGGCGCGTCAGTATTTGTCGATTGCAGGCGCATGGCAGGATCATCTGCTCTATGCGCGGCTCGCCACCGATCCGTTGCCCGCGCCGATCGCGCCGAAAGATTAGAACGCGCAGACGCAGTTCTTCTTTTGCGCGTCACCGATGCCGTTGATCGAGCCCTCAATCAGATCGTTGAGCTTCTTCGAGCGCATGGCCTGCGCTTCCACCCACGCCGCCGACTCGAGCAGCGATAAATTATCGATCTGTTCTTCGGTGAGCTTTACGTCCTTCAGGAGATCCTTGGCGCGCGCGAGAACCTCGAACGTAGTCGCCGGTGTATTCTCGAACTTGGCACCGGCCGCTTCGGCAGTGCGAAGCGCTATTTTCTTCAGATCGTCGCCGTCTTCCGCATTGAACTGCTTGCGCAGTAATTCCATGCCGCGCGCATAGGCCTTTATCTGCGGATCGAGGCGCGCCGTAACATAGCTGATGGTCTTGCGAACGCCCTGAATCATTTCGTCGTTCACGGCGCAAATGCCCGGGTTCGGCTCCTGACCGGCGAATGCTTTCAATTCATCTGACCAGCGCCGCGCTGTGTAACGAACGCCCTCGCTGAAAAAGTCGTAGTGAGCGAGCAGTCGCGCCTGATAGCCCGCAGCCAACCGGTCCAGATTGGCAAGGTCGCCGCGGCGCATGCGTACCTGAAAATAGCGCGTGCGTGGTAGCGACGCATCGGGCTTGCGCATTTCGTCCGCGGTCGGCCAGATCTCGGAAATCGTTGTGATGCGAAGCCGGGTCAGGTCGGCCTGAAATGCAGAAGCGCAATCCGCGACGGGGAATTTTGTCGAAGCGCTTACCGTCGCTTCGCCCGCCTTCGCTTCAATCGTCACGTCAGATTGTCTGCCCGGCGGCAAAGGCGCCATTTCGACGCGCAGATTCAACCGCCGCGTCACGTCTTCATTTGGTTTGATCGATGGAATTTCGAGTACGGCGTTGTCGCCGTCGGCTTTCCAATCGCTTTCAGGCGTCAACTTCGCGCCGTTCAGCTTCGCGGTCAGCAATACCTTCGACAAGGGCTCACTGCTCTCGTTCTTGAGCGTGATATTCACGCCGACCGTGGCGGACACCGGGATTGCTTTATCCGCCGCTGCGGCCCCGAGCGGCGTCACCGTAAGTACGAGTTTGCTTGCGCTCTGCGCTTGCGCGGTTCCGCAAAACATGGCCGCTGCGAAGAGCAGGGTTACGGCGCGAAGCCTTGCGGCACTACAGACTTGCATGACGAATTCCAGCGGAAAAAGGGAAGCCATTCGCGGGGGACATTGTCGCCGAATACGATTCCCCGCAAGGGAGAATGCTGCGAAAAATCAGCGCGACTGCGCGGGCTGCGGCGCAGGTGCGTAGATCGGCGCGATCGTGGGCGCATTTGCGGCAGGCGGGTCGAATGCCGGGTTCGCCGGCAACTCGCCGATCGAGCGCAGGCCAGTCACCATTTCGATCACGCTGCGCATGGCTTCGCGCGCCGCTCTTCCGCGAACCGCATCGAGCAACGGCGCGGTCGCGCCGGAATGGCGGATCAGTGCTTCAGGGTCGGGCAGGAGATACGGATTGTCCCAGTTGCCGTTGATGAGGAACGGCAGTTCGAACGCCACTTCCGGCGTGCCTGCTTGCGCGGCGCGGATCAGGCTTGCGGTTCCACGCAAATCGAATTCGCGCCGGATCACCGAAGTGTCGCCATGCAGGCTGATTTTCAGGATCGGACTTTCGATTTCGAAGTTCGTGAGCTTGCCTGCGCCATTCTCAATTTCGAGATTTCCGACAAGGCGGTCGAAAGTCGTGCGGCCGCCGCGTAAATCGCCGGTGCCGGAAAGTGGCCGGCGTTCCAGGCGGCGCAGCACGGCTTCCCCATTGATGCCGGCAAGCGCTCCCTGCTTCATCGCAAGCTGAATCTTTCCGGAAAGTGCGGACGCAAGTTGATGGACGCTCTTGCCTTGCGACGTTACCGCAATCGTGAGGGAGCCTCTGCCCTCAAGCCTGCGGAAGCCGGTAAGTCCACCGAGCCCGCGCTCAAGATCGAAATTTCCGAAACTGGCGTCGATGCGGAGGGACGGGTTTTCTTCCGCTGCATTCCAGACTGCGTTTCCGCGCAACGTGCCGCCGTAAAATTGCGCTTCGCCGATCGCAGCCGTCAACTGCCGGTTTCGCACACCGAGTGCGATTGCAGCTTTGCCGACCTCGATCTTGCCGACAACGAGCTTTCCGCAGGAGAGACGCAGATCAATATCGAAATATTGCAGCGCCGAAGTTTCGATCGGCTTGCGCTCCCAATCGCGTGCGCCATCGGACGTCAGCCGGAACGAATTCTCATAGATCGAGAGGTCGGTGCTTTCGCTGGCCAGCGTGCCTTGCAGGATCGAGCGGTTGCTGCCGTCCCGCTTCCAAGTGAGGCCACCGTCAGCGCGATTGCCGTCGAGTTCGAGCGAAAGATTGGAGAAGGTCAGCGCGATCGGCGTGAGCGACAGGGCGGACTTGACCGAGAACCTTCCGAAGCCGGTAGCCGAAGGGGCGCTCGCGCCGAACAATGCGAGTGCCTCACGCAGCGAACGTCCGTCCGCACTGAGCGTACCTTCGCCCTGCAGCGCGGATTCGCGGAAGGTGATGCCGCCTTCATAGGCAAGCCGTGCAGGATCGGTTTCGATGCGAAGGCGCATCGCGCTTCGCTGGCCTTTGGCCAGCGCCGCGGTGTCGGCAATCACAAGACTTCCGTTCGCAAGTTTGTTGCCGAGCATAAAACTGCCGGTCGTCGTAAGCGATGCGCCCGACCAGTTCAGCGATGCATCGACCCCGGAAATGATTTCCACGCGGTCGCGGCCCTGTACACGAAGCACGATCGAGCCGTTGGTGACCCGCAGCTCAGGCACATCGTCGTCGTTCGTGATCGTAGGGTTGGTGGGTAGGCCGCCGATCAGCTTGCCATCAGAAGAAAGATCGATCGAGAGGCGCAGACGGTCGAGCGTGAGCGTCGCAACTTTGATCTCGCCAAACAGCAGCGGCCAGAACTGAAGACTTGCCTGTAGCGAGCCGAGCGCTGGGCCGCTCTTTTGGCCGTCGTCGAGATAGATGTCCTGAATCTGAATCGCCGGGCGCGGCAGCAGCACCAATCGCACCGGCCCGCTAATGCGCGGCACGAGTCCCGTTGCTGAAAAAATAGAGCGGCTGGCGACGCTGCGGATTTGTTGCTCGGAAACCAGATACGGAAGCGCAAGCAACGCGATACCAAGGATCGCAGCGCCCGCAATGGCGCCCGCGGCAAAACGCTTGGTACGAGACGATACGCTCACGATGCTTTCCGGCGCTGGATAATTCGCAACCCTGGCGGGCGGTCGCCGGCCGGAGCGAAGTCTAGTCTATTTCTTGGGGTTATGTGTCTCTTTCATGGCCCTGACACGGGCCCGGCAAGCGGCTATGAACGCGCCCGCAAAGAACATAACGCTAGGGAATACGCCGCCAAATGACCGCCAATACCGCACCGCTCTGGACCCCGTCGCCGGAGGCCGTTCGCAACAGCGAAATGGTGCGCTTCATGCAGGAAGCGAACCGCCGATTCGGATTGGAGCTTGCCGATTACCGGCAACTGCACGCCTGGTCCGTGGAAAATCTGCCTGCATTCTGGGAACTGGTCTGGGATTTCTGCGGCGTGATCGGCGAGAAGGGCGCGCCGCTCCTGACCGACGGTAACCGCATGCCCGGTGCGAAATTCTTTCCCGCGGCAAAGCTCAGCTTCGCCGAGAACATGCTGCGCAAGACCGGTGCCGAGCCCGCGATGATTTTCCGCGGCGAAAACAAGAAAAGCTACCGGCTTTCCTTCGACGAATTGCACGCATTGGTTTCGCGCCTCCAGCAGGCGATGAAAGCCGCAGGCGTGAAAAAGGGCGATCGTATCGCTGCGATGCTGCCGAACCTGCCGGAGAGCGTCGCGATTATGCTGGCCGCGAGTTCGCTGGGCGCGATCTTCTCGTCATGCTCGCCCGATTTCGGCGAGCGCGGCGTCATCGACCGCTTCGGACAGATTCAGCCGAAACTTTTCTTCTCCTGCGATGGCTATTGGTACGCGGGCAAGAAAATCCAGATTGCCGAAAAGCTGGACACCGTCGTCAAGAATCTGCTGACCGCGGAAAAAGTCATCATCGTTCCTTATCTCGGCGAGGCAAAGGAAGTCGCGTCGAAGCTTTCGCGCGCGGCAGATCTCGATTCTTTCCTTGCACCGCATGCCGCGAAGAAGGTCGAATTTGAACGGCTGCCGTTCGACCACCCGCTCTACATTCTGTTTTCGTCGGGAACGACCGGCGTTCCGAAATGCATTGTTCATTGTCAGGGCGGGATTCTTCTTCAGCATCTGAAGGAGCACAAGCTTCACTGCGGTATCAAAGCCGGCGACCGCATGTTCTGGTTCACGACCATGGGCTGGATGATGTGGAACTGGCTCGTCACCGGTCTCGCCGCGGAAGCTACGCTGATGCTCTATGACGGATCGCCGTTCCATCCGAAGAACGAAGTGATCTTCGATTATGCGGTGGAAGAGAAAATCGATTTCCTCGGCACCTCCGCGAAATTCATCGATGCCGCGAAGAAGGCGGGCCTTCGTCCGAAAGACACGCACGATCTTTCGAAAATGCGCGTGCTTGCTTCGACCGGGTCGCCGCTGGTGCCCGAGAGTTTCGAGTACATCTACGACGCGGTAGAAAAAGACGTTCACCTCGCTTCCGTTTCCGGCGGCACCGATCTCGCGGCGTGTTTCGTCGGCGCCGATCCGACGTCGCCGGTATGGAAAGGCGAGATTCAGGCGGCGGCTCTCGGCATGGCGGTCGACGTCTGGGACGACAACGGCAAGCCGCTGAAAGGCGAGCGCGGCGAACTTGTTTGCGCGAAACCGTTTCCGTCGATGCCGATCATGTTCTGGAACGATCCCGACGGGAAAAAATATCACAACGCTTATTTCGACCGCTTCCCAAATATCTGGTGCCACGGCGACTTTGCCGAATGGACCAAGCATGGCGGCATGGTCATTCACGGCCGCTCGGACGCGACGCTGAACCCGCAAGGTGTTCGCATCGGCACCGCGGAAATCTATGCGCAGGTCGAGCAGATCCCGGACGTCGTGGAATCGATTGCTATCGGCCAGGAGTGGGACGGCGACACACGGATCGTGCTCTTCGTCCGGCTGCGTGACGGCGTGAAGCTGGACGACGCATTGATGCAAAAGATCAAGCAGCAGATTCGTACAGGCGCAAGTCCGCGTCACGTGCCTTCGAAGATCGTACAGATCGCGGACATCCCGCGGACGCGCTCCGGCAAGATCACGGAGCTTGCGGTGCGCGATGTCGTGCATGGCCGTGCGGTCAAAAACACCGAGGCACTCGCCAATCCCGAAGCGCTCGATCTCTATCGCGATCTGCCGGCACTCAAAACCTAAGTAGAAATCGTGCTCGGCGTAATCGCAGGGCGGCTCACGCGCGCAAGCATGATGACGGGTATCAACCCCGCAAGCACGATCAGGATTGCAGCGACCGAGCCGTCTTCATAAGTGCCGCGCACGGCTTCAGCGTAGATGTGAGTCGCCAGCGTCTCGACCCCGAAGGGACGCAGCATGAGCGTCGCCGGCAGTTCTTTCATGCAATCGACGAAAATCAGTATCGCCGCCGCTCCCAGCGCGGGCCGCAGCATGGGCAGATGAATTTTCCGAAGCGTGCCGAACGAGCCTTCACCGAGGCTGCGTGCGGCGTGATCGATATTCTCGGATATTTTCGCGTAGCCTGCCTCAATGCCGTTGATCGACATGGCGAGGAAACGGATCGCGTAGGCAAGCACGAGTGCGGCTCCCGATCCGGAAATCAGCAATCCCGTCGAGAAACCGAACCATTGGCGAAAGGCGGCATCGACCGCGTTGTCGAAACTCGCAAGCGGCCATAGCAGGCCTACGGCAAGCACCGTTCCCGGAATCGCGTAACCGATGCTCGCGATGCGGCTTGCCGGCGAAGCGAGGCCGCTTTTGTCCGCACGCAGCGCATAGGCAACGACGAGCCCCACGAACATCGTCACGAAGGTGGCAATGCCAGCATAAAGGAGTGTGTTGATCGTCTCGCGCCAGACCATCAATGAAACCCCGCTGGCCGCAAGCTTCCGGATCGCCTGGTCCGCGAGATACGCGAAGGGAATAAGAAATCCGATTGCGAGCGGCAGGGCGCAGGCGACGATTGCGCCCAGCGCGCTTACTCCGCGCAATTCGGCTGGTGCCGGTGGCTGCGTGCGCCTGCCGCTTCCCGTGAAACGCTGATGCCGCCGCGCCCAGCGCTCGACCAGAAACAGCACGGTCACGAGCGCAAGCATGAAGAGCGAGATCTGCGCGGCCCCCGGCAGCGAGGAACGGTTGAGCCACGTCGAGTAGATCGAAATCGTAAGCGTTCGCACGCCGAGAAATTCGGTCGCGCCGATATCGTTCAGCGCTTCGAGCAGTGCGAGCGTAATTCCGATAACGATCGCAGGCCGCGCGAGCGGAAGTGCCACGCGAAAGAGAATTTCGAAACGTCCTGCGCCCAGCGTCCGCGCAGCCTCGAGCGCGGTCGCGCTTTGCATCAGGAAAGATGCGCGCGCGGCGAGATAGACGTAAGGATAAAGCACGAAGCCGAGCAGAAAGATCACGCCGCCCATCGAGCGGATTTCCGGAAATCGCAACGCGCGCGGATCGCTCAAACCGAACAGCCAGCGCAAACCGGACTGGATCGGTCCGAGCGGATGCACAATGTCGAGATAGGCGTAGGCGAGGATGTAAGTCGGGATCGCGAGCGGCAACAGCAACGCCCAATCGAAAAACCTGCGGCCCGGAAATTCAGCCGTAGCGACGAGCCATGCGGTACCGACGCCGATCACGGCCGTGAGCAAGCCGACGCCGAGCAGCAGAATTGCCGTATTGATCGCCGCCGACGGCAGCACGTACGCGATCAGCTGCGGCCAGAGATCGCCGGAGCCTTCGCTGGCAATCGCAATCAATGCGACGACCGGCGAGACGACGATCGCTGCGACAAGGATTGCCGCGAGAGTCCAACCGGGCGTTCCGCTGTTGCGAAACGCCCGGAGTACGGAAGTCGTCACGTTGTTCTTGGCTTACTGGTCGAAGCCGACCTTCTCGATCAGTTCCGCGGCCTGCTTGCGGTTCTTCGCAATGGCCGTGAGGTCGATCTGATCGGTCTTGAGCGGCCCGAGTGCGGCGATGAGCGGATCGATCTGCGCGCCCGCGCGCACCGGATATTCGTAGTTCACTTTGGCATAAGAAGCCTGCGCTTCCGGTGAAACCAGGAATTCGAGCAGCTTGATTGCGTTCGCCTTGTTCGGCGCGTTCTTCGCGACCGAAGCGCCGGAGATGTTTACATGCGTACCACCGCCGGGGAACGTCGGCAGGATTACGTTGATCGCGGCACCCCACTTCTTCTGGTCTTCGTTGCTGCCGCCGCGCATCAGGCCGATGTAATAGGAATTGCCGACGCCGATATCGCAGGTGCCTGCGAGAATATCGCGCGCTACCTCGCGGTCGCCGCCGGTCGGCTTGCGCGCAAGATTCGCCTTCACGCCCTTGAGCCACTCTTCGGCTTTTGCGGCACCATAGTGCTGGATGTAGGCCGCGGTCAGTGCGGTGTTGTATGGATGCAGACCGGAGCGAATGCAGACCTTGCCTTTCCATTTCGGATTCGCGAGGTCGGCATAGGTCAGCGTCTTTTCTTTCACGTCCTTCGACACATAGAAGAGACGCGCGCGCAGCGACAGTGCGAACCAGTGCCCGTCCTTGTCACGCAGATGCGCGGGGATCGCAGCGTTCAGCGCCGGAGACTGCACGCTCTGTGTGACGCCGCGCGAGACGCCATCGAGCACCGTGCCGACGTCAACCGCCATCATGATGTCGGCGGGAGAGTTCGCGCCTTCAGCGGCGACGCGCTCGGCCATGCCCTTCTCGACGAAGATCGCGTTGACCTTGACGCCGGTGCTCTTCGTGAACTGATCGAACAGCGGCTGAATGAGTTTCGGTTCGCGCGTGGTGTAGACATTCACTTCTCCCTGCGCTTGCGCGGGCAGGGGAGCGAGCGTGCTGGCGGTAACAGCGGCAATCAACGCGAGGCTGGGAAGAAGGCGGTGCATTGGAATCTCCTGGCGGCGTTCCGGCTCTTAATTGGGCCGTAAATTTCGTGAAACTTCGCCGGGAAGAAAACGCGGCTGGCGGTAAAAAGCAAACGAAATCAATAGTTTAGACTTATTCCAAAGAAGCGCTTGGGCCCGATCACGCGCTTGTGCCATGGAGTGAGGACTTCGTGCGTTGCACAAGACGGCCTTTCCGTTAGCATCGACGCAATCAATGGACCTGAGACGAACAACGATCCGCACGCGCTACCCGCCGGCACGGTCATCGCTGGCTATCGCATCGTCCGCGTTCTCGGCGCGGGCGGCTTCGGCATTACCTATGAGGGCGAAAGCCCGGTCACGGGACGCCGGGTGGCGATCAAGGAATTCTTCCCGCGCGGCATCGCATCGCGTAAAGGCGCGACCGAGATCATTTATGCCGAGCGCGACACCGAGCTGGTTAGCTGGGCGCTGAAGCGCTTCGAAAGCTCAACCACCGAACAGTGCCGCCTGAAGCATCCGAACATCGTTGAGGTGTTTCATTATCTCGCCGACAACGATACCGGCTACATGTTCATGGACTATGTCGAGGGCCTAACCCTCGAACAGTGGCTCCGCGATCGGCCGAACCTGCCGACGACCGAAGAAATCCGCCCGATGCTGGAGCCGGTGATCGACGCGCTCGATTATCTGCACAGCATGAACTTCATTCACCGCGATGTTGCGCCCGACAACATCATGATCACGCCGGACGGCCGTCCGGTGATCATTGATTTCGGCGCGATCAAGCTGATCGAAAACCGCACGCTGCTGCAAGCGAAGACCGTGCATTCCTTCATGGTCGGCAAGCAGCATTATTCGCCGCCCGAGCAGACGCGCGAAGGCGAGACGCTGGACGCGCGCGCCGACATTTATGCGCTCGGCGCGGTGTTCTATCGCGCGCTCGCAGGCAAGCCGCCCGCGGATACCGAGGAGCGCGCGCGCAAGATCGCGTTCGGCGAGGGCGACTCGCTGATCCCGCTTTCCGAAGCCGCGCCGCACGTGCCGGAAAGCTTTGCCAAGGCGGTCGAGAAAGCGCTTTCGTTCCGCGCGAACGAGCGGCAGAGCTCGATCGAGGAATTCCGTCAGGCCATCGGCTGGCAGGGCATGCCTTCGTCGAATGCGGCGACCAAGCCCGTGATCCGCAGCGTACCAGATACGCCGCGCAATCCGTCTTACATTTCGCCGTCCTCGGCGCAGCTCGCGAAGAGCAAGCGCTCGTTCGGCACGCGCTGGGCTGCAATCGCAGCCGCGCTCGTGCTTTTCGTGGTCGGTTCTGCTTTCGCGATGATGTCGTTCCGCTCAAGCGAGCCGCAGGTCGCGGTCGCGACGCCGAACCAGCAGGTCGTGTCGGTCGAGCCGAAGATGCAGATCCAGCAGCCGAAGGTGGAAACGCCGCCGGCCATGCAGGTGCCGCCGCCGGACCCGCAGGCTGAAGCGCGCCGCGACTTCGAACTCGCGCAGAAGGTGGACACGATCGAGGCCTATGACCTGTTCTTGTCGCGCCATTCGGAAGGCTTCTACGCGACGCTCGCGCGCGCGCAGAAAACCAAGCTTGCGATGCTCGATCAGCAGCGCGCGGAGCAGGAACAGATTCGCATTCAAAGAGATCTTACGCGCAATGTCGTCGCGGAACTTCAGCGCGTGGGCTGTGGTCCCGAGCAGAACGACGGCGAATGGAACGACGCCGCCCGCAAGTCGCTCGAACTCTATAACAAGCATGCCAAGACGCGTTTCGACGGCAATCCGAATGAGCAGCTTCTGGGTGCATTGAAGGAGCGCGATGCCCGCGTTTGTCCGCTGACCTGCCGCGCGGGTTACCAGGTGAAGAACAATACGTGCGTCGCGATTCCGCAGCAGGTGCAGCAGCGTCCGCAACAGCAGCCGCAATATCAGCAGCAGCAACAGCAACAACAGGCGCCGCAGATGCCGCGTGGCACGATCTGCGTACGCGGTATCTGCGTCGGCAACTGATCTAGAATTCAGCTAAATAAAAAAGGGCCGAAGCATTGCTTCGGCCCTTTTTATTTTCCGCGGAAGAAATTCAGTCTTCCAGCTTTCCGATATGATGCTGCGAGTAAAGCTCAAGACCGAGTTTGTCGACGAGGTCGAGCTGTGTTTCGAGGAAGTCGATGTGGCCTTCCTCGTCGGTCATGAGCTGTTCGAACAGGTTCATCGACGGAAGATCCTTGACCTCGCGGCAGTAGATCGCGGCTTCCTGATACAGTTCACGCGCGCCGTATTCCGCCTTGAGATCGGCTTCCAGCACTTCCTTCACGTTCTGCCCGATGCGGATCGGATCGAGCGTCTGCATGTTAGGCAGGCCTTCGAGGAAGATGATGCGCTGGGTGAATTTGTCTGCGTGCTGCATTTCCTCGATCGATTCCGCACGCCACTTCTTGGCGAGGTCGAGGAAGCCCCAGTCGTCCAGCAGCCGGTAGTGAATCCAGTACTGGTTGATCGCGGTCAGCTCCGAACGGAGACCCTTGTTGAGATAATCGATGACTTTGGGATCGCCCTTCATGGCGCCGCTCCTTCGAAAACAGATGATGAAACTAGATTAGAATAGTTCTAAGAAGAACGCAAACATGCGTTCCCAAGTTCCGAACCGTCTGAAAAATAAGGGCTTATTCGGCAGCGATGAGCGCGCTACCGCCTGGAAGCGGCTCGATGGCGGCATTGAGCGCGTCCGCCATTTTGGACGCGCCACAGGCGCTGTTCGCAGCCACAGGGCAGGCATTGCAGGCGCCGCGGCCGAGGGTCTCGTCCATGATCTTGCGGATCGTGCGGGCGCAGGTGCCGCATTTCGGGCTGCAGCCGAGGCACTTGTAAACTTCGAACGCGGAACGCGGAGCGCCTTCGGCCCGCGTGCATGATTCGCGGACTTGCGCTTCGGTCAGACAGTTGCAGGAACAGACGATCACGCGACGATTTTCCCTGGCCGGCCTTTTAGCTAGATTAGAATATTTCTAACCTATTGATCTTCTTGTCTTTTTTCTCGCAGAGGCCTTCACGCCGGTCAAGCACGACAGCGGACGGAGCGGCAAATTCTCCCGTTTCTCCTTAATCGTCCGCCGTGCGAAAGAGGCGCGAAGTGTCGCTCCTTACCTTCGCCTTACCTAGGAAAGCTTCCCGGAAAATCCATGATTACAAAGCCGAAGATCGCCGTGATCGGCGCTGGCGCGATCGGTAACCTCCTTGCCGCGATTTGGACGCGCGCCGAAGAAGACGTGACGCTGGTGGTGCGCCCTGAGCGCGTCGAGGCGCTGCGGGCGTCGGGCCTAAGCGCGAGCGGGCTGTGCGGCGAGTTTCATGTCACGCCGAAAGTTGAGTCTGAAATTCCGCCGGGTACCGAATTCGCGGTCTTCACAATGAAGACGCAGGATCTCGCGCAAGCCTTGCGCACACTGAAGCCGTCGCTCGGCAACGCGACCGTTGTCACGACGCAGAACGGCGTTCGCGCGCATGAAATCGTGCTCGCAGAACTGGGACAAGAGCCAATCACCGCGACTTTGATGCTGAACTCCTCGTCGCTCGAGCCCGGCACAGTCCGCTACAACCGCGAAGGTTCGACGATGCTCGGCGCGGTGAACCCGGACAAGGCCACGGCATTGCGCGAAATGATGGCGCTGTTTGACCTTGTTGCACTGGTCTTCGTGACGAAACAGATCGAAGGTGCGATGTGGTCGAAGCTGGTCGTCAATTCCCTCGCCAACAGTCTGCAAGCCCTGACCGGAAAGTCGCTGAAGGAATGCGCGGCCGATCCCGCAATTGTTTCCTTCGGTCTTGCGCAGTTGCAGGAGTCTTTCGGTGTCGTTCGCGCCGCGAAGATTGAATTGATCAACATGGCCGATGCGCCGGTGAAGTTCTTCTCCCAGTTGCTGCGCATGCCCGGTTTTCTCAGCAAATATATTCTCAGAAAAAACCTGGCTCGTGGCGAAGACAAGATGACCATCACCTCGACGCTGCAGAGCATCCTGCGCAAGCAGCCGACGGAGATCGATTATCTGAACGGCGAATTCGTGCGGCTCGGCGAGAAGATCAACTTTCCGACTCCGATCAACAGCGCGATTGTCGAGCGCATCAAAGAAATTGAAAAAACCGGAAAATTTCTGTCGAGTAAAGAAATCGCCGCGATGATGCGATGACGTTTCGTCCCGCGAACAAAGCCGACGCTACCGCGCTCGCCGAACTCGTAAATTATGCCGGCGAAGGACTTCCCCTTTATCTCTGGACCAAGCTCGCAAAGCCAGGCGAAGACCCGTGGGATGTCGGCCGGGCGCGTGCCGCGCGCGACGAAGGCGCGTTTTCCTATCGCAATGCGACCGTGCTCGAAGCCGACGGCGAATGCGCGGGTTGCCTGATCGGCTACGAAATTCCGGACATGCCGAAGCCGATCCCGGCCGACATGCCACCGATCTTCGTGCCGTTTCAGGAACTGGAAAATCTCGCGCCGGGCACCTGGTACATTAATGTGCTCGCGGTGCAGCCGGCATTTCGCAATCGCGGGTTTGGCGCGAAACTGATTGCACTCGCCGAGGAAATTGCGCGCAAGGCGGGCAAGCGCGGCTGCAGCCTGATTGTTGCCGACAAGAACGCCGGCGCGCAGCGGCTTTATGCGCGGCAGGGCTATACGCAGCGCGCGTCGCGCAAGATGATCATCGAAGACTGGAAGACCGAGAACGAAGCAGGCTTGCTGCTTATAAAGGACTTCTGACTTCACGCCGCCCTTGCTGCCGTCATTCACTTGTCATAAAACGTCGATATGTCGAGAAATATGGACAAGATAGAGGCGATCGAAGGATTTTCCGCGTTGGCGCAGGAAACCCGGCTTTTGGCATTTCGCCGTCTGGTTGCCTGCTGCCCGGAAGGAAAAAACGCAGGCGAAATCGCGCGACATTGCAAAGTGCCGCACAACACCATGTCCACACATCTCGCAATTCTCGAACGCGCAGGTCTTGTCGATTCCGAGAAGCAAGGCCGCGAAGTCATCTATTCCGCGAACATTGCGGGTTTGCGGTCGCTGGTGAATTTTCTCGCCAAGGACTGTTGCGGCGGCCGGCCTGAAATTTGCGGCGAGGTATTCGGCGTCGCAGCTTGCGCGCCGTCCCGAAAAGCTGAGCGTCCGCGTGGATAGACCCTACAACGTACTCTTTCTCTGCACGCATAATTCCGCGCGCTCGGTGCTGGCGGAAGCGATCATGAATAAAATAGGCGCCGGAAAATTCGTGGCCTATAGCGCAGGAAGCCAACCGCGTGGCGCGATCAATCCGGGTACGCTGAAACTGCTCGGCCAACTCGGCTATGACACCGGCGGCTTTCGTTCCAAGTCATGGAACGAATTTGCCAAAGTCGGCGCGCCGGAGATCGATTTCATCTTCACCGTTTGCGATGACGCGGCGGGAGAGGTTTGTCCGGTATGGCCCGGCAAGCCTATGACCGCGCATTGGGGTATTGCGGATCCTTCCGCAGTCAAGGGAAGTGAACTTGAAACTGCGCTCGCATTTCAGGAAGCCTATCGGTTGCTCTATCGCCGCATCGAGCTTTTCGCAGCGCTGCCTATTCGCGGCCTTGATACCATAACGCTCAAAGCCAAGCTGCGCGAGATCGGGCGCGAAGAAGGCGCCACCGAAAAAGCCGCGAGCGCGACGTGACGGCACGCCCGCTTGCGGCCGAGTTCATCGGCAGCGCAATTCTTTCGGCGACAGTTATTGGTTCCGGAATCGCGGCGCAGAATCTTTCCGGCGGTAACGTCGCGGTCGCGCTGCTTGCGAACGCGATTGCGACGGGATGCATTCTGTTTGTGATTATCTCGCTTTTTGCACCGCTTTCCGGCGCGCACTTCAATCCTGCGGTAAGCGTAGCCTTTGCAATTCGCAACGAACTTTCCTGGCTGTATTGCGTCGCGTACATCGCCGCGCAAATTACGGGAATGGTTCTCGGCGCGTGGCTTGCGCACGCGATGTTCGATCTGCCGGTCCTGCAGGTGTCGAAAACAGTGCGGTCGTCGCCGGGAATGGCGCTCGGCGAATTGGTCGCAACGTTTGGCCTCGTGCTGACAATATTCGGCTTGAAGGAGAAAAGTGCCGCACAGATTCCGCTGGCCGTCGGTCTTTACATCACGGCAGCTTATTGGTTCACCTCTTCGACATCTTTCGCTAATCCTGCGATCACGATTGCGCGCACGCTTTCCGATACGTTCGCGGGCATCGCGCCTTCAAACGCTCCGCTATTTATCTTGTGTCAGTTGGCCGGAATGTTTGCCGCCGTGGCGCTTGCCGCCTGGCTCTGGGTAAAACGCTAGCGAAACCCGATTTCTACTCCCGACAGCTTCAGTCCATCCACTTCAGTCCGCCACGTCTCACCTGATGCGACCGGAAAGGCTTTCGTCACGGTCCCGGTGGTGATGATTTCTCCCGCGGCAACCGGCGTGTTGTATGGATCGTCCTTCAGCAAATCCAAAAGATGCTTGATCGCAAACAAGGGCCCATCGAGCACGTTCCGCGCGTGACCTTTGTCTACGAGCGCGCCGTTTCGAAAAAGCGAGATTTCGAAATCCACGAGTGGCGCGAGCCAACCCGCGCGCTCGCTCGCAATCGAGACTTTCTCTCCCAGAAAGAACGCTCCATGGAGCGCGTTGTTTGCGACCGTGTCGGGCGCGGAGAATTTCCAGTCGGGGTAATGCGACTGCACGATCTCGAAACCGTGCGAAACCCACTCCACGCAGTCGAGAATTTGCGCGGGCGACATGCCGGCTTCCGGTGCTCGGCCGAAGCCGAAGGCGATCTCAGGTTCGAGCCGCGGCTCGGCAAATTTCGAAAGATCGACATTCCGCGCAGCGGAAGCATCCGAGAGCGTGGTGTCGTACATATAGCCCCAGATCGGCGCGAAGACTTTGTACTCGTCCCAGATCGTGCGGTTGGTGAAGCCGATCTTGCGGCCAAGCACCCGTTCGCCGCGTGCCGTGCGCAGGCGCTGCATCGCCGCCACCACGGCATAGGCCTGCGGCAGTTCGATACCGGAGAAAGCAGCGAGCCGCTTCTGGCGGTCGAGCGCGTCGAGGATTTCCGCAGCCTTTGCGGTGGTATCGATTGCGTTCATTGCAGTATGATCGGCTTTGCGTTCGCCGGTGTTGACAGGGTCTCGCTTTCGTAGCCCCATCCCGGCCAAATCAGAAACAATTCAGGCGAGAGAAACACAATGTATCCGGACGTTTCCCTGCATATCAATGGCGAGTGGATCAAGGGCGCGGAGGGCAGGAGCGAGCCGATCCTCAATCCCGCGACCGGCGAGAAAATCGGCACGCTCTCGCACGCAACCAAACCCGATCTCGACAAGGCGCTCGCCGCCGCCGATGCGGGCTTCAAGGTCTGGAAAAAAACTCCCGCCGACACGCGCTACAAGACGCTGCGCAAGGCTGCGGACATCATCCGCTCGCGCGCCGACGACATCGCGAAGATCATGGTGCAGGAGCAGGGCAAGCCCTTCGTCGAAGCCAAAGGCGAAACGCTGCTCGCCGGCGACATCATGGACTGGTTCGGTGAGGAAGCGCGCCGGACTTACGGCCGTGTAATCCCTGCACGCGGCGAAAATATTTATAACCTGGTTGTCAAAGAGCCGGTCGGTCCGGTCGCGGCGTTTACGCCTTGGAATTTTCCGATCAACCAGGCCGTGCGCAAAGTCTCGGCGGCGATCGCCGCGGGTTGTTCGATCATTCTGAAAGGTCCGGAAGAAACGCCGGGCTCCTGCGCCGAACTCGTGAAGTGCTATCTCGAGGCGGGTGTGCCGCAGGGCGTGTTGCAGCTCGTCTACGGAAACCCGGCGGAAATTTCGTCTTATCTCATTCCGCATCCGGTGATCCGCAAGATCACGTTTACCGGCTCGACCGCGGTCGGCAAGCAGCTTGCCTCGCTGGCGGGTCTGCACATGAAGCGCATTACGATGGAACTCGGCGGTCATGCGCCGGCGATCGTATTCGAAGATGCGAACGTCGAGCAGGCGGTGAAGGTGTTGAACGCGAACAAGCACCGCAACGCCGGCCAGGTTTGCGTGGCGCCGACGCGCTTCCTCGTGCACGAAAAAGTCTATGGCGAGTTCGTCGAGAAATACACGGCGGCTTCGAAGAAGTTGAAAGTCGGCGATGGCCTCGACAAAGACTCGCGCATGGGTCCGCTTGCGAACTCGCGCCGTATCGACGCGATGAATACCTTCGTCGTTGACGCCGTGCAGAAGGGCGCGAAGGTAGAGACCGGCGGCAAGCGCATCGGCAATAAGGGCAATTTTTTCGAGCCGACGGTGCTTACCAACATCAATCACGACATGAAGATCATGAACGAGGAGCCGTTCGGCCCGCTCTCTCCGATCATGCCCTTCACCTCGTTCGACTCTGTGGTCGAAGAAGCAAATCGTTTGCCATACGGTCTTGCGGCCTACGCCTATACTTCTTCCGCGAAGACCGCGGCTGCGATCGGCGCTGCCTTCGAAAGCGGCATGGTGTCGATCAATCACCACGGCCTTGCGTTGCCCGAAGTGCCGTTCGGCGGCGTGAAAGATTCAGGCTACGGCTCGGAGGGTGGCTCCGAAGCGATCGAGGCGTACCTGAATACGAAGTTCATTTCCCAGCTCGGGATTTAATTCCGATTTTCTGCGCGGCGTTTACCGCTGCGTTCACCTTTCCAAACACGCCGCGCGACAAGTTCGCGCGGCGTGTTATATTTCGCAGCATGAGATTTCTGCTTGCCATTCTCATGCTTGTAATTCCGGTTGCGGCTGAAGCGAACCAGTTTTCGCTTCGCTGCGACGACGGCGAGTTCAAGCCCTTGATCTTCACCTTCGATCCGGCTGCGCAGAAAGCGATCTATGAATCGCCCGCACAGGAGCAGCCGCTGCCGGGCACGATCACGCGCTCGCTCGGCAAATCGTTTCTCTTCAGCGTGCAGGGCATCGGCCCCGATTTCACCGATTTCGTCTGGAACGAAGGTGTCTCCGAAATGCAGATCGGGCTTCGCGGCACGCCGTTTCAGCGCACTTTCCGTTGTGCCGAGATACCGCTTCGCCCCGTTGCGGCGCTGTTCGAGACGCTCTGGCCCAAGCGCTGATCACGCAAAAGCGATCTCGACGCTACTCGACCCTGACGCCTTCAGCACATATTCTCCCGGCGCCGAGAAGGGGCAAAGCTTCCATGAGCAACGATCCCCACGCGCTCCAGCCGGGCGCGTCGATCGCGGGTTACAACATCATACGCGTGCTCGGTGCGGGCGGCTTCGGCATCACTTACGAAGCCGATAGCCCGTTCACTGGCAAACGCGTCGCGATCAAGGAGTTCTTTCCGCGCGGCATCGCTTCGCGTGAAGGAAATACGCGCATCGTCTATGCGGCGCGGGATTCGGAAGTCGTGCAGTGGGCGCTGAAGCGTTTTGAATCCTCGACACTCGACCAGTGCAAGCTCAAGCATCCCAACATCGTCGATGTCATTCACTATGTGAAGGACAACGGCACCGGCTACATGATCATGGAGTACGTCGAGGGCGAAACCCTCGAACACTGGCTGCGCGCGCGCGATCTGCTGCCGACGCCGGAAGAACTGCAGCCGCTGCTCGAGCCCGTGCTCTCCGCGCTCGAATATCTGCACGGCAGAAAGATGATCCATCGCGATATCGCGCCGGACAACATCATGGTGCGCGGCGACGGGCGGCCGATGATCATCGACTTCGGCGCGATCAAGCTGATCGAGCAGGAAACGCAAATCCGCACGAGTGAAAAATCTTTCATGGTGGCGAAACAATTCTATTCGCCGCCGGAGCAGATTCAGGACGATGGCGAACTCGATCCGCGCGCCGACATCTATGCGACCGGCGCGGTGTTGTATCGCGCGTTTGCGGGGCATCCGCCGGTAAGCGCCGAAGAGCGCATGCAGAAGCTCGCTTTCGGCAAGCCCGATCCGGCGAAACCGGTTGCTTCTGTCGCGCCGCATCTGCCGCGCGACGTTGCCGCCGCGATCGATCGCGCGCTTTCGTTCAACGTGGAAAATCGCCAAACAACGATTTCGGAATTGCGTGAGGCGCTCGGCTGGGACGCAGGCGGCGGCATGACGCCGACCGTCGCAATGCCGCGCGAAGATTTTGCAGGTCCGCAGAAAAAACAATCGAAGCTGCCGTGGCTGTTGCCGCTCGCAGGCATTGCCGCGATCCTTGCGGCGGTTGCTTATACGTCGGGCCTCGTTTCGCTTCCGCGCTTCGCGCCGCAAGTGGTGGCACCGGCGCCCGCACCGGAACTGGACGACGTCAAAGTCGTGCCGCAGATGCCGGTGCACACGCCGCCTGCGGAAGACGCGCCGAAACAGGAAGAGCAGAAACAGGCGGATCAGAAGCAGGAACCGCAGAAGCAGGCGCTGACGCCGCCCGCGATGATCTGCCCGGAAGGTCATCAAGAGCAGAACGGCAAATGCGTTGCGCCCGCAGCGGCCTATCCCAAATGGTACACGGGCGAGGTGAGTCTCTACCGCGCCGTCCCGAACGATCCCGCGCAGGCGCTCACGACCTGCGTTCCCGGCCGGCGGCTTCCTTTCATCGTTCTGGTCGAAGGCAACAAGCTCCGCGTATCACAAGGCGCGAATACCTTTTTCATCGACGTGAAGGCGGACGGCTCGTTCGAATTTGAAAGTGCGTTCAACGACACCGGCCCTAAAGATCGCGCCTTGCTCCGCAAGACGCGGTTCGCGGGTGCGATCACGCCGGAGCGCATGCAAGGCGATTTCGTGAGCACCATCGATTTCGGCTCCTGTTACGGAAAATTCACGGCGAAGCCGGTGACGGGCGCGCAATAGCAAAGTTCCAACGCGTTCTTGTGAACAGAGTTGCGAGCACGAGAGCGGACATTTCTGCGCTTCGCTGCTAAACTGTTTTCGACGAGCCGCCCGTGAATCGCGGCTCCGGAGTGCGGCACGATGGCGGTCCAGAACGATCCGAACGCGCTGAAGGCGGGCTCGAAAATCGCAGGCTACGAAATTCTGCGCGTGATCGGTTCCGGCGGATTCGGGATCACCTATGAAGCCGCAAGCCCCATCACCGGCAAGCATGTCGCGATCAAGGAGTTTTTCCCGCGCGGCATCGCTTCGCGGGAAGAAAGCACGCGCATCGTATTTGCCTCACGCGACGTCGATCTCGTCGAATGGGCGCTGAAGCGCTTCGAGAGTTCGACCTCGGACCAGTGCAAGCTGAAACATCCGAATATCGTCGACGTCATTCACTATGTGAAAGACAACGACACCGGCTACATGATCATGGAATATGTCGAGGGCGAAACCCTCGAGCATTGGCTGCGTCAGCGGAGGTCTCCGCCCTCGGTCGGCGAACTGCGTCCCTTGATCGAGCCCGTGTTCAGTGCGCTCGAATATCTGCACGCACGTAAGCTTATTCATCGCGACATCGCGCCCGACAACGTGATGGTACGCTCCGATGGAACGCCCATCATAATCGATTTCGGCGCGATCAAGATGATCGAGCAGGAAACGCAGCTTCGCTCGAAAACCAATCGCTCGTTCGCGGTTTCGAAGCAGTTTTATTCTCCGCCTGAGCAGGTGCAGGAAAGTACCGACAAGCTCGACGCGCGTGCCGATGTTTATGCGCTTGCAGCCACGATCTATCGCGCGCTTGCCGGACGGCCGCCGGTCTCGGCGGAAGAGCGCACGCAGCAGATCGCGTTCGGAAATGGCGATCCGCTGCAGCCGCTCGGCAAGCTCGCGCCGCAACTGAACGCGGAGTTTGCCGCCGCCATCGATCGCGCGCTTGCTTTCAACCTCCGGGACCGGACGCCGTCGATCGAAGCCTTGCGCGAGGCAATCGGCTGGAGCGCGACGCAAGCAGCGGCAACGGTCGCCGTTTCCGCCGCGCAGTCCTCCCCGGATTTTCAACGATTGCCTTATTCCGCGCCGACGCCTGCGACGGATCTCCCTACGAAAAAGCAGATCCGGCGCTGGACCGCGCCGGCCGCTGTCGCTGCGGCACTTGCGCTCGCTTTCATTCTGGTCGGCGGCAACGCGCTCAATCTTTTCGGAACGCGGGGCCCCGCGCTTATCGTGCAGCAACCGCCGCCGGTGCTGACAAGGCAGCCGCAAGCCGTGCAGCAGCCGCAAGCCGTGCAGCAGCCGCAAGTCGCGACGAAACGCGAAACACCGCCCGCGCCGGCACAGGCGCCGAATGCCGATCCACAGTCAGCGGCGCAGCGCGATTTCGAATCCGCGCAACGGGTCGATACGCGCGAAATCTACGAGCAATTCCTGAAGCGCTATCCCGATGGCTTTCACGCGCAGCTCGCCCGCGCGCAAATCCAGCGGCTTGCCGCCGTCGAGACACGCGAACTCACGACGAAGCTGAATGTCGAGTTGCGCCGCGTCGGCTGCGGGGTCATCGCCTCCGACGCAATATGGGGCGAGGATTCGCGCAAAGCGCTGCTCGCGTTCAATCAGAATGCAGCGACGAAATTCGATGTCGCAGCGCCGAGCGCTCCCGCGCTGGACGCGGTTCGGGCAAAAACCTCACGCGTGTGTCCGCTTGTCTGTCCGGTCGGGCAGCGCGCCAGCGGCGAGAGCTGTATCGCGGCCTGCGCACCGGGCCTCGTGCTCGCGCCGAACGGTGCCTGCGTCAGTCCCCAGCCGAAGCAGCCGGTGGTGCGCAACGAAGCGCCGAAGGGAAAACTCGTTTGCCGCTGGGGTGATGCGACCAAAGGCGAACTCCCGCATCGTCAGGTTTGCGAAGTCCGCTGATCATCCCGGCAGGAAAGCGATCCGTGCGGAATCCGAAACGGGCAGCACCGCCGCGCCGTACAGCGCTTCAAGATTTTCTCGCGTAAGCATCTGTTTCGTTTTGCCTTCGGCGACGATTGCGCCCGCGCGCAACAGGCACACGCGATGTGCCGCGCGGAGCGCGTGGTTCGGATCGTGTGTCGTGAAGAGTACGCCGAGTCCTGCGCCAGCGAGCGCTTCGATCTCGCTCAATACTTTGCCCTGATTGCCGAAGTCGAGCGACGCAGTCGGTTCATCCAGCACGATGAAGCGCGGCTCCTGTGCAAGCGCGCGTGCGAGCAGCACGAGTTGCCGCTCGCCGCCGGAAATTTCCGTGTAGGAACGCTGCGCAAGGTGCGCGATGCCGAGACGCTCCAGCATTTGCCTTGCGACAGCAAAATCCTTCGCGCTCGGACGCGAGAACAGTGAGCCATAGGCGGTGCGGCCCATCAGCACGACGGTTTCGACCGTAAAGGCGAAGGTGCCGGTATGAACCTGCGGCACATAACCGATAAGCCGTGCGCGTTCGCGCACGGGAATTGCAGAGAGCGCCGCGCCGTTGAGCGTTACCTCGCCTTCGCGCGGGGGCAGCAACCCGAGCAGCGTTTTAAGTAATGTTGTCTTGCCGCCGCCGTTGGGACCGAGGAGCGCGAGCGACTCGCTTTCGCGCAGCGAAATCGTAATGCCGCTCCCGACCAGCCGGTCGCGATAGCCGATCGAAAGATTTTGCGCGGCGATGGTCATGACCAGTTCTTCTGCATGCTCGCGAGCAGCCAAATGAAAAACGGTGTGCCGACGAAGGCGGTCAGAATGCCGAGCGGAATTTCGATCGTTGCCGCGGTACGCGCGATCGTATCGATCACGAGCAGAAAACTTCCGCCGAGCAGTGCTGCGACCGGCAGTAGTTTTGCGAAATCGGGGCCGGTGAGCGAACGCGCGATATGCGGCACGACCAGCCCGACCCAGCCGATGATCCCGGCGGCGGCGACGCTCGCGGAAGTCACGAGTGTTGCAGCGGCTACAATCGCAATTCGCATCGGTCCGGTCGATACGCCGAGCGCACGCGCTTCTTCTTCGGGCAGCGACATGACGTTCATGCGATGCCGCAGCAGCAACAGAACGAACGTGCCGGCCGCGATCAGAGAGAACAACGACACGAGATCGGATGCCGACGTTGCCGCAAGGCTTCCGAGCAGCCAGAACGTGATCGCGGGCAGTTGATTGTAGGGATCGGCGAGATATTTGATGAGCCCGACGCCCGAGCCGAGCAACGCGCCAATCACGACACCTGCAAGCACAAGCACGAGAATCGGATCGCGCATCCTGAGCGCCGATCCGATCAGATAGACGGCAGAGACGGCGAAAAGTCCGCCGATAAAGGCAAACGCCTGGATCGCGACCACGCCGAGCGAAAAATAAATACCGAGCACCGCGCCGAGTGCCGCTCCCGAAGATGCGCCGAGAATATCCGGCGAGACGAGCGGATTGCGGAATAGTCCCTGAAACGCCGCACCCGCAACGCTCAGTGCCGCGCCGACCAAGAACGCGGCAAGCACGCGTGGTCCGCGCACCTGCCAGACGACAGTTTCGACTGCTCCAGAAACGCCGGAAGGCTGGCCGGAGATTTTTGCCCACAACACTGACAACACATCAGCCAGCGAAACAGGGAAGCGGCCGACCAGAAACGCAATCGCAAATCCTGCTGCCAGCAGCAGAAGCGAAATTGTGAGACCGGTAAGCGCGGACCGCCGCATGGTCAGCCGCGGCCAGCGAGAATTCGCGCAAGCTGCGCGTCGGAAATCTCAACGTGATAAAAGCGTTTGTAGAAGTCGCGTGTCAGTGCGTTGAGGTCTTCCGGAAATTGGTCCGGATATAAGATTTTCGCTAGCCACCAAAGTCCGATCAGTCGATTGACCGACGGCGGGAAATCCACCCAGCCGAACGGCAGCTTCGGCGAGAGATGAACGCGGCCTTTCTGCACGGCGGTGACACTTG
>Ga0247762_1000164_pt1 | contig 26990 bp, 21 predicted proteins | sample UWRJL081202R4_FD_181016 | JGI IMG/M metagenome (GOLD analysis project Ga0247762, IMG submission 181016) | Plant litter microbial communities from Arlington Agricultural Research Station in Wisconsin, United States - UWRJ-L081-202R-4 | ecosystem: Environmental > Terrestrial > Plant litter >...
CCCATGCCGCCGGAAGAGAGGTTCGTCCCCCGCTTCGCCGCCGAGCCCCCGCAGGAGCTGCTGCCCTACGGCCGCTGGGCGGATCGCCTCCGCGAGGAGTTCCTGGCCGCGTGCCTGAAGATCGAGGACGAGGTCGGCGAGCCCGGGGACGTCGTGTGGTACCCGGATCGCACGTGGGGTGGCCGGACGTACGTGCCGGCGACGTGCCGGACCTCCAGCGGCCTGGAGCTGTACGGCGTCGTGTCGTTCGCGCCGGCGGTCGAGGAGGGGCAGGAGCCGGAGCACTTCACGGCCACCGCCGACTGGACCGAGGAGACGGCCGAGAACAACCCGGACTGGAAGATCGACGTCTGCGACGAGGTCGTCGGAGGATGGCGCGGCGAGGCGGGCAACGTCGCCGCGATGACGTTGGTGTGGGGCACGCCGGTGGTCGATCGCGCCGCGATCGCCAGCGCGGAGCTGGCGGGGCTGACCGTCGACCAGTGCGTGCTGGTCGAGAACCGCTTCACGCTGCTGGCCCCGGACGACTACCGCGGTGACACGCTGGACATCGCGGTGTTCACCGGCGGCGGGAACGAGCTGGCGCGCGAGTCGCTCTACAGCGACGACGGCGAGGACGACGAGTAGCCGTGGACGTCGAGACCGCGATCCGCACGCGGCGCACGCACAAGGCCTATGGGTCGGAGCCCGTCGACCGCGGCACGCTGGCCGAGCTGCTCGACCTCGGCCGCTGGGCGCCCAACCACCACCTGACCAACCCGTGGCGCTTCCGCGTCGTCGGGCCGGACGCCCTGGCGCGCCTCAAGGACGCGGTCGGCGCGGAGGGCGCCTCGAAGCTCGACCGCGCCCCCACGCTCGTCGCGGTCTCCTACGTCACCACGCCCGGCGACCCGGTCCTCGACGAGGAGGACCTGCTCGCGGCCGGCGCCGCCGCCTACGCGGTCCTGCTCGGCGCGCACGCGCGCGGCCTGGCCGCCTACTGGCGCACGCCCGCGATCCTGCGCGACGCCGCCGGCCGCGCCGCGCTCCGCATCCCGGACACCGAGCGCTGCATCGCCCTGCTGCACCTCGGGCCGCCGCGCCAGGAGCCGCGCGTCCCCGAGCGCGCGCCGCTGGACGATGTCCTCACCTTCCTCGACTGAGCCGCACGCGGGGGCGGGAGCGGGCGGGGATCGCCTCCACGCCGGCGGCGCCGCGGCGCTGACCCTCGGCGCGCTGGGCGTCGTCTTCGGCGACATCGGCACGTCGCCGCTCTACGCGCTGCAGACGGTCTTCGCCGCCGACCACCACGCGGTCCAGCCGACGCCGACCACCGTCTACGGCGTCATCTCATTGGTCTTCTGGACCATCACCATCATCGTCTCGATCAAGTACGTGATCTTGATCATGCGCGCCGACAACGACGGCGAGGGCGGCATCGTCGCGCTGATCGCCAAGGTCCAGCAGGTCACGATGGGCCAGGGCAAGCGCAAGCACCTGCTGATCCTGCTGGGCGTCTTCGGCGCGGCGCTGTTCTACGGCGACGGGATGATCACGCCCGCGATCTCGGTCCTCTCGGCCGTCGAGGGCATGGAGGTCGTCTCGCCGTCCTTCGAGGAGTGGGTCGTCCCGATCACGCTGGCGATCCTCACCGGCCTGTTCGCGATCCAGCGCTTCGGGACCGGGGCCGTCGGCCGCGCGTTCGGCCCGGTCATGGCGGTGTGGTTCTCGCTGCTGGCGGTGACCGGCGCCGTCGAGACCATCCAGCACCCGGGGATCCTGCGCTCGCTGTCGCCCTACTACGCGATCGACTTCCTCGGCGAGCACGGCGGCACCGCGTTCATCGCGCTGGGCAGCGTCGTGCTGACGGTCACCGGCGCCGAGGCGCTCTACGCCGACATGGGGCACTTCGGCCGCTCGCCGATCCGCCGCGCCTGGTTCGCGCTCGTCTTCCCGGCGCTGCTGTTGCAGTACATGGGCCAGGGCGCGCTGATCCTGCACGACCGCTCGGCGATCGAGAGCCCGTTCTTCCTGCTCGTGCCCGAGTGGTCGCGGATCCCGGTCGTGATCCTCGCCACCTTCGCCACCGTGATCGCCTCGCAGGCCGTGATCTCCGGCGCCTTCAGCGTCACCCGGCAGGCCGTGCAGCTCGGCTTCCTCCCGCGCCTGACGATCCGCCACACGTCGAACCACGAGGTCGGGCAGGTCTACGTGCCCGCGATCAACTGGGGGATCTTCGTCGCGGTCATCGCGCTCGTCCTGGGCTTTCAGTCCTCTCAGCACCTGGCCTCGGCCTACGGGATCGCGGTGACCGGCACGCTGGCCATCGACACCATCCTGTTCTTCGTCGTCGTGCGCGTGGTGTTCGGCCGCTCGCTGCGCGTGGCGATCGCCGGCGGCGCGCTGTTCCTGCTGGTCGACCTGACCTACTTCGCGGCCAACCTCCCGAAGGTCGTCCACGGCGGCTGGTTCCCGCTGCTGATCGCGCTGCTGATCTTCGCGGTGCTGACCACCTGGCAGCGCGGCCGGGAGATCGTCATGCGCAACCGCACCAAGCTGGAAGGCCCGCTGCGCGCGTTCGTCGACGAGGTCCACGCGACCGACCCGCCCGCCTACCGGCCGCCGCGCACCGCGGTCTTCCTGAACGCCACCCGCGACACCACGCCGCTGGCGCTGCGCGCGAACTTCGAGCACAACAACGTGCTGCACGCCAACCTCGTGATCGTCTCGGTCGTGGTCCAGCGCGTGCCGCACGTCCGCGAGACCCAGCGCGTGACGGTCGACGACCTCGGCTACGCCGACGACGGCATCGTCCACCTGACGATGTCGGTCGGCTTCCAGGACGACGTCGACATCCCGCGCACGCTGCGCCGCGCGGCCAAGCGCCTCGAGGGCGACATCGACGTCTCGGACGCCAGCTACTTCATCTCGCGGATGTCGATCGTGCTGACCCGCGCGCCCGGCATGGCGCGCTGGCGCAAGAAGCTCTTCATCGCGATGTCGCGCAACGTGTCCAACCCGGTGGCCTACTTCGGCCTGCCCGACGACCGCACGATCGTCATGGGCTCGCACGTCGAGGTGTAGGGCTACTCCGAGGCGCGGACGCGCACGCGCGCGGGCGTGCCGTTCGTGCGCCGCAGCAGCTCGACCGGCGCCAGCGGGAACACCTTCGACGGGTGGCCCGCGCCGGACCAGACCTCGTCGTAGGTCATGAGGTCCTCGTCGACCAGCGTCTCCAGCGGCGCCGGGTGCCCGTAGGGCGCGACGCCGCCGATCGGCTGCCCGGTCGCCTCGCGCACGACCTTCGCGCTGGCCCGCTCCAGGCCCAGCGCGCCGGCGTCGACCTGGTTGGCGCCGCTGCACAGCACCATCACCGGGACGTCGCCGCGCAGGAAGACCAAGGACTTGACGATCGCCCCGACCTCGACGCCGAGCGCGGCCGCCGCCTGCTCGGCGGTGTGAGCCGACTCCGTCAGCTCGACCGCGTCGTCGTACATCTACGCCGCCGCGGTCGGGACGCGGCTGGCGATCTCCTCGTCGCTGAGCGGGAAGTGGCAGGCGGCGACGTTGCCGCCCTCCTTGGGCTCCAGCGGCGGGTCGACCACGTCGCAGGTGCCCTGGACGAACTTCGGGCAGCGCGTGTGGAAGCGGCAGGCGTTCGGCGGGTTGGTCGGCGACGGCACGTCGCCGGTCAGCACCTGCCGCGTCTTGTTGCGCGCCAGCCGCGGGTCCGGCACCGGCACCGCGCTCAGCAGCGCGCCCGTGTAAGGGTGGCGCGGGTGGCCGTACAGCAGGTCCGACGGCGCCATCTCGACGATCCGCCCGAGGTACATCACCGCGACGCGGTCGCAGGTGTGGCGCACCACGGAGAGGTCGTGGGCGATGAAGATGATGGTGAGCCCGAGCTCGCGCTGCAGGTCGCGCAGGAGGTTCAGGATCTGGGCCTGGATCGAGACGTCCAGCGCCGAGACCGGCTCGTCGGCGACGATCAGCTTCGGCTTGAGCGCGATCGCGCGGGCCACGCCGATGCGCTGGCGCTGGCCGCCGGAGAACTGGTGCGGCAGGCGGTTGTAGTGCTCGGGGTTGAGCCCGACCTGCTCCATCAGCTCCTGGACGCGCTTCTTGCGCTTGCCCTCGTCGGGCTCGACGCCGTGGATGATGAACGGCTCGCCGATGATCGTGCCGACCGTCTTGCGCGGGTTCAGCGACGAGTACGGGTCCTGGAAGATCATCTGCATCTCGCGGCGCAGCGGCTTGAGCTCCGAGCGCGAGAGGTTGGCGATGTCATTGCCTTCCCAGGAGATCGTCCCGGCGGTCGGGTCCAGCAGGCGCGTCACCAGCCGCGCCGTGGTCGACTTGCCGCAGCCGGACTCGCCGACCAGGCCGAGCGTCTCGCCGCGGTAGACGTCGAAGTCGACGCCGTCGACGGCCTTGACCGCGCCGACCTGCCGCTGGAGCAGGCCCGCCCGGATCGGGAAGTGCTTGTACAGGCCGCGGACCTGCAGCAGCGTGTCGGGCGTGGCGCTCACGCCTTCACCTCCTGCTCGGGGGCCGACGCGGACAGCGTCTCGGGGATGCCGACCGCCTGCTTGGCCTCCTCGGGCTGGACGCCGTCGCGCAGCTTGCTCCACAGCGCGCGCCGCGTCGGCTTGGGCAGCAGGCAGGCGACGAGGTGGCCGGGGCCCTCGGCGTCGGCGAGGACCGGGTCGATCCGCCGGTGGGACTCGCGCACGTACGGGCAGCGCGGCGCGAACGAGCACCCGGGCGGGCGCGTGATCAGCGACGGCGGGCGACCCGGGATCGGGACGAGCTCCTGGTCGCGCGGCGTGTCCAGGCGCGGGATCGAGTTCAGCAGGCCCCACGTGTAAGGGTGCTCGGGCTCGGCGAAGATCGTGTCGGCCAGGCCCTTCTCGACGATCCGGCCCGCGTACATGACCGCGATCTCCTCGGCGACCTCGGCGACCACGCCGAGGTCGTGTGTGATCATCACGACCGCGGTGTCGAGCTCGTGCTGCAGCTTCATGATGAGGTCGAGGATCTGCGCCTGGACCGTCACGTCCAGCGCGGTCGTCGGCTCGTCGGCGATCAGCAGCTTGGGGTCGTTGATCAGCGCCATCGCGGTCATCACGCGCTGGCGCATGCCGCCGGAGAACTCGTGCGGGTAGCTGTCGACGCGGCTGCGCGGGTCCGGGATGCCGACGAGGCTGAGCATCTCGATCGCGCGGTCGCGGGCCTGGGCCTTGGACTCCTCGTGGTGGTGGACCCGCCGCGCCTCGATCAGCTGGTCGCCGATCTTGTAGAAGGGGTGCAGCGAGGACAGCGGGTCCTGGAAGATCATCGCGATCTGGCCGCCGCGGATCGCGCGCATCTCCTCGTCGGTGGCGGCGAGCAGGTCCTTGCCGTCGAAGACGACGCGGCCGCTGATGTGCGCGTTGGACGCGCGCGTCAGGCCCATCACGGTCATCGAGGACACCGACTTGCCCGAGCCGGACTCCCCCACGATGCCCAGCGCCTGGCCGGCGCCGACGGTGTAGGAGACGCCGTCGACGGCCTTGACCAGGCCGTCCTCGGTGTCGAAGTGGACGCGGAGGTCCTCGACCTGCAGAAGCGGTTCGGACATCTCGGGTTCCAGCCTAGTACCGCACGCGCGGGTCGAGGAAGGCGTACATGATGTCGACGATGAGGCTCGACAGCGCCACGGCGAGCGCGAGCAGGAGCGTCGTCCCCTGGATCGTGGACAGGTCGCCGCGCTGGATCGCGTCGTAGGACAGGCGCCCGATGCCGTCGATGTTGAACACCGTCTCGGTCAGGATCGCGCCGCCCATGAGGATGCCGATGTCGAGGCCGAGCACGGTGATGACCGGCGTGATCGCCGACCGCACGCCGTGCCGGAAGATCACCCGCCTCTCCGGCAGGCCCTTGGCCCGCGCGGTGCGGATGTAGTCCTCGCTCATCGTCTCCAGCAGGTTGGAGCGCAGCAGCCGCGCGTAGATCGCGGAGAACGCCGCGGCCAGCACGAACCATGGCATGACCAGCGTCCAGGCCTTGTCGAAGAACCCGTGCGCGTCCTGGTAGGACCCGGCGCCGGGGAAGATCTTCCACTGGCCGATGTCGTCGGAGAAGAGGTACAGGCAGACCAGGCCGAGCCAGTAGACCGGGGCGGAGATCGCGATCAGCGCGGCGCCCATCAGGAAGCGGTCCCAGAACGAGCCGCGTGCGACGGCGGAGACGATGCCGACCGTCACGCCGATCGTGAACCAGAGGACGGCGGCGCCGCCGACCAGGAACATCGTGTTCGGCAGGCGGTCGAACATCTGCTGGCGGACCGGCTGGTCGTTGACGTAGGACTGGCCGAAGTCGAAGTGCAGGACGAGCTTCTTGATGTAGTCCCAGTACTGGACCGGCAAGGACTTGTCCAACCCGAGCGAGTGCCGGATCGCGGCGATCGTCTCGGGGCTCGGCGCACGGCCCGCGCGTCGGACCGCGGGGTCGCCAGAGGGCAGGACGTAGAAGATGAGGAAGGTGACCGCCGTGATCACCAGCAGGAGCAGGACGGTCCAGAGGAGTCGGCGGAGGATGTACGCGGCCATAGGAAGGTCGGGAGGAGGAGATGCCCCCGGCCGCGCGCGCTAAACGCGCGGCCGGGGGACACCAGGGTGATGCCTACTTGAGCGACGTCCAGGCGAAGTCCCAAGCGGTGTAGTACCCGTTGGCGACCGCGTTGACGTTCTTCGAGCGGATCAGCGTCGTCTTGTCCCAGACGAACGGGATCGCCGGCACGTCGTTGGTGATCATCTTGTCGATGTCAGCCCACGCCTGCAGGCGCTCGTCACCGTCGAGCAGGGCGGCGGCCTTCATCGCCGCGTCCACCTTCGGGTCCCTCAGCTGCGCCATGTTGTTGTTCAGCGCGTTCTTGTTCTTCGGGATCGTGAAGCCCGCGAAGACCGGCTGCAGCATCGACTGGGGGTCGGCGAAGTCCTTGAACCAGCCGGCGCCGCCGCAGACGGCCACCTTCTTGGCGGGGACCTGGCACCAGTCGTTGTAGACCGCGTCCTGCGGGACGAGGCGGAGGCGGATCTTGAAGCCGAGCTTCTCGAACTGCGCCTTGGCCACCTCGGCCTGGGCCTTGTTGGGGTCGACGTTCGCCGACACCATCAGGAACTCCTCGCTCCCGGTGTACTTGCCCGAGGGGAAGCCGGCCTTCTTCATGTAGCTGGCGGCCAGGGCCGGATCGCCCTTCTCGTTCTTGGTCGAGAGGAAGTCATAGCCGGGACCCTCGTAGCCGCCCGCCTGCTCGAAGCCGGGGAACTCCGGCGGCAGGAAGTGGGTCGGCAGGTCGGCCGTGAACTTGCCACCACGCGCCAGGCGGGCCGCGTTGCGGTCGAACCCGGCCGCCACCGCGCGCCGCACGTCGACGTTGTCGAACGGCTTGATCGTGGTGTTGATCGGGAAGTAGCGGTAGCCGCCGGACGGGATCTGGGTGTACTGGTCCTTGATCTTCGTCGCGACCTCCTTGACGATGTTCGCCGGCGGGTTCGCGTCGAACAGCATGCTCGTGCCGTCGAGGACCTGCTTGGAGGCGACGTTCGCGTCGGAGGCGTTCGTGCGGATGTTCACGCCGTCCAGGTAGGCCGGGCGGTAGTCCGTCGAGCCGTCCCAGTTCGGGTTGCGAACCAGCTCGATCGACTTGCCCGCCTTGTAGCCGACCGTGTTGCCCGCCGTGTCGTTCTTGACCATGTACGGACCGGTCGCGACGAGGTGGGTGTTGTAGGTCGACGGGTTCTTGGCGTCGAACTTCTTGGCGTAGTCCTCAGGCACCGGGGCCGAGATCGGCATCACCAGCGCGGCGGCGACGCCGACGGCGGCGGGCTCCTTGAGGTGGAAGACGATCGTGTTGTCATCCGGCGTCTCGATGCCGGAGATCGGCTTGACGCCCTTGGTCGGCGCGGACGGCGTGCCCTCGATCGGCTTGAAGAAGTCGGAGTACTGACCGCCGACGTTCTCCGAGAAGAAGCGCTCGAAGGCGTACTTGACGTCCTTGGAGGTGACCTCGCGGTCGACCGGCGGCGAGAACTTCACGCCCTTGCGGATCTTGACCGTGATGGTCTTCTTGTCCGCGGAGATCTCGGGCTCGCTCTCGGCGAGGTCCGGGACCGGCTTGGCCGAGTCCTGCGGCTTGAACGAGTACAGGGTGCGCTGGGTCGGGTAGATGACCATGTAGCCCTGCGTGAAGTACGAGCGGCCCGGGTCGAGGAAGTCGACGTCGGAGCCGGCCAGCATGTTGACCGTCCCGCCCTTCTTGCCTTGAACCTCGGCGGCCTTCGTGTTGTCGGTCCCGGCCGTGGCCGAGGCGTCCGACTTCTTCGCGGTGGTCGACGAGCCGCCCGAAGACGAGCCCGAGTCGTTGTCGTCGCCACCACAGGCGGCTACGACCAGAGCGAGCACGGCAAGCATGCTCACCACCAAGAATCGGAGATGGCTCCGATGCATGTGCGGTCCTTTCTGATGTGTCGGCCGGTCGTCCTCAACGACCGGCTCTGGCGATGAACCGCGGCGCACGTGCACCTACTTGGACGTCCGCGGGTTGAGAGCATCCTGCAGGCCGTCGCCGACGATGTTGAAGGCGAGGACCGTGATCAGGAGGGCAAGGCCTGGGAACACCATGAACCACCAGGCGTCCTGGAAGATCGAGGTGGCGTCCGAGATCATCGCGCCCCAGCTCGGCTTGTCGGGGTCCACCCCGACGCCCAGGAAGGAGAGCGACGCCTCGTAGATGATGTTCTGCGGGATCAGGACGGTGGCGTAGACGATGATCGGCGCCACCAGGTTCGGGAGGATCTCCCGGAAGATGATGCGGCGGTCGGAGGCGCCGAGCGATCGGGAGGCCTCCACGAACTCGCGCTCGCGCAAGGACAGGACCTGGCCGCGGACGATGCGCGCCATGTAGGGCCAGGTGGTCAGCACGATGACGAAGATCACGACCGGCAGGCCCGGCTGGATGACGCCGCCGAGGCAGCCGTCGGCGCAGGCGACGCCGAGGCCGACGGCCAGGACGAGCACCGGGAACGCCAGGAAGAGGTCCATCACGCGGCTGATGATCGTGTCGATGCGGCCGCGGAAGTAGCCGGTGATCAATCCGGCGGTCACTCCGATCACGACGATCAGCACTGCGGAGATCAACGCGGCCTCGAGCGAGACGCGGGAGCCGTAGAGCACGCGCGCCAGGACGTCGCGGCCGCGCTCGTCGACGCCGAACGGGTGCGCGCCGCTCGGACCCGTCGGCGACCCGAAGTCGTCGAGCAGGTCGTCGTTCTGGGTGTTCGGGTTCGGCAGCCCGAAGAGCTTCACGATCAGCGGCGCGAAGATGCCGATGAAGATCATGATCCCGACGATCGTCAGCGCGGTCAGCGCGACCTTGTCCCGGCGCAGGCGGCGCCAGAACAGCTCGAGGGGCGAACGGGCGGCGATCTCCGCAGCGGACTCGTCCGCCAGGTCTACGCCGCCGCCCTCGAGGAGCGTCTCAGAGGCACCGGTGCTCACGCTCCGGCCCCCGCCGTGATCTCGTGCTGCTTGATGGGTCCCTCTCCCAGAAAGCCGTTTGAGTGCTCACCCCCATTCCCAGATCTGAGGTCCCTGCACCTCCTCAATGGGAGGAACCCCGGGGCGAGCCGCGCGCAGGCTACTCCTCTCAGGGGGGATATGTCAGGTGACTTGACCACACACAATCTGAGCTTCACGCAAGCTGTAGAGCCAAACGACTCCACTTTGGACAACTGGCAGGGACCACGGTGTGCCACTTTGGAGACGCCCAGTTGGGCCCTGGACGTCCGTTCAGGTCCGCGTGACGGAGGGCTTGCGCGTCCGATTCGGGACGGGTGGTCCAATCGCTTCACCGCACGCGGTCCGTGGGCAGGCGGTCAGCGGCCTGGCACGCTGGCGTCTCCATGCACGAGCCCGAGGGCGCGACCCTGCTGGCCGAGCGGGTGCGGCGCCGACTGGATGTCATCGTCGACGACCTGATGGAGCGCCAGTGGCGCGAGGTCCCCGAGCTGTGGGTGACCGACGACCCGGCGTTCCGCGAGGCGGTCGCGCGCTCGACGCGCGACAACGTCGAGCTGATGGTCGGCGCGCTGCGGCGGCCGTCGCTGGTCCGGCCGTTGACGCTCTGCGCGGGCGCGCGGCTGGAGGCCGACACCGCGGCGCGGTTCGGCGCCCGCATCGACGCGCTGCTGCGCACGTACCGGATCGGCCAACAGGCGATGACCGAGCACTTCCTGGACGTCATCGAGGAGGGCGACCCCGCCCAGGCGGCGGTGGCGCTCCGGCAGCTGCGGGCCGCGACCCGCACCGTCCACGCCTACATGGAGGCCGTCGTGCCGATGGTCTGGCGCGAGTACGACGACGAGCGCGACCGCCTCCAGACGCACCCGGACGTCGGGCGGCTGCGGGTGGTCCAGGCGGCTCTGGCCGGGGACGCGGGCGCCGCCGGGGGCCTCGACTACGACGTCGGCGGCGCGCACGTCGCGGTCGTGGCCGGGGATCCGGGAGCCGAGGGCGCGATCGCGCTGGCGGCCGGCGCGCGCGGGGAGCCGTGGCTGTCGGTGCGCGCGGCCGACGGGCGCTGCTGGGCGTGGATCGCCTCCGGCGACGGGCGCGACGCGGTGGCGCGGCTGCGCGCGGCGGGGCTGACGGGCGACGCGGGCGTCGGCGGGCCGGCGGCGTTCCGGACCGCGCACCGCCAGGCGCTGCTGGCCGAGCGGATTGCGCGCACGCGCCGGTCGGGCGTGACCGACGTGCGCTCGGCGGCCCTGGAGGCGCTCGCGCTGGGCGACCCGCGCACCGCGTGGGAGGTGGCGATCGCCGAGCTGGGGCCGCTCGTCGAGGGGCACGGGCACCTGGTCGCCACGCTGGAGGCGTGGTTCGCGGCGCGCGAGTCGATCGGCGCGACCGCCGCGGCCTGCGGCGTCGCGCCGCGCACGGTCAGCTACCGCCTGCGGCGGGCCGAGGCGCTGCTCGGCCATCCGATCGCGGCCCGGCGCGCCGAGCTGGAGACCGCGCTGCGGGTGCGGCGGCTGTTCCCGGAGGGCGGCCCGCCGCCGGGCTGAGGACGCGGCGGCGGGCGAGCCCCTCGCGCACGCGCGCGCGGGTGAGGCCGATGGCGGCGGCGGTCGCCGCCAGCGCGCCGGGGGCGGCGATCAGGGCCTCTTCGATCGGGACCCCGGCGACGTGGGCCAGCGGCGTCACCTCACGCGCCGTGGTGGTGGCAGTGGTGCCCGGCGCCGGGCGCCGACGGCGGCATGTCCAGCGACGGGTTGCCGTCGAAGAAGCCGCTGGGCTTCATCTTGAAGCCGATGTGGGTGACCGGCATGACCGGCCAGTCCTCGGGGCGCACGACGTGGTGCGCGCCGAAGGTGTACCACAACACGATGTCGGCGTCCTCGACCGGGCGGTCGGCCGCGGCGTACTTCGGCAGGCCCTCGCCGCCCGGATGCTGGTTGGGGTAGTCGCCGGCGGCAAAGCGCTCGCGCGGGTCGTAGGCGGTCACCCAGACGTGCTTGTGGGCGAAGCCGGAGCGCGGCGCCTGCTGGCTGTCGGCGTGGGCCATCGGCAGGACGTTGTCGCCGGGGATCAGCTTGTAGGCGACGGGCTCTCCGACGAGGTTGGTCTTGCTGGGGTTCTCGATCCGCCAGGTCCTCGCCTTGAACGGGTCGATGATCCGCTGGGCTTCGCCCTCGGTCCTCAGCGGCGTGCGCTCGGTCACCCACGCGGTCCCGACCGGGTTGTCGGGGCCGGGCGGGAGCGGGACGGAGTCGACCTCGACGACCGTGTTGCCGGGGCCGTCGACCTCCATGTCCATGCGGACGCAGAAGAAGTGCTGGTGGTGCGGGCCATAGAGGCCGGGCGCGAGCAGGACGCCGTGCTTGGGCTTCTCGCCGGGCGCGACGGCGCCGGTCGACAGGACGCCGCTGAGCTTGACCTCGTACTCGATCGTGCCGTCGGTGTAGAGGTACCAGAAGTACCCGTACTCGTAGTTGCCGACGGTGGCGATCATCGAGATGACCAGGCGCCGCAGGCGGCGGACCTCGACCTCCTCGGTGCGGAAGTCCGTGTGCTTCCAACCGATCCCGACGTCCTCCTCGTGCATGCAGATCGCGTTGGGGATCGTGACCGCGTTGCCGTCCTGGTCGTTGACGACGCCGTCGAAGTAGGTGATGTCGCCGAGGCAGTCGCAGCCGAGCGTCAGCGGGTTGGCGAGCCAGCCGAGGCCGTACTCCCCCATGTCGAAGACGTTCTTGAACCGGTGGGTCGGCGCGGGATCGCCGTAGGGCACGTACATCTCGCTCAGCGAGGCGCGCTTGACGATCGGCCGCAGCGCGTCGCCGTCCTGGTAGGCGACGTCGTGCAGGACCAGGCCCTCCTTGGCGTTGAAGCCGATCCGGACCGACCACTTCAACCAGCTCACGTGGTGGCCGTCGGTGGTGAACGAGGCGCCCTCGGGCTGGGTGATCTCGATCGGCTTGACGTCGTCTCTGAGGTGCGTGAACGCCGGGACGTTGCCGGGCTGGGTGAGGAGCTCGGGCGTGTAGTTGCCGGGGTGCTCGGGGAGCGGCACGACGCCGTGGTCGATGACGTCGGTGACCGCCATCTCGTCGAGGTCGACGATCGTGATCAGGCCCTCGACGGGGCGCGCGTAGCCGTGGTCGCCGGGCTGGGAGCGGACCCAGGTGAGCGGCCGCAGGATGCGGCGCCGTCCCGGGTCGTCCGCGGGCTCGGTGTAGGACGAGGCCCACGGGTCGATCATGCACAGGGAGAAGTCGGTGACGCCGCGCTTGGCGACCGCCTCCTGCCAGCGCGGATCGGCCTGGACGATCTCCTCGCAGGCCATGAACTCCTCCGCGCTGACCGGCGCCTGGACGCCGTCGACGCGGTGGAGGTCCAGGACGCGGCCCTCGGAGAGCGAGACGAGCGCCTCGTAGGTGCCGCGGCTGGTGCGGTCGCGGAGGGTGATCTCCGCCTCGCGAGGGATCGTGGGGTGGTCGCCGTCCGGGGCCCAGCCGCGGACGGCGTCCTTGGGCGGCTCGTGCAACATGATGAACACGAAGCGCCAGTTGTCGTCCAGGTGGCGCTCGAGCTTGAGGATCGTCGCGGCCTGCGTGACCTCCTCGGCGGTGAGCGGCTCGAGCGGGTGCGTGGTGGTCGCGGGGACCAGGGCGAGCGGGTTCATGATGGCCTAGACCCCCGCCGGCGCGAAGGCGCCGCCCGCCGCGTGGTGCTCGTGGACCTCGGGGTCGTCGTCGGCGAAGGAGCCGATCAGCGCGAAGCGCCGCGCGTCCCTGAACTTGATGTACAACGCGAGCGCGACGCCCGCGAGGAAGCCGACGAGCGGGACGTAGGGCAGGACCTTGATGAACAGGACGTCGCCGGCGCCGGAGAGGTCGGCGCGGTTGGAGATCAGCAGGTAGCAGGCGCCGACCTGCGCGACGCCGCCGATGACCGGGGCGATCAGGGTCTTCCAGGGGTGGAAGCCGTCGCGGGCCTCGGTGAGGAAGTAGCGCACGATCGCGAAGGAGGCGATCGCCTGGACGCCGAGGATGCCCAGGACGCCGAGCAGCGGCGTCCAGGTGCCGAGCTTGAGCAGCGCGGCGTCGGTCGACGGGTCGTAGATCGTGAAGCCCAGGATGTAGGCCGCGGTGATCACGGTGACGACGAGGCCGGCGACGGTCGGGCTGTGCTTGTCGGAGGTCCTGGCCAGCGCCTTGGGGAGCATCTCCTCGCGGCTCAAGGAGTACAGGTAGCGCGCGGCCGTGTTGTAGAAGGCCATCGCGCAGGCGAAGGAGCTCGTGATGATGAAGATCTCCAGGGCGGTCGTGAGGCCGCCGCCGACGTACTTGTCGGTCAAGGGGTAGAAGGCCGACGCGTAGTCGCCCTCGAACTGGCCGGCGACGCCGGGCGCGACGCCGTCGATGCCCCAGCCCATGACGAAGATCCAGGAGATGAACACGTAGAAGATGCCCAGGCCGATGACCGAGCCGTAGGTCGCGGCCTTGGCGATCTTGCGCGGCTCGCGGGACTCCTCGGCGTAGTTGGGGGCCATCTCGAAGCCGACCCACGACCAGAAGGCGCCGAACAGCGCGACGCCCGCGGCGGCGGCGCCGAAGGTCTTGGTCGCCTCGTCGTTGCCGAACGCCTCGGCCGGGTTGATCGGGGAGAGGGACAGGCCGTTGGCGCCGCCGTCGACCAGCACGCCGACGGCCAGCGCGAGCAGGGCGATGATCTCGCACGCCAGCGCGACCCCGAGCACCTTGGCGGTCAGCTCGATGTGGAAGAACCCGAACATCGTGACGATCGCCAGGCAGATCGCGGTGTAGACGTAGGCCGGGAGGTCGAGGCCGAACCACTCGTTGAACGACGTGGCCGCGAAGTACCCGAAGACGCCCATGACCGCCGCCGAGAACACGATGTAGCAGAACGCGATCAGCATCCCGGAGCCCAGCCCGGCGACCGGCCCGAGGCCCTTGGTGATGAAGGTGTAGAACCCGCCCGCCGCGGTGACGCGCCGTGACATCTCGATGTAGCCGACGGAGAAGATCGTCAGGACGACGGTCGCGATCAGGAACGCCGCGGGCGCGCCGGATCCGCCGCCGAGGACCGTGACCGGCACGTTGAACATCATCGCGGCCAGCGGCGCCGCGCCGGTGACGATGCAGAACAGCACCGACGTCAGGCCCAGCGCCCCGGGCGCCAGCTTCCCGCTCTCCGCCTTCTCGGCGGTGCTCGTACTCGGCCGGGCGGCGATGCCCCCGGGCTCGGCGATCGTGCTCATGGCCGCCAGCCAACCGGGCCGCGGCGGCGGGGGTCACCCCTCGCCGGTCCAACACATAGGCCATGCTCTTGGCCTGCCGGTTGGGCTTGGGCCCTGACCTTGCCGCGGCGCGCAAGCGCGGGGTGGCGGGTTGCCCACAGGGGCAACCCGCCACGGTTGCGCCGGCGCCCTAGCGGAGGGTGATCCGGTAGGACGTCGTCTGCTTGGCGCTCGTCGCCACCCGCAGCGTGTAGGTGCCGCGGGTCAGCTTGCGCGTGACCTTCAGGGCGCCGACGGAGCCGGTCGCGTAGGTCCGGCCGTGGCGGGTCAGGCGGGCCTTGCTCGCCTTGATCGCGCCGGTGGCCTTGACCTTGGCCGACCGCGTCGCGGCCTCCTGGCCGACGTAGACCACCGTGCAGGTCAGACCCTGCTTCTTGTTGGTGGTCTTGATCTTGCAGGTGACCGCGGCGTCACGGCCGGGATCGCCCTTGTCGCCCTTGGCGCCCTTGGCGCCGGTGGCACCCACCGGGCCGGCCGCGCCGGCGACGCCGTCGCTGCCGGCATCGCCCGTGTCGCCCTTGGGCCCGGTCTCGCCCTGGATGCCCTGCGGGCCGGTCGCCCCGGCCGGGCCGGCCTCGCCCTGGTCGCCCTTCTCGCCGATCGCCGGCGACGGGACGCTCGTGCCGGTCAGGTCGACGACGTGCGAGCGCTCCGCGGTGTCGTCGGCGATGACCAGCCGCTCGTGCGAGGTGACCTGCTCGCGGGCGGGCGCGAACCGGACCAGGACCGCGCAGGACGCGCCCGGCGCGATCTCGCCCTTCGTGCAGGACTCGTCGGCCAGGACGAAGTCGCCGGCGGACCGACCGTCGGCGTCCTCGATCTTCAGCGCGGACACCTGCAGGGCCGCGTCGCCCGTGTTGCGGACGATGATCCGCTGGCCGGCGCTGACCGTCCCCACGATCTGGTCGGGGAAGACCGGCGCGGCGACGTCCACGCGCGGGCCGGGCCCGGCGTAGGGCACGACCTGGATCGTCTTCTGCGTCGTGACCGGGGCCAGCGACGCGTCGTCGGTGTACTCGCGCATCGAGTCGTTGGTGACGACGACCGCGACCTTGCCCGCCCGCAGACCCGTGACCTGCTGGGTCTCCGGGTCGAGGATCGCGACCTTGCCGGCCCGGCGGGCGGCGTCGGCGGCGGCCTGGCCGGAGCCGATCGCCAGCGCGTCGTCACCGGACCAGCGGACCGACATCGGGTAGCGCAGCGGCACGACGCGCGAGCCGTTGCCCACGCCCTCGGGCTGGACGATCGAGCCCGACAGCGTCGCGCTCCGGCTGACCTCGACCGTGTCGGGGGCGTTGAGCGTGATCGACTGCGCGAAGGCGCGGACGTCGGCGCTCAGCCACTGGCCGTCGGCGTCCTCGGCCGGGTCGACCGCCCAGCGCAGCCAGCCGGTGAAGCCGCCGCGGTCCGGGGTGCCGTAGGGGTCCTTGCCGCTGGACGGCAGCACGACGTAGGGGACGCCCTGCTCGCGGTGCACGTTGGCGATCTGGGCATGGGAGCCGACCATCGCGGCGCCCTTGCCGCTCTTGGCGCGGAAGTCCGACAGGAGCTTCTCGACCAGCGCGACCTCGCCGCGGTCGCCCAACTGCGAGGACTTGGTGTCGGCCGGGTCGTCCACCGGGTGGTGGGCGAAGACCATCACGTTGTCGATCGACGGGTCGCCGGTCGCGTCGGCGAGCGCCTTGCGCAACATCGGCAGCTGCTCCCACGCCGTGCCGCGCAGCGAGCCGAGCGAGCTGGCCAGGAGCACGAACCGCGTGCCCTTGTGGTCGAAGGTGCGGTAGGGCTGCCCGAACTCGGCGGTGAAGTTCGCCAGGTCCGACTGCACGTTGTTGACCCCGTAGGACTCGTGGTTGCCCGGCACGTAGTAGCAGGGCAGCTTGCCGGTGGCGGCCGGCGTCGAGTCGGGCGCGGGCTCCTCGCCGGCCTTCACGAGGTCGCAGCCGGCCTCCTCGAGCGTCTGGCGCGCGAGCGTGAGGTCCTGCGGCAGGCCGCGGTCGGTCACGTCGCCGTTGAGCACCAGCAGGTCCGGGTGGGCCTTGCGGATGCGCTGGATCGCCGCGACGGCGACCTTCGTCAGCGCCGGGCTGTCGGCCGTGAACTGGATGTCGGACAGCGTCGCGAAGTTCCAGTCCTTGCCGCCGGTGGGCAGCGTGCCGTCGTCGGAGATCAGGCGATCGGCCTCCAGCGGATCCTGCGCGGGCTGGTCGACCGGGCTCGGGATGTCGGCGCTGACCGAGGACACGATCATGGTCCCCGCCTTCTGGTTGGCGGCGGTCGTCTCGATCCCCTGGAACGTGTCGAACGAGATGGGGAACCTGGTCGACGCGGGGACGGCGAAGTCGACGTCCTGCCAGCCGGCCTTCAGCGGCGTGGAGTAGAGCCCCGTGTAGGTGCCGCCGCCGTTGAGGACCGAGAGGTAGGTCAGGGCCATCGGGACCGACGAGTACACGTGGACGCGCACCTTCAGCGGCTGGCCGGGCAGCAGGACCTGCACCTGCGGGCCGGAGCCGTTGGCGGTGATGCCGATGTTGCGGGCGGCGGAGAAGTCGACCTTCAGGCCCTCGGCGGTGTCGGTCACCGTCGGGTTGGCCGTCGCGGTGCCGGTGAACTTCCAGCGCTTGTTCCCGAAGCCGGGCTCGGAGCCGAAGTCGTAGGCCTTGACGGTCTGGACGCCCACGGAGATCGCGAGCTGCTCGGTCCGGCCGCCGGCCTTGACGGTCAGGACCGTGCCGCCGGCCTTCAGCGGGATGACGGTCAGGCCGGCGCCGCTGGGCTGGATCTTGACCACCGAGTGGTCGTAGTCGAGATCGAGGTCGGCGGACTCGACCGGGGCGGTGTAGCCCTGGTCGTCGCGGCCGGTGACCGTCAGCGCCTGGGCCTGGTCGGCACCCGTGCCGGCGAACGACAGGCGGCCGCTCGAGAGCTCGAGGCGGTCGAGCGGGTGCAGGACGCGAACCTTGACGTCCTGCTGGGCGGCGTCGGTGGTCGCGCGGACCGTGAGGTCGCCGGTGGCGTCCTTGGGCGCGGCGAGCAGGCCGTTGGCGACCGTCGCGTCGCCGGTGGCCGACCAGCGCACGTCCCCGCGGGGGAACGTGACCGGCGCCTGGTGGTCGTCGACCGCGGAGGCGGTCAGCGTCCGGTGCAGGCCGGGGAAGACGCGCGGGTGGTCGGCGTCGGCCTCGCTGCCGGTGGGCTCGACGACGAGGTCGTGGACGCGGCCGTCGCCGGGCGCGACGAACAGCCCGACGCCGTTGGGGTCGTTGCGCTCGTGGCCGTCGGAGGGCGTGTTGCGCAGCGTGGCGGTGAAGTCGCCGAGCGGGCGGGCGACCATCGTGGTCGAGCCGCCGCCGTCGAGGTTCATCGCGGTCTCGGCGCCGAGGTCCGCGAGGATCCGGGCCCACTGGGTGAGCGTCGGGCCCGGGACCGTGGACTGGCGGCCGTCGGCGGTGACCAACATGATGGTCTTGCCGCCGTTCTTGAAGCCGATCGCGGTGCGGGGCGCGTTGGCCGGGTCGCCGTTGGCGAGCGCCTGGCCGTCCTTGACAAGCTGGACGTTGGAGCCCAGCGCGAACTTCATGTCCTTGGCGACGTCGTCCTTGAGCGCGTAGGACAGCGTGGCCTTGTCGTCGGGCTGGAAGGCGCGGATCGCGTCGGCCTGGGTGCCGGTGCCGACCAGGACGAAGGCGCCCGCGGGAATCGCGCCGGCGCCGGCGCCGTCGGCCTTGATGGACACCACCTTGCCGTCCTGGATCAGCGCCTCGGCCACGTTGGTGGCGCCGCCGGTGCCGATCGTGCGCGAGTAGGTGCCCCAGGTGGGGGTGTAGGCGACCATCGCGTCGGCGGCGAGGCTGGAGCTCGCCGCGTTCAGCGTCGCCACCTGGTAGGTGACGCCGTGGACCGTGGCGCTCGCGTCGAGCGTGGCGTCGATCAGGCGGCCGAGGCCGTCCTTGCCGACGCCGACCGCGGGCCAGCCGGAGGCCTGGGCCGACTTGACCAGCGCGCCGTCCTGGACCTCGACGCCGAGCGGCGCCTGCGAGTTGTCGATGTCGAAGAAGTCGCCGTTGACGGCGGCGACCGCGCCGGCCTTGTTGGCCGCGGCGGTCAGCGGGCCACCCTGGGCGACGGGACCGGCGGTGAGCAGGTCCGAGGAGACCGCCGGGTTGGAGAGGTCGGCGGTGAGCACCTGCTCGTCGAGCCACCCGGTGGCCGACAGCGTCTTGAGGTGCTGGAGCGTGATGCCGGGACCGATCGTCTCGGTCTTGTCGGTCAGCGCGAGCTGGTCGGCCGCATGGGCCGCCGTCGGCGCCGCGACGGCCAGCGTCGCACCCACGACGACGGCCGCGGACAGCCGCGACCGGCGCCGCGAGCGCGGCGATACGGGGGAATGCAAAGGGGTCCTTCCGTTCAGGGGGCGGAGCCGCGACCGCCGCTACGTGCCGTCGCGAATAGGAGTTCTCTCATCAGCCCGGCTGTCCACCTGTTGCCGACCGGTCACCGCCCTGTGACCAACCGGTAGACCAACCGCTATAGGTTGATCTTCATGGCCAATAGGTTGTTCGGCCACGGACATCCGGGCGGTGTCGTCGCGCTCCTCGGGCGGAGCGTCGCGGCACTCGCGTTCGCGTTGCGCCGAGCGTGGCGGGACGGAAGACGGCGCTGAGCGCCCCGAGGTGGATTCGAACCACCGGCCTTCCCCTTAGGAGGGGGACGCTCTATCCGGCTGAGCTATCGGGGCGTGGAGGCCGGAGCCTCGGTGGAAGTCTAAGAGGGAAGGCGAACGACGGAGACGAAGAAGTCGTCGATCTGCCTGACGATCGACACGAAGCGCTCGAAGTCGACGGGCTTGGTGACGTAGGCGTTGGCGTGGAGCTGGTAGCTCTTGAGCACGTCCTCCTCGGCCTCGGAGGTGGTCAGCACGACGATCGGGATCGTGCGGAGCTCGGGGTCCTGCTTGACCTCCGCCAGCACCTCGCGGCCGTCCTTGCGGGGCAGGTTGAGGTCGAGCAGCACGAGGTCGGGGCGCAGCGCGGCGGAGTGCTCGCCCTGGCGGCGCAGGTAGTCCAGCGCCTGCTCGCCGTCGCTGACGACGTTGAGGTTGTTGTGGACCTTGTTGAACTCGAAGGCCTCCTTGATCAGCAGGACGTCGCCGGGATCGTCCTCGACGAGCAGGACCTCGATCGGCTGGCCGGCGGGCTTGGGGGTCATGCGTCGTGCGCTCCTGGGTCGTCCTCGGGAATGGGCAAGGTGAAGTGGAAGGTGGCCCCGGACGCCTCGGCGGACTCCTCGCCGTCCAGCCAGATGTGGCCGCCGTGGAACTCGACGATCTTGCGGCACATCGCCAGGCCGATGCCGGTCCCGGAGAAGTCCTCCTTGGGATGCAGGCGCTGGAAGATCACGAAGATGCGATCCGCGTACCGCGGCGCGATGCCGATGCCGTTGTCGGAGACCGTGAAGACGTAGTCGCTCTCGCCGCGGACCGCGCGCACCTTGACCTCGGGCGTCGTGCCCTCGGCGCAGAACTTGATGGCGTTGCCGATCAGGTTCTGCAACAACGCGGACAGCAGCGAGCGGTCGCCGCGCACCACCGGCAGGCCGGGCTGGATGTCGACGCGGGCGCCGGACTCCTCGATGGCCGCGCCGAGGTTCTTGACCGCGTCGGCCGCGACGTCGTCGAACTCCACCAGCGCCTGCTCGGCGCCCACGCGCCCGACGCGCGAGAACGCCAGCAGGTCGTTGATCAGCACCTGCATGCGCTTGGCGCCGTCGACGGCGAACTCGATGTACTGGTCGGCGCGCTCGTCGAGCTGGCCCTGGTAGCGGTGCTGCAACATCCCCGTGAAGCTCGCGACCTTGCGCAGCGGCTCCTGCAGGTCGTGCGACGCCACGTAGGCGAACTGCTCGAGCTCGGCGTTGGACCGCTGCAGGTCGACGGTCTGCTCCTCCAGCCGCGCGCGCGCGTCGTTGACGACCTCCAGCTCGGCGAGGATCCGCCGCCGCATCGACTCCACGTCGGTGCTCAGCCCCTGGATGTCCTTGGGGCCGGTCACCGCGACCGGGTGGTCGAACTCGCCGCGCGCCACGCGCCGGGCGTCGCGCGCCAGCAGCGAGAGCGGCGTCGAGACCGTTCGGCGCAGCGTCACCGCCGCCGCGATCGCGGACGCCAGCAGCAGCGCCGCCGTGAAGATCACCGACCACTGCGCGGCCGCCGCCGCGTGGCGCAGCTTCGTGCGCGCCGACGCGCGCTCGGTCACGAGGTCGTCCTGCAGCTTCTGGTAGGCCCCGCGCACCTGGTCGAAGAGCCCCTTGCCGGACTCGATGCTCGGGACGTGCTTGGAGCCCGCGCCCTCCCGGCCGACGATCAGGACCGCCGGCTCGGCGTACAGCAGGTGCCACGTCGTCGACGCGACGCCGGCCGCCTGCACGTTCTCGGCCAGGTTCGGGACCTTGCCGCTGGCCGCGATCCGGTCCAGCCGCTCGCGCGCCCGCGCCGCGTCGGAGATGCCCTGCGTGTACGGCGTCAGGTAGTCGTCGCGCCCGGCGTTGGCGTACCCGCGCACGCCGGTCTCCTGGTTGAGCAGGCCGGTGATGTAGACCTGCGCGGCCACGCGCGCGGGGTCGACGCGGTCGACGACCTGCTCGCGCGCGTCGGTCAGGCGGTGCAGCGCGATCAGCGTCACGACGATCCCGATCATCGCCGCCAGGACGAGCCCGCCCGCGGTCAGCGCCAGCCATTGCCCGCTGCGCAGCCGGCTCATGGCTCGGTCGCCACCACGAGCACGGCGACGTCGTCGGCCAGGTCGCCGCCGTTGAGGCGCTCGGCCGTCCCGATCAGCCGGTCGATCAGCGCGCGGCCCGGCTCGGCGCCGCCGCCCTCGGCGACCAGGTCCACCAGCCGGCCCGTCCCCAGGCGCTCGGGCCCGGCGCCCGTCCGGCCCTCGATCAGCCCGTCGGTGTAGAGCACCAGCCGCCAGCCCGCGGGCAGGTCGACCGACACCGGCGACCAGCCGATGCCCGCGTCGACCCCCAGCGGCGGGCGCCGCTGCGGGACCGGGACCTCGGAGGCGCCGCCGTTGACCAGGATCGGCAGCGGATGGCCCGCGACGCGGACGACCGCGCTGCGGCGATCCGGCGCGACGCTGACCATGCACGCCGTGGCGAAGATCTCGTCCGCGAGGCGCTCGTGGACGAGCACCTCCTCCAAGGTCTTCAACAACTCGTCGCCCGCCAGCCCGCCGAGGACGAGCGTCCGCCACGCGATCCGCAGGCAGACCCCGAGCGCCGCGGCGTCCGGGTCGTGCCCGCAGACGTCGCCGATGACGATGTGCAGCGTCCCGTCGGCCACCTCGACCACGTCGTAGAAGTCGCCGCCGAGCAGCGCGCGCTCGCGCCCCGGCCGGTAGCCGGTCGCGACCGACACGCGCGGATCGGCGACCAGCGGCCGCGGCAGCAGCCCGCGCTCCAGGCGCGAGTTCTCCTCGGCGGACATGTTCGCCGCGGTCAGCTGCGCCTGGACGACCTCCGCGCGCTGGCGCTCGACCGCGTAGCGGATCGAGCGCGCGAGCAGCTCGCCGTCGACGCGGCCCTTGACGAGGTAATCCTGCGCGCCCGCGGCGACCGCCTCCAGCCCGCGGGCGGTGTCCGACAGGCCGGTGAGCACCAGCATCGGCGTGGCCGGCGCCGCCTCGCGCAGGCGGTGCAGCGCGGCGAGGCCGTCGGCGTCCGGCAGCCCGAGGTCCAGCACGACGCACGCGACGTCGCTGGGCAGCCGCGCCTCGGCCTCGGCGACCGTCCGCTCGCGGGCGACCGCGACGTCCAGGTCGGCCATCGACAGCAGCTCCTCGAAGAGGAAGGCGTCGCCGTCGTCGTCCTCGACCAGCAGGACGCGCAGCGTCGTGGGGGAGACCACGTCCGTTCGGCCGGACCCGACGTGCACGGCGCCAACCTACACGGGCGCGCTCACGCGCGTTCAGCCTCGATCCGGTCGATCAGGGTAGACCTGGTCGATCGTGGCGCAGGCGTAGAACGGCGCGCCGGCCGCCTCCTCGATGCGCTCGGCGCCGCCGGCGAGGCGGTCGAGCACCGCGACGACGCCCACGATCGCGTGCCCCGCCTCGCGCACGGCCTCGATCGCCTGGATCGTCGAGCCGCCGGTGGTGACCACGTCCTCCACGATCACGCAGCGGTCGTCGGTGTCCAGCAACGGACCTTCGATGCGCCGCTGGAGCCCGTGCTGCTTGGTCTCCTTGCGCACGAAGAACGCCTTGCCGTCGAAGCCGCCGGCCAGCGCGGCGCACGCGACGGGGTCGGCGCCCATCGTCAGGCCGCCGGCCGCGGTGGCGCCCCACTCGCGCGCCTTGGCGGCGACGATCTCGCCCAGCGCGGTGAAGCCGGCGGGGCGCAGGATCGCCCGCTTGGCGTCGACGTAGTACTGCGCGGTGGCGCCGCTGGTCAGCACGACCTCGCCGACGATGAGCGCGTGCGCGCGGAGCTCGTCCACCAAACGTTGGGTCGCGTCCATGTGCGGCCGTACTCTATTGCCCGTGATCGAACGGGCTCTGCGCTTCGCTGCCATCGCCTGCAGCCTGTTGGTCATCCTCGGCTGGGGCTGGTTCGCGGCCGATCAGGCCGGCAGCGCGTCCGAGCAGACGCAGGCCGAGATCGCGGGCGACGCGGCGTCGACGAAGCCGAGCCCGGACCCCGATCAGGAGGCCGACCGCGAGAAGGTCAACTCCGATCTGCACGAGTACGTCGACGACGCCAACGACGTGCTGCTCAAGCCGTTCGCGCCGATCGCGGAGGACAGCGACAGCAAGTGGGTGCGGCGCTCGGTCCCGGCGCTGCTCGCGCTCCTGGTGTACGGCTTCGGCCTGGGGCTCTTGGCGCGCGTGGCGGCCGGACGCTGGTGACCCCCGCCCTCGGCGTCGAGGAGGAGCTGATCGTCGTCGACCCGGCGACGCTGGCGCTCTCGCACCGCGGGCCCGAGGTGCTCGCGGCGATCGAGGTGGCGGACGGCGCCGGGAGCGCGCACCCGGACACCTACGCGGCGCTCGTGGAGCTCGCGTCGCCGATCGCGGCGACCCCGGAGGACGGCGTGCGCGCGATCGCCGCGCTGCGCGAGCGCGCCTTCGCGGTGGGCGGCACCGCCCTGATCGGCGCGGGCATCCACCCCGACGGCGCGTTCGGCGACGTCGTGCACGTCGACGAGCCGCGCTACCACGAGATCCACGCCCAGCTGCGCGGCCTGCTGCGCCGGACGCCGACCAGCGCGCTGCACGTGCACGTCGGGATGCCCGACGACGCGGCGACCATCCACGTGTACAACTCGCTGCGCGAGTGGCTGCCGCTGCTGCAGGCCCTGGCCGGCAACTCCCCGTTCTGGCACGGGGTCGACAGCGGCCTGGCGACGGCGCGCGCCCAGCTCTTCCGGGGCTACCCGCGCAGCGACATCCCGCCGGCGTTCGACTCCTTCGCGCACTTCGAGGAGACCGTCGCCGCCGTGGTCGCCGCGGGCGACGCGCCCGACTACACGTTCCTGTGGTGGGACATCCGCCCGCACCCGAACCTGGGCACGGTCGAGGTCCGGGCGATGGACGCGCAGTCCTCGCTGCGCACGGTCCACGGCCTGGTCGCGCTCGTGGTGGGCCTGGCGCGCGCGGCGCTGGACGAGCGGGTGCGCGTGCGCCGCGCCTGGTCGCCCCGCGAGGCGCTCGAGGAGTCCTCGTTCCGGGCGGCGCGCGACGGGATCTCCGCGACGCTCTACCACGACGGCGCGCTGCGGCCGGTGGCCGAGATCGCGACGGCCGCGGTGGCCCGCGCCGGCGACGACCCCGCGCTGGAGGAGATCCTCCGAATCGTCCGCGAAGGCGCCGGAGCCGACCGCCAGCGCGCGGCCTACGCGCGCGGCGGCCTGCGGGCGGTGCTGGAGCTGCTGGCGGGCGAGACCCGCGACACCAAGGCCTACACGTAGGCCCGAGACCTACAGGTAGACGTCGACCGTGTCGCCGTAGGCGATCCAGTTGAAGATCGAGACGGCGTCCGGCACCGGCGTGCGCAGGCAGCCGTGCGAGGCGGCGTAGATCGGCACCGACTGGTAGCCGTGGATGCCGTAGCCGCCGTGGAAGTAGGAGGTGAAGACCATGCCCTTGGCGTTGGTGCCCGGGGTCTTGGAGTACACCTTGAACGTGCCCAGGACGGTCGGCGTCGACGGCTTGCCCGACGAGATCGGGTAGATCCGCTCGACCTTCGAGCCGCGGATCAGGGCCATCACCTGCAGCGAGAGGTCGGCCTCGACGTGCTTGCCGTGCTTGGGGAAGCGCACCGGGTAGTGGCCGGCGCCCTTGGCGAGCTTGCGGAAGACGTCGGAGGTCGCGGTCTCGACGCGCGCCATGCCGGTGACCTTGCGAAACGCGAGGACTGCCCGGGCGGTGCGCGCGTCGTAGACGCCCTTCTGGCCGATGACGTAGCCCAAGGACTTCAACTTGGCCTGCAGGACGCGGACCGCGAGGCCCTTGGAGCCCGCCGACGCGCGCAGCGGCAGGACGTCGACGCCCCTGCCCTTGGCGACGAGCGTCGCGAGCGCGTCGGTCGCGCGGTGCGAGGCGCGGACCGTGATGTGCCCCGCCTTCTTGGCCTTGTAGCCCAGGACGAAGTAGCCGTTGCCGCTCTTGGACGCCAGCACCGCCACCGTCTTGGCGGCGATCTTCTTCTCGCCGCGGTAGAAGCGCACGACCACCTTCTGGCCCGGGACGTACGGCTTGACCGTCCCGCGCACGCGGAAGCGGTCCCCGGCCAGGACGGACGACGCCTTGCCGTTGACCTTCTCGAGCGTCAGCTTCAGCGTGCCCTTGGCGGGCACCGGCGTGGTCGTCGGCGGCGCGGTGGTGCTGGCGGGCGGCGCGGTCGTCGACTGCGCGGCGGCCGGCCCGGCCGCGCCGAGCAGGATCGCGGTGGACAGGGCGGCGACGACGGAGCGGCGGTGCATAGGCGCCGGGAATCGTACTCGCCGCGGCTACAGGGACAACGGGTTGGCGCGCACGGGGTCCGACCACGGCCAGAAGCGGACCATCAGCCACGCCAGCCCGGCGATCGCGGCGAGCGACCCCAGCAGGGCCACCGGCACCTGCCAGTCCCAGCCCTGGTTGGAGGACAGCGCGAGCGTGTTGTTGACGCAGTGCAGGACGATCCCGGGGTACAGCGAGCCGGTCCACTCGCGCAGCAGGCACAGCCCGCCGCCCAGCAGGGCCAGCGGCAGGATGAACGCGATCGGCGAGCCGAGCACGTGAACCAGGCCGAACAACAGGCCGGTCAGCAGCGCCGCGGCCCACAGGCCGTTGGAGCGCAGCGCGCCGAAGATGTAGCCGCGGAACAGGAACTCCTCGGCCAGCGGCGCGCAGACGCAGACGATGAACGTCACGCCGATCAGCGCGGCGGTCGAGTCGCCCGCGCCGAGGTCCTCGATGATCGTGTCCTTGGTGTCGGACTGGTCGATCAGGGCGAGCCACAGCGCGGAGATCGCGATGAACGCGACGTAGCCGCCGACCACGAGGCCCGCCGCCAGCTTGAGGCTGCGCGGGGACACGAGGCCGAAGAGCGCGCGGCGCGGCGGCGCGATCATCCGCGCGAACAGCAGCGCGGAGCCGATGAAGCAGATGTCCTGGCCGATCGTCGCGAGGATCGTGACGGCCGCGGGCGCGTCGTCGAGCTTCGCGCCGAACGGGAGGGCGAAGAGCCCGATGATCAGCGACAGCACCAGCGCCGCGGCGAACGCCGCCAGCAGCGCGGCGGGCGCGCTCCAGCCGGGCCAGGGCGGGATCGGGCCGCCGTCGTCGACGGGGCGGTTCGGGGCCTCGGGATGCTCGGGCGGTGCGGGATGCCCGCTGGGCGCCGGGATCGACGTCATCGCGCCAGAGAGTAGGCGACCGATCTCAAGGGAGGATCAGCGCGGGCAGACCGGTCAGGTCCGACAGGACGGGGACCGACGGGTCGGCGGCGACGGCGGCCGGCGGCACGAGCGCCGCGGGACCGCGGTGGACGAGGATCGGCCGGATGCCGGCGGCCCGGGCGCCCTCGACGTCGACGGGCTCGTCGCCGACGTGGACCGCGTCGGCCGCGGTGAGGCCGCCGCCCGCGAGCGCGAGCGCGCGCT
>Ga0247762_1000165_pt1 | contig 26948 bp, 26 predicted proteins | sample UWRJL081202R4_FD_181016 | JGI IMG/M metagenome (GOLD analysis project Ga0247762, IMG submission 181016) | Plant litter microbial communities from Arlington Agricultural Research Station in Wisconsin, United States - UWRJ-L081-202R-4 | ecosystem: Environmental > Terrestrial > Plant litter >...
CCTGCAATAACCACATAACCACTTTTACCAATCCGCTGAAGAATATATCCTTCCTTCGGCATGTCCTGGGGCGTCGCTTGTTTAGGAACCGGCATAAACCTTCCCTCCTGCGCCGCTACCGGGTGACTGATTACAATTATAAGTACTGAAGCCAGCACCAAAAGGGAGAATAAAAATCGTTTCGCTTTCATATGCTTTCGATACGTTGAGCCGAGAATTATATAACAGCCGGCTTTAGCTTATTATCAACACTATATATTCCCGCGCCAACAAATATCAAACCGATAAAGATTATACAATCCTCGATAGCATGAGCGGCCCCGCCTAATCCGTCACCGTTGCTAAAATGAAAAACTGTCGCGACAACCATATTTATCGCCTGCAAAGCACACACGATTCTGAATTGAAAGCCGGCAACAAATAAAATACCTCCAAAGAACTCAACCGCCGCCGCCATGAATCCCCAGAATGCAGGCAGAAAACTTATCCCCAATAAACTCATTGCGCCACCGATTTGAGCCCAGCTCGCCGTTCCACCCATTAGCTTAGGGAAGCCATGATACATAAACATAATACCCAGAGCGATTCGGATAAATAACAAACCATAGTTTTTGTAATTATCCAGTTTGTGTAAAAGTTCCATTGTAAATTGATTAATCCTTTTTTTAAATTTATACTACATCAGTTATTTCATTGATTTACTCCGCCACGTGAGAAAGGGTCTTGTTGATGATCAGCCATTGATCTCCGATCTTGTGAAAAGTGAGAAAATTGTAATAGTTAAAATCATAGATCCTCACGTGAGTTTTCGCAACGGCAATAGAGTTGATCACATCGACAGACAGGATCTCTGACTTGAACAACTTTCCAGAATCCTTCGGACTTTGCCTGTGAGCGACGCCATCCAGGTACTGCTCAACCGTTTTAAAATAGGGCTGTCCCTTTATGTCGCCAAACACAAGGGTTCTGCTATCGAAGGCTTTTTTGAGAATACTGATATCGCCTTCGTAAATACCTTTGAAATAATAATCGTTTAATACTGCGGCTATAGCCGCTGAATCTTTTTGTGTTTCCATTTTATTGATCTTTTGTGCTCTCACAGCTGATATCATAGAAGCGACGAAAGCGATGGTTAATAAATATTTCATGTTATGTTTCGGTTATGTCGACTTTTGAGTTTACGATCTTCTTACCCTGCTCAACGAGACAAAATTGCAAAACCCGGCTATAACGAGATGGTGACCTGAATCACATTTCATCCCTAAAGGCCATTTTGTGATCTACCTCACAAAATCCTCAGCCTACACCACGCCACCATCATGGAATAAAAATCCGAATGCCGATAACCAATAGAAACCCACTTTGGGGAACAAAAAATCACCAGACAACTTGCCTGTACAAAAAATCACGCACCATTACCCAGCCAGATATCAGACACGTAGCTAAGAAAAGCCAGAGCATTCACCACAACAAAATACCTGATCCGCCAAACGGCTAACCCGGAAATTACATCGTATTCGACACAAAAATTATTTACAACTATATCGGATACTCTACATTACCTACATGTGTCAATACAAAATTATCACGAACCACGGACTTCGGTTCTTTGATCAGGCCTTTGGTGACCATAATTATTGCATTGACACCTCCCAGTCCGAGAGAGCTCACACGCCCGGCTATTTCAGAAATCCACTGATCGGCGTATGAATGACCTGTAAAACGTGTTGCGAAATCCGTTTCGTCGGAATTGTAGCCAACCTCCATAAAGTCATGATCGATCCAGCCCTGCCCTTGCGACTCAGCGAACGTCGAAATATACTTCGTTTCAGACCCATCATCCTCGTTATAATAATCCGGATTCTCACCTACAAAAGCGTAAAAGTCATCCTGATTATTAAAGATACCAACCCAAAAATCGGACGTTTCCTTTCTATCCATATTCTTCTGATAATAACCGCAAGGTAATCATGATCGCCGAAACAATGTCACATTGCTTTACTTCCGTTCTCAGCAGATAGTTGTTGCGGCAATTCTTTGCGATAATTCCAAAAATAAACAGCCACAAAAATCGCGATAACCGGTAACACAGCGCCAAACTCGTCCGAGAACCAGGGAGTGTATTTTGTATTAAGAGTAATCGGCGTGAAAAAACTTTGAACAAAAAGATTATGACTGGCATGCAACATAACACCCGTCCATAAACTACCTGACTTTAACCTATACCAGGTATAAACAAAGCTTATGCTAACGACCATAATTGTAAAACAGGTCAGACCGTACCATGCCGGCGTCCCGTTATTATAATGACCAAAGATCAACAAAGGATAATGCCACACCGCCCATATCAGACCACTGATCAATGACGTGCCTGTATAGCCAAACTGTTTATAAAGTTCCGGCACCAGAAATCCGCGCCACCCGATCTCTTCTCCCAGGGCAGTGGAGATGCTGTTGAACATGCCGAGAACGCCCTGCACAATAAAAAGCAGGAAAATAAAAACATAGGGAGACAGACCGTCCCATCCCAGCTCATGAGCCGTTTGAGATACGAAATCCTTATTGTAGAAATAGCCCCAGCCGGCCGTCCATATAACGAGATAGGCCAGTAACGTGTAGCCCAACGGTATCAGGTAAGCAGCTGCCATATCCCGGGTTGATCCCCACCTCCAGGCCAGACCCGAAAACTTAACCCCTGAAAGCCTGCAGGTGACCCACGTCGCCAATGCAGGGCACCACATGATGCCGTAGCCATAAATACGCGCAGCAACCCTGCCCGCATGAACCGCATGTAAAGTCAGCGCCCAAACGACACTACTGAACAGCAACGTAAAAAAAAGATAAACGAGTACCGTTTTTCGGGAACGTATAGTTGAAAACATTGAACTGTATTTATCAAACTTAATGTCAGCACTTAATCCTATTTACCCCAACCTTATCATTTTTTATAAAGCGTACGATATCTGCCACGGGCAGGTGGTCTCCTAAATACTGATTATAATACGCATACCTTATATAGCCATCTTCACCGATAAGAAAATCACCACCCAACACATTGGCATGCCCCTCAGGACTGAAGTTTTCCCTGAACCTTCTGCGTCCCTCTGCTGCCCTGGAAAAAGCTCCTTTGTACATAGAAAACAATACCTTTAAGGTACTCAGCTCGATGTCGTACAGGGAGTAAAGATCAAACCCTGGATTCGCAATCATCCGCGCGTAAAAAGACTCGTCACGACAATAGCGCTTTAGATTGTCGCCGCCACTTTCATAGACCGCCAACACCACCAGCCCCATCTCACTGAAATAACCATCCAGCTTCTGAAGTTCCAGGAACCGAAGATTCGTGAACGGGCACCCCACGTGCCTGTAAAAAGTAAGGAGAACTTTTTTTCCTTTTAAAGCGCTGATGCAAACGACATTTCCCGAAATGTCGTTCGTCTGAAAGTCAGGAGCCGGTTGATTTTCGAATAGAGGCATAGCAAATCGATCGCTCAAAATTCTCCTTTAAATTCCAGTCAAATTTTCACTTAAGTTAAAACGGCGCCGGTCGTAAAATGACGATCTTTGATCTGCTTTGCCGTTTACCCGAGACGACGGTAAGTTTCTTTTTCGACCTACATAACCAGCCGGCCATGATTGAAAAAAACGAAATAATAGCCCAGCACTTACGAAATTTTGCAGCATTAACCGATAAAGATATCGCCGAAGGCCAGTCGTTCTGGAAGGCACGCAAGATCGCTAAAGGTGATTTTTTCAACATGCAGAGTATGGTCTGCAACGACCTTGGCCTGGTCGTGAAAGGAATTTTCCGTATTTATTACCGGGACCCCAAGACCGAAGAGGAAAAAAATCTTTTCTTCTTTTCCGAAAACCAGTTCGTCGTATCCTTCAGAAGTTTTATCTCACAAAATCCTTGTTGGTATTTTATCGAAGCGATGGAAGATTCGGAGATAGTTTTTATTTCCTACCAGGACCTCAACGGCCTGTATGAACGGAATCCGAACTGGGGAAAATTCGGCAGGTTGCTGGCGGAACTATTTTTTGCCTACGCACAGAGTCGAACCGAAGAGTTTATTTTCTTTTCTCATGAAGAACGGTTCATCAGGCTATTGGAGGAACACCCAAATATCATCGATCGTATCCCCGCCTATCATATATCTTCGTTTCTCGGCATCACTAACCCATCGCTGAGCCGCATACGCAAAAGGATAGGCCGCTGATGACTCCACATTCGGGTTATCATGCTACCGGACCGCCTATCCGCCTGATTTAACTTAAGTGAAAAAGCGTGTACATAATTTGATGGAGCTTTGTATCAACAAAAAACATCAAAGAATGAAAAGAACAGCAAAAGCTTACTGGCACGGCGACCTTAAATCAGGTTACGGCGACTTAACCACTCAAAGTGGTGTACTCAGCGAAACGCAATATTCTTTCAACACCCGCTTTGCCGATGGCATCGGGTCCAATCCGGAAGAGCTGCTGGCAGCCGCTCATGCCGGCTGCTTTACAATGTCTGTTGCCTACTCCCTGTCTCAGCAAGGACTTACGGCAGGTGAACTGAACACAACGGCAGCGGTAACATTAGACATGGCAAAAGGAGGCATCAGTTTGATCGAGCTTGAGCTTAACGCAACAAAGATCGAGGGGCTTTCGGCCGAAGAATTCGAAAAGCAGGCGTTACTCGCTAAGGAGAATTGTGTGATCTCCAAAGCGCTCGCCGGCATACAGATCGAGCTGAAGGTAAATTATCAATAAGCTTATCACATCCCGCATCTCAGCGACGGCAACAACGCCGTCGCTTTTTTTATATAAAAAAGGCCAGCGACTAACACATCGCTGGCCCCACTTGCCGTCAGATGTAACACCTATCAAAAGGGCAGCAGCGAGATCCGAACCTCACCATAAGGAGTAGACTTGTTTGTATTCTTTATAAAGGCATCAATGTAATTATCACCTTTCGCAATGTAGCTAGCCGAGACAATAGTATTGAACCCTCCACTGACGCCGATCATCACATATTTACCTATGAGGTATTCGAATCCCGGACCGCTTTTAAACTCTATGGAATTGTAACTAAGTCGCTCAGGCAGTAATGGGTTATGCGGATGATAAAATGAGGCGAAGGTACTGGCTGTTCCACCAACATAGACCCATGCATTTTTCGACAGGGGTTGTTTCAATGTTACACCCTGCGGCAGGTCCACGATTAGGTGCAGCCCACTGCTGTTCAGTCGCCGGTAATAGTTCACAATCGGCAATACAGGAAACGGAGCAGAAGGATCGATCTGCACCAATGCACCCAAAGAAAGAAAAACATCAGCCGTGTGGATTAAAGGAAAAGCTATGCTGCCATTAAAATTGAAACGTTTTATACGCTGAAGATCGTCAGAGATACCGGTGATAACAGCAGAGTATACTACCGGGGTATGAAAAATGGCATCCATTCTCGAAAAATTGAGCGATAAGCCAAGAGTACTTTTACTATAGTTACCGTTGCTCAGTAGCGTACCTGATAACGGATTGTTCACCTCGCTGACGCCAAAGAATTGTTGATTATGGTAAATAGTCGCGCTGATCGCATTGCCGTTCCACTGGGTCAAGGGTATCGCAAAAAAAGAGCTGATACGCGCGTTCTGACTTTTACCGCTGGCAAAAGCTTTTCCATCCATGTCTGAATCGAAATGTCCCGAGCCAAAAATACTGGCGGTTACCGAGGCCTGACGGAGAGAAGGATAACGAATTGCCTGTTCCTGCGCTTCACCCCTCAGCGTGTCCGCGGGATGAAGGCTGGACATATTGAACATATTTTGCGCATAAGCGCCGACGCTGCCGAAGAGCATAGCAGCCACTATAATTTTAAATTTCATAGAAAATATTAAATGATGAATTGATCCGGTGCGATAAAGCATTTTACCTGAGAGAGTCGATTATCCGACAACGACGATTAGCCAATACATCAATGCATTTTGCTATCCGGTTCAAAGTCCAGTGAAATAGAATTCATACAAAACCGCCTGTGAGTAGGTGGCGGCCCGTCATCAAAAATATGGCCAAGGTGCGAATCACAACGACCGCATAACACCTCGGTTCTATGCATCTTCTGCGAATCATCTGATTGATAGCGAACGGCTGTTGTCCGACTCGGCTCGTAGAAGCTGGGCCAGCCACAGCTACTGGCAAACTTGGCATCAGACCTGAACAGCAGATTACCACAAACAGCACAATAGTATGTGCCACGGGTTGTGCTTCTCCAATATTTACCAGTAAACGGACGCTCCGTATTCCTTTCCCGCGCAACAGCATACAGGTCTGGCGAAAGAACATTCTTCCACTCTCCATTGCTTACCTGTAACCTGGTAGTGTCCGTATTGGAATACCACGGATTATGCTCGTGGCCACGGGCCGATTTTTCATTTTGAGCGAAGGAGACCGACGCCATCAACAATAGCGTAGTCGTATATATAATAATCTTCATCGTCGTCGTATTAATTTGTCTTTGAATCTATTCTTTTTTTAAGAATCCCGTAGCGGCTATTTATCGGATACTTCATGCGCAAATTCAATCAACCCGTTACCGTCCACATAACCGGTATGATTGACTAGCACCTTTCCGTTTTCATCAATAATAAGCAGCGTGGGTAGGCCCTCGATCTGCCAGCCCTTCGCGAGATCGACCCCCTCCCCTTTCTCGACATCCACACTGTAATTGATGAAGTTTTTATTAAAATACGCTGCGGCTTTAGCATCCTTAAAGGTTGTTCTTTGCAATTCTTTACAGGGAGCGCACCACGTTGCAAACGCATCGATGAATATCATCTTATGAGTGATCTTAGCCGCGGCTAAAACCTCCCTATAGGTCCGGGTCGTGAACCTGATCCCCGGATTTGTTTTCTTTTGCTGCGCGTTCGCATCAAAGGAATAAAGCACGACGAAGGCGGTCGTGAAAAACGACAGCAAAAGGATTTTAAATATTTGATTTTTCATTTAAAAACGAATTGAAATTTCAGATTGTTGATTAATTCCTGACAGCGGCAATACCCTTATCCAGGAAATTGATATACGCTGTCACATTAAGGTCGAAAGCCCTTGGCTCGACAGTCGGTCGGCCGTCAGGTGCCAGCACCACATAAAAGGGCTGCGCATTGGTATTGAAGCGAGCCTCCTGCAGATCACTCCATTTTTGTCCAAGCGTACGGATAGTCTTTGCTGAAACTTTAGAAATATATACTTCCGATTCATTGAGCTCGGTCCTGTCATCTACATATAGAGAGATCAGCACATAGTCGTCTTTAAGTCGCCTCAGCACTTCAGGGTCCGACCATACCGACGCCTCCATCTTTCTGCAATTGGTGCAGCTCCAGCCCGTGAAGTCTAACAAAACAGGTTTGTCCTTTTGCCGCGCGTAGGCCATGCCCTCGTCATAATCATAAAACGCATCTATATTTTCAGGTGCATGAAAGAGACCGGCATATTTATGTGTCGCTGGAGACGACACCGACGTGGTGCCCGAACTCACGAGGGTAAACGGCTGACTGGCTCGCGGAGGCAACCATCCGCTGATGCCCTTAAGCGGTGCTCCGAACAAACCAGGCACCATATATAAGGGGAATGCCAATACCACCATGGCAAGCAAAAGTCTGAATATCGACAGAGAGGCAACTTCCGGATCATGGTTCAACCTGATCTTCCCAAACAGATAAAACGCCAGCACACCAAAGATGACGATCCATATCACCAAAAACAGGTCCCGACTGATAAGCCCCCAGTGATAAGCCAGATCCACGTTAGACAGATACTTAAAAGCAAGAGCAAGCTCAAGAAGCCCCAGAGATACTTTTACCGAGTTTAGCCAGCCGCCTGACTTCGGCAAAGCTTTCAGCCATGAAGGAAAGATCGCGAAGGCGGTAAAGGGCAGCGACAAAGCCAGTGAAAAGCCGAACATACCTAATGCCGGGCCTGAGTAAGCACCCTTGCTGACAGCTTCCACCAACAACGTGCCGATCAACGGCCCTGTACAGGAGAACGACACCAGCGCAAGCGTAAAAGCCATAAAGAACAACCCGATCCAGCCGCCGCTATCAGATTTTCGATCAATCTTGTTAACGAAGAAAGAAGGTAACGTGATCTCGAATGCCCCAAGAAAGGACAACGCGAAGACTATCAGGATAGCAAAAAACAACAGATTAAATGCAGCACTGCTTGCGGCTTCATTCAACGCGGAAGCACCGAAAATAGCAGTGATCAGCAGGCCCAGCGCAACATAAATGGCAATGATAGATAAACCATAAATTATAGCAGCACGAATGCCCTGCGCGCGCGAACCAGACCTCTTGGTAAAGAAGGATACCGTCAATGGAACCATGGGATAAATGCAGGGCAGAAAGAACGCAGCAAGCCCACCGAGAAAACCCGCGATAAATATTTCTAAAAGAGAGTGATCTCCACCCGTATTGTATTCGCCGGCAAGATCCTGTAGCTCCCGCGCATTGAATCCTTTTGCCCGCAGATTCTCGTTCTGCAACAACACTCCGGTTAAAGGAATTTCAAAATGAACATCGTTTGGCGGAAGACACTTCTGACCATTACAAACCATATAGGTGAGCGAACCCGTGAGATGTGCATTGGCATCGCCGGCATTGACGACCTGCGTGAAAACAACCTGGCCTTCGTGGTAACGAATATTCATTTGAAAAGACTGATCGAAGCTGCTCCGTGCAACCGGTGTTTCAGATACGTTATCGACCAGCATTAACGTTGGCGAGCTGTCGAATCTGAAGGACGTAGGAACAGGGCCTCCGCTCTCAATGAATTGCGAATACATATGCCACCCGCTATCGATGTTGGCTGTGAATGAAACAGCGTACCGGCTCTCACTGATCTTGTGGGAAGCAAATATCCAGTGTACCGGCGTGTCGATCTTGGCAAATACCCGCTGTGTGAACAGGCAAAGCAAAAGGATAATAATCTTTTTCATGGTTCGATCGTGTTTGATAGGCGAACTCAGCGCCGTCACAAAATTGCCATCCCTCAGATCGCCAATTTTTCACTATAGTTAATATTGACAGAAAAAACATAAAAAAAGCCGCTACAGTATTGTAAGCGGCTTTCCAGGTAAAAACGATCTTACTTACCCCCGTTCAGATACGCCAGAACCTGTTTGGAATGTTCATCACCTTTCATAAAATCCCTGAAGCTATATATAACAGTACCATCCAGCCCGATAACAAATGTTTCACGACCACTTACCTTCATATCGTTACCAAAAACCTGCTCCCTTACCAGGAATAAGTTCAGTACTTTATTATCAGGATCGCTCAATAAGGTAAATGGCAGGTGCTCCTTATCTGCAAAGGCTTTGTGGCTGGCCACCGTACCATTGTTAATGCCGATAACCAGTGCATCGGCATCCGTATATTTAGCATACGCATCGCGGAACGCGCAGACCTCTTTGGTACAAACCGGGCTTTCATCCTTGGGATAGAAGAAAATAACCAGTTTTTTTTTACCGACATACTTACTAACACTGAATGACTTACCATTCTGATCGATCAGCGTAAAGGCAGGCACCTTATCGCCCTGTTTCAAAGTCGTGGTCTCCGCTGGTGCATCCTGCGCCGCTACCGGATTAATTGTAAGGCCGGCACATGCGCATATAGCGATCAGACCGATCCATAACCTTTTCTTGAAGATTGCTTTCATAAATTGACAATTTGATTTATTGTCTCAAAGGTCTGCCTAATCCCCCGCCAGAATTTTCACTTAAGTTAAAGTATACGAATTTTTATAATGAATATTTTAGAGATGCAAAGCTGCACTTCCCAGGGCAATACCTGCCACGTTGTGTATGCGGAAAGTTGTAACTACCTTTGAATCCTCTACCTATATCATGAAAAAGCTCTTTTTTGGATCACTGGCCGTTATTGTCAGTTTATCAACCCTCCGCGCCCAGTCAAAGGAAGTAATTGTCGCCTATTTTGGCAAAGATCTGGTACAGCTTGCCGACTCGGCAGGCGCGGCTTATTACCGTACCACCGAGCGGAAAAGACCCGGATTTATCGTCCGGGATTATACAACTAGCAAGACATTGTTATTGGAAGCCGAATGCTCGGCATTCATGCCGACGTTGATCGTGAACGGCAAAGTGACCGAGTATTATGAAAACGGAAAAAGGAAAGCAGAAGGAGTATATAAAGAAAACAATCCGACGGGTACGTTCCGATATTTTTATAGTACCGGAAACCTTAAAGGGCGACAGGAATATACAGAAGCCGGAATACGTTACCTGGAGTCTTTCTCAGAGACAGGAGAAGAGCTTATGATCAACGGCAAGGGCATCTTTTCACAACAAATGGACAACGGCATCCTGTATACCGAAGTGGAAGACTATAAAAGCGTTGCCATCTTCCTGGTCGACAATGCAAACGACACGCTCTATACACAAACCGATACACCCCCAGAATATCACAACGGATACGAAGGCATGATGCGGGATATCGCAAAGAACATTCACTACCCCGCTTCCGCCAGGCGGCAGGGAATCCAGGGAAAAATCTCCGTTTCTTTTATTGTCCCTAAAACCGGCCCTATACAGAACGTAGGGCTTGCCAGCGGCATCAACGAAGAATGCGACGCCGAAGCAGTTCGTGTCGTTAGCCTCCTGACCGACTGGACGCCAGCGAAACACAAGGGTAAGATCGTCAAATCAACTTTCACGTTGCCGATCATGTTCAAATTAGGTCAGTAATGAATAGCAATTAAATCGTGATCCTCTTGAATCAAACCAGACAGATCATACCTGCCTGAAATTACTGTGAAGCAGCCGTTCCGTTGTGAGCCAGATGCTCATAAACCTTTTCCCCAACGCTGATTCCAATCGGCAGTTCGTTTTGCTTCGGTGGTAACGGACAGGTAGCATAGGGCGTGAATACACACGGAGGATTATAAGCCTTATTAAAATCGACGTATGTCTTTTTGTTGCCCTCAGGCTTTTTAACATACAGAAAACGGCCGCCGCTATAGGTGGATTTACCATTAGTGGCATCCGCAAAGATCACAAAGAACTCCTCCTTATTTCCTTTTAGTACATCGAGTCGGTGCTCCTTGCCTTGAATATCGAATACTAATGTTCCGGGAGACGCCTGCAAGGTTGTCTGCCCCAGAACATTGGTAATGGCAATAGTATGAGAAGAGTCGGGCGAAGCCTCAAAGCTCGCCTCCACGCGATAATCCGGATCAATGGAAAAGCGTTCTACTCGTGTAAACGTTTTCAATGCGTCACTTTCAAGATCACGTAAACGGATTCCTGTTTTAGTGTCCCGTTTTATAACATTCCACTGAAGCGAACCGCTTTCAAGAATCACAGAACTGGCGGAGTCCGGGTGAAAGACAACTTGTTCAGATACAGGCTTTCCTTGCGTAGTAATGACAACATCTTTATTTACATGAATGGAAACGATACCACCTTGAACAGTAAAATATCCAGCCTCAGCAGCGATCTTCCCCTTGGGGAAAACAATGTTGTTCTTATCATCGCTGCCAAAGGTGGATACACCTGGCTCTAGCCAGTATAGACCGACCAGGTTCAACCACCCGTCAGGCGCCTTGATATTCTCGATGCGTTTGGCATGCCACACATTCAGCTCCGATTCATACGCCGTTAATTCCTCCGGACTCTGGGACTTCTTACCCGAACATCCACACACAAGCGCTGTGACCAGCAAAACAGCAGTCAGTTGTTTCATACTTCAAAACGGATTCTCTCTACAGGTCTTCTTTAGACGTCTCGAGCGGATTCGAACCGCTGTAAAAGCTTTTGCAGAGCTCCACCTGTCCACTCGGCCACGAGACTATATCTTTATGTTACCTTATAAGTAACATTTGGCGATGTCTTTAATGCTTTATAAAATTATTCAAAATAGTCTATAAAACCTATAGACTTATAAAAAATATTACATTTTCACACATATTACCACCGAAATCGTCGCCCCCTTTTTTGAAGCAGACTCAAAATAATCGCATCAGGGGTTCAAGCTCTGAAACGCTTTTATTATCTTAGAGAAAAGACCGCTATGAAAATCCTGAAGCACCTCCGTTGTTATCACAGTGAATTGTACTTCATCGCATCAATTTTATACTACTGGATACTTACCGGGACATTACTGAATCCTGTTGCCGCCGTATTACTAATTATCCTGGCCTGTTTAATCATTTTTAAGAATAGAGTTTTGGGGATTTGTATCTCGGCGCTATTTCTTTTGCTCAACATTTACATGGTGTTAGCCATGCTTTCCGAGCTTAATGAATTTGAGTCATTCAACGCCAGAGCAAAACAGCTTGCTATTTTCGGTAGCCTTTACCTCGGACTAAACATAGCTTTTTCAATTTCGATGCTGATCAAGTGGGGCCGGATAACGCCGCAACCTAAAGCTATACATTCAATATAATATCTTCGCCCTTTATTCTCCCTACCTGAAAAACATCTAACAACGGCAAGGAGATCAGAGCGACAAGAAGAACTTTTGCTTTAACTGCTCAATCGGTCGCCCGTTAGCTTTATAGAAATCAGTGAATTGTATAACTTTAGGCCGTTATGGCGAGAATATTTATAACAGGCTCCGCTGACGGCCTAGGCCTTCTATCTGCGAGGACATTAGTAGCACAAGGCCACAAGGTCGTATTGCATGCCCGCAATGAGCAGCGTGCAGCGGAAGCGTTAAAAAAAGTACCCGGCGCAGAAACTTACCTGGCTGCCGACTTATCAGAAATAGAAGAAGCTAAGAAGCTTGCACGTGAGGTTAATGCATTGGGAGTATTTGATACCGTGATCCATAACGCTGGAGTCTACCAGGTCTCTGCTGAAACTATCTTTACAGTAAATACGCTGGCACCGTACATCCTCACCTGCCTTATCCAAAAACCGAAACGGTTGATTTATTTAAGTTCCGGAATGCACCTTCACGGCAGCCCAAACCTTGCAAACTTCCACCGAAAAAACGCCGGGGTAAGTTATTCGGACTCTAAGCTGCATGTGCTGATGTTGTCCATGGCGGTGGCACGAAAGTGGACCGGAGTTTACGCCAATACACTCGATCCCGGATGGGTTCCAACCAAAATGGGTGGCCCGGGTGCTCCAGATGATCTCGAAAAAGGTTACCAAACGCAAGTCTGGCTGGCGACAAGCGATGACGAAAAAGCAAAAGTTTCAGGCCGATACTTCTTCCATCAGAAACAAAGCCGTTACAACCCCATAGCCGACGATGTGACATTACAGGATGGATTACTCAAAGCCTGTGAAGAAGTCACAGGAGTTCCCTTTCCGTAACAAGCCTGTTATTTCATCGATCTATATATTCAAACATGGCACTCCATTTGCGATCACCTGATCCATGATTATCTCCTTTGATCTCGACGACACCCTCATTCCCACTACAAAAAAATTCCAGACAGAACCCCGCACAATTCTCCAGCGATTGCTGGGTATTGAAGAACTCCGAACCGGTACAATAGCAACAATGAGAGCGTGCCGATCAAAAGGCTACAAGATCTATATTTATACAACATCACTACGCTCTGTCAGCAGGATCAGGTGGACCTTTTACACATACGGAATCAGAATCGACAGAATAATCAATCACCGTGTGCATGAAAAGACAATGAGCAGACATCACGCTAACACGTCCAAATACCCACCGGCGTTCAACATCGACATACACGTAGATGATTCGGCAGGAGTAGAAATAGAAGGACGTCGATTTGGGTTTCGTACAATTATAGTCAGCAATAACGACACCAATTGGGCAGCGGATATTTTGACGCTATTATAGTCAATTACTCGACGTCCTATACTCAAGCGGGGAAACTCCCACATACTGCTTGAATACACGCGTAAAGTGCTGCGGATATTTAAAACCTAATTCATAGGCGATCTCACTGACAGACTTGCTCGCATCAAAGATTCTTTCCTTTGCAATATCAATCAGCTTAAGTTGTATATACTCGTGCGCCGATTTACCAGTCTCCTTCTTTATAAGATCACCAAAATAATTTGCGGATAGATTAAGTTCACCCGCACAATAAGCAACGGTTGGCACACCTACGGTCTGCGGCTTCTCCGACGAAAAGAAATCATTCAGTAAATCCTCAAATCTTGACAGAATACCTTTATGGACATTGTCGCGTGTAATAAACTGACGATCATAAAAGCGCACACAGTAGTTAAGAAACAATTCAATATTGCTTACAATAAGCTTCTTACTGTGTTTATCCACAGCATGCTCCAGCTCGAACCTGATTTTGGAAAAGCAATCCAGAATAATTTGCCGCTCACGCTCCGATAAGTGAAGGGCTTCATTCACCGCGTAAGAAAAGAAAGTATAGTCGTTCATGTGCCGACCCAGCGTTGTGCCATGAATAAGATCGGCATGGAATACCAGGGCCAACCCTTTCGGTTGATAATACTCATCGCCATGCCAGGAACACAAGCGTTCCCTCCTCATAGTCATAGTTATTACATCCATACCGCAAGTCACCGCATTTTACTTCCTTTAGGAACACCACATAAAAACCATAACTCATGCGCCGCAGACTCCTCGGCGCCGCTTTCGACAGATCTACGACACTCACCAGGGGATGCAGCGTCTGGTTTCGATTAAAGGCATTGTACTGACTTATCGTGTCGAACTTTAATATCTCTTCCATAAAATTTCCATTAGCGGCCACTCACCAAAATAAAGTGGTTCCAGAACGGATTCCTCATCAAAAAACCGTAATCAGTGATTTTGGTAGGCAAATCTGTAATCCGTATAAGCGCCCAACCAGGTATTGGCAACAACTTTACAGAATAGTAAGATCGTAAAAAAAAGGATCAACATGGAAAATAGAAAACTAGGAAAAAGCGGCCTTGAAGTATCGGCCATCGGCCTCGGTTGTATGGGCCTTAGCTTTGGATATGGCCCTGCCACAGATAGAAAAGACGCCATTAAACTGATTCGTGCCGCGTACGAGCTCGGAGTGACCTTCTTTGACTCTGCCGAAGCCTACGGCCCTTTTATAAACGAAGAGGTCCTGGGTGAAGCCGTAGCTCCTTTTCGCGACAAGGTAGTGCTTGCCACAAAATTCGGATTTAAGGACGGCCTCGCCAATGCAGGACTCGATAGCCGACCCGAAAATATCCGGGCAGTGGCCGAAGCCTCGCTGAAGCGATTGAGAACCGATAGAATAGATTTGTTTTACCAACATCGCGTCGATCCCAATGTACCCATAGAAGAAGTGGCGGGCACCGTTAAAGAGCTGATTGCCGAAGGCAAGGTAAAACACTTTGGCTTATCTGAAGCCGGCGTGCAATCCATCCGCAAAGCCCATGCAGTACAGCCTGTAACTGCGCTGCAAAGCGAATACTCATTGTGGTGGAGGGAACCCGAGGAACAGATATTTCCCGTGTTGGAAGAATTAGGCATCGGCTTTGTTCCTTTTAGTCCGCTGGGTAAAGGCTTCCTCACCGGGGCCATAGATCAAAATACAAAATTCGATAAGACCGATTTCCGTAACACTGTACCACGCTTCGAGGAAGGGAATAGAAAGGCCAATCAGATCATCGTCGACACAATTAACGAGTTCGCTAAACGCAAAGACGCCACACCCGCACAGGTAGCGCTGGCCTGGGTGCTCGCACAAAAAAACTGGATTGTTCCTATTCCAGGAACAACAAAGATTCACCGCCTGGAGGAGAATATAAAGGCAGAGCAACTCATACTGACAGCCGCGGATCTGGAGCAGATCGAAGATGCATTCTCTGAAATCCAGATCCAGGGCGACCGTTATTCACAACAACGCCAGGCACATATAAATCGTTGAACACAGCATTGACAAGAAGCCCACAGCGATGAGATCAACACGGATGAAAACATTGAAGTAAACCAATTTGAGAGGTAAGCCATGATTACCTCTCAAATTCCAGCTATAGGCCAGGACTAACGCCAACCCAATCCCGGCGCAACATGCTCCAGAATAGAAGATAGCATGTGCACGTTGTAGTCCACACCCAGCGTATTGGGTATTGTCAACAGCAGAGTATCCGCCTCCTGGATCGCTTCGTCCTGAGCCAACTCCCGGATAAGCTGATCCGGTTCCGCTGCATAGCTCCTCCCAAAAATGGCGCGTTTGTCGCTTTCTATATAACCGATTTTATCGGCTTTATTGGTTCCCTGTCCAAAGAGATATCTGTCCTGGTCGGTTACCAGTGCAAAAATGGACCGGCTCACCGAAACCCTCGGCTCGCGCTGATGCCCTGCTTTTTTCCATGCTTCTTTGTATACCCTGATCTGTTCCGCCTGTTGTACATGGAATGGCTTTCCGCTTTCGTCGAATTTCAAGGTAGAGCTTTGCAGGTGCATTCCATTTTCGGCCGCCCAGATAGCGGTAGCGTTAGAGGCTGCCCCCCACCAGATACGTTCCCGCAATCCCTCGGAGTGAGGTTCCAATCGTAATAAGCCTGGTGGATTAGGGAACATTGGATACGGGTTAGGTTTGGCAAATCCAACACCATTGAGTCTATCCAGAAATTGCAACGCTTTATTGCGTCCCATGTCCGCGTCCGTTTCTCCCTTAGCGGGTTCATACCCGAAATAACGCCAGCCATCGATCACCTGCTCCGGCGAACCTCTGCTGATGCCCAGTTGCAATCGCCCACCCGAAATTAAATCAGCTGCGCCGGCATCTTCCACCATATAGAGAGGATTTTCATAACGCATGTCTATAACACCCGTGCCGATCTCTATAGTACTTGTTTTGGCGCCGATAGCGGAAAGCAAAGGAAATGGAGATCCTAACTGGGCAGCAAAATGATGTACCCGGAAATATGCACCATCTAAACCAATTTCTTCCGCAGCAACCGCCAGGTCAATGGACTGCAGCAACGTATCGGCTGCAGTACGGGTTTTATAGGATGGATGATCGGACCAATGTCCGAACGACAAAAAACCTATTTTCTTCATAAGTCTCTTACAAAATAGTTCGTGTAAAGATAGATATTATATCATCCTGAGTTATTGATCAGAATGTCTAACAATCCTCGAGTAACAATCCAATAGCCAGGGTTTTAGTTCCACTAAAAAAATAACGAGGCGGTTACCTGGAGGAAAGCATTGGGAAAGCGATCTCCCAGACCACTACAGCTCCAAAAAGTAGTGACAAATATCAACTCCTGATTGTGTCAAATGACTTCGTTACAGGCTACCACGAGGCAATACCTTTGCCCAGGCAATCGGAAGTACGATCGCCTGAGAATAAATAATCCGAACAATGGAAAAACAAAATGATCCGATCTATTATTGGGAAGCATCGACGCTTGCTGAAATGATCCGCAACAAAGAAATAACTTCTGTAGAAGTTGTTCAGGCTCACCTTGATCGTGTGGCCGTAATCAATCCCCGAATAAACGGTATCGTAACCTTAATGGGAGAACAAGCCCTGAAAGACGCCGCAGCAGCGGATAAAGCTGTTGCAGCAGGAAAAAAACTGGGTCCGCTTCACGGTGTCCCTTTCTCGATCAAGGATGCAATCGATACAGCGGGAGTACCTTCACAATACGGCTCTAAGATATTCCAGGGTAATGTTCCTGAGAAAGATGCAACCGTCGTAAGCCGTATGAAAAACGCGGGGGCTATACCTTTGATGAAAACAAACATCCCCGAGTTCTCCGCACACTGGGAATCCGAAAACCTGATAACCGGAAGAACATTAAATCCATGGAATCCCGATAGAACACCAGGTGGCTCAAGTGGTGGCGAGTCAGCAGTTATTGCAGCAGGGCTGTCTCCGATAGGCCTGGGAAGCGATGTAGCCATATCTGTAAGAGGCCCCGCTGCTTTCACAGGTATCGCTGCATTGAAGGCTACGCACGGCCGCATACCCTATACAGGCCACTTCCCCCGCGTATTAAGCAGATGGTGGCATATTGGCCCAATGGCCCGTACCGTAAAGGATGTTGCCCTTGGGTACTCGATCATCAATGGAGCTGATGGCATAGATGGCTACAGTATCTACGCAGCCGATGCAAAACCGGCTACCTTCCGGACACCCGGACAAAAGATACGCGTAGGCTGGGCTTCAGAACCTGCTTTCGGCCCGGTAGATCCTGAAATTACCGCCGCCATCAAAACAACGGCAACACTACTGAAAGATCTGGGATGTGACGTAGAAGAGGTACCTCTTCCTTTCATGCAGGACGCCGACTGGCTCACTACTTACTTTAATGTGTTTTATGGAGAAGTAGTACCCTATCTCGAGCAATTTACCAAAGGCCGTGAAAACGAACTTCACTTCATCGGTAAGTTCACAATGGATTATCCATTGCTCAGCGAAAGAGAATATGCCAAAGCAGAAAATAAACTGGAAGAACTGAGAAGCCACTTTGCAAAATACTTCCTGAAATACGACGTGCTGCTGTTACCCGTTACCCCGATGACAGCAACAGAACACATGCTGCAAGAACTGACTGTCAACGGACAAAAGGTCTCTGCTCTCCACGTCATGAAAGCTACAGCACCTTTCAACATAACGGGATTACCCGCCATTTCGGTACCGGTAACATCAAGCTCAGAAAAATTGCCAATCAATATCCAAATGGTGGCAAGATGGTTCGATGAGGCGACACTACTTGAACTTGGAGAAAAAAATACAGTTGGCAAGCCCTGCCTATGGAACACATCCTATAGCATAAGCTTATTATCTGGTTCAAAAAGTCCTTCGGGCGAAAACCCGGGGACTTTTTGTTTAATCGTGTTTTGTAGCCTCTTTCCTTATCCGGCTCAACGTCTCCCGTGATATACCCAAATAAGAAGCCACCATGTGCAGTGGCACCCGGTTGAAAACACTGGGATATGTTTTTTGAAACTCGTTATATCTTTCTTCCGCATAGGCGCTGATCAAAGAGAAGATCCTGCGCTGGCTGGCTTCGTAGCTTTTAGCGAGTATAATTTCGTTGAATTTTTTTTAAGGCTGGAATTGCATCCATCAATTCAATCCATTTCTCTTTCTTCCAAATGAAAACCGTACTTGCGGCAAGAGCCTCGATGTTGTAATCGGAAGGCTTTTCATTATTATAACTTTCCTGGTCGCTGATCCACCAGCTATCCACGCCAAACCTGAGCGTATGGTCCGTACCATCATTTCCAAACCGGTACAGGCGGAAACATCCACTGGCAATAAAACAATTAATGCCCCAAACCTCCCCATCCTGTAAAAGGGGCTGCCATTTACGAATGGATCTCTTTACACTGGCCGCACGGATCAACCCCAGATCTTCATCTGAGATTTCAACATGACTTCGTAGGTGCTTTTCGAAAACGTCGAACATCGTCGCAACAAATTTAGCAACGCCTGTCATCAAATTGCAAGCCCGATTCTAAATATTAGATTGCTGAAATCGATCCAAAATAATCCGAATGGATCCGAAGCACCATGAAGGATGATGACACCATACCAGATAATAAACGGGTGAATAACCCATCTTTGACCATAACAGAGAGCGTAATACGTGTCGATCACTACAAAATGATCAAGCTTCAAACCCCTCGAAGATAATATTATCACTATAACGCTGTGCTAAGACTCTCTCCGACTCGCTGCTTATAGTCCAGACCAGTACAGGTTTGCCCCCCTGGCGCTGCTTGTCTACCATCTTACTGGGAAGCGCACGAAAATCATAAGAGATGAAATCCGACTTACTGAAACGATTGAGGCGCAGGCCCAGGAACAACCACTTTTTGTAACCGGCCATCTCCTCCTGCCTTAAATCTGACACTAGCCGCCCCCGAAGCGTTAAAGGCACATTATGTGAGAACCAGGAGAGAATGCACGGATCAAACGACTGAATAGCGAACGCGCCCTTGTAATCGATAAGACAATTCTGAACAATCATATTGGCGTTCCTTATTCCCCGCTGTTTCCTGATCCCGATCAGCAGTGGAACTCTACCGTTTACCAACGACAAAACCTCTCTCAAAGTAGGAATATGTTCACTGGTTTTAAAAAGACGATAGTTACGCAGACCTTCGTATGTTTTATCAGCAACCTTAATCAACATTCCACACGCCCGTTTCAAATCGTCATCATGGAATACGATAACGTTCTGATCATGCGTCACCTGCAAGTCTAATGCAATCGCATAATTAGCGGCGATCGCTCTTTCAAATGCCTTCAGTGAATTCTCAGGCACACCATTTTCAAGCGCATGCAAACCCCTGTGTGCAATGGGTTGATGCCTAAGCCAATGGTTAGCGGCTATTCTGGACATTATCGTAAAGAGGTTGAGCTTGTATCCGTCAAAAGGTTTACAGTCACGGCAAAATGCCAGAAATTGTTCTGAAATTCGCGATCGTTGACCAGAAATTCGACCTTATCTCCTTTAGCCAGATACATCGGCTTCTTAGTTTGGGCCACATACTGGTACGGCTTCCATCGCTGACCGCTTTGAATGCGCATTAAAAGCGCCGCATGTCTATAGCGGCCCATACCAGGCAGGTTGTAAGCTGAATCGATGGGAATCCCCATAAACCCGAAAGTCGTACCTCCGGGAAATACATATCCCACGAATGTACCCACATTCACCATTCCCGACGCCTTGATCGCATACAACCCGTTTTGCCCAACGGTAAAAACACTGTCCTCATCCATACGCATATAATTGGAGTGTGTTATCACTTCTCTCGGACTTTGCCAATATCCTCGCAGCACGTACCGACACACGAATGGCAGAAAAAGCAGCAGCAGACCGGTAACCAATCCCACCCGCAACATGAAGCGATCTTTCTTCGGGCTCGCGACTAAACGCACGCGCGGGTTTTCCGACATCGGCATGCGCTGATAATATTCGTTGATCGAGGCGTGATAGAAATTCATCTTGTAGCCTGATGGGGTTATGATACCCATGTGCTTTTGCCGCTCCACCCACTCATCGTAGCTGAGCGGTGAAATGCCGCGAATCCAAAGACAGATGCGCAGTATCCAGTGATTGATTACTTCCAGCCCCCCGTACCAAAGAAACGCCAGTAGTCCGATCCCTGCTGCGATTTTAAAACAGAACAGCCAGCTTAGCGACGCCAGCAGGAGCATAATGACCAAATATAAGCCGGCCGCAGACAGGAACACAAACCCACCGTGAAGTGCCGCGTGTAGCAACGATTGCCGGATACCGTAATTAAGTTGCTGTTTGATCTTTTCCTCAACCGGATCATCGTTGTATCGCGCTGCAACGAGAGCAATGATAACAAAAGCCACGATTGACGTGATCAAAAACGGGTATGCAAATATTGCCGCACTGAGCAACAAATCACTCACGTCGCTTATCCAGCGGCCAAGGACCCGTCGAATAAATGGGACCAGCCATTGCCGGATGAATAAGCTATTGGCGAATCGATATCTTGCCCACAACCCTACTGATCCGGAAACAAGCCCGGCCAGAAGGCCCCAGATCAAAGCATAAACCAGGACGTACCGCAGATTGAACCCGAATTTCTCCTTCGGTAGGATATACTGGCCCTTCTGTTTTTCACTTATAACACGATAGATGAAAATGGTACTGAGCGCGATGCCCAATACAATGCCAGGCCAGGTTTCAATATAAGAGAAATGCGCAGCGTGCATGTCTTCAAAAGCTCTGGGTACGCTGACCCCCTGGTAGACAGCGCAGATGACCAGCAGAAAAGCAAACATGAATACACTGAGCAATACCCTGGCCCAGCGTGGCGACGGTTTGATCCATGGTTTTTCCATCTTATAAATACCCGCGATCAGGGCAATGACAAGGCCGCCGAGCAAACTAACCGAAATAAATGCCAAAGGCGACGCAATGATAAAGCCCATCGCTATCCCTACAGAAAGCGCTGCCAGCATTCTGGTTACAACGTAATAGAGACATTGCAACCCACGATCCGGCACCACATTATCGCCTTTATCGACCTTCTTGAGCCAGAACGGCTGAATAGATTCGACTGAAAACGACTTATCCTGCATGATCTTGGCTATCCATGCCGAATACGTTCGCAGCCCCATAATATCGGTATCTTTATCAACTTTACTCCGGGCAATCTGATCTTCATATCGTTCCCACATGATCTTCATCGTTTCCTGCTCGTCGGAAGTAGACAACCTGCTCTTTTCATCATCGGCCAGGTGCGAAAAAGTGAGTATGAAGAGATTCAGCATAATAGGACGGGATAGCTGTGTGCCAAGGTTTGGCTTTTGATCTATAAAGGCGATCATTTCCCGTGTCTTTTGCGACGCGATACGAGGTACGTTTTGAACAATGGTATCGATCTGCCTCTTGTCAAGCGGCTCGAAATGATCCTCCACAGGCCAGCCATGGTCCGGCATCCTCCCCTCTTTCACAAGCTCGTCGAACACGTATTTACGGCATGAGACAGACACCGCAGTCTTCTTTGAATACCCGATAATTGTCATGAGACATCCAGGCCGGTGTGTGTGTGGTATCTCATCAAGCCCGTCTATAAAAAACGTCACAGCGTTGTTTTCCAACAAAAACAATATATCCTCCGCCCGAAACGGACCATAGTCTATCGCCTTGTATTTACCGACATCGCCGGTATTGTGTTTTGAGGAAATAATAGAATTCGTTTTGACAATATACTGCGCTATCCATTCGTGCGTGAGCTCACCGTCGAGCGATTTCAGCTCAATGTAGAGAGGAATGGATGCAGTGCCAAGGCCGGCAACACCTCCCAATTGCAAAGCATCGCATACGATAGACGCCCGCTTGATCAACTCAAAGGTTTTACCACTACCGGAATTTCCAGTAATGAATACAAATGGCTTATTCTCATTATGGGCCAACCTGATGCTCTCGAAATGTTCCCGGGTTGAACCTTCACGACGAACAAAATTCAATCCGAAATCATACTTATAAATATCTGGCCTTCTCAAATCCTCAACCCGCCCATTCAGCAATTTATTTGTAAATGCCAGTACTCTCGATTTCAGAATTCGGATATCATCACCTGGTTTTATTTCAGCCAGGTCTGGCTTGGAAATGACCGGGCCAAATAATTCATATAGTCGTCGATAAATCCGCTTATAAGTAGGGTCATCGCGAAAAAAGACCAGTACACTCGCGCAAACCAAAACAATGCTGGCTACAGCATTAGTAACGTTCTTAGTCTGACCTTCGGCATAGATATTCACAATCCCAAACAACACGATACATATACTGGCAATTATTGCAAATCTCTTTCTTTTCATAGTATGACATCAAAGACGTTACATAGAGCAATGATTTCTGTTATCGGGTATCCATAATATATTGTAAGCCTTCCACCCCAGGGAATCTTTCTTCATCAACTTTTTCCAGGGACGTACATCTTTGAAGTAGTGACCTGACAATCCTGATAGACGCACCTTGATATTTCCTTCCCTGTCTTCACCTTTGCAAACGCTTACTTTGTCAGGAGTTCCTGCTCCTCGTCCGAAAGTGATCAGACTGCCTTTTTCATTGTAACAACATTGCTGTGCAGAAAGCCCTTCCGATGTTCTCACTGGCGGGTAAGAGCGATAGGAGGTTGTAGCGCCTCTGTGAAACCTTTGAATGTCACCTTTATCTTTCGCCCACCCATCCTCTGTTTTCACACCATCACGATCCGGAGCCGTACAGGGACATGCCGGTAGCTGGGTGAACCACGAGGGCTGGCCTTTTGCCTGCTGAGCAGACACCAATACCGGGGACAGCAACGTCGCTAAAAGAAGAAAGAGTCTTATTGACATACAGCTCATTTAAACACATTCGGCATCCTTAGACCAAACAAAAAAGCCCATCTTCCCTCCGGAGAGGAAAAGATGGGCTTTGCAAAAATGAAGATACGTATTTTTTTCTAGCCTGCGAACGATCTGCCCGCTAATTTTAGTTTCATTTCTTATCGGGCACTACATCCGATCCGTAAATCTTCCCCGGTTTTACATTATTTTTCCTAAACCCTGAGATGTAGTAATTATTGGTCAGCTCTGTCGAGACACCGGTTGCATGCAACTTTGTATACACATTATTACCGGCTATATCTCCTTGCATTCGATGCGCAAAATAAGAAGAGTACACATACGCTTTACCACCGCGGTTGTCTATGCCGGGAGCACCAGACCGTTGAAAGTTTGCCTGTTGAAACCGCACAGTACCACTGTTAATAATAGCCCCCACGGTAGGACTACCCCAAAAGGCACTGTTGTATAAGATAAGCTGAGCATCGGGATGAACCTTATTGGAATTAGCCTCACCTCCCATAAGAACGTAGGACCTGACAGGCTCTGCCGTTTTTGTATTGACCAATTCGGAGTTGATCGCAATTAATTTGGTGTTCTTGTCAGCGTCTTCTACAAATAAAGAATACGAGCATCCATCCGAACCGTGACCTATAACCGTCATCTCACCAGGATTCTTACCGGTTATGGCATCTTTCAGAAAATGTATACCGTAGAATGACCCATAAACGAAATTATTAAAAATCGTTTGATTCTTAATATCAGCAAACTTGAGAGCGCTGCAATTGGATTGTACGAAACGAGTCAACGATATTTTAGGATATCCCTGCCCTCCTTCCGGAAGTCGTGATCCGTAATGTGGATTGAGCTGCATATTGCGAATAAAACCACCATCAGCACCTCCGCCTACCCAAATGCCCGCCCTTGCGAGCACACCGGCAAAATAATCGACATAGTGCCTGCTGGTATTGTACGACGCGAGGTCGATTCCTTTATCGCCCCCACCAACGGTCACATTAACAATATATACGCCTGCGCCCTGACCCTGTATCAGGAACGGGGTCACTCTGGGGTTCTCAGCACTGTAGCCATCGGTGGCTAAATTAAGCTGCGAGATAGTCAAACCTCTGATCCCTGCACTCTCCGCCAACTGTATCAGCGAAGGACCTTTTTCACCGGCCGGGCCACCGGCATACGTTGTAAAAATACCGACACCACCACTTTGCGTATGGTGCTGTACATCCCACGTTCCCCGCAGCTCGACTCCAGAAGGAACTTTGATAGGATTGTTCACCAAATATCTCCCTCCAGGCAAATACACAGTACCACCGCCGGCCGACTTCACGTCGTTAAGAGCCTTTTGCAATTGAGTCGATACATCTTCAGTCGGCTGTTCGTTGTTCAAGCCCGTTGCCTTTGGAAGATCCACTTTCAATACAGTGTTGGAGGCCGGCTTCGGATGCACTTTAATGTCTGTCACAACATTTTTAGGGATCTGATCAAACAGATATTTCTTATTGCTATTAATCTCGACTTTGGCCGATTTGCTATCATTCCTGATATCCAGTTTGCCGTTATAGCCGGAGTTCACCGACTTGAGCGTATTCACGTCAGCTCCCAGAAGCACATGACCTCCGGCTTTTTTAAACTCGCTCTGAGCCAGCAGTACGTTGCCATTGTTTATTTTAAGCGCGTATTCATCGTAGTCGCTGAACGTACAGCTTTCAAAGGAAATAACCCCGTCGCTCCCATCACTGACGACAGGCCCGGCGAAATCCACACCGTTGAATTGCACAGAAGTTTTGAAGTCGCTATAGAAATACGCAGCCTTACCATCTTTTCCTGCTCCGAAAGTAGAATTGGAAATCAGCAAGCCATAAGGATTGACATCCTGAACATATATACCGGTTTCGCAATCCTTGATATGGATTTCATAAAACTGGGCGTTGGGCGTATCGGAATAACCTGGCTCTCTCCCGACCCACATACCCGTCTTATAATCGGACACATACAGATCAGATACATATTCCCAGTCCGAGCGATGCATATTGAATCCTGTGCCGTTAGCCTTCGTGTACGCAGTGATTTTCGCCAGAGAGGGTGAACCCGGAAGCCCTGAATTGGCCCAATACTTCGGGTCTATTTTGACATTCTCGATACGCCCGATATCGGTGCATACATGAATTTCGATTCCTGTACTTAGGGCGGTTATGTAGCTGTTCAGAACATAATGAAGCTCGCTGGGAGCGGAATAGAAACCATTGTACGCGTTTACCAGTGTTACATTTTCAATGGTCGCACAGTCACCGTTGGGCTGAAACAAAGTCCAGGGATATGGTTTTATCGCATTGATATCCTGCTCAGGATACCAGATTGACAGGTTCGTCACGCCGGTCCCCGAATTCATATCGATGAATCTGTCGGCAATACTGGTATAGGTAGTACGGAGAGCATTCCCGGCCTGCGAGTCATTCCACCAGCTTTCCACGGTTCCGTTATAATTGGGCGCGTCTTTACCAACGCGCACCTCGAGAATAGTCCCGAGCACTTTCCCCTGGTTCAATTCCGGATCCGCCCAGTCGCCACGCAGCTGCACACTCGATGGGAGATTTAAAACATATTGGTAACTAAAATCTTTCATCGTTTGCTCCGTGCCCTGACGTACCCTTACGCTCCGGGTAGCGGTTTGCGTACTGCGAAACTCATAATTGCCTGCCGGGACGTACACCACGCCGCCACCGTTCGTATAGGCAGCATCAACGGCAGCCTGAAAAGCCGGTCTGTTGTCGAATCCCTGCTCAGCCTTCGCCCCAAATCTCGGATCGGTCACTACAAAATCAGAAATAACCCAATCTTTTGAAGGATAAACAGTCTTTATGCTTTGTTGGATTGTCTGCTGCTTGACTGCCCTTACCTGAGCCACGGTAACAGTCGCAAAAAACATGGCTATAACGACAATCACAGCCATATACCTACGTTTTAAAAGTGTCTTTGTAATACTGAAATTTATCCCGTTCATAAGTATCTTAATTTATTCGCAACCTGGTTAGCCGTTTTCCATCAGGTTCGGAGCCATATATCCGATTATCCAATTATAAAGTTGGCACTTAAAAATACCGGCGGCGTATTAATTATCGCTTAAAAAGAACTTAACGAAGAGCAGTTTGGGCTTTTTGGTATTTCCC
>Ga0247762_1000168_pt1 | contig 26433 bp, 20 predicted proteins | sample UWRJL081202R4_FD_181016 | JGI IMG/M metagenome (GOLD analysis project Ga0247762, IMG submission 181016) | Plant litter microbial communities from Arlington Agricultural Research Station in Wisconsin, United States - UWRJ-L081-202R-4 | ecosystem: Environmental > Terrestrial > Plant litter >...
GCCTACTACGGCCAGGTCGGTCCAGCCGTCGTTGTCGAAGTCGGTCCACAGGGCTGCGGTTACCAGGCCGGCATGCTGCAGGGCAGGAGCGAGCGTTTCGGTTATGTTGGTGAAGTTACCGCGGCCGTTGTTTTGTAATACAAAACTTTCGGGTGCTTCCGGATAGCGTCGGGGCACAACGCGGCCGCCGACAAACAGGTCGAGGTCGCCGTCGTTATCAAAGTCGTTAGCGGTAACACAGCTGCCGCTGCTGGTTTCCGGGGGCAGTGCTGTAGTGTCCAGTATAAGCTTGCCGCCGGTGTTCCGGTAGAAGCGGTCCTGGTAGAAATTGTCTTTGGCTGTAAACTCCGAGCTGCCGCTGGCGCAGTAGAGATCGTTATCGCCGTCACCGTCTGCATCGAACAGCAGCAGGCCGGCGTCTTCGTGGCCTTTGGCCGGTAGGGAGTCCGTAGTGAATGTGCCGTCGGGTTTTTGTATAAAGATGCGTGCGGCACGGTGGGCGGCGCCACAGAGTATTACGTCGTCGAGGCCGTCGTTGTTTATATCGCCCGTGGCCATCGCGGGGCCGGCCTGCGAGTGTTTGAGCGGCAGCGTGGGTGTGGCCTTGAAGTCGATATACTCGTCTTCCTCGTGGAGGTATTGCAGGCCAGTTTGTGCGGACACCTGGTTGAATAACGTTGTACGTTGAGGTTCGGGCGTGGCGGCTGCGGGCATGGCATCGCGTTCGCGCAAGGTGAGCGATTGATTGGCCAACACGTTGGTCAATATCTGCTCCTTGCCAACGGGCCATTGCACTCGCAGCGTATCCACCACAGCCACTTTACCTAAACCAAAATGCAAATAGGGTTCTACCGTCGACTGATATCCGCGCTGCGGCGTATACTCGCGCACCTGCTGCCCATTCTTATAACGCAGCGTGACGCGTGCGCCGACACCGTTGCGATTGCCTTCTGCCCCTTGCAACGTTATGCGCAGATAGTGGGCCAGGTCGTTATCGGTCTCTACGGTATGGTTTTGATAGATGAAGGCTTTATCGTTTATATTATTTATAACCAGGTCCAGATCGCCGTCGTTGTCAAGGTCGGCATAGGCGGCGCCATTGCTGTAGGCTTCGTGTGTCATGCCCCAGGCCTGCGAGGCATTAGTAAAGCGCAGGCCGCCGTTATTATGAAACAGCAGATCGGGTTTCTTTACACCTTCCAGCGCGTTTACGGCTTCCATCGCATTTTTAATGCGCACCGCGTCGGTGCCGAAGTGCGAGGCAGACTTGCTGTAAGCCATGAAGTCGAGATCGGTAATGTCTTTGCGGTAGCCGTTGGTGATGAGAATATCTTGCAGGCCATCGTTGTCGAGGTCGGCCATGAGCGCGCTCCAGCTCCAGTCGGTGGCATAGATGCCGGTCAGGTAACCGATGTCGCTGAAGGTGCCGTTGCCGTTGTTCAGCTGCAGTACGTTGCGCACATATTGCGGCTGGTAGTGCATCTGTATATTTTTCTGAAAGCGGTCGTAGCCGGTGCCGGCGAACATGGTTTTCTGTCGCAGGTTATCTTCGGGCATCATGTCTACCACCAGTATGTCGCAGAGACCGTCGTTGTTTATATCGGCAATATCAGCACCCATGCCGTTGTATTCCTGGTGGCGCAGGGCGTCGGCGATGGTGTTGGTAAACGTGCCGTCGCCGTTGTTTACGTAGAGGTGGTCGTTGGAGAGGAAGTCGTTGGCTACATAGACGTCGGGGCGGCCGTCGCGGTTGATATCCGTCACCACGATGCCGAGGCCCCATCCTTCAGTAAGGATGCCGGCTTCGCGGGATACGTCGGTGAATTTTGGCAGGCCGTTTATCAGGCCGTCATTGCGAAAAAGTTTGTCCACGCTTTTGCCGCTGCCGTCTGTGCGCTGACCTATCGGTGTGTTACGCGTATAGCTTTCGAGGGCGTTGGTGAGTAAATACATATCCAGGTCGCCATCGGTATCATAATCAAAAAAGGCTGCCTGGGTAGAGTAGCTGTGATCGGCCAGACCGGTGCGGGCTGCTACTTCTTCGAATACCGGAATGCCGTTGCTATCAGGCCCCAGGTTGTGAAATAAAAGATTGGGTGATGTCTTGTCGAGGCCGGGATTGACAGTACATATGTATATGTCCTGTAAGCCATCCTGGTCGATATCTATTATGGATACTCCGGTACACCAGAGGTTTGTGGTGATGTGCGCAGCTTCGGTAACATCCTGAAAGCGCATGTTGCCATCGTTGAGATAGAGGCGGCTGGTGACCATGTTGCCGGCGAAGAATACATCCTGTAAGCCATCATTATTGAAGTCGCCAATGCCCGTGCCGCCGCCGTTGTACATGTATTCGAACGTGAGTACGTTCAATGTGTCGCTTTCGGTAAGCTCGTTGTTAAAGTCGATGCCGGTGTGCGAGGCTGTGAGTAGTTCGAAACGCGTTTGAGGCCGGCAGCAGGCGAGCGCGGTAAGCAACAGCGGCAATAGGCGAAAGGCGAGGATCGTAGCAGGCTTCATGGCTCGGTAACCGTTAGGGTTTATGGTAAAAAATCCAGGATGGCCACGTGGCCATCCTGGATCAGGGTTGGAGGGTAGGTACTTCGGTTCTCAGTACCCGGGGTTTTGATTGGCTTGCGTTATATTAGGGTTGTTGTTCAACTCGTCCTGTGGTATGGGAAGCAATCCCTGGAAGTCCTTGTAATAGCTTATGGGATCCGTTGTAAACTTGCCGGCTTTGCGCCACCTCAAGATGTCGAAGTTTCGTTTTTCTTCACCCGCCAGCTCCACGCGGCGCTCGTGTATGATGGCGCGTGTTATTTCGGCTTTCGAGTTGCAGGGATATGCTACCGTGGGATATTCCGGCATGCTTACGCTGGGACGGTTACGTATCTGGTTCAGGTAATCAATAGCTGCGGGTGCGCTACCGATCTCGTTTTCGCATTCGGCCAGCATCAGCACTACGTCGGCATAACGATACATGCGGTAGTTTATGCCGATCTTGTCCCAGAAGCCACCCGGATCCAGCTTGTACATTACGGAATACTTTTTCCAGCTTACCTTCTGTGCGGTGCCTTTATACATTATGGTATTGCCCTGCACCTTATCGTCGGTAAGTGTGAGTGGTTTGCCGGGGTCGCCATAGGTATCGCCGAGGAAATAGAAATTATCATGGAGGCGCGGATCGTTGTCCTCAAATTCTTCCACCAGGCTTTGTGAAGGAATAAGGTTACGCCAGCCCACGGCAGAATACTCCTGCGACCGTATCCACGATTCGTTTACGGTAGTGGCGTTGCCGTCGGCATCCCAGTTATAGTTACCGCTGGATGTGTAGGTGAGCTCGAATATGGACTCGTCGTTGAACTCCTTCTCTTCCGTAAAGTTATCGAAGTAGTTATCGGTAAGCTTGTAGCCCAGATCGCGTACGGCTTCGAGCAGCGGCTTGGCCTTGGCGTAGTCGTTGTTGAACATGTAGGCTTTGGCCAGTACGGTAAGGGCAGCACCGCGTGTGGCGCGGCCGAGATCGGCGTCGGTATACTCTACCGGCAGGTCACCCTGTATGGCGGCAAGCTCTGTATAGACGAAGTTCCAGGTATCTGCTGCCGTGGCGCGGGCCAGCGGTTGGGCATCGTCAAACACGATCTCTATACCGGTGTAGATAGGAACGCCGCCCCAGAAGCCCCCCAGTTGATAATATGCCCAGGCGCGCAGAAAGCGTGCTTCGGCCACAACACGTTTTTTCAGCGCTTCGTCGCCGGTGGCATTGGGTGCATTGTTTATTACGGCGTTGCAGCGGTGCACCAGCCGGAACAGTGTTTGATATACACCCGTCATTACGGCGTTCGTGCTGTTTTGCGCACCGGTAAGCAGTGCGTTACGCGGTGCTTCCAGCTGGCCGCCACCCGTAGACATATCGTCCGAGCGGAGGTCGTGCAGGAAGAACCATTCGCGACCGCACAGGTTGGTGCTTTGCAGAATGGCGTAAGCGCCCGTTACGGCACGCGAGATCTCGTCTACCGTTTTATAGTAATTGTCTACCTGTACGTAGTTGGGGCTTTTCTTGTTCAGCGCCGACTCGCCGCAGGCGTTGGCAGCGAGGGCTGCAGCAACGGTTATTATAATACTCTTGGTTCTCATGGTGATCAATGCTTTTATACTGTATTAAAAACCGATTTGTATACCGGCCATTACCGTGCGTGCCGAAGGGAACTGCCCATAGTCTATACCGTTTATAAGCGTGTTGCCCGTGCTGTTCTGGTAGCGGTTACCCACTTCAGGGTCGTAGCCCGTGTAGTTGGTTATGGTAAACAGGTTCTGTGCCGATACATAAATGCGCAGCTTGCGCAGTGTGCCTTTGGTAAGATCCTGGGCTATAGTGCCTGGCAATGTGTAGCCGATGCTTATGTTTTTAAGGCGCAGGTATGAGCCACTTTCCACAAAGCGATCAGATGTGCGTGAGTTGTTGTTCGGGTCGCCGTTTACCGCGCGGGGTATGTTGGTGTTGGTATTCGTCGGTGTCCAGGCGTTCAGCACATCGGTCTCTGAGCCGAACAGGCGCAGCATGCCCTGGCCCAGTACTTTGGTGCCGTTGTATATCGAATTGCCTTCTACTCCCTGGAAGAACACTGTGGCGTCGAAGTTCTTGTAGCCTGCGGAGAAATTGAGGCCGTATGTGAAGTTCGGCAGATAGTTACCGAGGCTTACCTGGTCGTTAGAGTCTATAACACCGTCGCCGTTTATATCCTTGAATTTAATATCGCCGGGAGCAGCAGAGGTCTGGTATTTGGTGCCTGCGTTACCATCTATAGCATTTGCGGCGTTGATCTCTTCCTGGCTTTGGAAGATGCCGTCAACCTTGTAGCCATAGAACTCCTGTATAGGGCGGCCGGCGGCAGTTCGGGTTATATTGAAGCCGCCGAAGTCTGCATTGGAGCCGCTGTACAGCACGGCGTTAGGTGTATTGAGCGTTTTGATCTCGTTGCGCACCAGGCCTACGTTAGCTGATATATTGTACGTGAAGTCGCCGGTGGCCTTGGCATAGCCTATGAGGAATTCGGCGCCCCAGTTTCGCATTTCGCCTACGTTGCGTTTGGTGGGTTGTGAATAGCCCAGCGAGGTTGCCGAATTTACATCGAGCAGCAGGTCGTCTACATTACGTACAAAGTATTCGGCCGATAAGGTGACGCGGTTGCCGAAGAGGCCTACATCCACACCGTAGTTGATCATGTTCGTTTTCTCCCAGGTCAGAGACGGATTGGAGAGGCGTTCGTAGTAGGCGCCTGTTGTAGACGCGTTGTTGAAATCGTACGCGGTGTTGGAAGCGATATACGATTGATATTCATACGAGCCCACGCTGGCAATGGAGCCGAGCGATCCGTAGCTCACGCGCACTTTCAGGTCGGATATGGCGCTGATGTTCTTTATGAACTCTTCCTCGCTCAATCTCCAGCCTGCGGACACACCGGGGAAGTTACCCCAGCGGTTGCCGGGAGCGAAGCCTGAGTAACCGTCGCGGCGCATGGAAGCGCTGAACAGGTATTTGGACTTGTATTCGTAGTTAACACGCGCCAGGTAAGACAGCAATACGTTCTCGTTCAGGTTACCGCTTATCGACTGATTGGTGCTTCCGTCCATCTGGTTTATATCGTTGCGGGCTTGCTGGGCAGAGGTGTTCAGCACGCGTATCTGGTTGTTCTGCCGCTCCGCCACCGCGATGATGTTCAGGCTATGCGAGCCGAAGGTCTTATCGAAGGTAAGCTGATTGGAGTAGTATGGTGATACCGTGGTTGTGCGGTTGTCTACGAGGTTATGCGTGGTGCGGCCTGCGAAACCGTCGTTATATATCGGCAGATCTTCCGTATGGCGAACCACCGCATAGTTGAGGCCGGCGGTGAAGCGATAGCTGAGGCCGCCTACGATCTTCGCGTCGATATACGCACGACCGATAAGGTTCATGGTATTGTCCTTGTTGACATCCATCGTGGCTATACGCACGGGGTTTTCGGGATCAGACCCGTCGTTGCCGCTGGGAGCGCGGAAGCCACCAGGCAATGTCGGATCGTTTACCGGTATATAGGGCACCTGGTGTATCACGTGCTGCAGTATGGTACGGCCGCCGCTCTCGGGTTGGTTACGCGTGGTGGCCGTGGATATACTCATGTTCTCACCGAAGGTGAAGCGGTTGCTGATCTTGGTTTCGTAATTCAGACGCAGGCTGTAGCGATCGAAGTCCGTACCCAGCATGATGCCTTCCTGGCCGAACTTGCTTACCGATGTATACAGCTTGGACTTATCATTACCCGACGATAAGGATACCTGCAGTTGCGAAACGGGCGCTGTGCGGAACATGGCGTCCTGCCAGTCAGTGTTGGTTTGGGCATACGTTTGAGAAGCGCCGGCGTAAATAGGGTCGTTCAATGTTGAGAAACGTTTGGGCAACGCAGCGCCGGCGTTGGTGAGCAGTTGGGTACCGTATTGAACATATTGATCTGTGTTGAGCAGATCCAGTTGTTTCCATGCTTTTTGTACACCATAATAGGCATCAACGTCCACGTGCACCTTGTTGTCGCGCGAGCCGCCTTTGGTAGTGATGATGATTACGCCGTTCGCCGCACGCGATCCATAAATAGCCGATGCCGCGGCATCTTTCAGCACTTCTACCGACTCGATGTCTTTGGTGTCGATATTGTTGAGGTTGCCGGCCTGCGGGAAACCGTCTATTACATACAACGGTTGAGACGATCCTGTTATAGAGCCGATACCGCGTATGCGCACGGTAGGCGTTGTGCCCGGGCTGCCGTTGCTGGTAACTTGTACACCCGGTACACGGCCCTGGATAGCCGCATCTACACCCGGTACGGGCAATGCCGCTACTTCGCGCGAGTTTATAGATGCTACGGCACCGGTTACGGACGAACGCCGCTGTGTACCATAACCAACTACTACCACTTCGTTCAGTTGCTGTACATCGGGCTTGAGTTGTATAGATAGGTTGGTCTGTGTGCCTACGGTTATCTCCTGTGAGGTGTAGCCGATAAAGCTTATTACCAGTATGGCGTTTTCATCGGGCACGGTTATGGAGAATGCACCGTTTACATCGGTAGTTACACCGTTGGTTGTGCCCTTGAGCAATATGTTGGCACCGGGTATCGGCGCGTTGCTTTCGTCGGTAATGGTTCCTTTTATCGTGATGTCAGGTACCGACGATACGAAGCGGTACGCAACGTCTGCGGTTTCAGGTGCTGTGAAGAACGAATCTCCACCTTCACCCGCGGCAGCCTGAATGCGACGTGTGTTGCGCAGCGGGCGTGGGGTGATCTTCGGTATGATGGAGTAAGTACTGCTGTTGATCTTTTTGAATTTCAGTCCCAGCGGGTCAAGCACGTGTGTGAGCACCTGCTCTACCTTGCCACGTGTGGAAACTGTTTCGGAAATTTCTTTGCCTTCTACGACGGAGGCCTCATATACAAAGGAAACCCTGAAGTTGTGGCGTATCTCGTCCAGTACTTCAGGCAGGGGGCGCGCACCGCTGTGGAAAGGTTGCGCATAAGCCAGCGGGCCGCTTTGGGCCAGCAGCATGGCCGGCCAGAGCGTCACAACCAGGTAGCAGCAAAGCTTCCTCACGGTATCGGAAAATCTGTAGCGGTTTAACATAATGGTCTGTTTATTTGGTTAGTTGTTGTGGAGTATATTTAGTTAGTCTTCGGTATGTCGATCGTTACTTCGGTATCGTTCCGGGTTACGGTCAGGCTGAAAGTTTCGGCGATGGCATAAAGAATATCGCCGGCCGTAGCCGAGGCTATCTCGCCGGAAAGCTCACGTTGCGCAAGGGTGGTGTCGGCAAACGTTATGTTGAGTCCGTAGGTATCGTGCAGGCGCAAGGCGATATCGCGCAGTGGTGTGCGGTTAAATATCAGCTTGTTGTTGATCCATGATGTATAGGTCTTTTGCTCCGCGGCGCGTTTGGATACTATGGCGCCGGCCACGGTAGCTACCTCGCCGGGATTAAGATAGACAGGAGCCGTTACGCTGTTGGCCATAGCGAGTTTGACTTTACCTTCAGCAAGCATAACCTCAGCTGTCTGCTCGCGGCTTCGTAGATTAAATTTAGTTCCGAGTACTTCCACGTCCAGGTCGTGCGATGTATGCACGATAAACTTCTGGTGACTTGCGGTGTGTTGAACTTCAAAAAAAGCTTCGCCGTCTATCCACACTTCGCGCGTGCTGTGGGCGTCCCAGTTAGCGGGGTAGCGCAACGTGGTGTTGCCATTCAATGTTATATGCGTGCTGTCGGGCAGGGTGATACACAAATGCTCGCCGGGTAGCGCATGGAGTGTATTCATGCGGTGCGAACTCCAATATAATAGAGCGCCTACCACCGCAACGAAAGTAACGGCTGCCGCCGACCGATATATAACAGAGTGGTACCAACGTGTGGCGGGCTTTGCGAGCAATGTGATTAGTCGCTGTGTTTCCGCAAACATATGATCCTTTAGCAACTGGCGCTCTTCAGGAGGAAGGTTATCGAGCGCGGAAGTATCGCGTTGGGCCTGGTGCCACCAGTTCTCTAATAAATAGAGTTCTTGCGGTGTTGCGGTGCCGGAGCGGTACTTGCGAATGAGGTTGGTCAGGGAGTAATAGTCCATTTTACTATAAGGTCTGATAGTAAGAAGGTTCTCACCCCTTTTAACCCTAAAACGTTTGCAAACTTTTTTAAATCGATTACAATTTTTATAACTTCCCTCCCGCAAGCACATCGACAACCTGAACCGCCCCATGCTGAAAGTCCATCCTCAAGGAATGACCGAAGTCCAGTTCGCGGAGATCTACGAGATCTTCTGGGGAAAACTATACACGGTGGCCTACAATTATGTTCGCGATAAAACCATGGCGCAGGAGCTTGTGCAGGATGTGTTTGTGAACCTTTGGGTGAAACGTGCGGAGCTGAGTTGTATACAGGATCTGGGAGCTTACCTGTTTCGCTGTATGAAGAACCGCATCTACGATCAGTTCGATACGTTGGCCAGCCGCGAGAAGCTGGCCCGCAATGCGAGACATCGCTTCAGCGACGAAGTGAACAATACCGAAGAAACCGTTGAATACGAAGAAACATTAGCGCTGCTAAACCAGGAGATTGCGCGCCTGCCCGATACCACCCGTACTATTTTCAAGCTTAGCCGTTTTGAACGTTATACCAACGAAGAGATAGCACGCCAGATGCAGGTATCGGCCAAAGCCGTGGAGTATCATATAACTGTAGCGCTGAAGAAACTGCGCCTTCGCTTTGACCGGCTTATCTATATATTGATCCTGTTCTGGTTCTGCTGACGCAATTGCCCCGGCAAATTGTCGTATCAGGCCATTCCGCCTGTGATTCACAGCCCGTAATTTTGATTCATATAAAAGCGTAATACGATCGTAACCGCGGAGTGACGATCAGAACATATACATTTCATAAACTGGAACTATAATCAAACAACTTAATCAAAAACCACCATGGCCTCAGTAAGCACGTACCTCAACTTTACGAACAACACTGAACAAGCTTTCAATTTTTACAAATCGGTTTTTAAAACCAACTTCATGGGCGATATAAGCCGCTTCGGCGACATTCCCCCGCAAGAGGGCATGCCCCCGATACCAGAAAAAGATAAGAATCTTATTATGAACATTGCCCTGCCGATTACCGGTGGCCACATCATTATGGGAACAGACGCCCCTGAATCGATGGGTATGACCGTGAACTTTGGCAACAACGTACACATCTGTGTAAGCCCCGACACCCGCGAAGAAACCAAACGCCTCTTCGACGCGCTGAAAGAAAGCGGCCAGGTAGAGATGGAGCTGCAAGATATGTTCTGGGGTGATTACTATGGAAACCTCACCGACAAGTTTGGTGTACGGTGGATGTTCAACTGCTCGGAGAAGAAGAAGTAGCAATCGCTATAGCTTTTTTGCTGGCGGCCCCTGCAGGCTGGTGGCTTATGAAGGGTTAAGCATACTTAGTTATAGGTAGTCAATTGAAAGGCTGGTCATGTGACCAGCCTTTTTTTATGCTGAATGTTACGGTTTTGACTGTAGTGTCAGGCTCCTTGTGAGTGATAACGTGTTTTCATTCACGATCTCGATGTCGAGCTTTATATTGGTGGCTGCTGCTACCAGGGGAGCTGTATACCGAAATATCAGCGTGTCGGAAGATTTCATTTTTGAGAATGCCTTTATCTCAGCGTATGCACCGGTAAAGATCTTCTCGCGGGCGGTGGTGCCCACAGTTTGATAGAGGTTTATTTCTTTGACGGGGTCTTCGCTCCAGTACTGCAGCTCGAAGGCTATGTTGGTACCGGGTTTATACACGCGGTTGGCTGTAATGGTGCCGGCGTTTACCAGGTCGGTGAATGTGTTGGCAGATACGGGATAATAACCTTTGCCGCCAGGTGTGGTGATATCGGCCACGGGGTCTTTGTCGTCATAGCAACCGGTGATCAATACCAATGCTATTATTATGAGTGTATTACTTAATGTTTTCATGATTGTGTGCTCTTTGGTTTTAATTCTCCCACCACATTTTGGCTTGCATCGGTTGTATGTGCGGCGTTACTTCGGTACCGTTTCGGTTTATCTCGTCGGTGGGATATAATACACGGCGGATAAATTCGCCTCCGAGCGCCTCGTTATAGTTAACCGGTTTGCTCATGCCCTGGTATATCGTGCTGCTGTATTGATAGCGACGTACGTCGGTCCACGCTTCGGGATTCAGAAATGTCGCGATGTACTTTTCCTTCATGATGTGCTCCAGGGTGAGGTTGGCACTGCCTACGGCTATGTTCGGATGCGTGCGATATATTCTGCGCGCGGCGGTATCTATACCGAGCTTTTCGAGATTAGCGGTAATGCCCGCGATGTAGGCGTTATAGGCGTTTTCCGCGGCACCGTTGAGTAAACTGGCTTCTGCTTCGATGAATTTTACTTCGGCAAAGGTTACCATGAGCATCGGCGAGGTGGCCCCGGCATACCACGTGGTGGTACTGAGCCGGCTGTTGCCGCCGCCGCCCTGGCCGTTTACAAGGCCGCTGTAGGTGGCAGCTCCGAGATTGTCGAACATTTTTGGCAAGCGGGGATCGATAACACCGTAGTATGTGCCATTCATCAGGTTGATGATCTGCTCGGATGGTCCCACGGTAAAGTTGCCGGTGGTAATGGGCGACGATACATTATTATACCAGGGGTTGCGGTTAACCGAGCTATAGTTCAGTTGAAAATCATCGGTGTTGCTGCTTATGGCCAACGGTACTGCTGCCAGCGCTCCGGCTATCGCTGCGGCCTGTTCTTTACCGGTAAGGTGTATGCTGTAGCGGGCTTTGAGCGCGTATGCCAGCTTGATCCAGCTTGCTGTCTTACCGCCGTATACCAGGTCATCGGCGCCGGGCTTCAGCGCGGAGTTGGGTTGCTGTAGCAAGGCGATGGCGTCGGTGAGCAATGTGTTCAGCGTGGTGTAGATATCCTGTTGACTGTCCAGCGTGGGTGTAAGATCCTGCTCGCCTCTGAATGCTTCGGAGAATGGCACGTCGCCCCAGGCGTCAGTAGCCGTTGCAAGGTTGAGCGCCTGCAATATTTTACCGATGCCTGCATAGTAAGGTGCATTTTGCTCTGTCGCCTGACTCACCAACACGTTGAGGTTGTTGAGCGCAGCCAGGTAAAGGCCAGGCCATGCCAGTGGCATACGCGTTTCCTGGTATGAATCTGTGCCGCCCACGAAATAGGATGCGAGGTGTTGTGTGAATTGTCCTGTTATGCTGGCTACCAGGTAGTGGTTGTTACTGGTGGCTTCTATCGTAGCCGGTAACAGAACATCTAGTGTAACGGCCTGCGCGCGGTTGGGATCTGTGTTTACGTCGTAATATTCGTCGCACGCCGGAAAAAGCAGTGTCAACACAGCTATGCTTATTATGGATATGATCTTGTTCATGGTGTTGCGCATTAGAAGTTGGCATTTAATGAAAGGGTGAAGCTTCGCGCCGGCGGGATATTGAGGCCGGTGTAGCCGAACTGGTTGGAGCCGGAGCCATACGAATTGCCTTCCGGGTCGAAGCCTTCGAATGGTGTAAAGAGCAACAGGTTGTTACCCGTCAGCGATACATTGAGTCCTGCAAAAGGAGATTTAGTCAATAGTTTGCGGGGCACGCTGTAACCGACGCTGGCTGTGCGCAGCCGGACCCAAGAGGCGTCTTGGAGGAGTATTTCAGAAACGCCGTTGTAGCGCGCTTCGTTGCGATAGTATGTGTCGCCGTCGAGCCGCACGGCCAGCGTGTTCGGTTCGCCCGAAGCGGTAACGCCATCGAATACCACGTCTGTATTTCGCAATGCAGTGCGTGCGTCTATACCGTTGCGTACGCGATTACGAAGTCCCGTATCGTATACATCTCCACCATGACGCACTTCTATAAGAAATGAAAGCGAAATGCCGTTCCAGGTAACGGTGTTGGTAACGCCACCCAGCCAGTCGGGCATAGCGTTGCCTACTTTTACATAGGTGTCGGACCATGAAGGAAAACCGCTCGCGTCGATCAGCAGCCGCCCTTCGGCATCGCGTTTATACGGGCGGCCGTACAGATCACCTATCGATCCGCCGACCACGAGCTTGTTGGCAATTCGATCGTCCTGGAAGAATATCTCCGATACACCGGGTGGCATAGACAACACCTTGCTGCGGTTGAACGACCAGTTCAGGGCTATGTCCCAGGTAATCGCCGGCGACCGTACGGGTGTGCCACTCAGCAGCAGCTCGACTCCATAGTTACGTATATCGCCGGCGTTGGTAAGGTATCGCGACAGGCCCGACGTATTCGCCACCGGCACCTCTACGATCTGATGTTTACTTAGCGCGCGGTAATATGTGGCATCGAGTGAGAGACGGTTGGTAAAGAACTTGAGCTCAGTGCCGATCTCCACTGACGTAGTGCGCTCCGAGGTAATATCTGCCGAGCCTTCTGTAGTGCTTCTGCGAAAGCCGGTCACGCTTGTGCCCGATGCAGTGACGAATGGGAATCCTGTGGCGGATTCATAATATTGTCCGTACTGATAGGCCGACGCATCTTTACCTACCTGCGCCCACGATGCCCGCACTTTGCCGTAGCTCAGCTCACTGCTGCGGTTCAGGTTGAGGCTTTCGGTGAATACGTAACCCGCATTGACCGATGGATAGAAGAACGAACGGTTCTTTTTTGGTAAAGTGGAAGACCAGTCGTTGCGCCCGGTTACATTGAGATATAGCATGCCCTTATAATCGAACTTCAGGTCACCAAAGGCTCCCGCCAGCCGGCGTACATAACCGTCCTTGAGGGAATACTTGGTGGCGGTGTTGCTGATGTCGTAAAATCCTTTGAAGCCGAAACGCTCGCCACGGGTGTTGATCAGGTCGTAGTTTATATCGAGGATATTGTTGCCTACCATGAAGCTGGCTTTGAGGTCTTCATTGAATGAGTGCGTGGCTGTGATGAGCAGGTTCGAGTTTATCTCGCGATAGGTGCTTTTTTCTTCAACGATGAAGCCGCCGGTGCTGGTGGAGATGTCCAGCCCGTTCGGGGCAATGCGTGTGCGGCCATCGCCATAGAAATCAACGCCTACCTGGTAGTCGGCCGTGAGCCAGTCGGTGATCTTCAGGTTGACGCCGGTATAGCCGATAATACGATCTACGTTATCTTTCAATGTGCTTTGTTCGGCCAGGTATCGGGGATTATCTATCGTGGTGCCGGCGTAGCTCTTCATTGTGCCGTCGGGGTTTATGTAGTCGTTTACATCGACCGACGTGGTAAAGTAGGTGAGCGAGCTCATGATGGACTTATCGCCGCCCTGTGCGCGCGTACCGCCCGAGTTGGAATAGGTGGCGGAGCCTCTGATGGCGAGCCTGTCGGATAATGCCGATGTGCCGGATATCTTGAACGTGGTTCGGTCCCAGCTCGAGTTGGGCACTATGCCGCGCTGATGCAGGTTCGATACGGAGCTGTAGTAATTGCTTTTAACATTACCGCCGCTTACGCTGATGTTGTGGTTTATGCGCAGGCCGGTGCGGAAGAAGTCTTTCATGTTATCGTAGATCACATCGTTTTCCGTTACCGGTGGCCCAAATGTCTGGAACGGTGTGCCGGCGCCGGGCACGCCGATACGCTTTACGCCGGAAGCACCTTCGCGATACTGCCGCTGTATGTCGGGCGTTTTGTTAATCTGGTCCCAGCCGACGGAGCCGGTATAGCTTATCTGCGGTTTGCCGCCCTGGCCTTTTTTGGTAGTGATGATCACCACGCCGTTTGAAGCCCGCAGCCCGTATAACGCGGTGGCTGCAGGTCCTTTCAGTACCGTGAGTGTTTCGATGTCTTCCGGGTTTATGTCGATAGCCCGGTTACTGAAGGAATACTGTTCGTTGGTGCCCGTAGCGTTGGATCCGGAGCTGGGCAACAGGCTGCCGGCTATTGTTTCGTTGCTTATGGGTATACCGTCTATAACAAACAGCGGTTCACTGCTCCGGTTAGGACTTATAGAGTTTACTCCGCGTATGAGTATGCTTGCGCCGGAGCCCGGGGCGCCCCCGGAGTTTTGTATACGTACGCCGGCTATCTTGCCTTGCAGGCTGTTTACCAGGTTGGGCTGGCGTGTAGCGGCAAGCTCGCTGCCTTTCATTTCCTGGGCGGCATACCCGAGGGCACGTCGCTCTTGTTTGATACCCATCGCCGTTACGACTACTTCGCTCAACGAGGTGAAGTCGCTTTGTAATGCTACAGACTCAGTTGTTGTGCCGGCCTGAAGCTCCTGGGTTTTGTAACCGATAAAGCTGAATACAAGCGTGGCATCCTGTGAGGCGGAGATCGAGAATCTGCCCTCAATATCGGTAATGGTGCCGCGTTGTGTGCCTTTGATCGTAACGTTTACGCCGGGCATGGTGTCGCCCTCGGAATTTCTGACCGTACCGGTAAAGGTACTTTCCTGCGCGTAGGCTGTGCCAATAGAATAGGCGAGCAGGCCTACCAGAAGTAGAACTCTCTTCATAGGTTAGTTTAGGTTAAGATAAATCGGGTTAGCAGGTAGTAGAGGCCTTCTCCTAATTTAGGTATTGCGTGTTGCTTAAGATGCGGGTTATATAAAAAGAATTTTAGTGTTTACACGTGCAACATTGACAGTCAGGGGAAAAAACCTGTACCTGGTGTGGTTTATGCATACTATAACGATTGAGATTGCGATGTGACGAGCGGGGTGGCTCAGGGGGGAATGTGCGGTCGATGGCCGTTATATAGAGCGGGTTTTCGGCCGGGGTATTTATACGTGGATCAATGTAAAGGCATCGAGATAGCTGATGAGCTTTTTACCGTTTTTGAAGTTTTTCTCCCAGGCTGCTTCCTGGTGGCTGATGGTGACGATGTCGCTGGTCTTTATGGTTTTGAAACGTGTTGCTACTTCCTGTAGTGTTTCGAGTTCGGTTGGCGTGAGGCGCGATGCGTCGAAGCTACGTTGTGCATGAGGAACGAACTGCTCGCCGATGCTGCCGTTGGAGAAGGTTGTGACTGTGCTGTCGATATGTTCGTTGCGCACCATATAATCGAACAAACTGTGGAAGTCGTTCGGCACAGGGCCCATGTCGATCGCACGGTAGCGGCAGCCGCTGATAGACTGAACGGTTTTTTTGAAATGGAGGAAGTCCGCATAGAACAACATCTTATTGAGCTTGGTTTTCCAAAGGCCGGGTTGTACTTCTTGCGTAAAGAATACGACCATCTCTACAAATTTGTTGAGACTGGGTCTGCGGTAGCCGGTTTGCTCGTTGGCTTTTTCATCGCCCATCAGATAACCGCTAAGCGTGAAGTTATTGAAGTCTTCCTGCAGCACGAGCTCATCTATCTTGTGCATTACGCGGGTATGTTCTTTTGGGTTGAGCGCATTGCTTAGCTCTACCAGCTTGCGAAACTCGCGTGGGTTATTGGCAAGCTGGATCAGCCGCGCATTACTGGAGTTAGGGATCTCGCCTGCTTCGTAGCTTTTATATACGTTTATGCCGAAGCCTAATACTTCGGACATCCTGGCGGCGGAAATGTCGTATTGCTTACGCAAGGCAATGATGTCTTCCGGAAACGGCAGATTGTGCCGGTTCCGGAATTGGTGATATACCTGGTCAAGGTTTAACTGGGCCAGGTGCTCGTCTTCAAATTTTTCACCGGTGTCTTCGCACAGGTAATAATGGTAAAGGATAGTGAATGACTCCTTACGGAACTCGTGAGCTATACGCTCCTGCCGAAGGGACATTTCTTTTCTGGTTATTGGACTTTTCATGTTATTTGTTTTTTGAAGGGGTACAGCATAGCGTATTCGGCAAAATGAAATGAAATACAGATAACTTTATCACCGGGTTGCCCCATCGTGATCTTGATATAGACTTCTTCTTTTTTTATTGTTTTTCCAAAGACCCAAAGATCAGCGCCGTTGTAAACAATGTCTTTCCTGGGACCTTCCGAATAATCAGTAGCTCTCAATGTTTTTAAAATGCGCTTCACATCAGGCACATGAAGCTCTAAAGCTGTAAGTGTGTCAAAGTTTTTGCGATCCATACGGTTCTGAAAGAGCACTCCCCAAAAGTCAAGCTTGTACTTAAAATCCTTTAAAAAGGTTTCAATTTCAACAACGGTTATCATAAAAATAATTACACTCGAATATACTTTAAAATGATTATATGTCAAAATATTCCATTATTTTCTATTTTAAAGTGATTATGTTGGTCATTTATGACTCGTGAAGTCACGAATTTTTGGAATTGCATTTAAATAGTAAACTCCGGCGTTTGCCATGCGGAATGGCGCTGCCGGAGTTATGGATTTTGGAGAATTTGGGAGGTCTACTCTTTCTTTTCTGTTGCTGGTTCAGCCTTTTGTAACACCAGCGGGAATGTCATACCGGATTGTGTCCATTTGCCGGAGATGCGATTGTCGCTCAGGAGACCTTCGTATATCATGCCGATGCGTGGTATCTCTAGTTTTACATCGGCCTGGTTTCGCGTTACTGTCGTTACGGGAATGGCGGTGGCGTTCTGATCCGGGCTGTCGAGCGTGGCTTCATAGGTTTCGCCGTTCTCGCGGATGTGAAAGATAACGCGGTACGTGGCGCCGGGCGTTTGCAAAGAGCCGTTCCACTGCCCGCTCAGCTCCTGTGCGTATAGTGGAGACGAGAGGGTCATCAGGATGAGCATGATGATGCCTTGTGCGGTGTTGATCATAGTTATTGGGGTTTAATGTTCGAGATGTCTGTGGGGGTTGCGTTTTGCGTCAGGCTGGATTGAAGATTCTCCAGCGAGCGTCTGCGGTTTTCATAGAGATTATGTTCCCAGCCGCTGGCGTAGTAACTGAGTAGGAAGAGGGCTGCGGTGGCACCGGCTATCCATATCGGTTTGTCCGTTTCCCAGAGCCCGAGCAGAAGCAGTATGGCGATGGGTAGAATGTTCAGGCGCATGAGCCTGGAGTGTTTTACCTGCTGCGTGGCAACGGCCAGGGCATGCGCAAGCTCGCCGTTCATCGAGCGGTCGAACTGACGGTTGCCGTGTAGACGTTGTATTCGACCGCGGAGGATAAAGACGGCGCATGCTATCAGCCATGCGCTTAATACATAAAGTGCTATGCTGGTTCTGTTGCTCGTGGCATTGGTTATGGCAATGAATATGCCGACGCCTGCGTTTACGATCATTGTCAGCAGCTCGCTTACATGCGTGATGTGGCGGGCCTGCCGTTGTTTTTGCATGATGTGATTATACATAGCTGTTTCGTTTATGGCGTAGAGCGTTTGCTTGTTCTGGGTATCCCAGATTTTCTGCAGTTCTTCAAAGTTCATGGCGTTCGTATTCTTTTGATTGTGCAGCGAGGTGTTTTTTGATGCGGTTTATCTTGACTCCCACGTTGGATTCGGTAATGCCCAATATGCCGGCCATCTCTTTATAGCTGAAGCCGTCCAGCAATAGCAGCGTGATGGAGCGATCAATGCCATCGAGTTTGTGGATCTCGTTGTAGAGCCACGCGAGCCGGTCGTCTGCCGGCAGGTCGTTTTCGTGGATGATGTGTTGAGCATGTTCCAGATCGTTTGTGTGATCGTGGCGGCGTTCGCTTCGGGTCCACTTCATGGCTGTGTTCAGCGCAATACGGTAGAGCCATGTAGTAACAGCGGATTCATGCCGGAACGCAGGCACGGATCGCCACACCTGTATTGTGATCTCCTGAAAAAGGTCGTCGCGGTCCATTGCATCGGTAGCGTATGCGCGAATCACTTTGAACAGTAATCCTTTATACTGCGCAATCCAGGTTTCGAATATTTGTTTCTGTTCTGCTTCCGTCACAGTAGCGGTGTTTTGATGAGTTAGTACGGAGTTCAGGGCGGTTTCTTACAACAATGGGCTCAAATATTATCAATCTTTTATCCTCTCACTTTTAATTTTTGTGCTCGCGCCTGTATTATATTTAAATATTCTACACTTCCGCAACGGCTGTTGGGTATAAAATAGTCACGTAGCTGTTGAACTCATGTGATTGAGTGATAAGCAATGACCTGATTTGTCAATCGTTTCAGGTTCGAAAGAATCAAGCCATAATACCTTTTATCTGGGGTAAAAAGCGTTCTTTATCGATAATAAAAACGGTGTATTTAAGCTAATAATCGCTTTTGTTCACTTTTAAGTGAATTTGTGTTTGAAAACCGTTTTAAAAATGAATACCTTTGTTTTGGAGATTTGGGACGATGAGTCTGAGAGAGTATCCTTCTATAGCGTTCGCTGGGAGGACACTGAGTTGTCTGAAATGGACAAGTTTCTAATCAGGATGAAATCCATATCGGCTGTTAAGCGGCCCTTGCAGGAGTTGTTAAATTTGATCCTGAATGTGATTGGCGATACGTATGGAGCCAGTGAAGAATTTTTTAATCGTTTCGAGAATAATGTAACGGCATTGCCGCCTCACGGAACTGTTAAGATCAGTCAGGTGCAGCTAAATTATAAGGGTTGTCCGTTGAGGTTGTATTGCCTGGTGTTGAGTGAAGAAGTTGTTGTGCTGTTTAATGGCGGCATTAAAGATTCACGATCTGTCCAGGAGAGCACCGATAGTATAACAACGAAGTTTTACGAGGCTAATGAATTTGGGAAGCGTATCCTTGCGGCTTTACGTGCCGGTGAGATCTTCGTCGAAGGGCGACGGATTGTAGATTATAAAGGAGATACTGAGATATATTTATGAACGTAGCTGATTGATTGTTTAGAGGGATATGGTAAGATCTTTATCGACGACCGGCTAAATAGGTGATTCGAAAATATATTTGAATGTGAGAGCCTTTGGATTTTGTGTTGGTTGGAATATTAATGTGGTTAAATTATGAGAAGTAAAATAGCGAAGAGTATTTTAGACGAGACTCCGGAAGATGTAAAGATCTTTGTCCGGAAATATGGTGACCTTGTCGTCCGGATCCATCGTATATTAAAGGAGCGGGGTATCACACAAAAGGAGCTTGCCGCCCGCCTGGAGAAAACTCCTTCGGAAATAAGTAAATGGTTGAAGGGCGAACATAATCTCACGTTGCGTAGTATTGCCAAACTTGAAGCGGAATTGGGAGTTGATCTTATTTATGTGCCGCGGCCGGATTCTTTTCATGTGCAGTCGAATGCAAGGTTGAGTGCTACGGTGCCGGTGCAGAAGCCCGTGAGTAAGCAGGTTAAGTTTTTGCCGGCTATTCTCAGGAACGATGTACAAATTCATGAATCGCAGGCATCATGAGTGAAAGTAAAATCATTGATCCGCGCAAGATCATTATCCGGGAGTTTAAGATAGTTAAGGCAATGCTGGAATGCCCGGATGATTACCAGGTTCAGGATATAGCCTCGTTTACGTATAATGTAGATATGGAAACGGAGTGCAGTCTTGAAGAAAGCCTTGTTAAAGCAGCGCTTCTTGTCAGTGTCAATACCGTTAGTAATGAAAAGTCTGAGGAAGTGAGTGCTTCTTTTCGTTTCGTGTTTATATATCACTATGAAGATCTTGCGGATCATGCTGTAAAAAGCCGGGATGGGGTGGCATTGGATCCATACCTGGCAAATGCCATTGCATCCGTCACGTATTCTACATCACGCGGCATATTGATATCCCGTTTTCAGGATACTCCTCTGCGGGATTTTATTCTGCCGATAGTGGACCCGCAGGATTTTGTGAGGAAAGATTGACGGGTGATTAACATCCCACAACCGAACACCCCCATCCGCAGCCGTACAACGCCTGTAGTTGAAAGCTTCGGAAACGGGCTGTAATGCCGGTATTTTTGCACTGGCATTGATTTCGCATGTTTGCGGGTGCATTAAACCTAAGAACCAATGTTCTATACCAATCTGAAGGGCGCGTGGCGGAACCTGTTGAGAAACCCATTTTCGTCGGTTATCAATATTCTGGGGCTGGCAACGGGCATTACGTGCTGTATGTTTATATCGCTGTACGTGTGGGGCGAATTTCAGGCCGATACGTTTCATGTAAATAAAGACCACATCTTCCGGGCGCAGATCGTTTCGCCTGAGAATGGACGCGCTGGCAAATCAACACCGTATCCGTTTGGTACATCACTCCAAAACGAATTTCCAGATATTAAGAAAATAGCCAGGCTGGGACAGGACAATGTTTCTATACGTGCCGGCCAGGATACATATTTTTACGAGGAAGGCTTTTTCTGGGCCGACTCCAGCTTCTTCCAGGTATTCAGCTTCCCGTTTGTAAAAGGCGATGCCGCTACAGCACTAAACGATCCCCTCGGTATAGTGATGACCGAGTCTATGGCCTTCAAGTATTTTAAAGATGCAGACCCCATAGGCAAGGCAGTAGAAGTAAAGGTGTATGATGGCGACCGTAAGTTTACATTTACAGTAACCGGCGTGGTTCAGGACCTGCCGCGTACATCTACCGTGCAGTTCTCTTTCCTGGCGCCGATGCGCACAGCCATACAGTTATATCCCCGGTTCGAGAACTTCTGGAACCTGAGCTGGGTGGACACGTACGCGCTGGTAGACGACGCGCAGCGCGTGCCGGCTATGCAGCAATCTGCCAAAGCGTTCTATACCAAGTATGCCGGCGAAGGTATGAGCAAGGTTGGCCTCGAGCTGCAGCCCCTGACAACCTGGAGACTGCACTCCGGCCACGTAGGCAACGAGCTTGCCGATGGCATTGTAAACGTCTACGTATTCGTCGTTATCGGGGTGCTGATCTTTTTATTGGCGTGTGTGAACTTTGTAAACCTATACACGGCACGGGCAGAGCTGCGCAAGAAGGAGATCGGCGTGCGCAAGGCACTCGGCGCATTTCGCGGCCAGCTGTTTGTGCAGTTTATGATAGAGGCTTTTCTTACGGCCGGTATTGTGATGATCTTTTCGTTCGGCGCGGTATCGATCGTAAGGCCGTGGGTAATGGAATATATCGATAATACAGCGGTACTGTTTTCGGCGGTGGTACTGCCGCTGATATTTGTAGCAGCGATGGTGCTGATAGGTCTTTTTGCCGGCTTGTATCCGGCGATAGTTCTATCGGGCTTCCGCACGCTGGAGGCGCTCAAGGCCAGGGGCGGTGCTGTAAAAGGATCGGCCTTCAGTCTGCGGCAGGTGCTGGTGGTATTTCAGTTCACAATATCGATAGCGCTTATAGCCGGCACGCTTATCATAAACAAGCAAGTACATTATCTGAAACACGCTGACCTGGGTATTGTAACCGATCAGCTTATGGTTATTCCGGTAGATGATCGTGAGTTACAGAAGCGCATACCATCCGTGCATGACCTGATGGCCAATACCCCTGGCGTTGAAGGTGTGACTGCCACGGGCGAGAGTTTCCCGGCGGCTATGCAAAACGCCTGGAGCCTGAACTGGCCTGAACGCGAAGATGGTGACCCTGACGGCATCTTTATCGTATCGATCGACGACGATTATTTTGACGTACTGGACGCCACATTTCTGGAAGGCCGCAACCTGTCGCGCACGATGAGCAGCGACGACTCTACGGGCGTGATCATAAACGAAGCCGCGCGCAAAATATTGCGTGGTCAATCGGCTGTAGGGCGTGAGATCACCCTGGGGGGAAGGAGGAAGACAATTATCGGTGTGGTGAAAGACATTCACCATTACTCCTTACATCAGAAGGTATTGCCGATAGTGTACATGCCGGTACCTGCGCCTGACCGTGCCTGCGCTGACAATCTTGTATTGAAAGTAAACCCCGCGAACCTTCCGGCGACGTTGGCATCGTTAAAGCAGAAATGGGAAACATTAACGCAAGACCGCCCCTTCGAATATCACTTTGTAAACGAAGGGTTTGACCGGGCGTATGCGAAGGAAGAGAAGTTCCTGACGCTGTTCGAGGCGTTTTCAGGGCTGGCCATCGTTATTGCCTGCCTTGGGCTGATGGGGCTTTCATCGTTTGTGGTAAACACGCGGTCTAAGGAGATCGGCATCCGTAAGGTGCTTGGTGCCTCGGTATCGCAGATATTGTTCATGCTAACCCGTGGTTTTTCGGTGCCGATCGTTATCGCATTCGTTATTTCGGCGCCTGGCGTGTATTATCTGGTATCGGGCTGGCTCAAGAACTTTGCGTACCGGGTACACGTTGATCTGTTGCTGATCGGCCTGGCCGGAGCCGTGGCATGGGCTATTGCCTTCGCATTTATAGGCGTTCAGTCTTGGCGCGCAGCCCGTGTGAATCCGGTAAAAACTTTGAAAGACGAGTAAGGTGACTAACAGCAATAAACAAAAAAGCCTTACCAGGATCTCTGATAAGGCTTTTTTGGCTCTTTATAGCTGGATTACCTTTTTCTGTTTTGAACGGGTACATAAACTTTTTCAAGCTTGATGGACCTGTTTGGAGAGCTAGGATTCAGATATGCGTTCAGCGTTTCAAGTACACTTCCCAGGGCGTTGATGATCGATTCCATAAACTTGTTATTCTTGTGTTACTATAAAGAAACGAATTTTTATGACAATTAGTTGTGATTGTCCCAATTCATTTCAGGCACGGATTTGGCATGTGCAGGAATGGGACAGTTGAACGGTGATCAAATTAGTCCGGTAAGTTGTGCTCTGGCTTACAAAATGTCTTCTATTAGCGCCCTGTATTGGAAAAGCTGTCCATGATAAACGGGCAGTTATGTATACATCGGCGTTGATCGTACGATATTATTTATCTTTGCGCTGCACTATGCTTTACCGATTTCCTCCATCACCAGCCGATGCCCGTGATCCGTCTTTTCTGGCCGGACAAAGTGAAACCTTTGCCAAGCTGAAGATCGAGTCGAAGGCAGGGCAGCGTACTGTTTTGATGACTGCGCATACGTTGATCTTCGTTATGAAAGGCGTAAAGCTGCTTCATGTGGGTAGCGAGACTCTCAAGGCATTTCCAGGTAGCGTGGTGTTGCTTCGAAAAGGTATTTACGTGATGGCGGAATATATAGAGGAAGGGCTCGACTTTGAGGCGCTGATGTTGTTTTTGCCGGATAAAACCCTGCGTACATTCGAAGCAGAAGGGATGCTGCAAAACCACAAAGACCGCCAGAACGATCACTGTGTGGTGTTTCCGGTTACAGATCTGATAGCCGAGTTCAGAAACGGTTTCCGTAAATACTTTCAAAATACTCCGCAAAACTTCGAGGCGCTGCTGCCACTGAAGCAGAAGGAGATATTGCTGCTGCTCATGTCTGGCGGACATAAAGATAAAGTAAACGACTTCATCTGCTCGGCAATAAGCGCGGAGGAAGCCGATATCGATTATATCGTTAATACATATCTGCTGCAGCCGGTGTCTGTAGCCGAGCTGGCAGACATGGCCAACTGCAGCCTCGCTAAATTCAAACGCGACTTCCAGCAGCGCTACCAGGCATCGCCACGGGCGTGGATCAACAGCCGCCGCCTGGAGCACGCGGCTATGCTGCTGCAGAACACATCGCGCACGGTTGGCGAAGTGGCAGATGCCTGTGGTTTCGAAAGCACCTCGCATTTTATTCGTTTGTTCCGCAAAGAATATGGCTGCACTCCGGGTGAGCAGCGAGCCAAATTGACTATTCAATGAGCCATTCAGGCTAACCGGCCGGCTTGCACTGCCGCTACTTTTGCCGGAAACAAATACGCTATGAAGATCTTATTGGTCGGTGGTCATGGCACCATCGGAAAAAAAGTTGCCGCTGCGCTCAGCGTGCGACACGAGCTTGTTATTGCCGGACGAAATAGCGGTGATGTACGTGTAGACATAACATCGCCTGAATCTATTAAAGATATGTACGGGCAGATCGGCAAGATCGATGCCTGCATCTGTACAGCAGGCACCGGCTACTACGGCCCCTTCGACACGATGACCTATGAGCACATAACGCCCGGGATACAGAACAAACTGATGGGACAGATGAACCTGGTGCTTATCGGTAAAGATTATCTAGAGCCGGCAGGATCGTTTACACTAACCAGCGGCATTGCAGCTGAACATCCTGCCCGAAACGGTACGTGTGTATCCATGATCAATGGCGCGGTAAACAGCTTCGTCCTTGCCGCCTCGCAGGAGCTCAAACAGGACAAACGTATAAACGTGGTAAGTCCCGGCCTGGTGGAAGACAGCTTCGAGCGTTACGGAGCATTCTTTCCGGGGTATAACCTCGTGCCGATGCAAAAGCTTGTAAACGCTTATATCCTGAGCGTGGAAGGCGCTGTGAATGGGCGGATATTGAAAGTGTATTCGTGATTTCATAAAGGGTGTGCTGACTTATATAACGGTCAACACACCCTTGTCATGTACACATACTCAGTCATCACCCGCTGCTGCAACATCACGAGGGTAACGAGAGCCATACGCTGAGCAAGCTACCGGTAATAACTGCCACCAGCCGGCTGGCCTGCCATATTCCATTGGACGCCAGCATCGACGGTCTTCATGTGGACGTGGTTAGCGATGACGATCCGGGACTTTACTGATCGGTAAAGCACGGCAAACTGATCTTACGTGCTCACGGGTAACTCGCCCTGTAATAAATAGCCGCAGACGCGGAATCCCGCCTTGAGCAGTGTGTATTTCGATACCTGGTTGCGCACATTACATCGTGCTGCAGGCACACGGCCGGCTTCCAGAGCAGCTTTTTTCAGCTCCTGCACGATAAAGCTTCCAAAGCCCTGGCCACGGTAGGCTTCCAGTACATCCATATACAGGCCTGCATAAGGAAAGTTATAGTTCAGCATCAGTCCGCCTCTGGCTATTACGTGGCCGTGGTGCTCCAGTACATAGCCACCGAGCTCGTCGGGGTTTTTCGATTCTGTATCCTGCCTATAGAACGTTGTGTCAGTTACTGTCAGGGCAGTAGTTATGTGATCTTCAAAGAGAATGGCTTCGGTTTGTATATTCCGTGCGTTTTCAAAGAAGAGCGACGACAACAGCGGATCGTTTGTCTGGCACTCGGCGTATGCTGTTTTTGCAACCAGCCGTAGTTCGCGAAAGAACATATTGGCCCAACGCCGGAAGGGAGGGAGCAGATAGAATTCAAAGATACAGTCGCGGTCTTCGCGATGATCTTTGCCCCATACCGAGCCATAGCCAGCGGTTACATCATCCAACAGAAAAAGATAAGTATCGGCCCAGCTATACTGATGACACTTGTTATGTATAAACTGAAATTTATTCTCTTGTAGAAACGCCTGCCGTAACGAATCTATTGCCGCGAGCTCGACACGGAGTACAGAAATGTTCGGCGGGTGTGTAGTGGTATTCATGTATGATCCCCGGTTTCAGGGAGATTCTTAAACTGTAGATAATATACAGCGCTGCTACCATTTATAAAATCTGCCCCCTGTGATAATCTTTAAACACTTGTGTTACGGAAATGTTTTTATGAAAATGAATAAAATGATTATGCGTTCAGATGATCTATTTGGCTCTACTAAAAGGCCCGTAAAAGAGAAAGGATTCTCCGTTGCCGAAGAATCCTTTCTGTATAGATCACTGAAGATTATTTCTTATAGATCCGGTACAATCGTCCCTGGTCTGTAACGGCATAAAGCGCGCCATCTTTACCTTGAGTGATATCGCGGAAACGTTGCTCTTCGGCAGTCAGCAGGCGTTCTTCGCCAACTACTTTGTTGTTTTCAATGACGAGGCGGTCAACATGAATGCCACTGAGACAGCTGATGAACAAGTTATTTTTCCATTCGGGAATGCTATCGCTGGTGTAGAAGGTCATGCCGCTGGGCGACACCACGGGATCCCAATAATATACGGGTTGCTCCAGGCCTTCCTTCTGCTGTATGGAGTCGCCGATCTTTTTGCCGGAGTATTCGATGCCGTAAGTGATGGTAGGCCAGCCGTAGTTCTTGCCTGCTTCTATACGGTTAAGCTCATCGCCGCCGCGGGGGCCGAATTCGTTCTCCCAGAG
>Ga0247762_1000169_pt1 | contig 26170 bp, 21 predicted proteins | sample UWRJL081202R4_FD_181016 | JGI IMG/M metagenome (GOLD analysis project Ga0247762, IMG submission 181016) | Plant litter microbial communities from Arlington Agricultural Research Station in Wisconsin, United States - UWRJ-L081-202R-4 | ecosystem: Environmental > Terrestrial > Plant litter >...
AGATCACGGAGCCTATTACGCGACTGACAGACGAGGTGAACAACCGGAATATAGACAACCTCTCGCGTATCGATGTGCCGGCCACGCGGGATGAGATCGCGTTGCTGGCGACGGGCTTTAACGGCATGCTGGCACGCGTGGAGCAGGCGTATGTATACCAGAAGAATTTTATTCAGCACATGTCGCACGAGCTGAAGACACCCATTGCTGTACTCATCTCGAATATCGAGCGTACGCTTGCTGAACACGATGCCGATGCGTGGCGAAACAGCTTCGAATTTCAGCGCAACGGCCTTATGCAGATGGCTTCGGTTATCAATACGCTGCTGGATATTTCGCGTTATGAAACCAACCCGGACCAGGTAAACACGCAGCAGGTACGTATAGACGAACTTATCTTCGAATGTTTTGAAAGTCTGCAGCTTGTCTATCCGGATGCGCGGTTCATGCTGGCTATCCAGGATGGTTTTGAAGATACCGAAGAGCTCGCTACGCATGGCAACGAGCGGATGCTTCACATTGCGCTGTTCAACCTGATAAAGAACGCCGCCGAGTATTCGGACGATCAGCATGTGCAGGTCGATATTCTTAAACGTGGCGACAATGGGCTTGTGGTGGAGATCATGAACAACGGTGCAACGCTTTCCGACCGGGATCAGAAACGATTGTTTGAACATTTCTTCCGGGGGAGCAATAGCCGTAATAAAACGGGCATCGGGTTGGGTTTGGTGCTGTCTAACAAGATCATACAGCTACACCGTGGCAGCCTTACGTATTCGATTTCGGAGGCAGAGAAGAATGTCTTTACAGTCTTTTTACAGAGACCTTAAGCTAAAATTTATCATTCTTAAGGCGTTTTTAAGGTAGGCCGCCTGAAATTTACGGTATGAAAAACATACCGCTGGTCGTTGCCTTGCTTTTTCTGTCCGTTTTGGTCCGGGCCCAGTCAAGTCTTCCACTTACGCTGGCCCAGACGGATAGTATCTTTTTGAAGCACAATCTTATGCTGCTGGCACAGCAATATGCGCTAAACGCTCAGGAAGCTCTCGTTATCCAGGCGCGTGCTTATCCAAATCCAACCTTTACGGCCGATATCAACGCGATCGATCCGCAGAACAACGAAACGTTTCACATCGGTCATACGGGTGAGAAGGCGTTCTCGGTAGAGCAGCTTATTATCCTGGGTGGTAAGCGTAGGGCAGAGATCAACATTGCCAGGCAGAATCAGAAGATCGCCGCGCTGGAGCTCGACGACCTGTTGCGTAATCTCCGCCAGCAATTGCACAGCAGCTTCTTCTCGTTATATCAGCAGCGTATTATCCTGGAAAAATATAATCGCCAACTGCAAGTGTTGGATACACTTATAGCATCCTACGACGTACAGGCGAAGCGTGGTAACCTGCCGCTGAAGGATGTGATACGGCTTAAGGCGGTTTATCTCAAGATAAATAATGAAAAAAGTACGCTGGCCTCCGAGCATATAGAAGAGCAGCGTCGTATGCAGATGTTGTTACAGGGTAGCGACGTGGTTGTTCCGCTGGTGAATGATTCGTCGTTCGAGGCCTTTAACCACCTGCCCGCGTATGAGGCGTTGAGAGATTCGGCTTCGCATTATCGCCCGGATCTGAAGATGGCTTACGAGGAGACCGCGCTCAGCCTTATGAACCTGCGCCTGCAGAAGCGTAATGCTATTCCGGACATTGCGCTGAACGGATCATATGATCAGCGTGGAGGTGCTTTTATTAACCAGTGGAATGTGGGTATCAGCGTACCGCTGCCCTTATGGAACCGGAACCGTGGTAACATCAAGGCTGCGGAATATTCAAGCAAATCCAGCGTGCTGTATCAGCAGCAAAAGAAGCTTGAAGTGGACACCGATGTTCAGGCTGCCTGGCAGGATATGAACCTGAGCCTCGGAGAATACGCGAAAGTAAAGCGCTATTATAGCGGAGATTTCGACGTGGTATTCAAGGGCATTAATGATAATTTTCAGAAGCATAATATTTCGATTCTCGAGTTTGTAGACTTCTTCGAATCGTATAACGAGTCGCTCAGCGAGTATGAGCGGGTACGGAATCACCTGGCATCTTCGGCCATTCAAATCAACTACGTAACAGCAACACAGGTTTATTAAAAACGGTTTGCATCAACACTTTAAACTTATTCGACGATGAAAAAAATATTTATGATCCGCTTATCGCTGGTAGGTCTCTGCGGACTGTTTTTAACGGGCTGCTTTAAAAAGGAAATGCCCGCCGATACCGGTGTTGCCTTTTCTATGAGTGACACCATGCTGGCGCGCTGCACGTTCGACACGGTGCGCACACAGGATGTAAAGGACGAGTTGAAGCTGTTTGGTAAAGTTACTGCTGACAACAGCCGGCAGACCCACATTTACCCGATCATGAGCGGTAATGTGGTTTCCATTACGGCTGAGCTCGGTGATTATGTAAAGCAGGGCCAGGTGTTAGCGACGGTGCGCAGCGGTGAAGTGGCCGACTTTCAGCGTCAGCTACTCGATGCCAAAGCCGATATGGCGATGAACGAAAAGAATTTGCAGGTGGCACGCGAGCTGTATGAGGGCAAGATCAATTCGGAGAAGGACGTTATAGCCGCGGAGAAAGAGCTGGAGAAATCTAAAGCGGAGCTGAGCCGTATCAACGAGGTTTATAATATATATCATCTCAAGGACGGTTCTGTTTATAACATCACGGCCCCGATCAGCGGGTTCATCATCAACAAAGACATTACTCAAAACGAGCAGTTGCGGGCGGATAACTCGGACATAATCTTCTCCATCGCGCAGATCGACGAAGTTTGGGTGCTGGCGAATGTAAACGAATCGTACATCTCGAAAGTAGAGCTGGGCTATAGCGCAGAGGTAAGAACCATAAGCTACCCGGATAAAGTATTCAAAGGTAAGGTAGACCGGATCTTCAACGTTATCGATCCGGATACGAAAGCGATGAAAGTTCTGATAAAGATCCACAACCAGGAGCTGCTGTTGAAGCCCGAAATGAATGCTACGGTTACGCTGAAGTATTCGGAAAACCGCCAGCTTATAGCCGTGCCGTCGTCGTCGGTGATCTTCGACAAGAGCAAGAACTGGGTCATGGTGTTCAAGGATCGCAACAATGTAGATACACGACAAATTGAAGTATACCGCCAGCTTGGTGACGTTACGTATGTTTCTGCCGGTCTTAAAGAAGGTGAGCGCGTGATCTCCAAGAATGGCCTGATGATCTACGACGCGTTAAACGATTAATTGCAGGGGGGCAAAGGTTTATATGAATAAATTCATTAAAAACATCGTAGCTTTTTCGCTTAAGAACAAGCTATTCACGTTCTTCTGGGTGTCGCTGGTCGCCATTGCAGGTGTGATCAGCTACATGAACATCCCGATAGAAGCGTTTCCGGATGTTACCAATACACAAATCATCATTGTAACGGAGTGGAATGGCCGCAGCGCCGAAGAAGTAGAGCGCTTTGTTACCACGCCGATTGAAATATCGATGAACTCGGTACAGCGCAAGACCAATGTGCGAAGCATTACCATGTTCGGTTTGTCGGTTATCAAGATCATCTTTGAAGATAATGTAGACGACTTCTTCGCGCGGCAGCAGGTAAACAACCAGTTGCGCAATGTGAAGCTTCCCGACGAAGTAGAGCCGGATGTACAGCCACCATACGGTCCTACGGGCGAGATCTACCGCTATATTCTGAAAAGTGATACGCGAGACACCCGCGATCTGCTTACGATTCAAAACTGGGTTATCGATCGCCAGATCCGCGCCGTACCGGGTATTGCAGACGTTGTAGCATTCGGCGGTCAGGAGAAGATCTACGAGATCTCGGCCGATCCTACCAAGCTGCAGAAATACGACCTCACGCCGCTGGAGCTTTACCAGGCGGTTTCGAAAGCCAACCTGAATGTGGGTGGTGATGTGATCGAGAAGAACGGCCAGGCTTATGTGGTTCGTGGCGTGGGCCTGCTGGCCTCGGTGAGCGATATCGAGAATACCATTGTCGATTCATATAATGGTAACCCTATCCTGGTGCGCAACGTGGCCAACGTTCTTGAATCAAGCGCGCCCCGCGTGGGTCAGGTAGGTCTGAACAACAGCGACGACGTAGTAGAAGGTATCGTGGTGATGCGTAAAGGTGAGAACCCCAGTGAAGTATTGGGTCGCCTCAAAGCCAAGATCAATGAGCTGAACAATGGTGTGCTGCCGGCGGACGTGAAGATGGAGGTGTTCTACGATCGCGATAACCTGATGGCGTACTGTACCCACACCGTAATGCACAACCTGGTGGAGGGTATAATTTTCGTAACAGTTATAGTATTCATTTTTATGGCCGACTGGCGGACCACGCTGGTTGTGTCTATCATTATTCCACTGGCGCTGCTGTTCGCATTCCTCTGTTTGAAGCTGAAGGGGATGAGCGCCAACCTGCTTTCGCTTGGCGCAGTAGACTTCGGGATCATAATCGATGGGGCCGTCGTCATGGTGGAGGGGCTCTTTGTGGCGCTCGATCACCTGGCGCATAAAAAGGGAATGGAGCAATACAACCGGCTTTCCAAACTGGGTCTGATCAAGCAGACTGGTGCCAGCCTGGGTAAAGCGGTGTTCTTTTCGAAGCTTATCATCATCTCCGCGCTGCTGCCGATATTCTCTTTCCAGAAGGTAGAAGGGAAGATGTTCTCGCCGCTGGCCTATACACTGGGCTTTGCGTTGCTGGGCGCGCTGATCTTTACGCTTACGCTTGTGCCGGTGTTGGTTTCAATACTGCTGCGGAAGAATGTGGTGGAGAAGAATAACCCGTTTGTAAACTTTTTCAATCGTGGTGTTGAGCGCGCATTCGCGGTAACATTCCGCTATAAACGCGCAAGCGTGTGGATATCGATCATAATACTTGGGCTTTCGCTGTTCTCCATGAAGTGGATGGGTACAGAATTCCTGCCGCAGCTTAACGAAGGTGCGCTGTGGGTAGAGGCGAAGCTGCCGATGAGCTCATCGCTTAACGAGACTATTAAGACTGTAGCGGTGTTGCGCAAGGAGCTTATGGCATTCCCGGAAGTAAACGGCGTGCTTTCGCAAACCGGCCGCAGTAACGACGGTACGGATCCCAGCGGTTTCTATTATGTGCAGATGCAGGTTAACCTCAAACCTAAGGAAGAGTGGAAACGCAAGCTCACAATGGACGGCCTCGTAGACGAGATGGATAAGCGACTCAAGAACTACCAGGGTATTGTTTATAACTATTCGCAGCCTATTATCGATAACGTGGCTGAAGCGGTGGCAGGTATCAATGCCTCCAACGCTGTGAAGATCTATGGTGATGACCTGGATAAGCTCGATGAGCTTGCCAACGCGGTTATTGCACAGATAGATCATGTGGAAGGTATTAAGGACGTCGGTATTCTACGTAACGTGGGGCAGCCTGAAATAAGCATTCTGCTCGATGAGGAGAAGATGGCCATGTATGGTGTGCAAAAAGAAGATGCGCAGCGCCTTATAGAAATGGCTATCGGCGGTAAAACTGCTACCGAGAAGTACGAAGGCGATCGCAAATTCGATATTCGCATACGGTATCAGAAAGATTACCGTAAGGATGAAGATGATATCATGCTGTTGATGGTTCCTACATTACGCGGTGGTAAGATCCCGCTGAAAGAAATTGCTTCTATACGTAAGGTAACAGGACCCGCGTTCATCTATCGCGATAATACCAAACGCTTTATCGGCGTGAAATTCTCTGTGCGCGACCGCGACCTTGGCAGCACGATTGCCGATGCGCAGGCACATGTTACGAAGAATATAAAGCTGCCTACGGGCTACAGTATAGGATGGACCGGAGAATTTGAGAACCAGGTTCGGGCTACCAATCGCCTTACGCAGGTGGTGCCGATAAGTCTTATCCTGATCTTTGTGCTGCTCTTTATTATGTTCGGCAATATTCAGGATGCCTCGCTGGTGCTGGCTAACGTGCCGTTTGCGCTTATCGGTGGTATCTGCGCGCTTCATATTACCGGTATGAACTTCGGTATTTCCGCGGGGGTTGGCTTTATCGCCCTGTTCGGGATCTGTATTCAGAACGGTGTGATTCTGATCTCGGAGTTCCATAACAACCTGAAGCAGCGCATGGAGCTAACGGCCTCGATTATTGCGGCTGTTAAAGTGCGTACCCGTCCCGTGGTAATGACGGCGCTTATGGCGGCTATCGGCCTTATGCCGGCGGCTGTTTCAACGGGTATCGGCTCGGAATCGCAGAAGCCACTGGCTATCGTAATTATCGGTGGTTTGGTGTCGGCTACGATCTTTACGCTGCTGGTGTTCCCGATCTTTTACTACTGGGCTGTGCGTAAAAAGCACTTATCGTTTTAATAGAGTAAGCAGCGTGTCCCAATAGATTGTACCTTTGGGCCATGCTGCTTTATAATGTTACAGTCGGTATAGACCGCGAGATCGCCGATGAATGGCTCGTGTGGATGAAAACGAAACACATTCCCGACATTCTGGCTACGGGCAAGTTTGTAGACTACAAGATCTACGTGATCATGCACGACGAGGGTGAGCCCACAATTTCATATAGTGTTCAATATTTTGCCAATACGCTTGACGATGTGTCGGCGTACCTGGAGCAATACGAGCCCGTTCTGGGCGAAGAGCTGCGTGCGCGCTACAGAGACAGGCACGTAGCCTTTCGCACACTGCTGGAAGAAGTTTAACAGGTTGGCGTTCGGAAATTAGCCGGACGCCAATATTTTTTTGATCTGGTCCGCCTCGAGATTGCAGTTAATCCATTCCTGCGAGAGGTTGGCGTCGTATTTCCGGTAGAAGTTTATCGCCGGTTCATTCCAATCGAGCACCTGCCACATCATTCCCGAGCAATTCTGGTCGAGTGCGTGCTGCATTGTACGGTCAAAAAGGAGCTTGCCCGCCCCGTTGCCCCGCTGCGCCTGTGTGACAATGATGTCTTCCAGGTAGAGGCGCTTTCCTTTCCAGGTAGAGTAACGCCAGTAATACAACGATATGCCTATTATGGTTTGCTGGTGTTCCGCCACAAAGAATCCGAATATCGGTTCAGGGCCAAAGCCATCTTGCTCCATAGCTTTGACGGTATTGATCACTTCATGGGCGGCGCGTTCGTATTCAGCAAGCTCGCGTACCAGCTCGAGCACACGTGGCAGATCTTCTTTTTTGCCTTCGCGTATAGTTACAGTTTGGCTCATGGTCAAAAATAAAGGGAGACAATGATTTTACACTGTCTCCCCTGTTTAATTTTTAGTAACGGTCTGTATTACATGTCTTTTTTGGCGAGCGGCGGCAATACATTCATATTGTACCACGCAAAAGCATATTGATCGGCTGTTACTTCGATGGATTTGGTAAGGTTGGAAGCACCGTGGCCGGACTTGGTATCAATACGTATCAACACCGGGTTGTTGCCGGCATGGTTCTCCTGTAATGCAGCGGCAAATTTGAACGAGTGTGCCGGTACCACGCGGTCATCGTGGTCAGCGGTTGTCACCATCGTTGCCGGATACGCGGTTCCGGGTTTGAGCGCGTGTACGGGTGAGTATTTGATAAGGTAGTCGAACATCTCTTTCGAGTCGTCGGCAGTACCGTAGTCGTAAGCCCAGCCGGCGCCGGCTGTAAACTTATGGTAGCGGAGCATGTCCATTACGCCTACAGCAGGTAAAGCAACCTTTGCCAGGTCAGGACGTTGCGCCATGGTAGCACCGATCAGCAGTCCGCCGTTTGAGCCACCGGAAATCGCCAGGTAATCGCTCGATGTATACTTCTCGTGAATAAGGTATTCGGCTGAGGCTATGAAGTCGTCGAATACATTTTGTTTATTCAGCTTAGTGCCGGCCAGGTGCCATTTCTCGCCATACTCACCACCACCGCGCAGATTAGGCTGTGCATAAATGCCGCCGTTCTCCAGCCACACGATGCGGGAGGTGTTGAAGTTAGGCGTGAGGCTTACGCTAAAGCCGCCATAAGCATATAACCATGTCGGGTTCTTTCCGTTCAGCTCAATGCCCTTCTTATACACGATAAACATCGGCACTTTTGTACCGTCTTTGCTGGTATAGAAGATCTGCTTGGTTTCGTAGTCGTCGGGATTGAAATCTACCTTAGGTTTTTCGTACAGGGTAGATTTGCCAGAGGCGATGTCATACTTGAAGATGGATGTGGGATAGGTAAACGACGTGAAAGAATAGTATATATGCTTGTCTTCAATCTTGCCGCCGAATCCACCTGCGGTACCGATAGCCGGTAGCTCGATGGCATGTTCCAGCTTGCCATGGTAGTCGCGTTGCTCAACGAGTGTGGAGGCATCCTTCAGGTAGTTTACAAACATCTTTTTGCCGGCGGTGCTTACTCCCTGCATGGCGTTGGTGCTTTCGGGCACGATGTCTTTCCAATGCTCAGGGGTAGGGTTGGCGATATCGGTCTCTACTATGCGATCGTTGGGCGCATTCAGGTTTGTCTGGATGATAAGACGTGAGCCGTCATTGTCGATCACGTTATGGTTATTGTCGAAGTTGCCGACCAGGGTGACAAGTTTGGCTTTGGGATCTTTGAGATCCTGTACATAGAGTTCGTTGCCGGTTGTGCTGGTAGATGCCGATATGATAAGGAATCGTTCGTCTTCTGTAAGACCTGCGCCGATATAGCGACGGGGCTGTTTCTCACCACCGAACACCAGTACATCCTGGCTCTGCGGTGTGCCGAGCTTGTGGTAGTATAGCTTGTGGAGCTGTGTTTTAGATGACAGCTCGCTGCCTTCGGGCTTGTCGTAGCTGCTGTAGTAGAAGCCTTCATCGCCCTTCCATGCGATGCCCGTGAACTTGAGGTTTACGAGGGAGTCTTCGAGTACTTTCTTGTCGGCTGTGTTGATGATAATCGCCTTGCGCCAGTCTGATCCGCCTTCCGAGATAAGATAGGCAGCTTTGTCTCCTTTTTTCGTAAAGAAAATGCCGGCCAGTGCGGTGGTGCCGTCTTTTGAGAAAGTATTAGGGTCAAGGAATACTTCGGCTGTTCCGTCTTCGGTCTGTTTACGATAGAGCACACTTTGATTTTGGAGACCATCGTTCTTATAGAAATAGTAATAGTCACCTTCCTTGAACGGAGCGCCGAGACGTTCGTAGTTATATAGCTTCTCGAGGCGTTCACGGATGGCTTTACGATAAGGTATCTTGTCGAGGAAGCCGTTCGTTACATCGTTTTGTGCTTGTACCCAGTCGCCGGTTTCTTTCGAAGTGTCGTTTTCAAGCCAGCGGTAAGGATCTTTTACGGTTGTGCCAAAGAAAGTTGTGGCAGAGTCTGCCTTGGCCGTATGCGGATATTTCATGTCTGTTTTTTCTTCGTGTTTGGTAGAGCAGCCGAAGGCAAAAATAGCGATGCCGGCAGCTGTAGCAAGGGTTTGGATTTTCATAGGCTGGTATAAATTTTAGGCTTAACCAAAAATAGACGCGTTATGGCTACGGACCAAACTGGACGTGGATGAACGGGATGGGGATATTGCTTAATTTTTCTCTACGTATTTGAGAAATCGTCCGAGTATTGTGTTGAAATCGTTTGGTGTTTGCCAGAATGGTGCGTGTCCGGCGCCTGGCAGGCGGTGGCATGTATTGTCCCATAGGTTGCCGTATTTTACGGTATCGAAGTAGTCGAGCTTTATGATCTTATCGCTGCTGCCGTTTACCACTGCCAGGGGGAGATTGCTGCTTTCTACAGTAAAGCGTTGGTTAGAGCCAAGCCCTTCGCGGGCACCTTCGAACAGCCGCTTGCGAAAGCGTTGATCCACGCGAGCCACAGCTTCGTGCATAAAGGGTTCGGCTGAATCGCGAAAGATGTTCTTGATAAAGCCGTCGATTTCTTCCGGCGTCAGCTCTCCTTTGCCGGCTGTGCCGGTCTGAGGTGTGGCGTTGAAACCTTCGGCCATATTAACACCAACGGGAGGTGCACCGGTGATCATAAGACCGCGCATGCCCGCATAGCGATTGATCATCTCTATGGCCACATGTCCGCCTAGCGACCAGCCCATTATGGCAGCTTCGTTGACGCCCAAGGTTGCCAGTAACTCTACCGTGGCGTCAGCCAGTCCGGGGCGAGTGTAGGTGCGCATATAATCAAGGGCATTGCCGGACTGTCCGTGTCCAGGCAGGTCCAACGCGATAAGCCGGTAGCGGTTGGTCAACGGGCTTTCCAGCTGATGCCGGAATACCTCCTTGCAAAATGAATTGCCGTGGATCAGGAGTAACGGCAGTTTGTTTTGTGGTCCACTTTCTATTGCTGTTATAGTTCCGTGTGATGTGTCAATGGTGTGTAAGCGAGACGAATTGCTCATATAGATGCAGTTATATAATGTTCCCTTCCGGCGAACTACTACAGCGACGTTTATCCGGGTATTGGTGGAAATGTAACTGGGACTAGGATTAATGGATTAAAGGATTCCGAGTACTCTGGAGGGACACGGTGGCGGGGATGTGTGTGGGTGTGAGTGCGAGTATTATCGGTGTTGGCGGAATATACCCGTGATCGCCTGTATGGCGATTGGTTTACAGCTGTTGATTGCTGCTATTTGGTGATTCGCGGGGAGCGTGTTATGGCTTAGCTTTCCTGGTCGAAGTAGAGTTTGTAGTAGTGCTTGCCTACGGTTTCGTCGAAGCCTTTTTCGATCAGTTCACGGCTGCCGTGGATATAGATGTGAAAGTTCTTGTCGAGCTTCAGTATACTCTTGAAAATGCGCGCCTGTTGTTTTACTGCCTGTACGGAGATCTCGAAGTTATCCACCGGGTTTAGCTCGTGGGTGTCCATAAAGTTTTTACCAAAGCCGCGGAACGATTCAATTACGTCAGGGTCGCGTAGTACCTCCGTTTCATATTCAACCTGGCTGAACTGCTCTTTGGATTTGAAGAAGTCGACAGAACGATTCAATAGATCGATCTGGTCGGCTTTTGATACACTGAAGTCTTCCTTGATCTGCTCGGAAGCGTACTGCTTCGTGAGGTTCATGAAGTTCTGCGTGTGGTGAAACGCGTCGGAAACGGGCTTTATATTGAGAAAGTCTTGTTTCCAGAACTGGGCATCGACCTTGCCGTTGTCTACCATCAATACTTTAAAGCCGGATTCGGTTTCAAGGTTGAGGATAAGACAGCCTTTGTCGAGCTTTTTAATGTTTATGCCTTCGTCTGCCGCCAGGTCAAACTGGTTAGCCCATGCCTTGAGCTTGAGAAACGGTTCCTTGTTTTCAGATTTGAAGATGCCTACCGCTTCCGTGGCAATACCGTCTACAGCTATGTTGTTAATAAACGCAACATACAGATCACCCTTTTTTATGTTGGGGTGTTGTGTGGCTTCGTAGAGGTGCTTGGCGAGATTGATGGAGTTCTCATGAAATGTTTCCTTATTGGCAAATATGTCCGAGGCAAATTTGTATATAGGATTGAGCGTGAAGTCCTCGTTTGAGAAGGTGAATTTGTAAAATTCGGGTGTGGTAAAGTTGGAAAGGAAATACGTTCTCACCAGGGGGTGCAGCTTGTCGTCGAAGTGCTCCAGGGGCGCTTCGGAAATGAGGAGGTCTTCTCCACTGGAGGGATTACCAACGTGATGTACAGATACAAGCTGGATGGTACTGAGGGCGATTTCGATCATACGATGGTATCGGAAAGGGTCGGGCTTATAAAGAGCACATGCCGGCTTTCAGGGAATGCCGGCATGTGCTTGTATGGCGTGTGCTTAGTTTATGTATTCAAAGCGGGTGTAAGGCACCAGTGCTTTTGGTATGCGTATGCCCTCTGCGGTCTGGTTGTTTTCGAGTATAGCCGCTACGATACGGGGCAGGGCTATGGCGCTTCCGTTAAGTGTGTGCAGCAGTTGTGTCTTGCCATCCTTATTCTTGAAACGAAGCTTCAGGCGGTTGGCCTGGTAGGTTTCGAAATTGCTTACGGAGCTTACTTCCAGCCAGCGTTGCTGGGCGGCAGAGTATACTTCCATATCATAGGTCATAGCGGACGTGAAGCCCATGTCGCCGCCACAGAGCAGCAGCTTGCGGTAAGGCAGTTCAAGCTTTTCCAGCAGGCCTTGTACATAAGTACACATTTCCTCGAGTGTCTGGTAGGATTCTTCCGGCTTGCGTATCTGTACGATCTCCACTTTGTCGAATTGATGCAGGCGATTAAGGCCTCTTACGTGCGCGCCCCAGTTTCCGGCTTCACGGCGGAAGCACGGCGTGTAGCCGGCATTCTTTACGGGTAGTTCCTGCTCGCTCAGTATGACATCGCGATACAGGTTGGTGATGGGAACTTCAGCAGTAGGTATGAGGAACAGGCCGTCTTCCGGCATAAAATACATCTGACCTTCTTTGTCGGGTAGCTGCCCTGTGCCATATCCGGACGCTTCGTTGATTACGATGGGCGGTTGTATTTCGCGGTACCCGGCTTTTTCTGCCTCGTCGAGGAAGAAATTTATCAGCGCACGCTGAAGCTTTGCTCCTTTGCCTTTGTATACGGGAAATCCGGCGCCGGATATTTTGTTGCCGAGGTCGAAGTCGATGATGTCGTATTTCTTGATGAGGTCCCAGTGGGGAACGGCATCCGCAGGCAGTGTAGGAATGTTGCCATTCTGGTGCACAGTTATATTGTCTTCACTGCTTTTACCTTGTGGTACATTCTCATGGGGGACGTTCGGTAATTTGTATAGAAGCTCGACTTGTGTTTTCTCGAATGTGTCGAGAGATACTTCGAGGTTTTTGAGTTTTTCTTTATCAGCGGCTACGGTAGTGCGCAGTGCAGTAGCTTCTTCAGCTTTGCCGGCTTTCATAAGTTCGCCGATTTTTTTCGAATCTATATTCGACTGGGCCTTGATATCATCAACCGCTTTTTGCGCATCACGGCGGCGTTGGTCGTTGTCGATAATTTGCTGCACGAGTGTGGCAGCATCTTTTAGATTGCGTTTCCGAAGACCTTCAAGGACTTTGTCGGTTTGTTCGCGTATGACTGCTATCTGTAGCATGTGTTTGAATTTTTTGAAGGGTTCAAAATTAGGTTTTTTGTATTGGCTATAAGGCGGTAACAGGAATAAAATATTTTTAATGGTTTGATAATATTCAATTTTAGGACTATACTTGCAATGTCATTCGGCTTTAATCTCAAGCCCTCTGAATATAAATCCGAACTTTACTTCGATTTCTTGGTTTTTGGGTTATCTGCTTTCATAATACTGAGGCTTTGGGTACTGTCTGAGGCCGAAAAACACTTCCACTAACATCCACTATTACCATTTTTCAACCACAATTCATTTTTAAATCCCATGTATACTATTGACGACCTGAATGTCAGGCTTCTTTCCGAATTGAAGGAAATTGCTGAGGGTATGGGCATAAAGAACGCCAAGAAGCTCTCCAAGCAAGACCTTATCTACAAAATCCTCGATCAACAGGCTGTATCTCCCGAAACAGCTCCCGCCAAAAAACCCGCCGTTACCGCCGCGACTACATCTGAAAATGACTCAGAGCGTAAAATGCGTCCGCGCAGACGTGAAAACGTAGCGCCGGCAACGCCAAAGGCTGAGAACGAATTTAACTCAGACGAGATGCTGGATTCGTTGAATCTGGACTTCGGTGCACCAGCACCCAACTTCAATAACAACGATGATAATATCGATAACGAACCGATTATAAATGAGGAACGTCCTCCTCGTCAGGTTCCCGTTGAAGCGCGTGAGGAGAGATCACCACAACAGATAGCCCGCGCTATCCGCGAGTTCGATGGTGCGATCAGCAATGAAGGTGTCCTGGAAATTATGCAGGATGGCTACGGATTCCTGCGCTCTTCGGATTACAACTACCTGGCGAGCCCCGATGATATTTATGTATCGCCTTCACAGATCAAACTGTTCGGTTTGAAGACCGGCGACACTGTAAAAGGCTTTATCCGTCCTCCTAAGGAAGGTGAAAAATATTTCGCCCTGCTGAAAGTGGAATCCGTAAACGGCAAGACTACAGAAGAGATCCGCGACCGCGTTGCTTTTGAATACCTTACGCCGCTCTTCCCCAATGAAAAGCTTAGACTCAGCACTACACACGATAATCTCTCAACCCGTATTCTCGATCTGTTCTCGCCTATCGGTAAAGGACAGCGTGGGATGATCGTTGCACAGCCCAAGACGGGTAAGACCGTGCTGTTGAAAAATATTGCCAACGCTATCGCTGAAAATCACCCTGAAGTATATCTCCTGGTGCTGTTGATAGACGAGCGCCCGGAAGAAGTTACCGACATGGCGCGTAGCGTAAAGGCCGAGGTTGTTGCCTCTACTTTCGATGAGCAGGCTGAACGTCACGTAAAGGTTGCCAGCATTGTACTGGAGAAGGCCAAGCGTATGGTAGAGTGTGGTCACGATGTAGTGATCCTGCTGGATTCTATCACTCGCCTGGCGCGTGCTTACAACACGGTAGTTCCTTCTTCTGGAAAGATCCTTTCCGGTGGTGTGGATGCCAACGCGCTGCATAAGCCGAAGCGTTTCTTCGGTGCTGCCCGTAAGATCGAGAACGGTGGTTCACTCACCATTATCGCTACTGCGCTTATCGATACCGGTTCGAAAATGGATGAAGTTATCTTTGAAGAATTCAAAGGTACCGGTAACATGGAGCTTCAGCTGGACCGCAAGCTTTCGAACCGTCGTGTATATCCTGCTATCGACGTACCGGCGTCAGGTACACGTCGCGAAGACCTGCTGATGCGCGAAGACGAGCTTCAGCGCGTATGGATATTACGCAAGTTCATGGCCGATATGAACTCAGTAGAAGCCATGGACTTCCTGCAAAGCAAGATGAAAGGCACACGCAACAACGAAGAGTTCCTGCTGTCAATGAACGGCTAAAAACAGAGCGAGAGCAATAGAAAACAGAAGATAAAACGCACTCGATAATAAAAAAGGCCATCCTGAAAATATCAGGATGGCCTTTTTATTTCTCTAAAGCTCATGCCCACACTCCTCGCTCTCACACTTCGCTCTCGCACTGATTTACTCGAGGCCTTTGTCTTTCATTTTTCTGAACTCGCGGAACCGGCGGGTGAAGGCTATGCCGAAGCCGCCCATAACGATCAGCGTTCCGATCCATAGTATATTGATGAAGGGTTTTTCTACGGCCTTCATGATGATCCAGTCTTTCTGACGTGTGCTGATACCGATGGTAAACTCGTTTGTTTCGGGATGAATGTTGAGCAGAGACAGGCGTATACCAAGATCTTTGATCTCGTCGGGAATGCGACCCACCATGCGGTTACGAATGATGAACACCGGTTCAGCGGTATATTCCCTGTATTCGCCCTTGACCTTTATGATGGCTTTCACCGCGACATCGGCTGAGTCAAGCTTTTCGTTGCCGATAGTCGTTACGCGTTCTACCTTTTCTACTACCGACACATAATCGTTGGCAAAGAACTCTTTGCCGGCAGAGGTGCGCAGCTCTTCGGTTTTGCTCCATTCCAGCTTGTCGCGGTCTACCATGTTCACTACGTGAGCGTAAAGATCTTTGGTCGCGTCGTGTTTGATGTCGGGCGAAGCCGCTACGCCCATCGTGGGGTTGTCCTGTACGCGGGGGAAGAGGGTGTGTACTTTGTTGTTATCGCCCTTTAGCTGGATCTCGTAGTACGTGTTCTCGGCGAAAATCTCGAAGGTGTCCTTTTCTGCGTAGAGCTTTTTGTTGTCATAGACGATATCCCGCTTGGCAACAACAAGGTATGGGTCTTGCGTGCGTACTATATCGCTGGGGTCTACAAAGCCTGACTGGTGTCGTGGCTCGAGGCGCTCGCCTTTGAACTCGATCTTATACCCAGCCATGTTACGGGGCTCATTTACAAACAACAGTAAATTATCACGGTTGAACTCTTCGCCGGCTTCACGTGAATACAGCAGGCCGGTGTTGTTTATGGATACGATCTTGGAATAGCCGGATGAAAACATGATACCGACTATCATCAGTCCCATACCGATGTGTGCTACCGCGCCTCCTGAAAGACCAGGGCTTGTACGGATAAGCTGAGCCAGTATACGTGCGTTGGCGATTGCTGTAAACGATCCGGCAAGCAACAACGAAACATATTTGATGTTATAGACCTTGACGAAGTTTACCAGTATAACGGTAATGAGCACTGCAGCGATAAAAGGCACAAACAACTGGTTCAACAGTGTTTTGCGATCGATCTTTTTCCACCAGAAGAACTGACCTACGCCTGAGAGCAGGCCGAGCGCAACGGCACCCCAAAGCTGAAACTTAGTATAGAAGCCTACCTGGTCGGCCGGAGGGGCCAGGTTTGAATTTACACCAAAGACACCTAGAAACTTGTTCCACACGGGTATAGATGTGGGTATGAGCACCTGGAAGCCCATGAAGCAAAGCACGCCTACGCCGATGAAGATCCAGAACTCGCGGGAATAGGTGGATATTTCCTTGTCTGTTGTTGGTATTTTTTTCCAGCGCACGATGAGCAATGCTATCGCTGCCAGCGTAAAGAAGAGTAGATAGATCAGCAATTGCCCGGAGAGGCCAAGGTCGGTAAAGGAGTGTACAGAAGCTTCGCCCAGCACACCGCTGCGTGTGAGGAAGGTTGAATAGAGGATCAATATGAATACGGCGATTACCAGGATCATCGATGCTTTGAGCGCGTTCTCGCTGTTCTTGTACGTGATCATTGTATGGATTGCCGCAACGAGCACGAGCCAGGGTATGTATACCGCGTTTTCTACGGGGTCCCAGTTCCAATAACCACCGAAGTTGAGCGTTTCATATGCCCAGTAGCCACCCATGAGTATTCCGAGACCTAAAACAGCGCCTCCGAAAAGTGCCCAGGGCAATGCGGGCCGCACCCATTCGGTATATTTCTTCAGCCAAAGGCCTGCGAGGCAGAATGAGAAAGGCACAAGTGTGAGCGCGAAACCGAGGAACAATGTTGGCGGGTGAATAACCATCCAGTAATTCTGAAGCAGCGGGTTGAGGCCGTTGCCGTCTTTTGGTATGAAGTCTGGCTGGGCCTGGAAGATGGGAGCATTCTGCATGACATCCCGGAGAAGTATGAACGGCGAGCTGCCGATCTTAATCTCAAGACCAGGAATTACGACCCCGAGGATCATCGAAGCGAGGAAGGCCTGCACGAGGGCGAACAGCGTCATTACCGGGGCTTCCCAGAACTTGTTGGTATGGATGAGCACGATGCCCAGGAGCGCCTGCCAGAACATCCAGAGCAGAAAGCTTCCTTCCTGTCCGTTCCAGAAGGTGGAGATAAGGTAATGCGAGGGCAGTTTGCTGTCGGAGTGGCTATAAGCATAGTGATACTCGAAGTAATGGTTGGCGATGATGGCGAAGAGTGTTACACAGATGCCGATCACAGAGGCTGTGTGTATGTAGAAGCCAATCCTGCCGTTAGCCAGCCAGCCTTCTTTTTTGAGCGGATCAGCCGTGGTCGTGCCTTTGAAATAGGCAAAAGCGGTAATGAGTGCCGTTACAAACGAAGTGATAACAAAAAGGTGACCCAGGTCACCGATGAAATAATGCATGATGCTCCTTTTGTTTTAAAAATGCTTTCGATACCGGCGGTTAGGCTTGGCCGGGTGTGTAAAGGTGTAGGTTGAATGACGGGTATGTGCGCAGGCGTTAAAGAGAAAAAGGTCGTTTTTCAGACCTTTACGCTTTTCTCCTGGTATTTAGAGGGACACTTCAACAGTATTTTGCTGGCGTGGAATTCATCGCCGGCATAGCTGCCAACCACGACTACTTTTTCGGATTTGGTAAAATCGGGGGGAACAGGTTCGTTGTATTGAACCTTTTGCTCTTTGCCGCTCTCATCGATCATGACAAAAGAGAACGACACTTTGTCAGCACCTTCTTCGATGCCGATTACATGGCCCTGGCTATCTTTTTTAAGCTCGCCTACCACGTGAATGTCTTTTTTGCTACCGGTCAGCGCCATGTTTTTGGCCTCGCCGAAGCCTACGTAGGTGCTGGCATCGCCAGCAGTAGATACGATCACGCCGATTGCCACGGCAATTACGATAATGATGATTATGTGTGATTTCTTCATAGAACTCGCCCTTCGGATTCGGTTGCAAAATTAGCCACAAAAGGGGAGAAGTGCAGGGATTTTTATAAAATCCCCGGCCTGTTATTCAGGCTGCCTGTGAGTTATTTACGCGGCAGTCGTTCTTCCAGGTTTTTGACCTTTTTGTCGAGCAGGAACAGGTAGAGGATAAGGCCGGTCAGCACGATGAGGATGATGCCTACGACCACGTAAATTTTGCCATTGGAGCGCATTACATCAGCCATTTCCACGTCCGGGGTCTGGGCGAAGGTAGCCAGGGAGCAAAGGGCCAAAAGGAGGGTAAAGAGAACTTTATAGCTTTTCATCTTCGAGTTCGTTGATTTTGTCTTCAATGGTTTTGAGTTTGATGCGGAGGTTGGCGATCCAGTAGCCCACGAGGGCCCAACCGATTATCGCGGGATAGAGCACGAGGCGCATGCGGCTGTCGAGATCGTACATGTTGAAGCCGGGATTGCCGCCGTTTCCAGGGTGCATCGAGCTGGTCATACGCGGTATGATAAAGATCAGAGGTATCATGGCCGCAAATGCGAATATGTTGTAAACGGCACTGAGGCGGGCGCGCTGCTCCTCGTTTTCGAGCGAACCCCGAAGCACAAAGTACGCCAGGTACACGAGTACGGCGATGGCCGCGCCATTCTGCTTGGGGTCGCCGTGCCAGGGCGAACCCCAGGTATAGTTGGCCCAAAGCATGCCGGTGAAGATTCCAAGAAGGCCGAATGCGAGTCCGACGTGCGCATATTGTGATGCTTTATGGTCGAATCCAGCTGACGGCTTGTTTAAGTAGCGAATCGCATAGTAGAACGACATGCCAAACAGAAACACCATACCGAACCACATCGGTACGTGAAAGTAAGTTGCCCTGACGGTTTCGTTTACGATGTTAAGACGAGGTACTTCTGAAAGCATACCTGTGATGTGCAGGTAGAAGAGGAGCAGTACGGCCAGTATTTTATATGGAAGCTTCATGCGTTTAGCGGTGTTGACCAGCATTCAGGCGAGGGCCTTTTTAGCTGCGCCAAATATACGGGAAGAGCAAATATGCGAGTGCGGTGAGGATGCAATTTATTGCCAGGAGGTTGATCAGCTCGTCCATGCTGGCAGAGCGGTCTATGCCATCCAGGGCATTTTTAGTGAGTTTGATAGCCATGAGCAGTATGGCCAGGATAACCGGGAAGCTCAGTACAGCCATAAGGATGTTGCTATTGCCGGCTTTGGAGGCAATTCCGGATATGAGGCTAAGCGCCGCCGCGAATCCTGCCGATGTGAGCAGAAGTGTAAGCAGAAAGATGGTTTTATCCTGTATGGGGTTATGGATAAAGATCGAGAATAGCGCATATCCTGCCAGAGAAAGCACAAGACACAATAACGTGTTATAGATAATCTTGGAGAGTATTATCGCTTGCGGGCTCGCTACGCTGTAGTAATATATAGCCATCCCTTTCTTCTCGCCGATAAAGCTTTTGGCTACGCTGTTGATCACGGAGAAAAGTATCGTAAGCCAGAAAAGGGCGGACCAGGTGGCCTCCGATATGCTGTTCTGCCGGAGGCTAAACGTGAGGTAACAGATGAATATGAGACTGAACAGGTACAAACCAATACCGGCAATAACCGTTTTACGGCGTAGCTCGAGCGTGAGCTCTTTCTTCAACAGTTCAGTGATCGACGCAACTATCAATGCGTTTCCTGGTAAGTGTTATAATAGCCTATAAAGAATTTCACGAACAGCAGGAGCGACAGTATAACAAATCCCAGGAGGAGGCCGATGAGCGCTACAATGATCTTATTGAGCTTGGCATCTATTGTCAACGATTCGAAACCTTTGACCAGGTGTATGCTTCCGCTTTCCTCGAGTTTTATTTCATATTCGGTTTTTTCTTTGTACAGTGCTACCGTTGCTTTATAGAGCTCTGAAGGGTCAAGGAAATTTGCCTGTGCGTGGCTGTCTACGTTGTTTTTTACGGTTTCCATCGCCGCGATCTCGGTGTTGATCTTCATGATCATGGCACTGTAGAATTGCTCGCGTTCTCTGCGATGACGCATCACCGGTTCGCTTTCGTTTATAAACTTTACGATGAGGCCTTCCAGTGGGGGTAAAATGTTTTTCTGGCTTACAACGGCGGTCACTTGTAGATACACGTTTCCATCGGACGGCGTCGTGCCGTTAGCTTTAATTACCTCGTATCGAAGTTTCTTAATATGTGTGGCTATCTCAGGGGTGATACCAGGAAATTCATCATCGACCTTGTTCAGTTCGTTAAAGAGGAACTCGCACTCGCGTTCGGAGAGCAGGGAAGTTTCGATGAGCATTCCCGATTGAAAGGCATTTTTCGATTGATAGGAAAAAAGGAAGGCAGCTATAAGTCCAGCAAGTGGCAGGAGGATGGTCAAAATAAGATTCTTGCGAAGTGCGTCAAGAAACCTGGCGCCGAGTTCCAATAGATTGATCTCCCCTGCGTTAACGTTTTTTTCCATAAGAATGCAATTTTAGAGAAATTACAGGGGAATTATTTACTCCAGACTAAATTATTTAGTTTTGCAATCCTTTAAAAAGGAGAAATTTAATTGACATATGGTTGATAGTAAAATCGTCTTAGTGACGGGAGCAGCCGGATTTATCGGCTTTCACCTCACGCAAAAGCTTGTAAGTCAAGGCTATGAAGTTGTAGGAATTGATAATTTAAACGATTACTATGATCCGCGGCTAAAGCATTCGCGGCTTGATATACTTAAAACTTTAAAGGGTTTTACGTTTCGGGAGCTTGATCTCGGCAACAAGAAGGGTATAGACGATCTTTTCCGGGAATATGGCTTTCCATATGTCGTGAACCTGGCTGCACAGGCGGGGGTACGTTACTCGCTGGTTAACCCGTATGCTTACCTGGAGGCCAACCTGCACGGATTTTTGAATATTCTGGAGGCGTGCCGTCACTTCAAGACAAAACACCTGGTTTATGCATCGTCGAGTTCTGTTTATGGGGCCAACAAGAAGATGCCTTTCTCTATTCATGACAATGTAGACCACCCGTTGTCGTTGTATGCCGCATCGAAGAAAGCGAATGAATTGATGGCGCACACGTATTCGTCGCTTTATAATATCCCGACTACCGGTCTGCGGTTCTTTACTGTATATGGTCCTTACGGTCGCCCGGACATGGCGCTCTTCATTTTTACAAAGGCGATAATGGAGAATAAGCCTATAGATGTATTCAATAATGGCAAAATGCGTCGCGATTTTACGTATGTCGATGATATCGTGGAATCTATTTCCCGTTTGATCCCGAAAATTGCCCAGCCTAATCCCGCCTGGACAGGTATGAAGCCGGATCCTGCTACCAGCTTTGCTCCCTACCGTGTTTTCAACATTGGAAATAATAGTCCTGTTGAGCTTCTTCAATTCATCGAAGCGATTGAGAAAAAGCTCGGTAAAACCGCTGTCAAGAACTTCCTGCCGCTGCAGGACGGCGACGTGCCGGAGACATACGCCGATGTGGATGATCTGATGCGGGAGGTGGATTTCAAGCCGGCCACACGCATCGAAGACGGCATTGGTAGGTTTATTGACTGGTACCTCGAATATTACAAACAATAAAGATGGAAAAGATCGGAGTTATTGGCCTTGGTTATGTGGGATTGCCGCTAGCCGTAGAGTTTGGTAAAAAGATAGATGTTGTAGGTTTCGATATCAATAAAGAACGGATCGACGAGCTTGTAAAGGGCTTCGACCGTACACGTGAGGTTGAATCTGAGGAATTGAAGGCTTCTACGAAACTTCAGTATTCAAGCGACATCAACTCGCTGAAGGATGTTAATTACTTTATTATCACAGTACCTACACCGGTTGACGAATTCAAGACGCCCGATCTGCGTCCTCTTCAAAGCGCCAGCAAGACTGTAGGAAGCGTGTTGAAGAAGGGCGACATCGTAATATATGAATCTACCGTTTATCCGGGCTGTACGGAAGAGGTTTGCGTTCCCGTACTGGAGAAAATCAGCGGCCTGAAGTTCAACGTCGATTTCTTCTGTGGTTATTCACCTGAGCGTATTAACCCCGGTGACAAGCTTCACCGCGTGACAACCATTAAGAAGGTTACCAGCGGAAGCACTCCTGAAATCGCCGAGAAGGTCGATCAACTTTATCGTAAGATCATTACGGCAGGGACACACAAGGCATCGTCGCTGAAGGTGGCGGAAGCTGCCAAGGTGATCGAGAACTCACAACGCGATATAAATATTGCTTTCGTTAACGAGCTTGCGCTGATCTTCGAGCGTATCGGCATCGATACGCACGAAGTTCTGGAAGCTGCAGGTACGAAATGGAACTTCCTGCCGTTCAAGCCAGGTTTGGTAGGTGGACACTGCATCGGTGTAGATCCTTACTATCTTACGTACAAGGCTGACAGCATGGGCTACCATCCGCAGGTTATCCTGTCAGGGAGAAGGATCAACGACAACATGGGGGTGTTCATTGCCAACAGCATCATCAAGCGTATGGCTCAGCACGAGTTGCCGATCAACAAAGCTAATGTGCTAATGCTCGGTATTACTTTCAAGGAGAATTGCCCCGATATACGCAACAGCCGTGTAGTAGACGTTATCCGTGAGCTGGAGAGCTTCGGCACCTCTATCGATGTTTACGATCCTCAGGCCGATGCAAAGGAGGTCGAGCACGAATACAATCTGTCGCTTGTTGCCAAGCCTAATAAGAAATACCATGCGGTCGTACTGGCTGTCAGCCACGACGAGTTCCGTACGCTGGATCTCAAGTCTTTGTGCCATGAGAACGCGGTGATATATGATGTAAAGGGTTTCTACGACAAGGCAAACGTAACCGCGCGACTCTAACAGAGGGGATGGAAAAGATCAAAATGGTGGATCTGCATAATCAGTATCTACGGATCAAACCGGAGATTGATGCTGCTATTCAACAGGTTTTAGATTCCACCGCTTTTATACAGGGACCGCCTGTGGCTGCTTTTGCCAGCGCTTTGAGCAAATATCTCGGCGGCATTCATGTTATTCCCTGTGCTAATGGAACAGATGCGCTGCAGATAGCCATGATGGCTTTGGGTTTGAAACCCGGCGACGAGGTTATCCTGCCTGTCCATACGTACGTCGCTACGGCGGAAGTTATAGCACTTCTGGGACTGGTTCCGGTTTTTGCAGAGGTAGATGCGCGGACGTTCAACCTGGATCCATCCGGGCTGGAGGCGCTTATCACATCACGTACGGTAGCTATTGTGCCTGTACATCTGTATGGTCAATGTGCGGACATGGAAGCGATTCTTGCGATTGCCAAAAAGCATTCCCTACACGTTATCGAAGACAGTGCTCAGGCTTTGGGCGCTGCCTATACTTTTGAAGATGGTACAATAAGGAAGGCCGGTACGATGGGCACGATTGGGTGCACTTCGTTTTTTCCTTCGAAGAACCTGGGGTGTTATGGTGATGGTGGTGCGCTGTTTACTCACGACGCTGCACTTGCCGAAACAATCCGTATAGTGGCTAACCATGGTCAGCGTGTAAAATATCAGCACGACCTGGTTGGAGTTAATAGTCGGTTAGACACATTGCAGGCGGCCATTCTGGAGGTTAAGCTGAAGTATCTCGACGATTATACACGGAGACGGAATGCTGTCGCCGCACATTACGACAAAGCGCTGGCGAACATGAACGTGCGCGGTATTACTGTGCCTTACCGCGTGGCCAATTCCACACATGCGTTTCATCAATACACCATACAGGTGGAAGCTAATCGCGATGCGTTTAAAAATTACCTTGAAGCAAAAGGTGTTCCTACGATGATCTATTACCCAATCCCTCTTCATTTACAACAGGCGTACCTGCGTAATGGGTTTGGGCGCGGATCGTTCGCGATAACAGAGCGTCTTTCGGAGACGGTATTATCGCTTCCGATCGATACAGAGATACAGCGGGAGCAACTTGATTACATAACCGAGGTTATTACAGGCTATTTTAGTCAATAATATTTGTTCAAAACTTATGGGACCGAAACAGTACTATGCCCATCCAACGGCTGTGGTCGATGAGGGTAGCGAGATCGGTGTCGATGTGAAGATCTGGCACTTTTCGCACATTATGCCTCAATGTAAAATTGGTAATGGCTGTAATATAGGGCAGAATGTAGTTGTGTCTCCGGGCGTGATACTCGGGAGAAATGTCAAGGTTCAGAATAACGTTTCGATCTATACAGGTGTCCATTGTGAAGATGATGTTTTTCTTGGGCCATCGATGGTTTTTACCAACGTTATTAATCCGAGGAGCGCCATAAACCGTAAGCAGGAGTATGCTGCTACCCTTGTAAAGCGTGGGGCCACGATTGGGGCGAACGCTACTGTGGTTTGCGGTCATGAAATCGGAGAGTACGCATTTATCGGTGCCGGAGCTGTTATCACGAAAGATGTGCCTGCCTATGCGTTGGTTATGGGTAACCCGGCGCGCCAAACTGGTTGGATGAGTGAGTTTGGTCATAAGCTGATCTTTGGCAAGGACGGTATAGCGGTTTGCAAGGAAAGCGGCGAGCGTTACAAGTTAGAGGGCGGAAGGGTGTCAAAGCTAAATATATGAAGAGGTTTGCGTTGATCGGAGCTGCGGGATTTATTGCCCCCCGCCATATGAAAGCAATCAGGGAAACAGGTAACGATCTTGTTGCCGCGCTGGATAAACATGATAATGTGGGCGTGCTGGATTCTTATTTTCCCGATACTCATTTCTTTACCGAGTTTGAGCGCTTTGACCGACACCTGGATAAGTTAAAGCGTAGTGGTAACAAAATAGACTACGTTTCTATCTGTTCGCCTAATTATCTGCACGATTCACATATACGATACGTGCTGCGTTACGGCGCGGACGCCATTTGCGAGAAGCCGCTGGCGCTTAATCCGTGGAACCTGGACGCGTTGGAGGAGATTGAGAAGGAGACCGGCAAAAAGGTCTTTACTATACTACAGCTCAGACTGCACCCGAGTATTATTGCTTTGCGTAGCAAGATCCAGTCAGGGCCCGTAGACACTATCTATGACATAGACCTGCGTTACGTTACATCACGTGGAAACTGGTACCACTCCAGCTGGAAAGGCGATGAGTCTAAATCCGGTGGTGTAGTAACGAATATCGGTATACATTTTTTTGACATGCTGATCTGGATTTTTGGCGCTGTCAGAGATGTATCGGTATCGGTATTTGAGGAAGATCATGCGGCAGGTACATTGACATTGGAGCACGCGCGGGTTAACTGGTTTTTGAGCGTGAACTATAATCATGTGCCTGAGGCCGTGCGTGAGGCAGGCAAGCGTACCTATCGCTCTTTGCGTCTTGGTGATGAGGAGCTGGAGTTCAGCGAAGGGTTTACAGATCTGCACACGGCGAGCTATAGCGAGGTCCTAAAAGGCTATGGCTTTGGCGTGCAGGAAGCACGCCCATCGGTAGAGCTAACACACGCGATACGCAATTCACAGAAATAATTTAAGCTTTTTACACCCAGGCTACAGTGATTCTATTTTTAAAACAGCTGAAGGAAAACCGGATTGTAAAGAATCTGTTTGCCCTGGGTTTTTTTCAGTTGACCAATTATATATTGCCGGTTTTATTTGTGCCATATCTGGTGCGGGTAATTGGCGTGGAGCGGTTTGGCGTGGTTTCGTTCAGCCAGGCTATCATGCTATTTCTGGCGGTTATTACGGACTACGGTTTCAATCTTACATCCACACGCGAGGTGTCACTCAGTCGCTCGGATAATCAGCGGCTATCGGCTATTTACAGTGTTACCCTGGTTGCGAAAATGCTTTTATGCGTTCTCACCTTTATAGCGCTGGTTGTTGCGGTGCTATTGATTCCGAAGTTGCGCGAACATATGATACTGCACCTGCTGGGCTTCTTTATGGTTATTGGCCAGGTGCTGTTTCCGGTGTGGTTGTTCCAGGGTATGGAAAAGATGAAGTTCATTACCTATTTGAATTTCATAGCCAAGACCATCACCCTGGTGTGTGTTCTCCTTTTTGTAAAAACGGAGGCCGATTATATTCTTGTTCTGCCGGGTTA
>Ga0247762_1000170_pt1 | contig 26101 bp, 16 predicted proteins | sample UWRJL081202R4_FD_181016 | JGI IMG/M metagenome (GOLD analysis project Ga0247762, IMG submission 181016) | Plant litter microbial communities from Arlington Agricultural Research Station in Wisconsin, United States - UWRJ-L081-202R-4 | ecosystem: Environmental > Terrestrial > Plant litter >...
AGCGTATGCCGATGCCTCCCTGTACGAAAAGATTGAAAGGGTCGTCGGCTATTTCGAGGAACAGGTTCGCGTCTGCGAATACTGAGAGGGGGGCTTTCGGTATGTCGTATTCCAAACCGATTATGCCGTCAGCTCCGATGTCGACGTTGGTAACTTTGTCTTCCTGATAGATCCAATTGGGTCCGGCATCATAACGATAGTAATAGTCGTAGCTTTTTATACGAACCTGGGCACCAATTCCCCAGTACCAGTTCAGGCCTTTAGCATTTGGAAAAGGTTTTTGAAAGAGGTAATGCGCCTGGATACTTATGGCGCTGTTACGATGGTAGCCGATATATTGTGCATTCCGGTATTTGTTGTCGTTATAGAAGTTATGGCGATAGTCGTATCCCCACGAGCCTGAGCTGCCGATGTTAAATTCCAATGCGTTATGATTGGCGAGGTATTTTTTCAACGTCAAGCCGAGGGGATCACCGAGACGAAGACCGATGCCCCAACTTTTGGGTGTAGAGGTGGGAGAACTTTTTTTAGATTTCGTTTGTGCGTGTGATAGGAACGAGGCGGCCATCAGCAGGCCAAGGATGAGTTTTGTCTTCATATAAGACTGAAAAAAATAAAATTGGTTGAAAGTGCGGTCTGTTTGCTCTTATAGCGCTGAGGTGGCGCTGTACCCCTAAGTAATTGGATACTTTTTTTATCCGCCGGAGATTTGTCGTGCGGCAGTTAAAAAGCCCTGATTTTCGCCATATTGCGATGTACTATCCATGAGCGCCATTTCTCCGTCTGACTTCGAGCAGCTTTTCCGGACCCATAACCAGGCCCTTTGCGACCTGGCATACAACCTCGTACGCGACAAGGATGTGGCGCAGGATGTGGTGCAGGAGGTGTTTTTCAAGCTTTGGAAGAACCGGGAGCGCACAGTATTCGGCGACCAGATACGGCATTATTTGTTCAAAGCGACGGCTCACACGGCCCTTAACCACTTGCGTTTCAGTAAGAAGCTTGTTGCGCTTGACGATTCCGAGCCCATTCAGTCGCTGGTTGCGCCTGCTCGTGCGGACGACGCCGGTTACCGTGAGCTGGAGGTTCGTGTGCGGGAATCGATAGACCGTTTGCCCCCGAAATGCCGCGCAATTTATTTATTGAGCCGTCAGGAAGGGCTGAAGTACCAGGAAATTGCCGATACACTGGATCTTTCGGTCAAAACTGTGGAAAATCAGATGGGCATAGCTTTAGAGAAGTTACGGCAGGATTTGAAGCCTTTTTTAACGACGGAGTTCCTGAGTATTACGGTGTTAGCGCTTTTGGGACTCGCGACGCTGTTGTATCTGAGATAAAAAAATGTTCAACCATGTTTTGGGGGAAGGTTACGAGGTGGGTGCTATAGGAATCAAGAAGGGTACTATCATTAAACGTTTTAACACGCGATGAAATCCGGAGAGCAACCTTGGGAGGTTTTAGCAGCCTATTTTTCGGGCGAGATGAGCGATGAGCAGCGGACGGCCGTGGATGCGTGGAGACAGGCTTCACGGGAAAATGCGACGTTGTTTGCCGAGGCTCTTGCTATCTGGAGCAACTCGGGGATGAAGCTTCGGGCGGGCGCTGTCGATAACAATGCGCTCTGGAGCACGCTGAAGCGAAAGATGGATAACGAGCAGGCGGAGCCTGAGGCGAAGAGCGTGGCATGGTTCAACCGCACGTGGGTGCGTGTAGCTGCCAGCGTTACGCTGATCTGCGTGGTTGGATATTTTCTGTATAGGCCGGGCAAAGAGCAGCAACAGCCGCTGGTGGCTACGACTGTGCTCAGAGCCGGTCACCAGGTAGCTACGGTTTATTTGCCGGATAGCAGCCGGGTGTGGCTGAATGTAAACAGTACGCTTTCATACACAGCAGACTTCGGTCAGCGTGCACGGCGCGTGGTGCTTACCGGGGAAGGTTTCTTCGAGGTACGCCCAGACAAGTCGCGGCCTTTTATTGTTTCTGCCGGCGACGCTTCTGTAGCGGTGAAGGGTACTTCCTTCAACGTGCACGAAGACAGCACGGCTGTGGTGCTTACCGTGGCAGAAGGTGTGGTTAAATTCGGCTCGCAGGATTCTACCCGCGATGGTGTTACCGTAAAGGCTCACGAGGGTGCTACTTTGGCGCGTAACGGTTCAGTTACCAAACAGCGTCGTATCAACCCGGCGTTTGCCTCATGGCGTCAGAAGCATAACGACATTTTCGAAGCGGAGAAGTCCAATCCAGGCGCTTATCTCGCTACTCAATATACGTGGCATAAGAACGCGATCAACCGGTCGGTGATCGACGGTGTTTTGAGGAACTCGGCAAGTCTTGCCGATTACAGCCACGTGGTTCTGAAAGTTGTTTATACCAAACCTCACGGCGGTACGGGCACTGCTCATATTTCTATCGACGAGCCTGTGCGTGCGGGGCATACCGTTCGTTTTCAAAAGCGATTACTTGATATCCTGAGCAATACGAAGTCTGTTACGGTTACGGTAGAGTCGGCTGTAGTAGAGGAGTGATCGTTTATTTGTGTCTTCGGTATCCTTCGTCGTTGGGTATATTCACTACGAATTTTGTCCATTCGCCCAATTGGGAATCAGCGTGAATTTCTCCGTATAACCTGTTAACGGTTTCGGCTACGATGTAAAGGCCGAGGCCCGATCCTTGCGCGCGGTCTGTAGCGCGGAAGAACATTTCGAATACACGGCTGAGGTATTTCTTATCTATACCGATACCGTTGTCTGCAATCTCGAGTCGCCAGGAGGTTCTTCCCTTTTCAAAACGTATGTTTACGAGGCAGGCATCTTTGCGGACGTCGCGGTATTTTATGGCATTGCTGATCAGGTTTCCGCAGATGATCTTTATGCGACTGCTGTCGCTGTTGATGATGTGGTCGGGGTCGATGTTGGTATGTATTTTCACATCGCTGGCGCCGGGCATGAACTGTACATCGCTCACACATTCTTCCAGCAGTGTTTGCATGTCTATCTCTTCGTGCGTTACTTCCAGGCGTGTGTTGCGCGAGTACTGGATCATGTTGAGGATGACGTTTTCGAGCTTGCGTATACTCAGCTCGATATGGTTGAGGTAGAGCATTATTCCGTCGCCGGGGTTTTCGCGCCGCGCGAGGTCCACGAGGCCGAGTACGGATTTGAGGGGTGCAACGAGGTCATGTGAGGCGCTGTATACGAAGGCGTCGAGCTCTTTTATGGTCTTGTTGAGCTGTGTTATGGTATCGTTTAGTGTTACGGTTCTCTGCAGTACCTGTTGTTCGAGTGATTCGTTTATTTTCTGCAGCTCCTGCTTGGTGTCGTACAGCAGGGTGTTTTGCGCGCTGATCATTTCCTTTTGCGCCATCACTTCTTCGTTCTGCTGCGTCAGCTCTTCGTTTTGTGAGGCCAGGTTCTTGTTTTGCTCCTGTATTTCGCGGCTCTGCTCCTGTACGAGCTGTTCCAATTCTTTTTTGCGCGCCTGCAGGCGATTGAGGCGGTATTGATAGAATGCATAGGTCAATCCGATTATGCCGAGCACCATTGCTGTGCGGAACAGGGCCGTATCCCACCAGGGCGTTTGTATGGATATATGTACCATGGTAGCCCGGCCCCATGTGCGGCCGTTATATGAGGCTCGTACATACAGTTTATAATCTCCGGGGCTAAGGTTTGTGAATGTTATCGTATGTGTTTTGCCAAGCTGCAGCCAGGTGCTGTCGAACCCTGCGAGCTTGTAGCTGTATACGATACGCTCGGGCGCGAGGAAGCTCAAGGCGGAGAATGCGAAGGATATAATGCGTGACTCGTCGTATGGCAGGTCGAGATCCTTTACGGTGGTGATACTTTCGGGCAGCAACATCGTGCCGGGTTTGATAGACCGGTTGGCGACGAGGAAGTCTGTGAAGGCTACTCTCAGATTATTCAGATCGTGGTGAAAGTCGCCTGCCTGGAATATGTTGAAGCCTTTTGTGCCGCCGAATACGAAGCTGCCGTCGTGGAGCTGTAATGACGAGCCGCGATTGAATATCGTTCCCTGTACTCCATAGCTGGCATCGAAGGTGGTGAAGAGCGTATCGTGTACATTGAAATGCACGAGGCCTTTGTTGGTCGCGAGCCATAGATTGCCGTTGTTTTCCTTTTCGATGGACAATACTACATTGTTCGGCAGGCCGTCGGGTTCGTCTATTATCGACAATGTATTGGTGCGTGTGTCGTAACGTCCGAGTCCGTTACCGTAAGTGCCGATCCATACGATGGGGCCGTCTTCCAGCAGGGCTTTGACACGCAGGTTGCGTATACCTGGCAGGTTTGACCGGATCTCGGCGATCGAGTCTGTGCTTGTTTTCCAGGCGGTGAGTATGTTGTAGTACCCAACCCACAGCGTGCTGTTCTTACCGGCGCATAGGGCCTGTACCTGTATATTCTGGAAGAGGTTGCCGGTATTTTGAGGCAGTGGGTTGTTTACATTATTGAAGGTTCGTGTACCGGCATTGAAGCGGTTTACGCCGAGGTCTGTTCCGATCCATAGATATCCCTGGGCATCTTTGGTAATTACCCACACGATATTATCTGACAAAGATTCCCGTTTGCCGGGGATGTTGAGGTATTGATTCCAGCGGCCTTGCGGATCACGGTGCAGGAGCCCGTTCATAAATGTACCGATCCAGAGGCCGGTACTGTCTGCAAACAGCGCGGTGATCACGTTTATTTCTTTATACTGTGACGGCCACCCGAATGGATGAATGATCCCGTCTTTCATATAGTGCAGGCCGCCGCCATCGGTGCCGATCCATAGTGTATTGTCAGGGCCTTCGGCGAGTGCGGTTACGGAGTTGTTTTGTAATGTGTTGTTTGTGGCAAACTCTTTTTTGTATAGCTCGAACAGTATGGGGCTGATTCCGTAGTAGCTCACGCCCCCGTTATAGGTGCCCAACCAGACGTGATTCATGGCATCTATATATACGCAGCGTATAGTGTTGGCGCTTATAGTGCGCTCGTCAAATTCGGAGTGGCGGAATATACGTGCTTTGGTCTCGCCGGGCGATAGGATATTGAGGCCGCCGCCGTCGGTACCGATCCAGAGGTTATGTGCAGCATCTTCGGCCACTGACCAGATGTCATTGTTACTCAACATTCCATTGTTACGGCTGTAATATTGGATTTCGAGTGTATTACGGTCCAGCCTGCCCAGGCCTTTGGTGCCGGTACCGAACCATATGATCCGGGCTGTGGCATGCAGGCCCCGGATAACGGACGTCGTGTCGCCGATGCTGGTTACGGCGTTTGTTTGTAAGTTCAGTATTCGCAGGCCTTTGCCTAACGTTCCAAGAAAGAGCGAATCGCCGGATTGTTCTATGGACATTATGGTTATGCCGGCCAGGTCCTGCTGATCGAATGTTTCAATAGTTTTTCCGCCGAACGGGAGATAACGCAGGCCGCCAACTCCAGCTGCAAGCCAGAGGCGTTTTCGTTTCTTATCGGTTGTGGCGTCGAGGTATATTGTGCCTGGCAGGCGTGGTGATTGGTATGTAGTAAAGCGTTCTGTGGCGCGGTTATAGTAATTGAGTCCGTCTGCGGTTCCTACCCAGAGGTTTTCGAGGCTGTCTTCCTGAATGAATTCTACCAGGTTATGGCTCAGGGATGTTGTATCGCCGGGAGTGTGCCGGAAGACGCGGAATTCATTACCATCATAGCGGTTGAGGCCATCTTCGGTTGCGAACCAGATAAACCCCCTGGTATCGCGACATATTCCGTTTACCATGGGTTGGGAAAGGCCCATGTCAGGCGTTATACGTTTAAAAAATCGCTGACGAGGTGTTTCCTGACCCTGGGTAATGGTAAAGAAGCACGATGCTATCATGATGAGGTAGTATGTACGCAGCAAGCGGGGCATCGTATTTCTTCCGATAGTGATGGCGGTAATCAAGATAAGGAAAAGATTGAATAGTGATTAAGTGTTGGTTGCGGGTTTTTTGGTGGATGGTTCGAGAGGAATGTGTTTCTTTAGGGATTGTCTGGGAACGGAGGTTTTACCTCTGTCTGACTCTGTCGGGGCGGTCCTCCTTATCAAGTAGGGGCAAGGCAGGCCTGCGCGCACGCATAAAGCGAGCTAACGTTTGGTATGAGGTGATACCGTGTGTGTTGTGTATTTTTGGATGTGTCCGGATACACGCTGATTTTTAAGAAAAACCTACCTGCTGTCAATTCTTTTGTGACAAAGGGTTATGTGAACGGAGTATTTGGTTTTTGCGTGGCAGTTATGAGTTAATGTGCCTTGTTTACCTGAATTGGGGTGATTGTGTATGAAAAAGCGAGTGAATTCGGGTGTTTAGGGGTAGGGTTGCGGGATGTTTACCCTGGTTTAATGATTAAAAAAATGCTAATGGAAGCCCGAAACATACGAGTAACAGGTTGACAGGGCTTTATGGGGCAAATTCTTTGACTGTATATTCGTGCCGAATCTATCTTTGCATTAGTTAAGATTCGAATTGTAAAGTAACCTCTATGTCAAAAAAAATACCCAACCTTTGGATAATAGACGATGATCCGATGTCATCTTTCTATATCAAGAGGTTAGCAGAATTGGGGGAGCTGGCGAATATCATTACGATCTACGATAAAGCGATGGGTGCTATCGACTATCTGCTGTATCACCGGGAATCACCGGAGCACCTGCCGGACATTATTCTGCTGGATATTTACATGCCTGAGCTTGATGGCTGGGGTTTTCTGACCGAGTTCGACAAGATCAAGGATCAGCTTGTGAAGAAAACTCAGATCTATATGATCAGCTCATCAAATCATCCGAAGGACATCGATCGTGCAGAGTCGCTGGCATCCGTTACCGCGTATTTTCAGAAGCCCGTTACCATGGATATGATGAAGCGCATTATTCTGAAGTCCTGACAAGGATTAATGGATCCCGATATAGATCGGGACAAGTTGTAAGGATGAACAGGATGAATGCGTTTGGGGTTAGTGCATGTGTGTGACGCGGTTAGTTTGTGTGCTATTTCTTCTGTAGATTTTATCCGGGGTTCTTCTATGGCCCCGGGGAATGCTTGCGTGAGTTTCTTATTTTAGCGTACAATTTTTTATGGCTATCGTATCGGCGGGGTTGTTGATGTGTCGGGTGCAGGGAGCTGTGCTGGAGTTTTTCCTGGTTCATCCGGGCGGGCCGTTCTATGCGCGTAAGGATGCCGGTGTGTGGAGTATTCCCAAGGGTCTGCCGGAAGACGGGGAAGACCTGGATGCTACTGCACGGCGCGAGTTTGAGGAAGAGACCGGCATTGTGCCTGAAGGCCCGTTCCATCCTCTCGGTACTGCGCGGATGAAGAGCGGCAAGACTATTCACGCCTGGGCTTTTGTGGGTGCGTGGAATCCGGCAGATGGTATCGTGAGCAATACGTTCGAGCTGGAGTGGCCGCCAAGGTCAGGCAAACATATTACGGTTCCCGAGAACGATCGCGCGGGGTGGTTTACGTTTGATGAAGCCATAAAATTTATTAAAGAACAGCAAGTGCCCTTTCTTGAGCGGGCCCAGGCATTGTTTCAGAAGTAACATTGATTGACTTTAAATATTAGCGACGTTATACAATAACCGGTACGTGGCGTACGACTGTTAAGATACTTACGCAGCCTATGCGATTATTACGACGGATTATCATCATTATTGCAGTCACTGTTTTCGGGCTGGCTGCTCTTACCTATTTGTTTATGCAACAAAAATCTTTTGGCAAGCTTCCTACGGGTAAGCGCCTGGAGCGTGTGCGGCAGTCGCCGCAGTATCGCGACGGTAGTTTTCAGAATTTAGAGAAGACCACGATGCTGGCGGAAGGCGTGTCGTACTTCCGAATGATGCGCGAGTTCTTTTCGGAAGGTGTTGACCGTACTCCAGCGGAGCCGTTGCATACTGTAAAGACGGATCTGCGGGCGTTGCCTGCTGCCGAAGCATCGCTGGTATGGTTCGGGCATTCGTCGTATCTGCTTACCCTTGGAGGCAAGCGTATTCTTATCGACCCGGTGTTCAGCAAGCGCGCGTCGCCCGTGCAGTTCGCCGGTGTGGGTGCCTTTCCTATGACAGATCCTTATTCTGTTGAAGACTTTCCGGATATTGATATTCTCATCATCACGCACGATCACTATGACCATCTTGATTATGAGTCGATACTGAAATTAAAAGATAAGGTTGGTTTGGTCTGCACTGCCCTTGGTGTAGGCGAGCACCTGGAGTATTGGGGCATTGCGCCTGACAAGATACACGAGTTCGACTGGTGGGAAGGCGCTGAGATCGTGCCAGGGTTTACACTTACGGCTACTCCGGCGCGGCACTTTTCGGGCAGAGGCTTTACCCGTAACAAGACTTTATGGACATCCTTTGTTTTACAGGCTGCGGGTTATAAACTCTTTCTCGGTGGTGACTCGGGATATGACGGCAGTTTTAAAGCTATCGGTGACAAGTTCGGGCCGTTCGACCTGGCATTGCTGGAGTGTGGGCAGTATAACGAGAAGTGGCCGGACATTCATATGCAGCCGGAGAATACGGTACAGGCCAGTATCGATCTGAAGGCGAAGGTTTTGATGCCGGTGCATTGGGGCAAATTCAAGCTGGCGTTGCATCCTTGGCGGGAACCGGTTATTCGTGCCACGCAAAGGGCGCAGGAGATTGGGGTGAGTGTGACTACGCCGAAGATTGGGGAGGTGGTGAGGCTCAATAGTTCCTTGCCGACGGAACGGTGGTGGGAAGGGGAGAAGTAGTCAGAACAAGATTAATGGATCCCGATATAGATCGGGACAAGTTGTAAGGATGAGCAGGATGAAAAATACGGGGTGCGCAGTCTGAAGACTGCTTACATGTTCAGGCACAAGTCCTGCCCGCGCGCTGGGCCATCACCTGAAGACCTTGCGCCAGCTAAATACCAACTTTCGTTGAGGTTCAGTCATCCCGATAGCTATCGGGAAAACATGATGGGCACAAGTTGCAAACTTGCGCCAGTTCCTGCCCAGTCTTAACCTTATATTTAAGTAATTATCTAGCTATTCATGATGGTACCTTGCGCCAGGTGCTATGGTTTTTTGGTTTGAAACCTAGGGATGCAACCATGCGTTAGATAAACGATTTTAAAAATTCTATCGTTACGGGGACCATGCAACTGACATTATCGGGATATTCTACTGCTCTGTTTTCCACGTGGTATTTTGTTGAGGAACTGGGGATACTTTTTGATGCGGGTGATGGTGTTACCTCTGCGCTGCTTCAGAAGAGCAGGAAGATCAATCATGTGTTTATCTCTCATGCTGACAGGGACCATTTGACGGGGTTACTCCAACTCAATCAGCTCAACGCGAGGGACGGCTTTCCTGTTATACACTTTCCTAAAGACAGCGGCTCCTTTCCGGCTTTGGAGTCGTTCGTGAAGAAATTTGATACTTATGCCAATGGATCCATTTGGAGACCGGTCTGGCCCGGGGAAGAGATCAGGGTTAAAGATGATATTATCGTAATTCCTATCCGCAATGAACATGTGCCGGTGGATGCATCCATTATCCGCAGCGTGAGCTATAAGGTGGTGCAGACAAAACAGAAGCTAAAGCCAGAGCTGGCACACCTGTCCGGAGAAGCTATTCAAAAGATCATACAGGAACGAGGAAGAGAAAGTATCACCACCGAGGTAAGAACCAACATTATCAGTTACTCTGGCGATACGCCCGTTGTAGATCTGATGCGCTGGGACGACTCTGATATACTTATCCATGAAGCTACGTTTCTTGCCAGTGAAGGCCAGATACCCAACGTAGCCCACAAGAATAAGCATAGCACGCTTGAAGAAGTTATGGAGATGGTTAGTGGTATCTCTGTTAAGAAACTGGTTCTGGGGCATTTTTCATCGCGGTATGATGCTGTGCAGATTGATCGAAATATTCTCAATCTTTGTGATCGTTATGCGATCAATATTCCTGTATACCGCGTATTGCCTGGGACTACGGTGAGGGATATACTGGCGGGGGAGGCGGTGAATAAGTAATTGGATTTTAATGTGTGGGTGTGCGAGTGGACTTGACTTGCTCCAGCTAAATGTGCATATCTGTTGTTTGTTTAGAATGTGTTGTGAAGTTGAAATGCAGTGCGGGATGTGGGGTTGGGGAGTGGGGTTTCAACTTCGTTGATGTGCAGTCGTGAGACTGCAGGCATGGTGGGCACAACCCCGATAGCTATCGGGGCTTCGGAGGCCTCCGGAACACTTGCGCCAGCTAAGGTGACTTCGGAACACTTGCCTGCTAAAGCTTAATACCTTGCACCAGCCGGCAGTGGAGGTGACTTTTTTTTGTGTGTCATAACGCAGCCTCAGTCAGAGACTGAGACATGATGGGCACCACCGAGTGCGCTCGGGGCACGGCAAGTCCCCGCTCCGCTCAGACTTGCGCCAGCTTTATCTGAGCGAGATTTGTAAGATGTAAGGATAGCGCACTCTCGTTTACCCATACACGGCATTAACTCATCCTGTCTATCCTTACATCCATTAATCTTGTTCTGACTATATGATGAACTTCGCTACGCCGCCGTCGGCTTTTAATGCTGATCCGTTTGTGGCTGATGCGAGGGGGCTGGCAACGTAGGCTACTAATGTGGCGATCTCTGTTGTGGTAGCGAAGCGTTGGAGCAGCGATGTGGGGCGACCGTTTTTGAAGAAGAAGGGTTCTGCTTCGCTGACGGGAATGTTTTGTTCGGTGGCTATCTGGCGGAGCATTTCGTCTACACCTTCGGTGTGGGTAGGGCCGGGCATTACGGTGTTTACGGTTACGCCTGTGCCTTTTGTAAGCTCGGCGAGGCCGCGGCTTATGGCGAGTTGGGCGGTTTTTGTCATTCCATAGTGTATCATCTCTTCGGGGATATTGACGGCGGATTCGCTGGAGATGAATATGATGCGGCCCCAGTTAGCAGCGAGCATTTTAGGCAGGTAGTGACGGCTGAGGCGTACGCCGCTGAGTATGTTTATTTCATAGAAACGGATCCAATCGGCGTCTGTTATTTCTGCGAAGGGTTGAGGTTTGTATATACCTATGTTGTTGACGAGTATGTCTACCGTGGGCAGGGCTTTTAATAGCGCGTCTATTTCGGCGGGTTTGGCGAAGTCGGCTACGATGCCTTTTACGTTGGCGTTGGGAACGGTTTTGCGGAGCTCGGTTATGGCATCGTCTACGCGTTGCTGTGTGCGGCCATTGATGTATACGGTGGCGCCTTCCTGTAGCAGTTGTTGTGCTATGGCCAGGCCGATGCCTGCGGTTGAACCTGTGACGAGGGCGGTTTTGGTGTTTAGTTGAAGATTCATGTTATAGTGTTTGTATTGTTGTTCTATTTGTAACGATGTTGTCGTGCACTATTCGCGGATCGTGTTCTTGTCGGTGAGCGCAATCTGGGCGATCTGATCTTTTCGTTTGAAGCTTACTCCCTTTTGTTGTGTGGCATAGGTAAAGAAGTTTCTTGCGGCCTGTACAATCTGGGGTGTGCCGCCGATGCGGTCGTGAAAGCTTATGGACATCATTCTACGGCGCTTAGCAGCTTCGTTGTACAGCTGATCAAACTCGAGCCTGAGGTGCTGGTAGAATTGGTCTGCGGAGAAGTGCCGGCCTTCTATGAGCAGTATGTCGTTGTTGCGGATCGTGTAGGGTACCACGGCGAAATCTTTCCCTTTTATGCTAAGGATGAATGGCTCATCACGGCTTAGATCGTCGATGTGATAGGTGAAGCCGAGTTCCTGGAGTATCGCCAGTGTGTTTTCGCCGCGGCGCAGCCAGTTGGCGTTATAGCCTTTGGGTGTCTGCCCGGTAGCCTGACGTACGGCCTCTACGCCATCGGCAATAAATTTCTTTTCTTCGTCGTAGGGCATGTTGTATTGTGATGACCAGCTCATGCCGTGGGCAGCGGCTTCATGGCCGCGGTCTACTATTTCTCGTGCGAGCCTGGGGTTTTTCTGTACGGCTTCGCCTACCATATGCGAGGTTACTTTGATGCCGAACTCATCCCACAGGTCAAGCATGCGCGGTATGCCTTCTTTGTAGCCATACTGATACCATGTTTGCGCCGGGAGATCGCGGTAGCCTTTGATGAGGTTATCAGGGAAGGGGCTCTCTGCATTTTCCGGCTGGCCACCGGCTTCGAACTGCATGGATACTGATATTACCAGCCGCGAGCCGTCGGGCCAGAAGGATGCTGCGTTTGTTTTTGTTGGATGTTGAGCATTTGCCTGTGTTGCCGCGGAGGTGCCGAGGGCTATGCCAGCCGCTCCCAGTGTACTGGCCTGTATGAAGTTTCTGCGGGTTATCATGCTTTGTTACGTTTGAGTATAGCGTCTACGGAATATTGATTGTGACCGATGTATGCGAGCAACAGCGCGAAGTAGAGTCCGTAGAACATCTGAAAGGTTACCCATTCCCATTTTTCGATAAGACTCGAGCCGAAGATAAGGGCCAGCATAGCGATGCTGCCGGCTATGAGGGCGGCACGTGTGAAGAGCCCGGTTATGAGCAGCAAGCCTACGGTAAACTCAACGATGGGTAAAATAAGGCTGAAGGGTTTTACCAGCGCCAGGGGCATCATGGATGTGCTGAAGCTCTCGAGCATCCAGTTGCTGAAGGCTTGCAGCTTGGGCAGGCGCACGAGGCCGTGGCCGAACATGCTGGCGGCAATAGCCAGGCGGGCAAGCAGATAGGGCAGGGGCTGGGGCGTGTTGTTTGGGTTTGGGGTCATACTGCTATTAATTGTTGGTGTGTTTGTTGAACGTTTGCGCTGTTTGCGTTTGTTTAAGACAAAAGTAGCGGACCGGTCGGGCGGTGGTGTTGTACATTTTTATGGATTAATGGTATTTTTAGATGGGTTATGAAGCGTTTCGTTCAACTTGATTTTTTGAAGATCTCGCATTTTACAGCGGCTGTATGGGAGCACCCGGAGCATAATCACAACCATTTCGAGCTTGTTTTTATACGACGTGGCTCGGGTGTGCACGTGCTAAATGGCGTGGAGCATCCGTACTCGGGGCGCACGTTGTTTTTATTGGGGCCTTCGGACTATCATTTTTTCCGGATCGAGGCCGAGACCGAGTTTACGTTTCTGAAGTTTACCAATATTTATCTGAACAGCATGTCGGCTCCCGAGGGTGCGCAAGGGTGGAATCAATGTATAGACGGTTTGCTGGTTAATGCCGGGCGGAGTGACGTTACCATTCTCGGGTCGGATCATGATAAAGAACAGATGGACCGGCTTGTAGCAGTTATTGTAAACGAATGGACGGAGAACAGGAAGATGCCTAACGATACGATCTTCTTCCTTATTCAGGCGATCATGTCTGTGGTGAAGCGGCGGCTTTGTGGTTTGCTTACACCGGGTGTTGCGCCGCCGGCTGATGAGCGTGTAGCTTCGTTAGTTAATTATATCCACGCTCACATAAACTCTGTAGAACGTGTGCAGGCGGAGCATCTCAGTGAGGTGTTCGGTTGCTCGAAGAATTACCTGGGCATCTTCTTCAAAGAGCATTTGGGTATGACCTTGCGTGACTATGTGAGCCGGTACAAGTTAAGCCTTATCGAGAACCGGCTTAAGAACAGCTCCTTTACCATCAAAGAGATCAGCTATGCATTAGGCTTTACTGATCTGAGCCATTTCAATAAATTCTTCCAGAAACATAAGGGGATTGCGCCGAAGGAGTTCAGGCTGAAGATGCGGCAGGAAGCCGTGTCGTGACGTTATGAGGTGATATCGGGCGATGGTACACTGTTTCGGGAGTACCAAAGGCGTTAGATATCTCCCGAAACGGCGTGTACTTACCTGTTTAACTACTATCTACTACTAATGTGCTATACTTTTAACGATTGTGGTCAGAAGTATATTGTGTAGTGCTTATACAAAAAAGGAACCTTGCGCGAAAGCCCCTGTTTTTAATGCTCAGGATGGGCTTATTCCCCATTTTGGATGGGATATGTGGTGGTTTGCCCCATGATTTGTTTCGCTTTACTTCCGGTTGCTATATAAAACGAAGAGGCTGCCTTTTTGAAAAGGCAGCCTCTGTTAGTCTGTACTGGCGTATTATTACAGGGATACGCCGCGTTTCCAGGGAATGAAGTCGTCCTGGCTGAGCTCTACGGCTTTGGCGTTTACTTCGCCGCTGGCCACTTTGATGATGTATTCGAGGATATCTTCGCCGGTTTGCTCGATCGTCTTCTCGCCGGAGATGATAGCGCCTGTGTTGAAGTCGATGATGTCGGGCATTTTCTCTGCGAGCTTGGTGTTTGTCGAGATCTTCAATACCTGCGATACGGGGTTGCCTGTAGGCGTTCCGAGGCCGGTGGTGAAGAGGATTACCTGCGCGCCTGAGCCGGTTGTGCCGGTTGTGCTTTCCACGTCATTACCGGGCGTACACAATAGGTTCAGTCCTGGTTTCTTGAGGTACTCGGCATAGTTGAGTACGTCGGCTACGGGAGCTGTTCCACCTTTTTTAGCAGCGCCGGCAGATTTGATGGCGTCGGTTATGAGGCCGTCTTTTATGTTACCGGGTGAAGGGTTCATATCGAAACCGGAGCCTACTGCTTCCGCGGCGCTCGAGTATGTGCGCATGAGGCGGATGAACAGGTCGCCGGCAGATTCTTCTTCGCAGCGGTTGATAAGCTCCTGCTCTACGCCGCACAGCTCGGGGAATTCGGACAGGATAGTGCTGCCACCGAGGGCTACGAGAAGGTCGGATGTATGACCGATAGCGGGGTTTGCCGAGATTCCGGAGAATCCGTCAGAGCCGCCACACTTGAGGCCTACGGTAAGCTTGCTCAACGGAGCGGGCTTACGTGTGATCTTATCGGCTTCGATAAGCGCGAGGAAGGTTTTGCGTATGGCTTGTGACAGCAGTTCCTGCTCGGTGCCGGTTTGTTGCTGATCGAGGATGAAGACCGGTTTAGTGCCTTTGGGATCGAGGAACTCGAGTCTTTTCTGGAGTGTCTTGATCTCGGCGTTCTGACAGCCGAGGCTCAATACTGTTGCTCCGGCTACGTTAGGGTTGTGTATATATCCGGCAAGCAGGTTACACAATGTATCGGCGTCCTGGCGTGTACCACCGCAGCCGCCCTGGTGCGTGAGGAACTTGATGCCGTCGATATTCTTGAATACACGTGACTTGCTGTTCTGATGCTCGGGCTGGAAGTTCAGTGTAGAGATATTCTCAGTCTTTCCTTCCTTATAGAGTTGTACAAGGTCTTGTACATAGTCCTTATATATATCGGGCTTGCTGAAGCCGAGGGCATCTTCGAAGGCTTTTTGTATTACCTGTACGTTTCTGTTTTCGCAGAATACGAGCGGGATGATGAGCCAGTAGTTGTTGGTGCCTACCTGGCCGTCGGCACGGTGGAAGCCGTTGAAGGTTCTGTCTTTCCACTTCGACACGTCGGGTGGTGTCCAGGCATAGTCTTTAGTTTTGCCTGAGTAGGGAGAGGCTTTGTGTTTTACGTTGTGGGTACCGATAACGCCGCCAGCTTTGATGGGCTGTATGGCTTTACCTACGAGGATGCCATACATGATGATCTCATCGTCGGTGTTGAATTCTTTTTCAACAAACTTGTGTTTGGCCGGTATATTGTCGGCGAGCACGAGTTGTTTGTTGTTAACTGTTACGGTTTCTCCGGCGTTGAGGTCGGAGAGGGCAACCCATACGTTATCGTTGGGATGAATTTTAAGAAATCTGTTTGACATGATGATAAAAGGCTTATCTTGCGCAATCGATTGCGCAATTTACACCATTTTTGGTATTTAGAGCTTCTTTATCGATAAATTTTATAACGCTTTACATGTAGGGTTTGTTCGCATAAAAAGCGTCGAGATAAAGACGGGAAGCCGTTTCCAGAAATTCTGGTCTGCCGCACCACCTTGTTGCACAAAATTGCATAAACGGGGTGTAACAGTAAAGACCTGGGGCTTCAAATAACGTTGCCGGTCGTTCTTTCCCGGTAGATTTCGGGATGGATCACGTGGTATTATTGTATTATTATAGAGAGACGATTATTTAAAAACGAATGGGATCTAACACTACAAAGAAGCGGGTAATTACGTTTGGCGAGATCATGCTGCGTCTATCCACTCCGGGTTTTTCGCGGTTTGTGCAGGCTGATAACTTCGACGCCACCTATGGCGGCTCGGAGGCCAATGTGGCGGTTTCGCTTGTTCAGTTCGGAGTCGAAGCGGCACACGTTACACGTTTTCCCAAGAACGATCTCGGGGAGGCTGCTGTACAATCGCTGCGCCGCCACGGGTTGGATACGAGCCACATCGCGTTTGGCGACGAGCGTATGGGGATTTACTTTTTAGAAAATGGCGCCATGCAGCGGTCGTCGCGTATTATTTATGATCGTTTTGATTCAGCATTTGCACATATCCGGCCGGGAATGATTGATTGGAAAGCGGTGTTGAAAGATGCAGACTGGTTTCACTGGACGGGCATTACGCCTGCCATTTCACAGGGGGCTGCCGATGTTTGCCTGGAGGCTTTGGAAGAAGCGAGCCGGCTGGGCATCTCTGTGTCGGGTGATATCAACTATCGCCGTAACCTGTGGCAATATGGTAAGGGTGCGATCGACGTTATGCCCGCACTCATCAAACACACGCATTATATTATAGCGGGTATTGCCGACCTGGAGAATTGCCTGGGTATAGGTGGGGCCGATTATAAGACGGCATGCGCCAAGGCTATGGCCGCACACAGTAACATCCGCAAGATCACCAGTACCAACCGTGAGTCTGTCAGCTCATCGCATAACCGTATTTCGGCGCAGCTGTGGGACGGGAAGCAGGAAGTGACCTCTTCTACCTACGACCTTACACATATTGTCGACCGTGTAGGAACGGGTGATGCTTATATGGCCGGCCTTATCTATGGCTGGATCCAAGGCAAGAGCGATGCGGACACACTCGAGTTTGCCACGGCTGCCTGTGCATGGAAACATTCTATATGGGGTGATTCAACTCTGGCTACCGTTCAGGAGATAGAACAGCTGCAGCGTGGTGAGAACGTAGGTAAGTTATTACGGTAATTAAAGACTTTTACAGACTATGGCTTTTGAAAAGAAACAAATCATTGACGAACTGAAGCGCACGGGCGTTGTGCCTCTTTTTACGCACGACGATCCGACGACAGCTCAGAATGTTATTGAAGCGGCGTATCGCGGTGGCGTGCGTGCGTTCGAGTTTACGAATCGCAAGAAGAATTCGTTCGAGGTGTTTACGCACCTGCTGGAGTATACCAAAAAGTATCCGGACCTGATGTTGGGTATCGGTACGATCATGGATGGCGCAACGACAAAGAAGTTTATCGATGCCGGTGCGCACTTTATTATTTCGCCGATCCTGAAGCTGGAGATGGCCGAAGTATGTCACGCTCACAACAGGCTGTGGATACCGGGCTGCGCTACGCTTACCGAGATCGTGACGGCTAAGGAGAACGGGGCTCAGCTTATCAAGGTGTTTCCTGGTTCTGTATTGGGGCCGGGGTTTGTGTCGGCTATTATGCCGGTAGTGCCCGATCTTAATCTGATGATCACCGGTGGTGTTGAGCCTACGGAGAAGAGCCTGACGGAGTGGTTTCACGCGGGGGCTATGTGCGTGGGGTTGGGATCGCAGTTGTTTTCGAAGGAACTGATTGATAATGGTAATTGGGCCGGACTGGAGGAGAAGGTGAGGAATGCTGTTGCGCTTGCGAAGAAGGTTCGGGGGTAAAATGTCTGAACCCACGAGGATCTCGGGGCACGGCAAGATTAAAGGATTGACTGGATAGACAGGATGAATAAATCCATAAGGGCCTCTTCTGTTTGGAAGGGGCTTTTTGTTGTTCTTTTTTGATAATTTCACTGCTTATTGGTGAGCATGAGGAAGCTTTTCTTTTTTGTGGCGGTTTTGATGCTGGGCTCGGGAAGATTGGTGGGGCAGTCGGACCAGTATCGTTTTTCGCGGATCGATATCGACCAGGGGCTTTCGCATAACCAGGTGTCGGCGTTTCTGAAGGATAGCCGTGGGTTCCTGTGGATCGGGACGGTGTCGGGTCTTAACCGTTATGATGGCTATACGGTGCGTGTGCTGGGGAACGACCTGCCGGATAGCGCGCTGGTTGGCAATACCTCTATCGATAAGCTTTTTGAAGATCCTGACGGTCGTATCTGGATCAATGCTACGAGTGTCTACGATCCGGCGAGCGAGACCTTCAGCCAGGACATCGCTTCTATTATGCAGGCCTATGGATTGCCTGTGGGAACTCTCTCAGATATCAGGCGTGATAAGGCGGGGCGCTACTGGTTTGTGCATGCACGGCGTGGGTTGTTTTTATATACTCCACAGGCAGCAGAAAAGCAGCGGCTTCGTGCTGTTGCCCTCCAGGATACAAGCCGTGTTACTGCTTTTGCCGAGGTTCGCGACGGAGCGTTCTGGGTTATGCACGCCAGCGGTGTGTTGGAACAGGTGGGTAAGGATCTTACGGTTTTATATTCCAATAATTTTCTGCGTAATACAGTAGGCTTTCCGTTTGACTACCGGATGGTTGTGGATAACGAAGGTGATCCGTGGGTTTATCTTTCAGACCAGGCGCGGGGCGTTTATCATTTTGAGCAGCATCGTCAGGTCTTTGCGCATATCGACGGGCAGTCTGCGCCGGTGCGGCTCAACACGGACATTGTGCGCGGTGTGGCGGTGGATAACCAGGGCCTGATATGGATAGGTACGGACCACGGTGGAATCAATATCCTGGACAAGCAGCGCAATACGGTGCGGTATGTGCGCAACAACCCGGAAGACAGCAAAAGCCTTATTCAGAATACGATCACTACTTTATACAAGGACGACCAGGGTATTATCTGGGTAGGTACTTATAAACAAGGTGTATGTTATTATCACGAGAGCATTATACGTTTCCCGTTATACCGGCATGAGCCCTCGAACGCATCGGGCCTGAGCTATGACGATGTTAACCGGTTCGTGGAGGACGACGCAGGCAACCTGTGGATCGGTACGAACGGCGGCGGTCTCATTTACTTCGACCGCAGCAAACATTCCTTCATGCCGTATGTCAATGTGCCTGGGAACAATAAGAGTCTTAGCAGTAATGTTATCGTGAGTCTTGTGATCGATCATACACGCACGTTGTGGGTCGGTACTTATTTCGGTGGGTTGAACTCTTTCGACGGGCGTACGTTTACGCGCTTTCGCCCCGATCCGAAAGATCCGGGGAGCCTGTCGGACGATAATGTATGGGAATTGTTCGAGGATTCGCAGAAACACCTGTGGGTAGGTACGCTGCGCGGTGGACTGGATCTGTACGACCGGTATACGCATTCGTTTCACCATTACCGAAGTGGTGATATAAATTCTATCCGTGCCAATTATATATCGGTTGTTACGGAAGATCACGACAATAATATATGGGTTGGGACGAATGCCGGTGTCGATGTTTATGAGCGGCAGTCGGGGCGGTTTATTCACTACGGGCATGACGACAAAAGGCCAGGCAGCCTGAGCAATAACAATGTGCTCTCTATTTTTCAGGACAGCCGTGGCTTTATGTGGGTCGGTACTCCTGGTGGGCTCAACCTGTTTGATCGGAAGACGCGTACGTTCCGCGTGTTCCGTATTACAGACGGGCTGCCGCATAATACCGTGCTTACAATCCTGGAGGATTCTCCACGCAGCTTGTGGATGAGTACGCCGAATGGTCTTTCTCACCTTACTATCGGGGGAAATACTGACGCACCTACTTTCTCTTTCAAGAATTACGACGAATCGGATGGGTTACCGGGCAAGCAATTCAATGAGAATGCGGCCTATCGCACGCGGCGTGGTGAGCTTGTATTCGGTGGTGGCAATGGATTTACTATTTTCAGACCGGAGCAGATCGGTGTTAATACGGTACGGCCCAGGGTTGTGCTTACCGATTTTCAATTGTTCAATCGTTCGCTGAAAGCAGGCGAGGATATCCATGGCGATGTTGTGCTGGGCCGTTCGATCTCTGTAACGGATGCGCTGGAGCTTCATCACAATCAGAATGTATTTTCGATCGAGTTCGCAGCGCTGAGTTACATACACCCGGAGAAAAACAAGTATCAGTACAAGCTGGAAGGTTTCAACGATCAGTGGTTAACTACCGACGGCAAGTCGCGCCGGGTTACGTATACCAACCTGGATCCGGGCGAATATGTATTCCGTGTGCGTGCTTCGAATAACGATGGTTTATGGAGCGATAACGATGTGACTTTACGAATCAGTATTCTGCCGCCCTTCTGGAAAACGCGCGCCGCGATGTTCATGTACGGTATTTTTGTTCTGGGTGCGCTGCTCGTTACGCGTAGGCTTATTCAGCAACGCGAGCGTGTAAAGTTTGCGATAGAACAGGAGCGGCAGGAAGCGCAGCGTATGCATGAGCTGGATATGATGAAGATCCAGTTCCTGACGAATGTGAGTCATGAGTTTCGCACTCCTCTGACACTTATCCTTACTCCGCTGGAGAAGCTGTTGAAGAATACGCGTGATGCCGCGCAGCAGGACCAGTTCCAGATGATCCATCGCAATGCGAAACGTCTGCTCAACTTGGTCAATCAGCTTCTTGATTTTCGTAAGCTGGAAGTACAGGAGATACGGTTCAATCCGTCGGAGGGTGATATTGTTTCATTTGTTCGTGATACGGTCTATTCGTTCTCTGACCTGTCGGAGAAGAAGGATATACGGCTCGAGTTTGTTACCTCGCTTACGACGCTGGAGACCATCTTCGACCAGGATAAACTGGAGAAGATCCTGTTCAATCTTCTTTCCAACGCGTTCAAGTTTACACCCGAGCATGGCTCCGTGCGTGTAATGATGAATGTGATTACCACGGGCAATATTTTAGAGATCTCGGTTTCGGATACGGGCATCGGCATTCCCGCAGACAAGCAGGAGCGTGTGTTCGACCGGTTCTTTCAGAACGACGTACCGAAGAGTATGGTTAACCCAGGCACGGGCGTAGGCCTTTCTATCGTGCGGGAGTTTGTGCGTGCGCATGGTGGTACAGTTACCGTTGCGAGCATACCGGACCAGGGCAGCACGTTTACGGTTCTTCTGCCGCTTCGCGACCTGGCCGCTGCCGGAACCCCGGAGATCATTACCGATGCCGTTGAGCCTGTGCCTCCGACTGAGCCGCTTATAGAGAGTACTGACAAGCGGCCAGTGCTTTTGCTGGTAGAGGATAACGAGGACTTTCGCTTCTATCTGAAAGATAATCTGCGACAGCAATACCAGGTGCTGGAGGCTCGCAACGGCAAGGAAGGGTTGCAGCTGGCTCTACAACATCTGCCGGACCTGATTGTGAGCGATATAATGATGCCGGAGATGAACGGTATCGATCTGTGTCGCCGGATACGCGAGGATCAGCGTGTATCGCACATCCCGGTTATTCTGCTTACGGCACGTACGGGCGAGGAGCAGAAGGTGGAAGGGTTCGACGTAGGGGCTGACGATTATGTTACCAAACCTTTCAGCTTCGAGATCTTACTATCGCGAATCAAGAACCTGATTCACCAGCGGGAAGCTTTTCATCGCGACTTTCGCCGGCAGATCGATGTGAAGGCGAGCGATGTTAAGATTACTTCACTGGATGAGAAGCTGATCCAGAATGCGATCAGGCTGGTGGAAGACAATATTGCTGATGCAGATTTTTCTGTAGAACACCTGAGCCGCGAGCTGGGTATGAGCCGTGTGCACCTGTACAAAAAGCTGATGGCGCTTACGGGCAAGGCGCCGCTGGAGTTTATCCGGTCGATCCGTTTACAACGGGCGGCCCAGCTGCTGGAGAAGAGCCAGCTGACGGTGTCGGAGATAGCGTACCAGGTGGGCTTTAATAATCCGAAGTATTTTGCGCGGTATTTTAAGGAGGAGTTTGGGGTGCTGCCGTCGGCGTATAAAAAAACAGTGTGAGTGTGAGCGTGAGAGCGGTGTGTGGGTGTGTGCATGGATAGCTTATATGACAGTACCTTGCGCCAATTCAATAGGCACCGGCGTAGCGTTAATATAACATTTGGGACCCATATCGTGACGATTTTGTGACGTTGGGCGGTGGTTGGAGTCTGTAGCTTTGGTGTATTAAGTTATACCGATGGCGTTAGATAAACTGAAAAAGAGAAGTCGTATTATGTTGATCATCGAGGTTGTGCTCTATGTGCTGATTGCCAGTTCTGTGGCGTATATTATTGTGTCGTAGGCTTTTCGCCTCCGTCTATTTTCCTCAAACGTTTTTGCTTTTGTTTCCAGGCTTTTTGCCTGTAGGTTCTGTTTTGGCATGTCCGGGTTGCTTTGCATTGCCTTTTATGGTCTGGATATTCCATGAAAAACGGCTTCGTGGGAGACTCAAAGCAGGGCTTTTGGGATGGGTTTGTTTTTCGTTTTTTTATTCGTCGTTCATCACCGCAAACGAATTAATATTTTCTCAATCGATTCCGCTGGCGTGGATATTTTACAAAAAGAGACCTTATCAGAAACATTTTGATACCCCTGGTTAACGGCTAAACCTCCAATTCTCAACATTTTGATACCCTCGGGAGGGGCATTCGTCCCCTACCTTTACTGCAACCGATTGCGATATTCTGACTTATTGCCACGGTTGCATAAAGAACTATAAGAAGCATGAAATACATTTCACTGATTGGCCTGTTGGGTATCCTGTTGCTCGGGGCTTGTGGTAAGAAACAAACGTATGATAAACTGGCTGATGGGGTCGTTGTGCACCTGGACAGCGCTGGCAGTGGTGCCAGGCAGGTGCGTTTACAAGTAATTTCTAAAAACATTATTCACGTTACGGCTTCTCCGGCGGATACTTTTTCGACCGCGAAAAGCCTGGTTGTTCTTCCGGGCGCGGGCAAGAGCGTTTCCTGGAAGGTAGAGGAAGGCGATGGTCTGCTTACACTCAGCACTTCTGCTGTACAGGCGCGGATCTCATTGCATACCGGCGAGGTGACGTTTGCCGATAGTACGGGTCGCATTATTCTGCAAGAGCAGGCCGGTGGTGGCAAGACGTTTACTCCGAGCGCGCCGTTTGGCGACAAAGGTTATCAGCTTCGCCAGGTGTTTGAGTCGCCGGATGATGAGGCTTTCTATGGTCTTGGCGGTCATCAGAACGGGCAGTTGAATTACAAGGGTCAGGATGTCGAGCTGGTTCAGCAGAACATTGTAGACGTTGTACCCTTCCTGTACTCGAGCCGCAACTATGGTATCCTTTGGGATAACTATTCGATCAGCCGCTTTGGCGATCCGCGCGAGTATCAACCACTCAGCTCTTTAAATCTGTTTACAAAAGACGGCCAACCGGGTGGATTGACTGCCGACTATTATGTGGGTGACAAAGTGAAGACCACGGTTACTGAAGACAAGATAGATTATGAGTATTTAGAGACTCCTCAAGTGGATAGCTTTCCGAAAGATGTTGCCGCGAATGGTAAGGTTGTTTGGGAAGGTTCGTTCAGCTCTGATAAAGAAGGTGCGCATAAGTTTGTCGTGTATGCAGCAGGTTATTTCAAGGTATGGGTCGACGGCAAGCTGCTGATGGACAAGTGGCGCCAGGGTTGGAATCCATGGACCAACAAGTTTACGACAGAGGTTAAGAAGGATGAGAAGCATACTATTAAGATAGAGTGGACTCCGGACGGTGGCGCGTATATAGCTGTTAAACATCTCGATCCTGTTTCTGCAAGCGAGCAGAGCAAGCTCTCGTTGTGGTCCGAGCTTGGTGACGAGATCAACTACTACTTTATCAATGGCCAGAATGCAGACTCTGTTATTCATGGCTACCGCGCCATTACGGGCAAAGCTCCCATTGTTCCGAAGTGGTCATTGGGCTTCTGGCAAAGCCGCGAGCGCTACCGCAATGCCGACGAGCTTGTGGGTGTCGTTAAAGAATATCGCAAGCGTGGTATTCCCCTGGACAACATTGTTCTCGACTGGCAGTTCTGGGAAGACCCTCAGTGGGGCTCGCACGATTTCGATCTGAAACGTTTCCCCGATGCGAAAGGCATGCTGACTACGCTGCACAACGATCTGCACGCTCACTTTATGATCACGGTATGGCCGAAGTTCAACAAAGGCACCGAACACTATGAGCAGATGCGTGAGAAGGGCTATCTCTATATGCACAATATCGAGAAGAAGCGTAAGGATTGGGTAGGTGTCGGTTATGAGTCTACGTTCTACGATCCGTTTGCCCCGGGAGCCAGCGAGCTGTTCTGGAAGCAGGTGGACACTAAACTCAATAGCCTGGGTGTTGATGGCTGGTGGCTCGATGCTTCGGAGCCGGACATTCATTCGAATCTTTCTATTGAAGAACGTAAGATCAATATGAAGCCTAACGGCAAAGATCAGGGTACGCGTTTTTTCAATGCTTACTCGCTTGTTCACTCAAAAGGTATTTATGAAGGGCAACGCAAGTCGAGCCCGGAGAAACGTGTGTTTATCCTGACGCGTTCGGCTTTTGCAGGTCAGCAGCGCTATGGTGCGGTTACGTGGAGCGGAGACATAGTTTCGCGCTGGAGCGATCTGAAAGACCAGTTTGCTACGGGTGTTAACTTCTCGCTGTCGGGCATTCCGTACTGGACGATGGATATCGGCGGCTTTGCCGTGGAGAAACGCTACGAGCATGCTACCGGCGCTACGCTGGACGAGTGGCGCGAGCTGAATACCCGCTGGTTCCAATTCGGTGTATTCTGCCCTGTATTCCGTTCGCACGGCCAGTATCCTTACCGTGAGATCTACAATATTTCACCCGAAGGCCACGAGGCTTACAACAGCATGGTGTATTACGATCGCCTGCGTTATCAACTTATGCCGTATATCTACTCGCTTGCGGGCTGGAGCTACTTCAACGACTATACGATCATGCGTGGGCTGGTGATGGACTTCAACGCCGATGCGCGTGTTCACAACATTACTGACCAATATATGTTCGGTCCTTCGCTGCTGATCAACCCCGTGTCTGAATACAAGGCGCGTACGCGCCAGGTTTATCTGCCGGGTACTGGCTGGTACGATCTATATTCCGGTAAATACAATGCAGGTGGCCAGGTTATCGCAGCGGATGCTCCTTACGGCCGCATTCCGGTGTTTGTGAAGGCAGGCGCTATTCTGCCTACGGGCCCGGTAATGCAGTATACCGACGAGAAGGCTACCGACCCTGTTACGCTTTATGTATATGCCGGCGCCAACGGTTCTTTCGAGCTGTATGAGGATGAAGGCGTGAATTACAAATACGAATATGGCCGTAAGGCTACTATTCTCTTTACTTATAACGACGCTACACATAAGCTTACCATTGGCAAGCGCGAGGGCTCTTACGAGGGTATGGCGGCTAAACGTTCTTTCCATATCGTTTGGGTTACTCAGGATCATGCGGTGGGTGTGAGCGAGAACGCTCATGCGGACCAGACTATCGAGTATAGTGGCGAGGCTGTGGAAGTTCAACTGAAATAGACGAAGGAGCTTTACTATTAATCATATCAAACTAACCAAGAACGAATAATTTATGAGAATGCGAGATGTCTACAGAACGCTTCATGTTTCTGTGATATTGCTCCTGCTAGCGTGCACGGCGGTGTATGCGCAGCAGCGGGCGGTTACAGGAACGGTGAAGGATCCGTCGGGAACGCCGATGCCAGGGGTGAACGTGGTGATCAAAGGGACGACGACTGGTACGGTTACCGATGTTAACGGTAACTTCACTATCAATGCCGGTGAGAACGATGTGCTGGTGGTTTCCTTTATCGGCTATAAGCCCCAGGACGTAGCAGTAGGGACACAAACCAATATCGGTGTAGAGCTGGCCGACGACCTGACCACGCTTGGCGAAGTTGTAGTTGTGGGGTACGGTGTTCAGGATAAGAAGGTTGTTACCGGTGCTACGGTGGCAGTGAAGACCGACGACCTGATGAAAACGAACAGCTTGCAATTAGGGCAGGCGTTGCAGGGGCAGACTCCGGGGGTGCAGATTACGTCTACTTCCGGTCAGCCTGGTGAGCCGTTGAAGGTTCGTATCCGCGGCACGGGTACTTTGGGTGACTCAGAACCTCTTTACCTG
>Ga0247762_1000173_pt1 | contig 25704 bp, 28 predicted proteins | sample UWRJL081202R4_FD_181016 | JGI IMG/M metagenome (GOLD analysis project Ga0247762, IMG submission 181016) | Plant litter microbial communities from Arlington Agricultural Research Station in Wisconsin, United States - UWRJ-L081-202R-4 | ecosystem: Environmental > Terrestrial > Plant litter >...
TGTTACTACGAGCCGGCTGACATTGGAGGTAGCACATCCATCGGCCGATGTGCCTGCCGCAGTATTTGATGTTCTATGCTATGCAGATTAACATGAGGAAATTCGTATCGATAAGTTTATTGCTGGCTGCATGGTGTATGGCCGGTTGTACGAAAAAAGAAGTTGTGCTTACCGGCGGGCAATTGAACGTACAGTGGCGTCAGGAAAAAGATGGATGGCATGTGGCTGCCGTGAATGTATATCGGGACGGTGACTGGAAGGCGGTAGGCTCTCCGGTTGGGAGCTATACACTGCTCTACAGTGCAACGAAGCCTGACAGTACACCGATGGTATTTAAGAGCAATACGGGCGTTTCGTTTCCGGAGCCGTCGTACAAATATCAACAGGAGTATTGGAAGGAAGCTACTTCGCCGGTGTCGCTGAATACAGCTGGCGAGGCTGTGACGGGATATCCGTCGGAAGCTGTAATGAAAGACGGTGGGCTGGTTTTTACGATGGATAATGATTTTGCGACCATAACAGCTTCGTGGACCCTGGACAAACGCTTTCCGGGTGATATTGTAGTCGAGCAGCGCTGCGTTGTTAAGAGGGTAGGATATTATTCATTTTCCACGCCTACCCTTACTACTGTGCCGGAAACAGACATGGCGTGGGCCACAGTGCCGGGATATTTTCAGGGTGACGCCATTCAACCTGATTTTGTGCGGGCCTATGCTTATGGGCAAGGCGTGCCGGCGCTTCCGGTGATCTACCGGGAGCGTTGTGTAAGTACACTCACTGCTGTGGTCGATACGAAGCAAGGCACGTCTGTAGCGGTTATACCCAAGCCAGGGTTGGCGCGCGATCCCTGGGAGAGTGATCATAAGACTCACGATGAATGGCATATCGGATTATCGCATAAGAACCGGGCCGGACAATTGTCACCTTCTCTGTATTATCCGGTGCTTGGGCAGAAGGCTTCGCAGCTGTCGGCCGGTGACACCGTTACATTCGGATACCGTTTCAGCATACGCTCCGGCACCTGGTATGAGCAGGTGAAACATGCAGCTAACGATATCTATCAGTTTAAGAATACGCTGGCGCTACGTGTCAATAAACAATCACTCACGAATCGCGTCGAGGCGATGTATCGTTATCTTACCGATGCGAAGACGTCTATGTGGCACATAGAATCTTTCGGAGGGAAGCAGATCGGCGGCCAGTCGTACCTTGGCGGTGTGGTCGGTTCGCAGGGTGACGCTATTAAAAATTCTGATTACGGCGCTATGTGGATGCTAGCGAAAGCTACGGGCGATCCTATTTTACAGAAGCAGGTATTGCCATACGCCCTTAACTTCAAACTGGCGCAACAGCAAACAGCACCGGGCTTTTTCCAGGGTGCGGCCGTGGGGCAATACTACCTGGCTAAACGTAAGGTCTTTGTGGAGGAATGGGGCGAGTTTGTAGAACCTATAAGCCTCACATATTATACGATGCTGGACGATGGTAATATTTTACTCTTCGAGCCGGATAATAAAGTTCTGGCCGAACGTCTGCGCCTGGGGGCGGATCTGCTGCTGAAATGGCAACAGCCCGATGGCAGCTGGAAGGTAGCGTACGATCGTAAGACCGAACAGCCGTTGTTCGAAGATATTCAAGATTTGCGGCCTACGTTTTACGGACTCATCGTAGCACACCGTATTCTGAAAGATCCGAAATACCTGGCTGCGGCCGAAAAAGGGGCCGAATGGTTTATACACAACGCTGTGGATAAAGGCCATTTTATCGGGGTTTGCGGCGATGCACGTTATGCACCAGACTTCGCTACCGTGCAGTCCGCCCAGGCCCTGCTGGACCTATATGACATTACGGCCAAGAAGCCTTATCTGCATGCTGCCATTGAAACGGCCAGATTGTATACCACATCGGTTTATACTCATCCTACTGCTTCGCGACAACCCAAGACAGTACACGGCAAGCTGCGTGAGGATTGGGAGATCTCGCAGGCGGGGTTAGGCTTTGAGCACGGTGGCAACATGGGCTCCGCTCAACGGAATGGACCGATACAACTGGTAAGCCATGCTGGTTTGTTTGTGCGAGCTTTTCAGCTTACGCACGACTCTTTATTTATCGACATGGCGCGGGCTGCCGCTATCGGGCGGGATGCCTTTGTCGATTCGGCAACCAGCGTTGCTTCGTACTACTGGAATGCTATGAACAAGGGCGCTGGTCCATATCCACATCATGCGTGGTGGCAGATCGGCTGGATAACGGATTATCTGCTGGCGGAGGCGCAGTTACGCTCCGATAACCAGATTATTTTCCCGCGCGGATTTGTTACTCCCAAGGTTGGCCCACATCAAAGCTACGGTTTTGCCCCGGGTAAGATCTTTGGCGAGGGAGCAGATCTTGTGATCCGGCCCGGGCTTGTTGTTTGTAAGGATCCGGCCGTAGAATATATTACGGCGCGTTCTGCTTCCGGTCGTTTATTTATTATTCTATTGAATGACCTATCGACAGCGCGTACCACTTCGGTTGTGATTCATCCCGAAAAGTTGAAACCCGGTCTGCTGATCAAAGCTATCAGGACTTTGCCGGATCAGCAGGTGATAGGGTCAACATCGGCTATCGATGTTTCTCTACCGGCATACGGACTGGCTGTTTATGCACTCGATCTTCAATAAATTTTATCAATTTTTGATTCATGGTACAACTGGATTTTATTGTTATGGCGGTTTTTGCTTTGCTGATCTTTGCGATCGGCCTGGCATTTACACGTACGGGAAGTAAAAGCAGCCAGGCATTTTTTGAAGCCGGGGGAGAAACGCCCTGGTGGATCAACGGTCTCTCTCTTTTTATCAGTTACTTTTCTGCGGGTACCTTTGTTGTATGGGGATCGATTGCTTATAAACATGGTTTGGTGGCAAACACGATTCAATTGACAATGGCCATCAGCGGCCTGATCGTGGCTACTTTTATTGCTGCCCGCTGGAAACGCACGGGTACGCGTACTGCGGCGGAGTATATCGGTATACGGTTCGGCACCCGGGCGCAGCAGTTCTATACTTACCTCATTTTGATTTTCAGCCTGGTCAATACCAGCGCCGTGTTATATCCGGTGGGAAAGATGGTGTATGTGGCGACGCCGTTTTCGCTTGAAGCGTGTATCATTGGTATCGGGATACTGATTGTGCTTTATACGGCTGCCGGTGGTTTATGGGCTGTATTGGTTACGGATGTGGTGCAGTTCATTATTTTAATGGCGGCAGTGCTGATCGTTATTCCGGCGTCGTTTGCCCAGATCGGCGGTGTTAATAACTTTTTTGCAAAAGCGCCGGCTGATTTCTTCGAGCCTTTTGCCAACGATTATACCGCTGTATTTATGCTTGCCTTTATCGGTTATCAGACCGTGTATATCGGAGGAAACTGGTCTTATGTTCAGCGGTATACCAGTGTTTCCAACGAGCGTAATGCGCGGAAGGTGGCTTACCTGTTTGCGTTTCTATATGCGCTGAGCCCGGTGATCTGGATGTTGCCGCCTATGGTTTATCGTATCATCAATCCCGATCTGCAGGGCCTGGAGCCGGAAGGGGCTTATATGATGCTTTGTCAGCGTGTATTGCCCGCGGGGTTGATCGGGCTTGTATTGTCAGGAATGATCTCGGCTACGTCCAGCAAGGCTAATACTACGATCAACCTGTCGGCTACCGTTTTTGCGCAAGATGTTTATCGCAGTGTATTCCGGCCGAACGCTTCGGAGAAGGAGCAGATTTTAGTGGCCCGGCTGTTTACGTTGTTGTTTGGTGCGGGCACTATCGGTGTGGCGTTGCTGGTGCCGTTGGCCGGCGGTATTGTGGAGGTGGTGCTAAGTGTGGCTGCGATTGCCGGTGGTGCTTTGTTTGCGCCGATCATCTGGTCGTTATATTCATCACGGCAAACGGCTTTCTCCGTGGTTTTTACGACGCTGGTGGCTTTGGTAGTCAGCCTGTCGTTAAAGGTGATTATGCCTTATTCCATCGGCTACAAGCTGGACCGGTCGCTAGAGACTTTTATTGGCGTGGGGCTGCCGCTGCTTGTGCTGGGGGTGTTCGAATACTATTATTATACCCATAAACGACAGTCGCCATACGCGCTCGCGATGCAGCAGTCAACACAGCAGACCACCGCCGCGGCGCAGCAATTGCATCATGAAGATGCTCAGCGGCAGAACCGGTTCGGCATCACTGTCATTACGCTGGCAGCGGCATTCGTCGGTGCGGGTATTGCTTTGCTTGGCGTTCTGGCCGGCGGGCAGATTACCGTTGTGATTGTAGGCTGTGTAATCTTCTTATTGGCTGGGCTGGCTTTGTATCGCTATGTGTTGAACAGGTAAATTGTTGCTATAGTTATACGCTATAGATTAGCGTTTAGTCATTAAATTGCTCCAGGGACAAACCCAGACATTACGCTGCAATTTGATGACTATTCCATCTGACCATCCATTAAAGCAAGTGCTTGAGGCGGCTTATGCGTTGCCTGCAGAAGATTGGGCGCAACTTTCAACGATCTGGACACGTGTAACCGCGCGGCGTAAAGATATCATTACTCACGCCGGTGATACGGAGCGCTACCTGTATTTTGTGGAGGAAGGCGTGCAGCGTGTGTATTACACCGACGACCAATTGCGCGAGGCTACCCTTGTTTTTACATACCCACCTTCTTTCGGCGGTGTACTTGACTCATTGCTTATGCAGCAACCCTCGCGTTATTATTATGAGGCGCTTACGCCGTCGGTCTTCTTGCGCACATCCTATGCCGATTTCCAACGACTGATCGATACGAGGCCGGCCATTTCTACCATGGTGCGCCAAAGCCTGAATACTACATTATCGGGTGTGCTGGAGCGGCTGGTGGAGCTTCAGTGTTTTTCTTCTGAAGACAAGTTTAAACGCCTGTTGCAACGAAGTCCGCATATTTTACAACTGGTGCCGCATAAGTACCTGGCCAACTATCTCGGTATCGACGCTACTAATTTCAGTAAGCTTCTGAATAAGGTGCGGATTTAAAAATCATGGTATTTACCAACTTTTGTATCCGGCCGGTGTTCCATCTTTGTGTTATTCAATTTCAAGCACATGAAACCAGTTAATAAACAACAACTGCTTGACGCCCTGGAAGCATCTGTGGAGCGACACCTTCAGCAGGCTGTCCGTCATTTCCAAAACCAACGCGTTGAAGTGTTACTGGCTCCTTCTGCGACCGGAGGCTGGAGCATCGCGCAATGCCTGGAGCATCTCAACCGTTATGGTAATTTTTATCTGCCTGCGATAACCCAGGCTATGAAAAAACGACACGGTAAGCCTGATGCGCCAATGTTTACCGGCACGTGGTTCGGAAGCTACTTTACCCGTATGATGCAACCGGAGACCGGTGTCCGTAAGATGAAATCGATGAAGTCGTACACACCGCCGCCTCAGCTCGATGCGCACGCGGTTGTAGCGGAGTTCATTCAGCAGCAGGAGACTATGCTACGCCTGCTTACACAAGCGCGGCAGGCTGATCTGTCTGCCACGCGTGTGCCATTGTCTATCGCTCCGTTCCTGCGTCTGCGGCTTGGTGATGTTTTCGGTTTTAATGTAGCGCATAACGAGCGGCATGTACAGCAGGCGTTGAGGAATTTGTCCGTCGTGTCCGAGCTGGTTTGAGCAACAATCTGAGGAAACTTTATTCCGGCTCATCATAGTGTGGCCCCATGGAGGATACCGTGGGGCCGCGTTATGTTAAAGCGGCCACTCGTCGTGGAACCGGCCGCCGTTCAGATAATGCATTGCTTCTGCATCAGTGCATAAACAAGTTTCGAGCTCGTGTTTTATCTTTTCGGTATCGAGATTCTGTCCGATGATGACGAGCTCGTTCAGTCTGTCGCCCCACGTGGGGTGCCATTTGCGTTGGATAAACTCCTGGTTCTCCATGTATGCGGGGCTCATCGCGCGTTCCTTTACCGATACTGACGTCCACCATTTGCCGTATACTTCTGCCTTCGAGGAGCCGCCGGCCTGGCTCCACAGCAGCACATGGTCCGGTCGCGATACCAGCCAGAATATACCTTTGCTCCGGATTACGTTTGCCGGCCACTGCTGTTCTATGTAACGCCAAAGCCGCTGTGGGTTAAACGGCCGGTAATCGCGGAATACAAACGAGTTGATGCCGTACTCTTCGGTTTCGGGTGTGTGGATATTGTTCAATTCTTTTATCCAACCCGCGGACTGTGCGGCCTTTTCGTAATCGAAAAGTTGGGTATTCAGAATATCTTTTGCGTTGATCTTACTGAAGCTTGTTTTGATGATGCGTGCGTCGGGGTTTAGCTTTTTCAGTGTGCCTTCCAGCAGTTTAAGGTCTTGTTCGGATACCAGGTCGGCTTTATTGAGAACGATGACGTTTGCAAACTCAACCTGATCGGTAAGCAGATTTACTATGCTTCGCTGGTCTTGTATATCGTCGGTCATCTTTCGGGTGAGGACTGTATCGGCACTGCCGAAGTCTTTAAAGAAGTTGCAGGCATCTACTACGGTGACCAGTGTGTCCAGCCGGGTAATGCCGGCGAGGTTGAGTAGTGGCTCGCCTGTATCGAACGTGAAGGTCTGGGCTACGGGTATCGGCTCTGATATGCCGGTACTTTCAATCAGCAGGTAATCGAACTTGCGCTGGTGTGCAAGCGCCTTTACTTCTTTTATAAGGTCTTCGCGTAACGTGCAGCAGATGCAACCGTTGCTCATTTCGACCAGCTTTTCTTCCGTACGTGATAGTTTGATCTCGTTTTTTACAAGTCGTGCGTCGATGTTCACCTCGCTCATGTCGTTTACGATAACCGCTACCTTTAATCCTTCGCGATTGTTAAGTACATGATTGAGCAATGTAGTTTTGCCTGCGCCGAGAAATCCGCTGAGCACGGTGACGGGCAGTCGTTTGTTTTTTGTAAATAGGTTCATTGTTGTTCTTTGTGTTGGATTTATCGTAGTGTAGGCCATAGAGGGCAATACACTTCCGCTCACGTCGGGTACGCGTGATCCATAAATATTACAGGACTACTAAGGTGTCAGGTTGCCGGTGGTCCGCGTAAGAAAGATGTGAGCTGGCGTGTGAGGACAACTGCCGATATATAATGACAGAAGACGTAGTTAGCCGGAGAAATTGCAAACGCAAGATTATTGCCGGAACACCACGGCTGTGAGTAGAAAATAATATGGCCGTATTTGCATTTAGCGGCTGAATCGATGTGTGCCTGCTTTGCCGGGGAATAGCCGTATTGTTTTTGTACAACGACGTTTGCCGAATGATCGTGGACGGTATGATGAACAAAGTCGAGGGCCGTGCCGCCGATAACGTAGATCGCTAACAGTAAAACCGGTAATACCGGCGAGGGTTTACACCGGTAGTGTTTATATCGTGTTCGCGTCCTGCTCATGATTGCAGGTGCAAGCTATTGACTTCTTTATGTATTTGCAACTTAGTTGCATTGTATTATTTATCCGGAAGTAGTATCCGGATTGAGGCGTTTTTCTCAACCGGATACTGTAATACCGCACTATATGCTGCGGACGGTGCCGCCGTCGACACGGATCAGGGCTCCGCTTACATAGTCTGCATAAGGACTGCACAGGTATAATACCGCTCCTCCGATCTCTTCGGGACGTCCGAACCTGCCGGCGTCGTTAGGAACGAGCTGTGCCACGGCATTCCGTTCGATGTCGACCATCTGCTCACCCCATCCGTTTTGTGGTGCTGCTTTCAGTAACCATTGCTCTACCGAGGGATTCATGATGGCTCCCGGAGCAACAACGTTCGAGGTAAGGCCTGTATCTTTCAGTTGCCTGGCCAGTGAGACGGAAAGATTGTGACGTGCGGCGAGTGTGGCACTGTAGTGCGGCAGATCTTTGATGGGCTGTACGCCAAGACCGCCTCCGATGTTTATCACACGGCCCCATCCTTTGGTTTTCATTGCCGGTACGATACGCTGTATCATTCGTACGTATGACACTACATTGACATTGTATACATCAAGCCAGTCGGCTGCTGATGTGTTTGACCATGCTGTGTGTCCATAGAAGCCGGCGTTATTTACGAGGATGTCCACCGGGCCACCGGCGAGCGCGGCTGAGGCCACGGCGTCGGCGCCGAGGTCGGTCGATAGATCGCCGATGGCTATGATTGCTTTTCCTCCTGTCTCGATAATTTCTGTTTTTACTTTGTTTGTGCGTTCAACATTGCGTCCATGAATGATCACTTCCGCACCTTCCGCAGCCAGCATTCTGGCCATTGTTTCGCCCAGGCCTGCACTCGAGCCTGTAATCAAGGCTCGTTTCCCAATCAATTTAAAATCCATAAGTATATTATTTGTGATGAAATATTTGTGTTGACATTATCCTTTTGATGGAGAGATCCCGAATGCTTTTTTATAAGCGAATGAGAAGTGAGACAGGTCTTCGAAGCCGAGATCCAGGTAGATCTCGGTAGGTGTTTTGTTTTCGTTGTTGATCAGGTAATGTGCCTGCTCGAGTCGTTTTTGAGTAAGCCATTTACCGGGTGTGGTATGGAAAGTTTTTTCGAAATCTCTTTTGAATGTGGATAAGCTGCGGCCGGTTAAGAAGGCTATGCGGTCGAGGCCTACATTGTACCGGAAATGGGTATGCATAAACGCCTCGATATCGATCTTGCCGGGGTCGCTGAAATCGAACACTGCTTCTTTCAGCATGGGCTGTGTTTGCAGCAGGAGGAACACCAGCTCCTTTGCTTTCAGGGTTATTATGGCTTCGTTGAAGGCATCGGTCGACGTGATATACGATGTCAACGAGCCGACGTATTGTCCGAGAGAAGGATCAGGTCTTAACTGTGCTACAGGGGAGCCGTTGTATGTGCCTTTGGCGGTGAGGCTGTATTCCTCGCCCATATTTTTAAGCGTCTGCTGATCGATATGGACGCCAATAGATCTGAAGCCTTCGGGGGCAGTTCGCTTTACATACCTGGCGAGTTGGTTCCGTTTAAAGAAGCGGTAGTCGCCTGCTTTGAAAGAGAACATCTTATTGCCGGACCAGATATCGTGAGTGCCGGATATGATGTAGCTGAAGATGTGGTCTTTTACGAAGCTCTCGCCTTCCAGATCGTCGTTGACGTAATGGTTAAAAAGGATTGTTGGCTTGCTTATACCTGTGCTGCTCATTTTAGTTAATTTGAGTGGCGTGTCTTTGTTTCTGAAGGCAAAGTTGGTGAGAAAGCAGGCTGGGCTGGTTTGTTTAAAAGTTCAAATTATTGTGTTTAAAAGGTCATTGGATGCGAAGAGAAACAGCCCTGAACGAGAGTAGAGAGATATTCAAGTGGCCAAAAAATGGTGTTTTCGTCTACATAAATTGGGTTCTGGTCGTGTTGACTGGTGGCATGGCTGTTTTTTGGGGAAACTGCGTCCACTGAATAAAAACAATTTTCATTATGAAACGATTTCATGTATTCACTGTCATCATGTTGTTAATGGGTGTTACGCTCATCACGGCACAAGCTCAGAAAAAGCCCGGACAGGGTGGAGGCGATCCGAAGCAGCGCGCGGAGCATACTGTGGCTAAGTTGAAGGAAGGTGGACTTACGCTGAGCGACGATGTCTGGGTTAAGGTGCAGACCGTGTATGAAGAGTCTTTCACGAAACCAGAAGGCACCGGTAAACCTGATCGTGAGCAGATGCAGAAGCAGCGTGAAGAGACGAATACCAAGCTCAAGGCTATTCTTACTGAAGAGCAATTCAAAAAGCTGGAGGAGATCGAAAAATCTTCAGGACCTGGTGGTCATAAAGAAGGCGGTCAGAAAGGTGGTCAGCATAAGAAGCCTCAATAGGTTTGCACAGGCCTAATTGCCTGTAAAGTAATCATCCCGGAAGTACGTTATATAACATCGTTTCCGGGATGATTTTTTTTAGAACAAGGTAAAAGAGCGTTGTGAGACTAAGACCCTATCGGTCTTTTTGAGTTCCCTTCCAGTAAGGTGAGCCGTGCTTCGATATCGATCATGCGGTTATATAATTCTTTAGGTGCGCGCATTTGGCGACTCATATAGGCTACGGCATACCAGATCTCGAGTATTTCTTCGGGGTCTACCACGATGGGTGGGTATTCGCCGGCGTGGCGTTGGTTGTCGCTGTTGAGGATGACTTTGCCGTCGCTGGTTACGCGGTTGAATACGCGTTTTACTACTACGCCGTCGCGTTTGGTGACGATCACGTGTACGCGGTCGTCGCGTATGTCGGTGAGGTTGTCGACGAAGCGGGAGACGATGATATCGCTTTCGTGAAATGTGGGGATCATGCTATGGCCGGATACCTCGAACATACGGAAAGTACCGTTATCCATGCCGGGCAGGCGATAGCTTGGTAGTGAGGAGATAAATTCGACGTCGCCATAACCTGCCAGATAGCCAGCCCGGGCGCGCTGTGGGACCATCACGATATTCTCGTCGCCGGATGAATCTACGGTGACTACCTGGGGCATGCGTTCCAGGACGGTCGGAGGGAAGCTGAATCCCTTGTTCGTATTTTTTTCGTTTATCGTATTTTTTTTGATCAGACCGGTCCCGATGGGTGATTCCTTTTCGCGATTTTCTGGATTTGTGATGTTTTTTGGCTCGCTGGCCCCTGATAAAAGGGAATCGATGCTTATTCCAAAAAAATCCGAAATTTTGATAAGTATTTCCAGATTGGGCTCTGATTTCCCTACTTCGTAGTTCGACCACGTAGAAACGGTGACGCCGATAGAATCTGCGATTTCGGCTTGTTTATAGCCTTTTTTGCTTCGTAAAGCCTTTAGATTATTCGAAAATATTGTCATAAATATGTTCGTAAAAATATGGAATAATCGTAAAAAATGCTAATATTTGTATCGCACTACGAAACAAAGTAAAAAGATTTAAGTCAATGGCAAAGGTATCCCGCAATTGGTCCGGCCTTGCACCAAGCATTTGTAACCCCGGCGTAACTCCCGCCGAAGCAACGATTGACACGCATTTAACAAAAAGAGCTTAAGCTGAGAAAGACCGGAGAATACAGCTGTCCCGGGTCTTAAACTGAGAAGCCGCACTCCTGTGAAGGGTGTGGGTTGTCTTCACGCGCGCGTTCTGCCGGGTAGAGGCGCTACCTGGGATTTTGAACGCTGCATACACAAGAAAAAATTACACGCGAATATGATGAACGAAGTACTTCGTCTGGTAAGCCAGACTGAACAGCAACTAACCCAACTTTGTAGTGCGCCTGTGCGCCTTGTCCTCTGGTTCGATCACGAGGTTCCCGGTACGGACGACACTACGAGACTTAATGAATGGATCCGTGCGCTGGTTTGCTCCGAATTTGGAGTTCGCTGGGACGACGTGCAGGGTATCGGGAAACGCAGAGCTTTAACGGATGCCCGTGGAGCGTATTCGTGGCTGGCTACACGCCACATCAAATCGAGCGCGCAGCAGATAGGCCACGAGTTACATCGTGATCGCACGACGATATGCGTTACGCTTAAACGTGTAAAAGATCTGTTGAGTGTCGGTGACGACATCAAAGAACGGATCCAGCGTATCGAGAAACAAATTGCAAACCGACAACACCACGACTAAAGTATAAACCGAACATGCCGTTACCATTGATAATTGAAAGCGGAAAGAGCAGTATGACGTTGTATGTTTTTATAGCATTCCCCGTTGTGCTCATTCTGCAGGCCATAGTATTCTATCATCATCAAAAGAAAGAAAAGTAGTTAATGAAGACACATCCTTACAGACTCATCAGCTTCTGGAAGAATAAACAAAACTGGTTTTGGGAACGCGATCAGCGTCTTACGGAAGAAGCCCGTCAATATTATCGTTCCTGGGTTAAAAACCTTCTCAATGTGCCATCGGGTCACGCCCATAAGCTGGACGACTGATCTCACAAAAACAAGATTTATCGGTTGTGCGCCAGTATGGTAGTTGTGTGTGCTAAGTTAGTGTTACCGATAGCAGAAGGATACATCGCAAGGTGTATCCTTCCGTTTTTTATGGTAGTTTATTTACTGGGGTCATTACAAAAAACAACGCCCCGGCCTGCTTTCGCAAACCGGGGCTTTAGTGGGGTTGGGCTATCGGGTATTCAGAAATTCTTAATGGCGTATTGTCCCGGCGCTCAGCACATTTGTATTTCCTGCCGGGGGAGTCTTATATCCTCTCACCACTATTGTATAATACGTTCCCTCGTCCAACGATACATTGGGCACGTTTAACGATGTGGCTGCTTCTCCGCTGCCGGTCACTTCCAGGTTATAGGTTTTGGCATCAATCTCAGCAAACTGCGTCGCATCTTTAAAGGATTCTTCGCCGGTTAAACTTTCTTCGCCATCTTTTACTTTCAATGCCAGGGCGCCTGCATCCGGTGACAGATTTACAAACCGGATCATCGCCTTGCCGGTTCCTGGCGCGGTAACGGATGTATCTGTCAGCACCAACGCTTCGGCATGTTCGAAGTTATCGACTACAAAAATTGAGTATGGTTTATTGTCTTCCAGGTTAACGACAGTATCCAGTGTTATATTACTGGCGCCGTACGGGCCGAATGCGAGCGTACGTTTGCCGGTGTAAAAGCGCAGATAGCCGGTGTTGTCCGCATAGCGCAAAGGCTCGTTATTGATTTGTCTGCTGTCTACCAGGATATTCAGGCCTGGTGCGTTTGGCGAAGCGTTGTATAACGATACGTACGATACCGGTATATCCTGGATCCCGTTGTTTGAATCGTCATCCAAACAGGCTGTCATTATCACGGACATGGCAATAGCAGTTACCATGCCCACTCGAATTGTTTTTCGGATGTTCATTATTGTGTTGGTTGTTTTAAAAAGTCAATAAAGCGTTACGCAATAAGCCAAAGAGCTCTCCTTTACTGTTTCCAGTAAAAGGTTTTACTATCCGGTAAAAAACGCCTGGTAGATTTTATATCAAATCGCTGCAATCCTCCGCCTCCTATGGGTTACATTATATTAGACAACATTCGTTGCCGAAAGGTTCGAACGGTTACTGTAAATCAGCTTCTGATTTTTCCGTTTGTCGTGATATAAATGCTGTTGGTCGGTATGGTTTACCGGCGGGCATAACGCTGTATGGATTTGACCTGATCAGCCTGCGGAGAATCCCTTTAACATTTATAGTTCAATGTAAAATGAATTGTCTGGAATTAAGGTGCTTTACCTTTGTTCGGGTAGTTCATTTTATAAAAGTGATTATGATGCACGATATATTGTTCCGTCAGTGTGATAAGAACGACCCCTATGCGTTTTATCGCGATATGCGTCGGGATAGGCCTGTATACTATGATCCGGAAAATGATCTCTGGGGTATTTACACGTATAAAGATTGCCATGCTATTCTCACGCACAGCGCTGCATCGATCTCTCAAAGCCCTTCCTTTTTAGTGGGGCTCAGCGACGAGGCGGGCCGTATGGCTGATCACCTGGCGCGATTGAGCAACGTGCCGCTTCATGAAGCGCGACGTGATGCATCGCTGCAACTCTTTCGCCGTTGGAAGGCTGTCGATATAGGGCAGCTTATGCAATATCTGATGGGCGAACCGCGCTTGCCGGCCAGCCTGGATTGGGTGCAGCAGATATGCTGTCGTTTGCCGGCATTCGCGTTGCTCAAAGGGCTTGGCTTTTCGACTGCGGCTACTGAATCTATTGTGAATGCTCTGCCTGATCTTGTGAATATCATGCACCCCGTTAAATCCGCGGGAGAAGCGCTGGCAGCTAATCGTGCCGTAGAGGCTATCAGCGCACATCTTCATAATTATGTGGTGGGCATCGACTCCGGGGCAGCCCGGAGCCAGGCGGTGATGTATAGCGCAAATCTCGCGGGCCTTGTAATCCAGAGCTTCGATGCCGGCCGTGGCCTTCTTGGCAATGCGCTGCTGTGGGCTATTCGCGAACAGGCTCTTTATAAGGCGCAGGATAATACAGAAGCATTTGTGCGTGAAGTGCTACGCATCGATCCGCCGGTGCAGAATACCCGTCGGGTGCTGACTGACAGAATCGTGTTAGGAGATGTTGTATTAGAAAGGGGTGCTAAGGTGTTGATCGTTCTGGCATCGGCTAATCGCGATGCCCGGCAGTTTAATGGCGCAGATGTGTTTGATCCTTTGAAGCATCGTGATGTACAGTATTTCGCGTTTGGAAGCGGTATTCATCAATGTATGGCGGAGCATTTCTCGATTGGTGTGACTGCTCAGGCGTTGCGGTATATTTATGGTCACTACACTGATGTGAAGCTTAGGGAGAATGATTTGGTGTATGAACCACGAGTCAATGTGAGGTTGGCGGTGCGGATGGTGATTGAGGTTCAGTAGAGTGTTTATTCGATTTGCTGGCCGAAGCGATTTTTGTAGACTTTGCCTTTGCGGGGATGTGTGAACTTCAGGGCTGACCAGGTGTCGTTTATGCTTAGGGCCTTGCTCTCTATGAGAGTGTGAGAATAGCCGATCTGGATCAGGTGTGGTAAGGTGAGGTCTGTTCCCAGTTTTCGTGCTTTGGGCCATGAGATCCACAACATTCCGGTATGCTTGAGATGTTTGCGAAGCTGGTCTAGTTTAGCTTCCAGCTGTGTGTGTTTCAGGGCAAAGAAATGTATGTAGTCGAACTGTCCGGTTAGTTTTTGCGCGATTGTAAGTTCCGGCAGATCGATTGCTGTTATAGCGTCTGGCGGGGCGTCGATCAGGATAGCGCGTCCGCCGGGCTTGATTCCCATTTTTAGTGATACGGGTTTTAGCATGGGGTACAGTGCTAAAATTACGTGCCTTAGGCGCGTTACATCACCGTCTTTACATGTTGAACGGCCGGTAGGATTATTGTAAACGTGGCGCCTTCGCCTGGCCTGGAGTGTGCATAGATAAGTCCGCCGTGATTGTCGGTGATCTTCTTGCACGTGGCGAGGCCTATGCCCGTTCCCTTGTATTGTGTTTTGTTATGGAGCCGTTGAAAGATCTCGAAGATACGGCCTGCGTGCTGCTCGTTAAAGCCTATGCCGTTGTCTGCGAACGAGAGCTTGTAGTATAGCATGTTTGCCCTGAGCACCGGGTGTGATGCTTTTTCTTCTTCCGTCAGCCGTTCGCTGTGGACATTCAGAACAAGCGGCTCTTCGGGTTTGGCAAACTTGATGGCGTTGGATACCAGGTTGCCGAACAGCTGGCTCATCTGTATCGGCACGGCCTGTAGTGTGGGCAGCTCGTTGCTGAGTATACGGCAACGCTTCTGCTCGATCAGGAGCTCCTGGTCGTTCCGGGTGTCGTTCAGTACATCGTTCAGGTTTACGTTCTCGAACTGCGCCTGGTTAGACAGTTGTGAAAGCTCGAGGATATCGCGTATGAGCTGGAGCATACGGTTTGCCGAGGTGTCGATCTTTTCCAGCAGTGTCCTGGAACGCGCATCCATTTCGCCAGGGCTTCGAAACAGTTGCTCGACAAAGATGCTGATCTTCCGAATCGGTTCCTGCAGGTCGTGTGAGGCAACGTAGGCGAACTGTGATAGTTCTTCGTTGGACTTCCGCAGACTTTCGGTACGCTCTTTCACTACATCTTCGATCTTCAACCGGGCAATCACCTGTGCGGTAACGTCTATCGTGATCGCCACGACGCCGAGAATACTGCCGTCGGAGCCCCGGTATGGCTCGTATACAAAATTTTGGTAAACTGTTTCCTGTCTGCCGAACCGTAATAGATTTACGGGGCGTTCGCTTGCGTAGAAAGATTCACCGGTTTGGTATACGCGACCCAGCAACTCTTCAAGTCCCTGCTGGCGTGCTTCGGGAAGGCCTTCGAATATAGGGCGGTTCATCATCTCGTGCTCGGGCTTGCCCCAAAGCTCGATGATCTTATCGCTCGCCACTTCCACGATATGTTCAGGGCCCATCAGGATACACATCGCCACCGGTGATTGCTTTACAACATTCCGGTAATTCTGTTCGCTGCGCTCTACTTTCTGCTTGGCGATGTTCATGTCTGTTACATCGGCGGCGGTATTCATTACGCCATAGACCTTTCCTGTTTCATCTATAAGGGGTGTAAAGCTGTAGTTGAAATAGAAGATCTCGAGCTTGCCATTGATAACCAGGTCTACACGCTGGTTCCGTGCGTGGAATGGTGTGCCCGTGGTAAACACTCCATCCAGAAGCGGGTATACCTGCTGGCTCTCCAGCTCCGGTAATAAGTTGTAATATGTATTGCCGATCACGTCGGCGCCTTTGCCCCATACATCGATAATCGCCTGGTTAGCGGTAACGATCCTCATTTCGCGCCCCTCGTACACGGCGATTGGGAAAGGGGCGTTTTCTACCAGCGAGCGTACGCGGTTTTCGCTGTCTTCGAGTTTCTTCCGACCCACGACCTCGTCTGTAACATCCACGGCGGCTACCATGATGCCTGTAATCTCTCCGCTGGCTTCGCGATAGGCCTCGTATACGAAGTGTACATACACGAGCTCCTCCCTGTCGTTGCGATACAATGTGACCGCTACGTTATACGCTGTGTAGGTTTCGCCCGTCGTCATTACGTGGGAGAGCAATTCTTCAAAGCCCTGGTTTCGCGCTTCTACAAGCACATCGAATATCGGTCTTCCCAAAAGTTCCGATTGCGGCTTTCCCCACAGGCGGAACATTCTTTCATTGGCGAGCTCCACGGTGTATTGCGGGCCTTTGAGCACAGCCATGGCGACCGGGCTTTGCAGTATTATATTTCTGAAATTCGCTTCGCTGACACTGGCTCTTCGTTCAGAGCTCTCAATCTGTTGGTATGTCAATACTTTCTTCGTGGTCTCGTTACAGATCACCAGCACGCCGTCTATGTTGCCTGTAGCTCCGAACACCGAGCTATAGCTGAATGTCCAATAGACATCTTCCAATTTTCCATTGCGATAGATGGGAATGAGTTGGTCTTCGAGAAAGAAAGATTTTCCTGTGGTTTTGACCTGTTGTATGAGCGGATGTATAACGTTCCAGATCTCGGGCCAGCATTCTACTGCTTTCTGTCCTAATGCGCGGGGATGTTTTCCGGATTGTCCGAGGCTGGGCCGGTATGCGTCGTTGTAGAACTGGATCATATCGTCGCCCCACCACAGGAACATGGGGAAGTTGGAATGAAGTATTATGCCCACCGTTGCCTTCAACGCCTGGGGCCATTCTGATATCGGTCCTACCGGTGTGGCAGACCAATCGAAGTTACGGGTAAGTTCTCCCAGCTCGCCGCCGTCCTCCAGGAAGTAATAGTCTCGGTTGGGGCTCACGTTTTAATTCGTTCGGAAAGATGGGTTACTTAGTACTTCACGCAGCTTTATTTCCAATACAGAAAGCTTGCTGGGTTTTGTTATAAACTCAATGGCGCCCATGCTTCGCGTTTCGGCGATACTTTGCCTGTCTGCGCTTGTGCTCAGGATGATAACCGGGATGTGATTGAGCTCTGCATTGGCCTTGATTTCCTGCAGGAATTGTTTGCCACTCATTACCGGCATATTGAGATCCAGGAAGATCAGGTCCGGAGCATATTTGTGCGCCACCAACCCATCCAGCGCAATCAAGCCGTTCTCTGCTGTTTCGCAGGAGTATGCGGGGCTTATTGTGCTCAGTACAGACAGAAAGAAGTCTCTGTCGTCCTCATCATCGTCAATCAGGAGAAGGTTTTTCAAGTTATTGTGATTAACTGTTTTGCAATACGGGGCGCAATGCAAGGCTGAAAATAATCCAAAAACGGCCACGATTGCCGCTTGAAAAAAGAAAAATGTTGGCCGGGCGGCAGGGTAATCAGAAGGTTTGGGATGGAGACTGAGGGTTTTGACTTAATTTACTGTAAATCAGTGTTTTGAAGGGTCGCTTGCTTTTTCCTGGCTATCAGTCCAGGATATTTAATGCTTCCATAATCCGGTCGCGGCGTTCTCCGGAAATATTCTTCACTACCAGTGTCATCTTTCCGGGATATGCCGGGTCATTGAAATCAATTTCAAGATCATCGTGGTGTTTCTGGCCGCCGTTTATCCGAACGACATTATCGTAGGTATTTGCTAAACCGTCTTCACTGGTAAAAAGAACCGGAGCGATGGCAATTTCAATATTCAAAAAGGCTGCTTTACCACGTACGATCACTCCGTTCTTTGTAAGAACAATATCGCAGCGATAAAAATCGTAAGACCTGCAGCGTCGTAAATTTCTCATCGTCCAGAGGTCACGTGGTGGAAACTGGAGGTTTTTACACCAAACCGCTATATTCGAATAAATAATGGGAGAGTCTCCAGTGTGTCGATGTATGAATATTGCAACGGCCTGCCTGCGACCTTTCAGTTCTGCGAACACCAGCATCGGGATGCCGAACGTAACTAATAGCAATCAGCAGGTATGGTAATATATCCATGGTCAACACTTTTGCCACGAGGGTTTCTCAAAGTTATTAATAAAATAAATTGATTTAGTTACAGGCTATGAAACAATGCCCAATATGCTTTGAAACTCTTGTTATGATAGATTGTGCGCCCTGTGACGACTGTGGTTGGCGGGAGATCGAACGAGATCATCTGGCACAGGGCATACATGTATATAACGTCTACCATGTATATGAAGAACTGCAGCTGACGCTATGCAATTTTTGTGATGCAGATTTCAGCTCTTATCATCCTGAGTATTGGGGATTGGCCTGGGATAAGCGATTGGCACTAACCTGCTTCACGTTCGTGAAGCAGGTTAGTGATCCCGTTATGATCAAAGATAAATTCTGTCCTACATGCGCGCATCGTCTTTCGTTTTTAAATGTTTTGAGAGAAGTAAGAGATCGCAATCATTAAACCGGGTCGTAGATACGAGGTGACGACCCTTACAAGCGGTACATAATTAATTTCAAGAGCACTGAAAAATATTTTCTTGCCCGGGAACGAGCCCGGTTTTTTTGGGAACGAGACCGGATTTTTTGCGGTTCCCGTTCAATAAACGAGCATTGCCGTTCAATAATTGTATTTTATTTTGCTCCATGCAATGGTAAGTTTTGGGAAAGCACTGGCCATGCTTTTTCATTCGTTTAAACACTTACCTACATTCTTAAAACACAACAAACATGAATCGATTAATACGAATTTGTATCGTGTTGCTGGTAACCTGCCATGTTGGTGCTTTTGCACAAGCGCCGGCGGCATTCCAGCATCCTGGTGTATTCAGCAGTCAGACGGAGCTTGATTTCATCAAAGCCGCTGTTAACGCAAATGCGGGTAGCCCTATCGTAGGCGGATATAATGTACTGGCGGGCGATGGCCGTGCGAGCCTCAACTATAATCCTGAACCTTACGCGCAGGTACACGTTATTGCATCCGGTATAGGACCGGAAGAAGATGCCTTTCGCCGCGATGCGCATGCTGCTTATGCACAAGCCATCCGTTGGGTTGTGACCGGTAATGTTGCGTATAAGAACAAAGCGATCCAGATCCTGAATGCCTGGTCATCGATATTTCAAGGTCTTGTGGCGCCGTCGGGCAGTCCTAACCAACCCACGCTTGAAGCATCATGGGCATTGCCTATATGGGTAGCCAGCGCTGAGATCATCAAGACTTACAACAACGGCGCGGCAGGCTGGGCTGCGGCGGACGTAACGCGTTTCAACAGCTTTGCGCGTAAGATACTCACGTATGTAAACGGGCCTATCGCATCGGCGCCCAACTGGTACATTTCAAAATATCTTTCCCTGATGTCTGCCGGTGTATTTCTGAACGACGCCGCGCTATACAATCAGGGCTATAACGGTGTAACGGGCCAGATCGACGGTATTAGCACTGCCGGCGCGATACCCGAGCTTACCCGCGACTTCGTTCACTCACAATATGTACTTATCGGGCTTACACAATGTGCCGAGGTTGCGCATCAGCAAGGCAGCGACGCCCTGTTTACGCGCCAGAGCGGTGCTTCACAACCGCGCCTGTTGTTAGGAGCAGAGGCGTATGTGAAAGGGTTGCTTGGCACAGGAACGCCTAACTATCAATCAGACTCCCAATGGGCCCGCAAGAGCGCACCATACGAGATCCTTCTTGCGCGCTATACACAGCTTGGCCTGAACGTGCCGCAAACACGTAACTATGTATTGAATCAGAACCGCTCTGAGAATGCTGTGGAAGACCACTTCTTAGGTTGGTTAACGGCTACTCACTCACAACTGCCTACCACCACTCCGCCGCCCACCACGTGCGTGCCCGTAGCCGCCAGCGCTGACGATGGCAACGTACCGGCCAACGTACTGGATGGCAGCCTCGATACACGCTGGTCTGCCGAAGGCGACGGTCAGTGGATACAGTTCTGTCTTGACAATTCTGCGTCGGTGACATCGGTGCAGATCGCTTTCTACAGCGGCACTACGCGGACCTCGACTTTCGATGTACTTGTTTCGTCCGACGGTCAGACGTTTACGCCTGCGGTATCCGGCGTGGTGAGCAGCGGTACATCGACAGCACTGGAAACATTTTCGTTCGCTCCCCAAACAGCCAAGTATGTTCGTATTGTAGGTCACGGCAACTCTGTGAATGCCTGGAACAGCTACACCGAGATAAAGATCGTAACGGCAGCAATCAGCATACCTGTAGGACAAACTATATGGCTGCAAGGTCCCAACGGCCAGTATGTGAGCTCGAAGAACGGTGTTGGGCCGATGTGGTGTAACGCTACTGCTGTGGCGGGCTGGAACGGTTTCCTGGTAGTGGATGCGGGCGGTGGCAAAGTGGCGCTGCAAAACCAGACGAAGTATGTATCGTCTGAAAACGGCGCGCAGTCGATGACCTGTAGCCGGGATACTTTTGAGGATTGGGAGAAATTCGACTGGATCTCTAACACAGACGGTACGGTGTCGCTTCGCGGCAATAACGGTCTGTATGTATCGTCAGAAAATGCCACGATCGCGATGACCTGTAACCGTCCGGAGATCGGCGGTTGGGAATCTTTCCATTGGGGTGTTGTGGGCGCTGCAGCAGCAGCAGCTGTATCAGCGATGGAAACATCGTCGATAAGTGGGGCCGCTAATGGCGTGCGCGCATATCCTAACCCGGTGATCGATAAGCTTTCTTACGAGATACCTGCCGGAAGCGGCGCGTACAGTGTAGAGGTAAAGAAAGCCGATGGCACAACGGTTCATGCCTCAAAAGGCCAGGGCGGCGGCACACAAACACTCGATGCTTCGGCGTGGTCTCGCGGTACATACTATGTTACAGTTACCCGCGGTGAGCAGAAAACAACTTTCAGAATAGTTAAGCCTTAACCGGTTATGTATAGAACGCCGCCGGCAGTTACATTCCGGCGGCGTTCATATTGTCTACAGGTTTCAGGAATGTAATGGTATTGAAACGGAGCTGCGTAGATATTTTGTAGTCAATCTGCGTAAAAATGCAGCGGGTTGTGTGTCAATTTTTATACTACGAACGTCTTCAGAGCGCCTTATAGCGTGCATCGAGCCGGTAGGCCAGTTATAATAAATTTTTTCGACAGTGCCGTCCCTTTTTGGTTAAAAATCTTTTCAATCGCGAAAGGCTCTGACATTATTCCTTTTATGCTAGATTTGCTCCCTGCGGACGTGGACGGTATGTGAAAGCAGGTCTTTTTCCACCTCTGTTAACCCAAAATTAGTACCAGATATATTTATTAATAACTAGAAATACTGAAGTATGGCTCTCCAGGATCGTGTTAAAGAGTTCCTTTCAACGGCTTCCAATGTGACAATCGGACAAAACGAATTAAAATTCCTCTCGCCTGACCGCTTAGAAGCCGGCCAGACCGGTTATAGCGTTGACAAACAGAAAAATTCCCTGATAACCGGAAAACCGGGAGCATGGCGCAAGGAGTGGATGGTGATCGGAACTGACGCCCTTGAAGATCCAATTATCGTTGACCTTCGTTCAGAAGATATGGAAGTGATGACCGCCGAGCACGGTGATGGATCGTGGGAACCCTACGTGATCGCTGACTCGCTCGATAATTTCAAACAAATTGTAGAGTCTCTCCAGAAACTGTCCAAGGGCCGTACGACACTTGATTCACTGGAAGAAAACCCTATTTCAGATTCAGAGCGTGAGCAATTTATGGCTGAGGTTGAGGAAAGCAATCCAGAATCTGAAACCGGTTACTGGTTCAACTACGTGACCGAAGAATAGAACATAAACCGGCGGACGCTCGTTACGTTTATTACAATGGAGCTTTACCAGATAAATAAACGACTACGAACCTACCTGAGAGCGCTGTGTTGGTATGTGCTGATAATAGCAGCCACCATACCCGTAAGTTTTCTGTTAGGAACTGTCTTTAATCAAAATATTGCAATAGCCATGGGAATCCTCCTGTGGCTATTTTTTTTCATTATGCTTCAGGTTCATATCGAGAAGCGCCTGTTTCCCTTGGCGATTAAATTTTACCACCGCGTTGTGCGTGTAGTTACCGTTACGATAGTTCTTCTGACCTTGTTTTTCTTCGAACTGTATATAAACGAAACCCGTGGCCACTTATGCTGCATCTCTGGCGGTCCAGACGATAGTCCCTTCCATTACTTCCTTTCTATCAGTTGGAAATTGATCGTCTTATGGGAGTTTATTGCTTATGTTGTTAACCGTCGCATGTCGGATGTTTTAACGACTGCATGAGGCAATAGGTCTATCTACATCTTTATCTTTTTTCTGTGCTGTTTTCCCCATTTGATCATTTCGTCTACCATCGGCTTTAGGGTATAACTATAGGGTGTAACGGTGTAGGTGATCGTTACCGGGTAATCGTCGACTACTGTTCTTACAATTAGTTTATTTGCTTCCAGGTCTTTTAGTTCTTTTGAAAGTACCCGCGTTGTGATATTGGGAACGCTTCGCTGCAGATCACGGAAGCGATTGCATCCATCGTACATGGCCATCAGAATGGGTAGCTTCCATTTTCCGCTGATTACGTATAACGTATCCTGTACATATTTTATTTTATCGGTCATTGATTTTGTATCTGCAGCCATACTGGTAGTTTGTTCATTTTAAGATCAAAAATATAGAATTCTCTTTGGACACCATTCCGTCTGGAGAAGCCTCCGGTTGATATCCTTTAGGTTATCAGTATCAAAATGATATCAAATCGTCTTTAGCTTTGTACATCATTTTTGAAGTCAAGGTCATGGAAAACAAGATCGTTCTCATAACAGGCGCCACAGGCGGTATCGGTAAGGCCGCGGCGTTTGAGCTTGCGCGGCAAGGCGCCCGGGTAATAATTCACGGCAGGAATGCCGTACGTGCGACGGTGGTGCAACAAGAAATTCTCAGCACGCATCCTCATGCGCAGGTTGATATATTGATTGCCGATCTGTTTCTTCAGTCAGAGGTGCGTCGTATGGCAAATGATTTTTTAAGCAGGTATGATCGCCTGGATGTACTGATCAATAACGCGGGGTGTATGATCGGAAACCAACGGGAAGTTACCAGCGAAGGCCATGAGCGTATGCTTGCGCTCAATCTTTTCGCGCCGTTCCTGCTTACCGCATTGCTGATGCCTGCCTTGCGTAACAGCGCGTCTGCACGTATTATTAACGTCTCTTCGTCTTCTCATCGTGAAACCGCCAGGCCCGATTTTAACGACCTTGCCGGGGAACGTAACTATGCTCCGCTTCGCACCTATGGTAACAGCAAACTGTTTTTAATACTGGTCAGTCAGTGGCTTGTGCATCGTCTGCACAGCCTGGGCGTACGCCATGTGTCTGTGAACACGGTACATCCTGGGGCGGTTGCATCTGAATTTCTGAACGGGAAAGACCTTGGTGCATTGCTCAACTTTGCGATGAAGACTTTTCGGTTTTTATTCAAGACCCCGGAGCAGGGCGCCGATACGCTTGTATTCCTTGCTTCGTCGCCGGCAGTGGAAAGCATTACCGGGAAATATTTCATCAACCGCAAGCCGGCGCGTGTAGCAGCCCGATATAATTCACGACAAAACGAGGAGGTTGTATGGCAATTCTGTGAGGAGAAGACGGGCGTTGCGCTGTAATCAAGAACCTCAGACGTCGTTTTTCCGTTCAGGGTTTTATGAACATCGAACGTTTCAAACCCTGCGATGCGCTCAAGCCGTTTGTTAAAACTTTCATTGTTATCGAAAGTGACAACGGCATGCAGAACACTATTTTGCCGGATGCTTCGATTATCATGGCGTTTCGTTACAGGGGCAACGTGACTCACTATATTGATAATGCTATAAGTGACATGCCGTTATCGATGGTTACAGGCTTGCGCGACACATCGCGTACTATACGCTATGAACAGAACACGGCTACTTTACTTGCCGTTCTTCACGAAGGCGCCGCACCTGCGTTCTTCACTATACCGCTTCATGAGTTATTCGGTCTTAGCATTCCCCTGGACGCTTTGCTGCCACGTGATAGATTAAGCGTTATAGAAGAGAGACTCGCGGAAGCATTTGATACGAAGGCACGCCTTCAGCTTGTGGAACATTTTCTGATTGCTCTTCAGCGTGAGAGGTCTGCGGACCCCCTTATCACTCATGCCGTACAGCAGATCAAGCTGAGTCATGGTAATATCCGGGTTAACGAATTGCTGTCCGCGCTTCCCATAAGCCGCGATCCTTTTGAAAAGCGTTTCCGTCGTGCTACCGGCGCTTCGCCAAAACAGTTCGCCACGCTCATCCGCCTTCGCTATCTTATTGACAGCTACACGCCTGCCAGCTCACTTACCGACCTGGCGCTGACGGCGGGCTATTACGATCAATCTCACTTTATCCGCGATTTTGCCAATTTTACGGGCAAGTCTCCCAAACAGTTCTTTAGCTCCGGCCAGTATTGGTAACCCTTAATTTTAAGGTCAAAAACGCCGTTTTTCATTTCCGGGTAAACATTTCTAAAAAAAAAATCATCCCGGGGAAACTATTCGGTATGGAAAATCCTTTGATAGATACCAATCGGTATATAGATTTGTAACGATTATGAAATTTGTACCACGATCAGAAGCCACCCGCCAGTTCATCATTGAGACTACGGCCAATATCTTCAACACGAAGGGCTATGCGGGTACATCTATGTCGGACCTTACGGAGGCGACAAAACTGACCAAAGGTGCTATTTATGGTAACTTTAAGAATAAGGAAGAAGTGGCGCTGGCGGTGTTCGATCATATTATTGCTGAACGGGATGCCATTATAAACCAATGGATGGCGGAGGCGAAAACGAATCGCGAGAAGCTTCTTGTGCTCACGCGCCTTTTTCATAGCTCAGAAAATCACGTTATGCCAAAAGGCGGATGTCCGCTGCTTAACGCCGGTACGGAAGCCGACGACACGTTCGAACCGCTTCGCCAACGTGTGGCTGAAGAGCTCCTGGACTGGCGTAAAAACCTTATCGTGATCATCCGTAACGGCGTTGATAGCGGGGAGTTCAAACGCGACCTGGACGTAAACAAAATGGCTGTAGCGATCATGTCGCTGATCGAGGGAGGGATTCTTCTCGCCCGTACCACCCGAAACCCTGCGCATCTGGACACATCTCTAGATACTGTAAAAGACCTCATTGACAATATGAGCCCGTAGCGATCTCATATTTTTTTACGTGCTCATATACCAATTGGTATATATAAATATAAATCCTGTAACTGAAGTAATATCATGAACATTTACCCTGGCATATCCCATGAAAGCATCACCATAACCCCGGTAAGTCACTGAATTTTTTTACCCTTTGAT
>Ga0247762_1000174_pt1 | contig 25610 bp, 41 predicted proteins | sample UWRJL081202R4_FD_181016 | JGI IMG/M metagenome (GOLD analysis project Ga0247762, IMG submission 181016) | Plant litter microbial communities from Arlington Agricultural Research Station in Wisconsin, United States - UWRJ-L081-202R-4 | ecosystem: Environmental > Terrestrial > Plant litter >...
GTCATACGCCGTTCTTCGACGGCTACCGTCCCCAGTTCTACTTCCGCACCACGGACGTGACGGGCTCAGCAAAGCTGCCAGCGGGTACGGAGATGGTGATGCCGGGCGATAATATCTCGCTGGAGATCACGCTGCACACGCCGGTGGCGATGGAAAAGGGGCTGCGCTTCGCTATCCGTGAGGGTGGACGTACCGTCGGCGCTGGAACCATCTCCGAGATCATCAAGTAAGTCCTGCGCGGACGGCGGGACGCGTGCTTCGCACGCAGAAGCTGTCCGCGGTAGGGAATCAGGTTCCGAGAGTGAGGCCGCAGAGCATCGCGGTCAGAAACCAAGATCTTTAGCAACACGAAAGAAGAGAGACATTATGGCTGGACAGCAGAGAATCCGGATTCGCCTGAAGGCATACGACTATCGCGTTCTGGATACATCCACGGGCGAGATCGTCGAGACGGCAAAGCGCACGGGCGCACAGGTTGCGGGACCCATTCCGCTCCCGACGATGAAGAACAAGTATTGCGTTCTTCGTTCCCCGCACGTGGACAAAAAGAGCCGCGAGGCCTTCGAGATCCGCACGCACAAGCGCCTGATCGACATCCTTGAGCCCACGCAGCAGACGGTAGATGCGCTCATGAAGCTCGATCTTCCCGCTGGTGTGGACGTAGAGATCAAGACAGTCACTAAGTAGTTTCGAGTTTTTAGTTGTGAGTTTAGTAGTTAGATATTCGGGTAAGACCGGCAGTGCTCACGCGTTGAGCATGATGAGGAGAGGAAGAAATGGCAGTCACAGGAATTCTCGGTCGCAAGATCGGCATGACACAGGTATTTGACGAGCGCGGTGACGTTCACCCGATCACGGTCATCAAGGCTGGACCTTGCGTGATCACACAGCTCAAGACGATGCAGAAGGATGGCTACGAAGCCGCCCAGATCGGTCTCGTTGAGTTCGTCAAGGCAAGCAAGATCAACAAGGCGATGACGGGCCACTTTGCGAAGAGCAGCGTGCCTCCGGTCAAGATCATTCGCGAAGTCCCGTTCGAAGCCTCCGCCGAAGGCGAAGAGGCTGTAAAGTCGGGCGATCGCGTTCTGATCGACATCTTCGAAAATGCAAAGTTTGTTGACGTGATCGGAACTTCGAAGGGCCGCGGTTTCGCTGGCGTTATTCGTCGTCACGGTTTCGGCGGCGGACCCAAGTCGCATGGACATATGTTCCAGGTGCAGGGTTCCATCGGTGCATCCAGCTTTCCCAGCCGCGTGTTTCCTGGCCAGCGTATGCCGGGTCACATGGGCGCAGCACAGATTACCGTTCGCAACCTGCGGATTCGCGGCATCGACATCGAGGACAACCTCATCATGGTCGAAGGCGCAGTCCCTGGCCCGCGTGACGGTGTGGTTCTCGTCTCTCGTGCCAAGGCTCCGCCGCGTGAGCGTCGTGGGTTCGGTGGTTCGGGAACGGTCGATCCGCTGAAGGCTTCCAAGAAGGCAGCTCCTTCCAAAAAGAAGTAGTTGCTGGTAAGTAGTGCCACTGGTTGCGGAGCCTGATTTGGGCTTGCCTGCAAGGTGAATATCGATTTCAAAGAATGGCCGCCGCAATGGTACGGCGGCCGAAGGACATGAGATGGCAAAGATCAATGTAGTGAACTTCAACGGAGAGCGCGTCGGCGAGGTTGAACTTGCCGATGAGGTCTTCGGAGTTGAAGTCAATGAGGCTCTCCTTTGGGAGGCAGTGAAGCACTATCGTGCATCGCTGCGCCAGGGAACGGCTGCAACGAAGAACAAGAAGCTTGTGTCCGGTGCGGGCAAGAAGCTGTGGAAGCAGAAGGGTACCGGCCGCGCGCGCGTTGGCTCGATCCGCTCGCCTATCTGGCGTGGTGGTGGTACGGTCCACGGACCTCAGCCCCGCAGCTACGACTACCAGTTCCCGAAGAAGAAGCTCATGGGCGCTCTGCGCTCGGCGCTCGCTTCGAAGCTGGCCGACGGCAAGCTGACTGTTGTTGAGACCCTCGCCGCTGCAGAGCCGAAGACCAAGCTCTACCGCCAGGCGCTGGACAAGCTGGATGCCAAGAAGACGGCCCTGCTGGTCGAGAGTGGCCACAAGCTGACGGAGAACGCCTTCTTTGGATCGCGCAATCTGGACGGTGTGGAACTGGTGCTCAGCTCGGAAGTTCACCCTTATGATCTGCTCCGCTACGAGCACGCCATCTTCTCGAAGGACGCTTTCGAAGCGATCCAGGAGATGTTGAAGAAGAACGTCAGCAAGCGTAAGCACGTGCTGGCTTCTGAGAAGGAGGTTGCGTAATGCCGACTCTTTATAACGTAATCCGCCGCCCTCTGATCACTGAAAAGGGCATTGGCATCAAGGATGCGCAGAACACGCTGGTGTTTGAAGTCGCGCACGATGCGACCAAGACCGAAGTAAAGCAGGCGGTCGAGACCCTCTTCAAGACGAAGGTTTCGAACGTTCGCACAACGAACGTCGTAGGCAAAGAACGCCGCCGCGGCAAGTTTACCGGCTATCGCCCCGACTGGAAGAAGGCGTATGTACGCCTGAAGGCCGGCGAGAAGATGCCGGAGTATGCGACGAACCTATAGTCGCAGCGAGTCAGCGGTACAGAGATCGGAAGGTCTCTGTACCAACAAGCTGAGTCAATTGATTTTGAAGATTTGAGAGAGCCGCGCGCTGTCAAAGCTATGCGGAGAGGCAAGGAAATAAAGCGATGCCGATTAGAACATTCAGACCGATAACACCGACGCTGCGCTTCCAGGCGCGCCTGGTGAACGACGACATCACAACGGACAAGCCCCACAAGCCCTTGCTCACGAGCAAGCCGCGTACGGGTGGACGTAACTCGACCGGAACGATGACGATGCGCCACCATGGTGGTGGACACAAGCAGAAGCTGCGCATCATCGACTTCAAGCGTGAGAAGTATGGCATTCCGGCGACCGTTGCAACCGTTGAGTATGACCCGAACCGCAGCTCGCGTATCGCCCTCGTGCACTACGCCGACGGTGAGAAGCGCTACATCATCCAGCCTGTTGGGTTGAAGGTGGGCCAGGAGATCATGAGCGGACCGGAAGCGGACATTCTTGTAGGCAATGCGTTGCCGCTCAAGAACATCCCCGCCGGTACGACCGTGCACAACGTGGAGCTTCGTCCCGGCAAGGGCGCACAGATGGTGCGTTCGGCTGGATCGAGCGCTCAGCTCGTGGCAAAGGAAGGCGATTATGCTCTTCTGAAGCTGCCCTCCGGCGAGACCCGCAAGGTGCTCGTGGAGTGCATGGCGACGATTGGCCAGGTCGGCAATACGGAGCACGAGAACATTACGCTGGGCAAGGCAGGCGCAAGCCGCTGGCGCGGTATTCGTCCCGCCAACCGTGGTGTGTCGATGAACCCTGTGGATCATCCACATGGTGGTGGTGAAGGTAAGACCTCCGGCGGACGTCACCCAGTGACCCCGTGGGGCCAGCCAACGCGTGGATACAAGACCCGTAACAACAAGCGGACCGACGTCTTCATCGTCAACCGCCGCAGCAAGTAATCGACAGGATCTGGAGCTAAGACATGGCACGTTCTACGAAGAAGGGCCCATTCATCGACGAGCATCTGCTTTCCAAGGTGGCTGCGCTGAATGAGGCGAATACCAAGAAGGTGATCAGCACGTGGTCGCGCCGCTCGACGATTTTCCCCGAGTTCGTCGGCCACACGATCGCTGTGCACAACGGCCGCAAGTTTGTTCCGGTGTACGTGACGGAGAACATGGTCGGCCACAAGCTGGGCGAGTTCTCTGCGACGCGTACCTTCAAGGGCCACGCGGCGAAGGCCGAGAGCTCGGCGAAGTCGAAGTAAACGGTTTTCCCGGCAAACGGCTGGGCATTGAGTTCACCTCGGCTATGACCGAGGCGTGAAGGAAGACATTATGGCAAAGAAGGCCGAAAAGACGATAGCAGGGCAGGCGCGGGAGTTCCGTGCCGAGGCGCGCTTCCAGCGCGTCAGCCCGCAGAAGGCAAAGTTGGTTCTGGATATGATCAAGGGTCTTCGCGTGGAAACCGCGCTGACCACGATGATGTTCTCCAAGAAGCGCATTGCACCCATTGTGGAGAAGGCCTTGCGTTCGGCGGTTCACAACGCAAGCTACCTGAGCGAAGAGCAGGGTTTTGACCTTGACGTCGACAACCTCTACGTCAAGATGGCAGTAGCCAACGAAGGTCCGCGTCTGAAGCGTATCCGCCCTGCCCCGATGGGCCGTGCGTTCCGCTACCAGCGCAGACTCGCGCACATCATCGTGACCGTCGCTGAAAAGCACACGGCTCCGAAGGTGGACGGCACGGATGTAACCGCTTCGGCGCCGGCAGGCACAAAGCCTGCTGCCAAGAAGGCAGCCGCAGCAAAGAAGGCCCCTGCAAAGAAGTCTCCTGCAAAGAAAGCAGTAGCAGCAAAGTAAGTTTGGCGGTACCGGAAGCACACACCCTCGGGCTCGGATAGAGCGGCGAGGTTTAATGACCCGATGAGTGCCTCGTCTGCGGACGAGGGCTGGTGGGTTTGGAGTGAGAGGAAATTTATGGGACAGAAAGTCCATCCGTATGGGTTTCGCCTCGGCGTCAACAAGCCGTGGAAGTCGCGCTGGTTCGTAGAGCGCGGATTTGACAAGCTCCTTGTCGAGGACGTCAAGCTGAAGGCTGAGCTTCGCGAGAAGCTGAAGGCTGCCGGTGTTTCGTCCGTCGAGATCGAACGTCCAGGCAACAAGCTTCGTCTGATCATCAAGACCGCGCGTCCGGGTATCATCATCGGCCGCAAGGGCGCAGAGATCGACAAGCTCAAGGCCGACATTCAGAAGCGCACTTCGCGCGAAGTCTTCATTGACATCCTCGAAGTGAACAAGCCGGAGCTCGATGCTCAGCTGGTGAGCGAGAATATCGCTCTGCAGCTTGAGAAGCGCGTTTCCTTCCGTCGCGCGATGCGTAAGTCTGTGGACTCCGCTCTGCGCTTCGGTTGCAAGGGCATCAAGGTGCGCGTTTCGGGCCGTCTGAACGGAAACGAGATTGCGCGTTCGGAGTGGTATCTGCAGGGACGTCTGCCGCTGCACACGCTGCGCGCCGACATCGACTACGGATTCTCCGAGGCACACACCACCTTCGGCATCATCGGTGTGAAGACCTGGGTGTACAAGGGCGAGATCTACGAGCAGAAGAAGCGCCGCGACGTCGTTACGACCACGGGTGCGTTCTAGGTAGTTCTGAGTTGTTAGTTTTCAGTTGAGAGATCGGCTGAGAGTGAGATCAAGAATTGATTGAGCGCGGGAGACGGATCTCACCTTTAGGTGAGATCCAGGCCCGGCGCGGGAGAGCAAAACGATGTTGATGCCAAAGAAGGTAAAGTACCGGAAGCAGCAGAAGGGCAAGATGCGCGGCAAGGCCTGGCGCGGCTCTGAGTTAGCTTTTGGAGACTACGGTCTTAAGGTTCTGGAATGCGGCTATATCACCGATCGTCAGATCGAAGCGAGCCGTATTGCGATGACACGATTCATCAAGCGTGGTGGCAAAGTCTGGCTGCGGATTTTCCCGGATAAGCCGATCACGAAGAAGCCAGCCGAAGTTCGAATGGGATCCGGTAAGGGTGCTCTCGATCATTGGGTTGCGGTGGTTCGCCCCGGCAAGCTGCTCTTCGAGATGGAAGGCGTGACGCCCGAGATCGCGCGCGAAGCGATGCGGTTGGCGTCGAACAAGCTTCCGTTGCGTACGATTTTCGTGCAGCGGCATGATGTGAAGGTTGTGGCTGCGAAGTAAGCAGCCCGCGCCGCCGGAAACGGCATGCGCTAGATGACGGTTTGAAGGAAGAGACTAGAGATGGCACTCGATAAGATCCAGAACTTGAGCGACGGTGAGTTGAAGGCCGAAGAGGCGAAGGCTGCAGAGCAGCTCTTCCGCCTGCGCTTTCAGCAGGGCCTCGGAAACACCGAAGGCGTGAAGAACATTCGTGGTCTGCGCAAGGATGTAGCGCGCATCAAGACGCTTGAAAGCCAGCGCCGGTTGGGCATTGCAAAGGCTCCCACGGAGACCGATGCACCCACCACCAAGAAGAAAGCGAAGAAGGGCTAACCCATGGCAGAGACAACTGTAGAGACAAAGACAGCAACAGTGGCCACCCCCCAGGGTGAAGCTCCGGCGCGCCGCAACGAGAAGGTGGGCGAAGTTGTTTCCACCAAGATGGACAAGACCATTGTCGTCTCGGTCGAGATGCGCAAGGCCCATCCCAAATACAAGCGCGTTGTGAAGAGCAACAAGAAGTTCTACGCGCATGACGAGCAGAACTCGGCGCGCGTAGGCGACCAGGTTCGCATCCGCGAAAGCCGCCCACTGAGCAAGCTGAAGCGCTGGACGCTGGACGAGATCGTCCGCCGCTCTTCGTTGAATACGCTGCCGGATGCAAAGACTGCGACCAAGGCTTAATGGCCGGCTCGCGAGAGCCGCACTTGATGTAAGAGATTTTTGGAGATACGACAATGTCCGTTCAGATGAGAACGATCCTCGACGTAGCCGACAACTCCGGCGCACGTCGTCTTCAGGTGATCCTGCCGCTTGGTGGCGGTCTGGGTAAAAAGGCTGGCCTGGGCGATGTAGTCACGGCTGCCGTCAAGGAAGCTTCACCCGATGGCACGGTCAAGAAGGGCAAGGTCGTGAAGGCCGTGATCGTGCGTACCCGTAAGGAATACCGCCGTCGCGATGGCACGTACATCCGCTTCGACCAGAACGCCGCCGTCGTGATCAACGACTCGGGTGAGCCGGTTGGAACGCGTGTGTTCGGACCCGTGGCCCGCGAACTGCGCGACAAGAAGTTTCTCAAGATCGTGTCGCTGGCACCGGAAGTTATCTAGTTGGTGGTTTTTAGGGCTGCCGGTGGAACCATCGGCGGCATTGATGTACACTTATCAGGTTTGGTCCTTGCGTAGACCCCGGCTTCGGACGGTGAGTACATGAGGATGTGATCTGCAGGGCAATCGAAAGAATTTACCTGAACCGGCGCAGGTTTACGCCGAGGTTCGTGTGTGAGCAATCCCGCGCGATCAGGAAGAAGGAAGAATTATGTACATTCAACGCAATGACACGGTCATCGTGACCGCCGGTAAAGACAAAGGCAAGAAGGGCCGCGTCCTGCGCGTGCTCAACGATAAGGGCCGTGTTCTGGTCGAGCAGGTCGGCATCGTGAAGAAGCACGTCAAGCCGAATCCACAGAAGAACATCAAGGGCGGCATCGCCGAGCAGGAGACTGCCGTGCACATGTCGAACGTGATGTTGATCGATTCGAACGGCAAGGCGACCCGTGTTGGCTTCCGCGTTCTCGCAGATGGCAAGCGTGAGCGCTACGCCAAGACCACTGGCGAGACCCTCGCACCGAAGAAGAAGTAAGAGGCAGCTTTTAGTCGTTAGCTCCTAGTTTTTAGCTCGGGGGTGGCGGCAGAAAGAATTTATCTGAGAGCTAGTAGCTAAAAGCTACTAGCTGGAGCACCCCACGTAACGGTACGAGCTGTGCTAAGAGCTAGAAACTAACGGCTAAAAGCTAAGTTTAACTCCGACGACCGTGGAGAAAGAGATCGAGATCATGGCAGCACGTTTGAAGGAACGATATAACAGCGAACTGAAGGCAGCGATCCAGAAGGATCTCGACCTGAAGAACACGATGGCGGTTCCACGTCTCGAGAAGATTGTGATCAACATGGGTCTTGGCGAAGCCACCCAGAACAACAAGATCATCGACCCTCTCGTCAGCGATCTGGCACAGATCACCGGACAGAAGCCGGTTCTGACCAAGGCGAAGAAGTCTATTGCCCAGTTCAAGGTCCGTGAAGGCCAGTCCATCGGCGCCATGGTGACTCTCCGCGGCGACGCGATGTACGAGTTCCTGGATCGCCTGATTGCGGTGGCTCTGCCCCGCGTCCGCGATTTCAAGGGCGTGTCGTCCAAGAGCTTTGACGGCCGCGGCAACTACACGCTCGGCCTGCGCGACCAGCTCATCTTCCCCGAGATTGATTACTCGAAGGTCGAGAAGCTGAAGGGTATGAACGTGACGATCGTGACCTCTGCGACCGACGATAATTCGGCCCGCGTGTTGTTGAAGCACTTCGGCATGCCGTTCCGGGCTGCATAACTTTCGTAAGGAGCGCGCTCTGCGCGCAGAGGATCTGAAGAGACTATGTCAACGACTGCAAAAGCTGTAAAAGACGCAAAGAAACCGAAGTTCAAGTGCCGCCAGCACAACCGCTGCCAGCTGTGCGGACGTCCTCGCGCCTACCTCCGCAAGTTCGGCGTATGCCGTCTTTGCTTCCGTGGTCTCGCGCTCAAGGGTGAGATTCCAGGCGTCGTCAAGTCGTCCTGGTAAGCACTGCCTTCCGCGCTTCGGCGCAAAACGATTTCGGTGTTCGCTCGGAGCGATCGGGCACCACAACATTCCTGCTGGTTCTTGCGGAGACACCGTGAGCGAACGAGGAATGAAGGAGAGAGAATGAATCTGACCGACCCAGTAGGAGATTTCCTGACGCGTATTCGCAATGCGATGCGTGCCCGCCACCAGAAGATGGACGTTCCCGCCTCGAACCTGAAGGCCGAGATCGCCCGCATTCTGAAGGAAGAGGGTTACATCTCGAACTACAAGGCTACCGAAGAAGACGGCAAGAAGGTCCTCCGCGTTTACCTGAAGTACGGCGCGAACAACGAAGCTGCCATCCGCGATCTGAAGCGCATCTCGCGTCCCGGCTGCCGTGTGTACATTGGCAAGGACGAGATCCGTCGCGTGCAGGGTGGACTCGGCATCTCGATCATGACCACCCCCAAGGGTGTGATGACCGGCCGTACCGCCCGCAAGGAAAACGTTGGCGGCGAAGTTCTGGCCCACGTCTGGTAAGTACGAACTGTTTCTGGCTGCAGTGGAACGGGTGAGTGATCGCTCCGGGACTCGCAAGCCGACAAGGATTGAAACGATGTCACGTATTGGAAAGAAGCCGATCTCGCTTGCGGGCGGCGTAAAGTACACGGTCAACGGCAACATCGTTGAAGTCACCGGACCCAAGGGTAAAACGAACGCACTTCTTCCGACGGGCATCCGCCTGGTGGAGAAGGACGGATTCCTGCACGCTGAGCGCGACAACGACTCTCAGGCTGCAATCCATGGCCTGGCTCGTTCGCTCGTCTTCAATGCAGTCGCCGGTGTGACCGCGGGTTGGACAAAGGATCTGGATATCGTCGGTATCGGATACCGTGCGGAGATGAAGGGCAAGGACCTGGTTGTGTTCACGCTCGGCTACTCTCATCCGATTGAGTTTCCTCTGCCCACGGGCATTGAAGTGACGATCGATCCGAAGCAGACGCATCTCACCATCTCCGGTATCGATCGCCAGAAGGTGGGCCAGGTTGCCGCCGATATGCGTTCGCTGCGTAAGCCAGATCCGTACAAGAACAAGGGTGTACGGTACACGGGCGAGAAGTTGAAGAAGAAGGTCGGCAAGACGGGTTCCAAGTAAGTCGTCGACGGAAAGAATTTGAAACCGAACGGGGCCAGAGGCTGGCCCCGCTACTAGGAAAAGAGAGACACAATGCTTACCAAGGTCAAACGGAATACAGTTCGTCAGCGCGTCCACAAGCGCGTCCGCGCCAAGGTCTCGGGAACAGAACAGCGTCCCCGCCTGAACGTCTATCGCTCGCTCAACCACATCTACACGCAGCTCATCGACGACGCCACGGGCGCAACGATCGTAGCCGCGTCCACGATCGTGAAGAAGGGCGAAGAGAAGAAGTCCGGCGGCAACATCGATGCAGCGAAGGCAGTTGGCAAGCTGATCGCCGAGCGCGCGCAGGAAAAGGGCATCAAGAAGGTGGTCTTCGATCGCGGCGGCTATCTGTATCACGGTCGTATCAAGGCCCTGGCGGACGCGGCTCGCGAAGCGGGTCTCGAGTTTTAAGCGAGTTCTAGCAGATATTGGGATTTGAGGGCCTGGCGGCCCGGAAGGAACACAAGATGGCGTTTCAGAAAAAGATCGATGCGAACAAGCTGAACCTGAAGGACCAGGTCGTTGCGATCAATCGCGTGACCAAGGTTGTTAAGGGAGGTAAGAACATGTCGTTTGCCGCGCTCGTCGTTCTCGGCGATGCGGAGCAGGGCATTGTGGGCTACGGCTCCGGCAAGGCGAAGGAAGTGCCCCAGGCGATCCGCAAGGGCATCGAATCCGCGAAGAAGAACCTCTTCAAGATCAACCTCACGGCGACGACGATTCCGCATCAGGTTCTCGGCCACTACGGTTCGGGCCAGGTGCTGTTGAAGCCCGCTCCTGAAGGTACGGGCGTGATCGCCGGCGGCGCTGTGCGCGCGGTGATGACCTCTGCCGGCGTGCAGAACGTACTCACGAAGTCGCTCGGTTCGGCTAACCCGCACAACGTGATCAAGGCGACGTTTGACGCCCTCGTTCAGTTGCGCGACAAGGCGGAAGTAGCTGCTCTGCGTGGCAAGACCGTCGAAGAGCTCTAAAAAGTTTTCGCTCCTGTTACTTCGGGAGCCTGGAGAAAAGTTATGGCAGAGAACGTCGGCAAGATCAAGATCCAGTACTTCCGCTCGAAGATCGCGACCCCGGTGAAGCACAAGCTGGTGGTCAAGGGCCTCGGATTTACGCGTTTGAATCAGATCGTGGAGCGCGAGGATACACCCTCGATCCGCGGCATGGTCAACACGGTTCCGCACCTAGTCCGTATCGTCGAGTAGTTGAACTATGAGCGCTGTCTTCGGGCGGCGCGGTCGCTGGAGATCCTTCCAGCCAAAATTATGCGAGTCGGACGATCCGGCGTGAGCGAGGAAACACGATGGCACTGAATCTCTCTAATCTTCACGCACCCAAGGGTGCGAACAGCAACAAAAAGCGCGTCGGCCGCGGTATGGGTTCGGGTATGGGTAAGACCTCCACCCGTGGACACGACGGACAGCGCGCGCGTTCGGGTTCGCGTGCGATGCGCGGTTTTGAAGGCGGCCAGATGCCCCTTCACCGCCGTATGCCCAAGCGCGGATTTACCAACATCTTCCGCCAGGAGTACCTCGTCCTCGGTTTGGACCGTATCAGCCTCATCGCAGCAACCAGCAACGAAGAGCTCACGATCGAGAAGTTGCAGCAGCTCGGCATCCTGAAGAAGCGTAACGGCCTGGTTAAGATTCTCGCGAATGGAGAAATCACGACCGCTGTCACGGTACATGCGCACAAGGCTTCGAAGGCTGCTCAGGCTGCAATCGAGAAGGCGGGTGGAAAAATTATCCTCGTCGGCGCTCCGGTAGCTGCAGAGACGGCAGAGACCGCGTAAACTGGGTTTCTCCCGCGTACGATTTTCGTGATGGGTCGGGCTTGTGCCCGGCCCTTTGCGGCAAGTGTAGAAGAGTCAGCTAGGCACGTCCAAAGGACCATCCTCTCTCATGTTCGACAAGTTTCTCAACATCTTCCGCATCCCCGACTTGCGCAACCGCGTGCTCTTCACGCTTGCCATGCTGGCCGTTTACCGTCTTGGCGGACACATTCCTACGCCCGGCATCAACCCTGACATGCTGGCGCAGTACTTCCAGCAGATGGCGGGATCTTCGCTTGGTCTGATGGACATGTTCACGGGCGGCAACCTGCGCAAGCTGACGGTCTTCGCCCTGGGCATCATGCCGTACATTACGGCATCGATTATCTTTCAGCTGCTGACGGTGATCTATGAGCCGCTGGCGAAGCTTCAGAAGGAAGGCGAAGTTGGCCGCCGCAAGATCACCCAGTGGACACGATACGTCACAGTGCTGCTGGCGATCGTTCAGTCCTTCGCCATCGCTCTGACCCTGACCAAGAGCGCCACCGGCGCACCGATGGTTACGATCAGCTCGGGCAAGTTCATCTTCCTCTGTGTTCTCACGCTGACGACGGGTACGGCGTTCATCATGTGGCTGGGTGAGCAGATCACGGAGCGCGGTATCGGCAACGGTATGTCGCTGCTTATCTTTACAGGTATCGTCGTCGGCCTGCCGCGCGGCATCCAGGATCTCTGGGAGAAAGGGCGCGACGGCGCGTGGGGCAATTTCACTCCGGTTGCGATTGCCATCCTGATCGTCCTGATGATCGCGGTCGTCGCCTTCATTGTCTTTGTCGAGCGCTCCGAACGCCGCATCCCAGTGCAGTACGCGAAGCGCATCGTTGGCCGCCGCATGATGGGCGGACAGAGCACGCATCTCCCGCTGAAGGTGAACTCCGGCGGCGTCATGCCGGTCATCTTCGCCAGCTCCATCCTGTCGGCTCCGCTGCTCTTCGCGAACGCCGCCTGGGTTCAGAACATCACCTTCTTCCGCAAGCTGACCGAAGGCCTTCGTCCCGGTGAGCCGTGGTACGAGCTGGTGCAGTTCGTGGCGATTATCTTCTTCGCTTACTTCTACATCTCCATCGTCTTCCGTCCGGATGACATTGCGGACAACATGCGGAAGTACGGCGGCTTTATCCCCGGTATCCGTCCGGGCCGTCGCACCAGCGATTATCTGAACGACATTCTTACCCGCATAACGCTTCTGGGTGCGCTCTACCTGATCATCATCACCCTGGTTCCGACGATGCTGATCTCTGGCGTGCATCTGAACCATCTTTGGCTGATTGGACCGGTCTTCGACCATCTCCCGAGCTGGATCACTAATGGTCTCGGCGTGAACTTCTACTTTGGCGGCACTTCGTTGCTGATCGTTGTAGGCGTGGCGATGGATACGGCGAACCAGATCGAGTCGCAACTGATCATGCGGCATTACGACGGCTTTTCGCCGAAGAGCGGCCGCGTACGTGGCCGTCGGAGCTGGTAACTGGTGACGTCGGAAGCTAAAGAACAGAAGCCGGCCATGGGAAAGGACTTTATCCCCGGGCCGGTTCTCCTTTTGGGCGCCCCGGGCGTCGGCAAGGGAACCCAGGCCCAGATCTTGATGGAGGCCTGGAACATCCCGCAGATCTCCACAGGCGATATTATTAGGGCCAATATCGCGGCAAAGACGCCGTTGGGTGTCGAGTTTGGCGAACTGGTCGCCAGCGGACATCTGGTGCCGGACGACCTGGTGAATGCCATGGTGGCAGATCGGCTTTCGCAGTCAGATTGCGGCCGCGGGTACATCCTGGACGGATTTCCCCGGACTTTACCGCAGGCGGACTGGCTGGATGAGCATCTGGCGCGGGTCGGAGGCCTTCCAGTCGTTGCAGTAAGCATGGAAGTTGGATATACTCAATTGCTGGGCCGTATTACGGGACGCAGGACCTGTCCCGTGTGCAAAAGCATCTACAACGTGTTTTCCTCTCCGCCGAAGATTGACGGGGTCTGCGATGTGGAAGGTGCGGCTCTCGAACAGCGGGCAGACGATACGGAAGAGAAGTTTGCCGAGCGCATGAAGGTATTCCGTGCGCAGACGGCTCCGGTGATCGAGCATTACCGCACACTGGGTCGATTTGAAGTGGTCGACGGGGACCGTGAGGTTGAAACGGTAACCGGCGACATCGTGGCCGCTATAGCGCGGTTGCGGAAGAAATGAAGTTGTAGCAGGAAGAAAGACGGCGAAAGTACAGCATGGCGATTGCGATCAAGACTCCTCAGGAAATTCAGAAGATGCGTCGCAGCGGTGAAGTTCTCAGCCAGGTTCACGAGGCGGTTCGGCAGGCAGTGAAGCCAGGCATTTCGACGATGGATTTGGAGAAGATTGCGGAGCGGAAGATCGCCGAGCTGGGCGGAAAGCCTGCTTTCAAGGGTTATATGGATTACCCGGCGTGCCTTTGCACCTCGGTGAACAATGAAGTGATTCACGGTATTCCTTCGGCGAGCAAGCAGCTGCGCGATGGCGATATTGTGAGCGTGGACTGTGGCGTGATTCTGGACGGCTACTACTCCGATGCGGCTGTTACGCACGCGGTAGGCAAGACCAGCGCGGAGATCCGAAAGCTGTTGGAAGTGACGAAGCAGTCGCTGGAGCAGGCGATTCAAGAAGTGAAGGTAGGCCAGACGCTTGGCGATATCGGCGCTGCAGTGCAGGAGCTTTGTGAGGCGGAAGGGTTTGGCGTAGTGCGGGAGTTCGTGGGACACGGCATCGGCAAGAAGATGCACGAAGATCCCCAGGTTCCGAACTACGGCAAGCGCGGTAAGGGTACAAAGCTGAGGGCGGGCATGGTGTTGGCGATTGAGCCGATGATTAATGCCGGACGCCCCGAGGTGAAGGTTCTGGGAGATGGTTGGACTGCAGTAACCGTGGACGGCAGCTGGAGCGCCCACTTTGAGCATACGGTTGCGGTGACGGAAGACGGTCCTCTGGTTCTCACGCGATAAGGTTTCGCAACGGTTTGGATGTAGAAGTTACAAGGAGAGCGTTTGTCGAAGGAAGATGCAATTGAAGTCATGGCAGTGGTGGTTGAAACGCTGCCGAATGCGATGTTTAAGGTCGAGATGGAGAACAAGCATCAGGTGCTGGCCCATGTCTCAGGACGCATGCGCAAGAACTTCATCCGTATCCTTCCCGGCGATCGCGTCGCCATTGAATTGAGCCCGTATGACTTGAACCGCGGGCGCATTACTTACCGCTATAAGTAGTCGGCGGTAAGTCGCAAGTAAGAAGAACTGAGGGTTGTAGCAATGAAGGTTCGTGCATCGGTAAAGAAGATCTGTGACAAGTGCAAGATCGTTCACCGCCGCGGTGTGGTGCGTGTGATCTGCGAGAACGCCAAGCATAAGCAGCGCCAAGGCTAGTCTCTGGTGGTTGCAGTTGGCACTAACTAAAGCGGAACCCAGCCTTCTCATTTATGCGAAGGCACGCAAAGGGCGAGTTAGCCGAAGTCAAGGCTTGCGATGAACCCCGGGAACTCTGCTCAACCGCTCCTCTGGCGACAGCGCCAGGAGCATGAAAGAAGATGAGAGATGGCAAGAATTGCTGGCGTCGATCTGCCGAACAACAAGCAGGCAAGAATCGCGCTCACGTATATTTTCGGAATTGGCGATCCTCGCGCCCTGAGCATCCTGAAGAAGGCGGAGATCGATCCGCTTCGCAAGATGCAGACGCTCGATGAGGACGAGCTGAACAAGATCCGTCAGGTGATCGAGGCGGAGGGTGGCATCGAAGGCGATCTGCGCAAGGATATCTCCTTGAACATCAAGCGCCTGATCGAGATCCAGAGCTACCGTGGTCTGCGGCACCGCCGCAACCTGCCTGTGCGCGGACAGCGCACGCACACCAATGCGCGCACACGGAAGGGCCCGCGTAAGGGCACCGTTGCCGGAAAGAAAAAGGCGACCAAGTAATGGCGAAGCAGCAGAATCAGCAGGCAAAGACCGGTAAGGCCGGAAAGAACAAGAAGTTCAAGAAGCGGGAACGGAAGAACGTTCCTTACGGCCTCGTTTTCGTGCAGGCGACCTTCAACAACACCATCGTGACCATCACGGACCAGACGGGCAACACGCTGAGCTGGAAGAGTTCGGGTTCGCTCGGCTTCCGTGGATCGCGTAAGGGAACTCCGTTTGCGGCGCAGCAGGCAGCGGTCAACGCCGCGACTGCAGCTCGCGATCACGGCCTCCGTTCGGTCGACGTGCGCGTCTCCGGCCCCGGTTCGGGTCGTGAGTCTGCAGTACGTGCACTGGCTGCGGCCGGTCTTGATGTCCGGTCCATCCGCGATGTCACGCCGATCCCGCACAACGGTTGCCGACCGCCCAAGCGTCGTCGCGTATAAGTTTTTGAGTTATTAGCTTTGAGTTATTAGTTTCTGGTTGTTAGTCGTTCGTGGCTAACGACCAGAAACTCAAAACTAACAACTATAGTACTAGCAACTACACGGATCGTGATGAAGCGGATGCCCGCGTAAAACGATCGTCACCTGAAGTTTTGGAGAGTATGAAATGGCACGTTATACAGGAGCTGTCTGCCGTCTTTGCCGGCGCGATGGTGTTAAGCTTTTCCTCAAGGGAACACGTTGCTTTTCGGACAAATGCGCGATCGAAAAGCGCAACTTCCCGCCGGGCCAGCACGGCCAGGCGCGCGCCAAGAAGATCGTAGGCTATGGCCTGCAGCTCCGCGAGAAGCAGAAGGCCAAGCGCATCTACTTCACGCTGGAGACTCAGTTCCGCGCGTACTACGAGAAGGCTTCGAACCGCACCGGTGTTACGGGCGAACTGCTTCTGCAGCAGCTTGAGACGCGTCTGGATAACGTGGTTTACCGTCTTGGATTTGCGATCGCACGCCGCCAGTCGCGTCAGGTCGTACGTCACGGGCATGTGAATGTGAACGGCCGCAAGGTGAACATTCCTTCCTTCCAGGTGAAGGTAGGAGATGTCATCGAGCTCCGTGAGAAGTCGAAGAAGTTGACGATTGCCGAGGGCGCGAAGGACTTCGCCGCTGCCCAGAGCACGCCGACCTGGCTTGAGATCGATCGCGACAACTACTCCGGTAAGGTGGTTTCCTTCCCGAAGCGCGAAGATATCCAGCTCCCGGTCAACGAGCAGCTGATCGTCGAACTGTACTCGAAGTAAACGATTTTGTAAGCGAGCGAGTCAGCGGGTATTGTCCCGCTGGCTTGTGCTCGCGGCATGAGCAACACCAACCGTACGGACCGAAGTTCGGCCTCTGCAGAATGCTTCGCAGATGTGCACGGGCAGAGGGAAAGGGAAAAGAACAATGCTCTGGAGAGGTTTTCAAAAACCGAAGCGCCTTGCAGTTGAGGGCGAAACGCTCACCGAGAAGTATGGCAAGTTCAGCGCGCAGCCGTTCGAGCGCGGGTTCGGAACGACGATCGGCAACGGTCTTCGCCGCACACTGCTCTCGTCCATCGAAGGCGCGGCCGTAACGGCTGTTCGTCTCGAAGGCGTACTGCACGAGTTCCAGTCGATCACCGGCGTTGTCGAAGACGCGACCGACATCATCCTGAACCTGAAGCAGATCCCCTTCAAACTGAACGGCGAAGGGCCGAAGGCGCTGTATCTACGCGTCGACCAGCCTGGCGTTGTCACCTCTGGCATGATCGAGGCTGACGGCGATGTAGAGATTCTCGACAAGGACGTGTACATCGCGACCGTGTCCGAGGGTGGAAAGATGGACATGGAGATGCGCTTGAAGCGCGGCCGTGGCTATGTGTCTGCAGACAAGAACTTTGATCCGGATCTCGGCATTGGTTTCATCCCGGTCGACTCCGTTCACTCCCCTGTGCGTAAGGTGAACTACACCGTGGACGCAGCGCGTCTCGGACAGATCACCGACTACGACAAGCTAACCATCGAAATCTGGACGAACGGCACCGTGCTTCCCGCAGACGCCCTCGGCCTCTCGGCCAAACTGCTAAAGGACCACATGACCATCTTCATCAACTTTGAAGAGGAGATGGAAGCTGGTCTGGATGGCTCGCACGATGGTCCGGCGATGCGCAACGATAACCTGAACCGCTCGGTCGAAGAGTTGGAACTTTCTGTACGCAGCTACAACTGCCTGAAGAATGCCAACATCGCGACCATCGGTGAACTGATCCAGAAGACCGAAGCCGAGATGCTGAAGACCAAGAACTTTGGTCGCAAGAGCCTGAACGAGATCAAGGAAATCCTTGCTCAGATGGGTCTCTCGCTTGGCATGAAGATCGACGAGAGCGGCAACCCTGTTCCCGGACCGACCTCCATCCTGCCGGCAGCGACGCTTGCAGCCAGCTTCGGCAACTTTGACGACGAAGACGACGATGATGTGGAAGACGATCTCGAACTCGACGGCGCAGCAGAGACGGAAAACTTCTAAACGTGTGCGGAGCAGGCCGACATAGCCTGCTCCGCCACGACGATTTGAGTAGTCAGAAATTTTGAGTTAAAGAGAGAACACGCCATGCGTCATCGCAATGCAGGATTCAAACTCGGACGTAATCCCAGCCACCGTCGCGCTTTGCTGCGCAACCTGGTCACCTCGGTTCTGATCGAGGATCGCGTCGAAACCACCGTGACCAAGGCCAAGGCAGTACGGCCTCTGGTTGAGAAGATGATTACCCTGGGCAAGCGCGGTGATGTGCATGCGCGCCGTCAGGCGCTGGCGTTCATGATGACGCCGGAGTCTGTTACGCGTCTGTTCGCTGTCGTCGCTCCCCGTTACACCGACCGCAACGGTGGCTACCTGCGCATCACGCGCTCTGGCTTCCGCAAGGGCGATGGCGGCGAGAAGGCCTTCATTGAGCTCCTCGGAGCCGAGACCGAACTGGATGAGAAGCGCCAGAAGCAGGCAGATGCCCGCACGAAGAAGCGTGAGGAACTGCAGAAGCAGATGGAAGCCAATGGCGGCGGCGAGCTTGGCGAAGAGCCGGCAGCGTAGCCATTCCTTATTTTGAAAGAGGCGCACCTTCGGGTGCGTCTTTTTCGTTTTGGAATGAAGTTCACCCCGTGGGCGCTGCTACTCTGGAAGGAATGCCCACAGCTCCAAAATCTCCGTCACGAACGCTCTTCCTTGTCTCGACCTGGTGGCCGGTCGTAGTGATGCTGCTTGTCATCGTCCGGGAATCGACGGCGAGCTTTGGCGGCGATCATACAGCGCGTATCCTGCGCCCGATCTGGCAGGCACTCTTCGGGGTCGTGACAAATAAAGAGTGGGGCGAGATCCATCATTACATCCGGAAGACCGGACACTTTCTTGGCTACGGCGTTCAGGGACTAGCCTGGCTTCGTGCCTGGCTGCGCACGTGGCAGCCTCATTTTGCCTGGGAGACGTGGCGAGCGCGCTGGCGGTGGGCGATTCAGATGGCACTTCTCAATACGATGCTTGTCGCTGCCCTGGACGAGGTGCACCAGTCCTTCCTTCCCAACCGGACGGGATTGATAAGCGATGTCCTACTGGACACCTCAGGCGCAGCGTTGCTGCTTGCCATAGTTCTCTTCTTCCAATGGCTGAAACAGAAAACGGCGAGGGACATTCGCCCGCTCGCCGCTATCTCAGAATAATCAGAACTAGTGCGCCATGATCATCGTGGAGGCATCGACGGTGCCCCACTTGATGTGAAGCTGGCCCTTGCCACCCTTGATCTCCTCGATGTCGATGGAGAACTTCTCCTGCGACGAGGGCAGCGTTGCAGACTTCAGGGCTGTGCGGCCGAGATCCTGCGCTGCATCGTAGGTCAGGCCCCACTGGCCCGTCTGCTTGTTGATGATGAGCATCCAGCCGGTCTCTGTAGGCATGACGAAGAGGGTGTAGCTGCCCGCTGGTACGTGCTGCTCGCCCACCATCAGATCTCCCGAAGTGACCAGAGAGGTGGCTTCGTTCGCACCGAGACGCCAGATCTTTCCTGCGGGAACAAGCGTGCTCATCTCGCGGCCCTTGAGGCTGGGCGATCCGTAGCTGATGGTGATCTTTGCCTTGCCAAGCATGGCAGAGGTTTCCATGCGTGGGCTGGGAAGGGCATCGCCCTTCTTGTCTTTCTCCTGCGTCATATGCGTCGTAGACATTGTCTGTGCGACCGCGCCGAACGCGCAACAACCAAGAACTGTGGCGAGCAAAATCTTCTTCATCGGAAATCTCCTTGCAACTCGTTATGAATCCTACGAGCGCTCTCAAACCCTACACCAAATAAAGCGGCCTTCGCCAGAGGTGGCAAAGGCCGATAGACCGTGATGGCGATAGAGGACTACTTAAGGCTGGGCGCTGCCTTCTTCTCGTCTTCCTTGCTCTTCTTCTCTGAGGTCTTTTCCTTGGCCGACTTCGGCTTCTTGTCGCCGTCCTCGTTGACCTTGGAGTCTGCGGCAGACTGCTTGATCAGCATCTTGCCCGCCCCCTGGAGGGTCTTCGAAGCCACGAGCTCTTCGTTCAGCGTCTCCGTCAACAGAGCCACAACATCGCTCTCGCCGAGTGCCTTGGCGATCTCGATCGAGGCGGTGTAACCGGCGATCTCGTAGTGCTCCACGCGAGAGGCTGCGCCGATGATGCAGACATCCAGCGTTGCACCCTCTTCATCCTTTTCAAGAGCATCCTGACCCTCTTCAATCAGACCTTCCATGCCGTTGCAGTGCTCGCCGGTTGCTTTCTTGCCCAGGATCTCAAAGGCCTGCTTCAGGCGAAGCACCTGGCCCTTGGTCTCTTCGAGGTGGTTCGAAAGGGAAGCCTTCAGGGACGGGTCCTTCGCGCCCTTGGCCATCTTCGGAAGTGCCTTGACCAGCTGGTTTTCGGCGCTGTACAGGTCACGCAGTTCATCAACTAATACGTCTCTCAAGCCCATGGAAATTCTCCTTGTGTGTATACCAGCGGCGGGCTCACCGTGCGACGCGCGCGCAGTTGATAGGAGTGCGTTCCATGTCATAGAGTTGCCGCGCTATCCTCAGCCACGGCGATTGTTTGGCATCGCCTCCATACGCTGATAGAGAGCCTGCAGAGAGCGAACGCCGTGATGCGCTTCCTCCAGATCGGGAGCTTCGTTCGTATCGTTCCATCCCGACGCTTCGCCCTGCCCGGAGACCTGGATGACAATGCCATCACGGCGTCCGAGAACGTTGAGATTCTTGTAATAGAGCCCGTAGTTCAAGCCCTCCTGCGGGATCAGCCACGCAATCTGTCCCCGCACCGGCGTGATGGATTCGTCGCTCCACAGGGCACGTGCGCCATAGCCTGTGCAGTTGATGAACGTACGCTGTGGCAGTGCTGCAAGATCCTGCGGCGAGTGGAACTCCTGCGTCTCAATTTTGCCGCCAGCGATGAGAAAGTCGTTGAGAAGCTGGCGAGAGTAATCCGCGACATTGAAGGTGAGGGAACTGGTGCGGCTGACGTAGGGCACGGGAAAGGGATGGCTGCCGGGCGGCAGAACCTGCATCCCCGGCGTGAGGTCGCTGATGCGGTCTTGGTATCGGGCGAAATCCAGCTTCTCGGCGCCGGAAGGCGCCGTTCTCGGGCGGTCCGGGACAACTCCCTCATCGTCCGAAAGAGCATAGCGGTCGGTCCACTCGATAGGGTTCCCCGCCATGCCGAGGTAGCTCTGGTACATGGCGAACGAGGCCCGCGCCATCGACTCCCACTGGGCCGGGAAGCTCGCCGAAGCGGCCGAGGCGAGCGCGATGCGGGAATCCGGTGTCCAGCTTCCCGTAGCGCGCGAGGAGCGTACGAAGGGCGGCCTCTCCTTGGCATAGATGGTGACGCGCACGCCCTCGCGTTGAAGCAGCGTCGCCGAGGTGAGGCCGAGAGCCCCACACCCGATCACGGCAATGTTCTTGTCTCCATTGACAAGAGCTTTGCGCACTGCAACCGCACCCGATCCCCAGGAGAGCGACCAGCCACTGCCACCGTGGCCATAGTTGTGTACGACGAACTTGTCGCCCACCCATTCAGCATCCAGCCGAGGCCCCGCCGCGCGGAAGGGGCGCAGGCAGACGGTGATTCGGAAGATACGGTCCTCATGCGCCCGAATGGGAGGGATCGGACCCACTGCGTCGTAGAAGGGAAGCGCGGGCACGGCAGCGGTGCGGACCTGTTTGGCGCACCCTGAAAGTCCTAAAGCCCCCAAACCGGCGAGCGCACTGGAGCGGTGCAGAAACGTACGCCGGTCGATCTGAGGCGTGGTGGGAACTTTGGCCATCTTTGGGAATCTCCACTGATTGTTGGTTTGATTTGTTATAGCAGTTTCATCCAAGCCAACTCACGCCCCGCGTCTACTCCATCGGAAACATGCACTCGATCCGGAACTCCTGCGCCGTGATGTCCTGCGGCAGGCCTACCATCGAGATCATCGAAAAGTAAGAGGTTCTTTCGTCGTCTCGGACAAACGTGATCGGCAGAACCGGACTCTGGCTGCGCAGAGGCGCACTCAGCTCCCTGACGCCCGGATACAGCTTTAGATGGTCCATCAGTTCTATCGTCCTGCTATCGGCGACGTGCCCGACGGCCTCGTGATCGATGCGCTGTAACAACCCCAGCGCGACGTCCTCCCAGTTCTCGATGAACGGTCGCATGCCCTCAGGATCGAAGATGAGATCGAGAAGATTCCTTGGCTTTGGCCTCTTGGAGAGATCGACGAACGAGCCAAAGAAACGCGGAGCGGCATCGTTCGTCTTTAATACATTCCAGTATCGATCCAGAACTACGGCGGGATGTGGCTCATGCTGCTTCACAACATAAGATCGATCACCCTGGTGACGACGCCCATCTCCGGTGTATCCCAGGCGCTTTCCAGGTAGACAGGCGCATATCCCGAGGCCAGCAACAGAACATTCCGCTCCCGCAGAGGCACGTCCAGCGTCTTCGCCAGACCGAGGAGAAGCTCCCTGCTGGGAACACTGCGTCCGCTCTCCACAAAGCTGATGTGGCGCTGCGAAACTCCCGTGTCGAGTGATAGGGCAAGCTGGCTCTTCCCGCGCTGCCGTCTCCAGTAGCGCAGGAAGTCGCCCAGCTCATTCTCCGTTTGCACGTTTGTCTGGGTTGAAGAACTCATCGAGTTCTGTCCTGACGATCGAGAGTGGGGAACTCAGGTTGTGCCATGCGCTTTGTCCCATGCGCTAAAACTGGACGGGACCAACCGATCCGATCCAGCTACGTACTTTGGATGGCTCCGCCTCGTCCATGTAAAAGAAGTGTGTCATGACAGGCCTTACCGTTGGCTTGCTGCTGTCGTCCGGCTTCATCGTAACGATACCGCGAAAGATCTTGAGCGAACCTCCGTCCCAATATTCCGTCACGTTGTGGTGCGCTGTGAATCCTGTGTCGATGAAAGCTCGAAGATTCTCGCGGATCGCTTCACGCCCAATCCATTCCGCGACACCGAGGCGGCATGTCGCATCCTCCGCAAAGCAGTCAAAGCCAGATCCGAAGGTCTTATCGTCGATCTCTTTCCAGAAGGCCAAAAGCCATTCCGGTGGTGTGGTTTTGGTCATCGTTCGCGTTGTCATTTGCATCTCTCCCGAGTTGAATTGGCTTGCTCCAGTCCCAATATCGTCGCCTCGGAGATCGCCCGCAATTACGTCAGAGGTAATCGAGCAGGCAGATTCAGTAGTGTGTAACTTCTGTCGCGTTCCAGCATCTCACCACATGAGGAGAACGAATCACATGGCACAGCAGTCAATCTGGGTAATGTTGAAAGCAAAACCGGGCAAGGAAGTAGAAGTCGAGGCTTTCCTGAAACAGGGCGCAGAGATGGCGCAGAACGAACCGGAGACCGTCAACTGGTACGGAGTGAAGATGGGACTTGGCGTCTACGGTGTCTTCGACACCTTCGCCGACGAGAGCGGCCGCGATGCTCATCTGAACGGCGAGATCGCCAAGGCCCTGATGGCGAAGGCTCCTGAATTATTCGCGAACGAATTGCGGATCGAAAAGATGGAGATCCTGGCCTCGAAATAGCCTTTCGATTGGCATGGCAATTCGCCGCCAACTCTATCACAAGGGTGTTTCCCCCATCCTGCCGCAATGCGCAGACAGGCTTTGATCGCCGTCGATATCAGAACGACTTCTTCACATATGGACTTCATGTATCGAAGGGGACTGGTCGCGGCGATCAAGCCAGGTATGAAGCGCTGTTAGGGTGTAGGGTTTCCTGCCCTTATCTTTGTGTTGTTATAGGCGAGAATGCCGTGAGTCAGAGCAATGCCTGCGGGCAAGATTCGTTCGGATCCAATGCTGGTGCATGCGGTGCAGGCTGTACATCACCAGGATTTCCCCGCCTATCTCAAGAGACGTAATGCTGATCTGACCGCTCCAGCCATACTTCACCAGAGGTCTTGCAAAGGGATCTCCTTCCCGCAGACCGCGTTTTAGACCATCCTGGGTGGTGACCGCATCCGCCATCGATGCCATGAGACTGGCCGCGATGAGGGTGCTATTCGTCGGATTCCAGAACCGGTGAACCACCTTGTCGTCGTAGGTTGGAGCGGTCCATTGCAACGGCCTTCCGAGCCCTGCATAGACACCTATGGAGGGCTGAAGATTATGCGTCCACGAGGTGTTCGTATAGCGCACGAGGACGTCGGTTACTTCACCGCGTATGTGAAAGCGACCTCCGGGAGAGTACTCCGCGCCAACTCCGAGATTGGTTACAAAATGCGTGCGCGACCCGTAGTGGAAATCGAAAGTTTGTGGAGTGGGATAGAAGACGTCCGTGATGACGTTGGACCAACGGAAGTAGCCCGGTTGGGCTTTTACAAAGTAGCCGTAGCGCCTGGCCCTCACTTCCGCGCGAACGCCGACCAATAGCTCTGAAGCATGCCCACCCGCAAGGTTAGTCGCCCCATTGGTAGTTTGAGGTGTCGCCAAATAGTCGGCGTCAATCGCAAAGTGTGGCGTGATGTTCATCGCTCCGCTGACGCCGATGCCAAAGGACGGCAGAGAGCACTGCCCGACTGAACCAATGCACCCCGTACGCACATCCGCTACTTTTGTCCCCAGCTCAAAGCGCCTCGGTCGGTCCGTGGGGAGTTCTTGTGATCGCAGGGAAGAGAGAGTCGTAAGGAACAACAAACCTGCATACAAGACCGAACGCATGGCCAGAGCATACGCCGTGTCTAAGTCGGCTCAAAAGAAAACTCCGGAAAACCGAACGTATCTGCGGCTCTTACCTCTGCGGTTCCCATAATGAACGGTGCATTCGGAATCTTCTGCGTGAGACTTACTTGCTTGGAGGCGGAAGCGTTGGGTACGTAATGCCATACGTCGCGGAGTAGTCGACCATATCCTGCAGATCCTGCGGAAGGATGTAACGGGAGAGGCCTTCGAGAAAGAGATCGAATCGATCTCCGCTGCAGATGAACTGGATCGTTCCGTCCGAATCGCCGCAGTTACGAAAGCAGTGAACGTTGTGCCGGGGTGCGAAGACGATGCCGCCCTCCGGGATCTCCGTCCACGACTCCCCGTTGAAGATCTCAAATCGGCCAGAGACCACCGAGAAGACTTCGTCCTCGTGTTCGTGTACGTGAGGCGGCGTTCCACTGCCTGGTTTACATGTCTGTCGACCGATGGAGAAGGCTCCGCCCGTTTTGTCGCTGGTGATCAGGAGCTCTACCGGCTCGCCGAAGATATCGAATTTCGTCTGCATAAAAGAACGTCCTCTCCAGGATTGAGTGAATGGTCTCTAGGAGACCGAGATGATCCTAAATTGGAACGAAATTTTTGCCACATCAAAAGATAAAAAATAACTCGCACAGGAAGGCGGGGGACGATGTTCCGGCCTTCCTATACAAGTCGAGGTGTCTTATACGTTGCAGGTCAGCCTCATCTTGTCTGCGGCATTTTCGCGTTGTCGCCCTACTTGTCGATATCTGGATTCCCGGTAATCTCTCCTTCAAGGGCTTCCGCAGCGATCTGTCTGACATGCCTTGTTTCGCGGCGATCGTTTGCCATTTTTTCTATCCGCGATCTGGCCGCCGCCCTGGCCGCTAGACTGCTTCTTGCTGTACCGACGAGGGCTCGGCTCTTTATAGGATCATTGGGTCGATCAAGGCACCGAACGAGTTCGACGGTGAGCGCATCTGGAATCACCGGGCTGCTGTCGATGCCGACAATCGTATCGAGAATGTATGGTCCGCCGCGCGACTGCAAGAGGAAGTTTGGTCGAGAAGACAAGTCTGCGCAAATGTATTCGGCCTTTAGGTGGAGATGGATCTCTCCTGGCCATGATGAGTTGCGCGCGT
>Ga0247762_1000175_pt1 | contig 25573 bp, 25 predicted proteins | sample UWRJL081202R4_FD_181016 | JGI IMG/M metagenome (GOLD analysis project Ga0247762, IMG submission 181016) | Plant litter microbial communities from Arlington Agricultural Research Station in Wisconsin, United States - UWRJ-L081-202R-4 | ecosystem: Environmental > Terrestrial > Plant litter >...
TATTCAAAGGGTCGGTAGTAGGAGAGATGGTGTTTGAGCGGCCGATGATAACGTTTACCAAAGACAAGGTCGAGCCTACGAAGGTCACCAAAGACTCCAGCAGCTTCAAAGATCTAAAGGACGACCTGATGCCACTGCAGATAAACCGTGTAGAGATAAACGACGGCACGATCAAGTACCGGGACGATACGTCCAAACCCAAAGTAGATATAGCGCTTACCAATGCGCAGGTACTGGCGCTGAACTTACGCAACAGCTACGATTCATCATCGCGGCTCCCTGCTTCGATCAATGCCACAGCCAATGTATACGAAGGTGATCTGCGTCTGAATATAAAGCTTAACCCGCTTGCCGAAGAGCCGACCTTCGATCTTAACACGGAGATAAAAAACACAAATCTTGTCAAGCTGAACGAGTTCTTCCAGGCATATGCCAAGGTGGATGTGAACAAAGGCAGGTTCGGTCTCTATGCCGAAGCTGCTGGAAAGGATGGCCGGTTTAAAGGATACGTAAAGCCGTTAATACAGGATCTCGATATTTTAGGCAAAGAAGACCGCCATGACAATATATTGCGAAAGCTTTGGGAAGGCGTGGTGGGAACTGTTGGCGAAGTTTTCGAGAATCAACGAGAAGACCAGCTCGCTACCAAAGTGCCGTTTGAAGGAAGCCTGAAGAATCCCGACTCAAATACCTGGCAGGCGATAGGTGCGGTACTTCAGAATGCTTTTATACGCGCCATTCAGCCGTCTATAGACCAGGAGATAAGCCTGGCCGCTGTCGATACGAAGAGCGATGAGAAAAAGACTTTCCTTCAAAAAGTCTTTGGAAAAAAAGATAAGGACAAGAAGGATGATAAAAAAGATGAAGACAAAAAGGATAAAGGCAAGAAGAAAAAATAGTCATGGCCTATTTACCGATAATCTTTTTGCGATGGGAGAGTCCCCAATAATGCAACTCTTCCAATACCTTGTCTAGGGATTGCCCGTGAGGTGTAATGGAATACTCCACCGTTGGTGGGAAAGTATCGTATACCTCGCGGGTTATGAGTTTATTGCTTTCAAGCGCCTTTAACTCTTTGGACAGTACCTTGTCCGTAATGCCTGGAACCTCTTTTGTTATCTGCTTGAATCGTTTGCTGCCGCCTGACAGGGCAAACAGGATCAATAGCTTCCACCGTCCTTCAAGGGCCTCCAGGGCATCTTTAATGGAAAGCGCAGTCTTCGGACATCCTCCTTTTGAAATCATCGGTTTTTATTGAAATGCTTGCGATACTATCCATTTGGAAAGCGCTATCCAAACGGATAGTGCTTTCCAACGGATAGCAAAGGTAGATACTTTTGTGGTGCTGAAAAACAAATGAATTTTATGGTCACATTACAAAGCAAATCAAAAACGCTGCATATTACGCTATGGCTGGCTCAGGCTCTGCTGGCGGCTACATTACTTATGGGTGCAGCATTGAAGTTTATGCCGATCGACCAAATCTCTGTCATGATGCCGTGGATGGGGCAGGTGCCGGTGTGGAAAGTACGGGCTCTTGGTATCATCGATCTGCTTGGCGCGGTGGGTCTGATACTGCCAACGTTACTTCGTATCAAGCCTGTACTTACGCCATTGGCCGCAGTGAGCGTTATGGTGCTTATGTTGTGTGCGATCGCGTTTCATGTATCGCGGGGTGAGGCTTCGGGTATCGGTATCAATATCTTCTCCGGGCTGCTGGCTGTTTATGTGGGCTGGGGTAGATTCAGAAAAGTGCCTGTGTTGCCGAAGGTACGATAGCGTCGTTTGCCATGTCCTGTCTGGCAAAGCCGTTATTGAAATGTCTGTCAAATAATATTAGTTTTGCCAGGAAGAGATGCTCAACGTATCGGGCAGGTAATATAGATGAGCGACACAAAAGCACACTGGGATAATCTTTATGCGACCATGGAAAGCGCTGAGCCAGGCTGGGCACAATCTGTAGCCAACAAATCACTGGCGCTCATCCGCAGCCTCGATTTGCCTAAAAACGTTTCCATTATAGACATTGGCGGTGGCGATAGTTTGCTGGCAGATGCCTTGCTGGAAGAAGGTTATACAGACGTGGCTGTGCTTGATATATCCGCCGAGGCGCTGGAGAAGGCGAAGAAACGCCTTGGTGAAAAAGCTGAAAAGGTGCGGTGGCTCAATTGCGACCTCACCAACTTCCGGCCTGCCCGCCCGTACCACCTGTGGCACGACCGCGCGACGTTTCATTTCTTTACCACGCCAGGGCAGATCGCTCAATACATCAACATAGCGTCCTATGCCATTCCTCCCGGCGGTTATATGATTATGGGTACATTCTCCGATAACGGTGGCACGGAAAGCCATGGCCTTCCCGTTAAACAGTACACAGAAGAGACTCTGAGCTATACGCTGGCGTCGTATTTCACAAAGGTTGGATGCCAGATCGAAAGCCAGCCCGCGCCGGATCGAACCGTTCAAGACTTTTTGTTTTGCCGTTTCAGAAGGTTGTAGACTCTACGTGCAACTCTAACCCGGCTGTGATTATAGCTGTTGTTCGTGGTTCGTTGTTCCTTTTTTATCATTCACGTATTCCAGGATGTCACCTGGTTGGCAGTCTAACGCTTTGCAAATGGCGTCCAGGGTGCTGAAGCGAATTGCTTTCGCCTTGCCGGTCTTTAAGATAGAGAGATTAGATAATGTCAAATCAACTCTTTCGGAAAGTTCATTCAGAGAGATCTTTCGTTTTGCCATCATCACGTCTAAGTTTACAATGATCGGCATGGTTTAAATGGTTAAGTCATTTTCGGATTTCATATCTATAGCGTTCTGCAAGATCTTTTCAAATATTGCTGCGGCCGTTGCCACCACGATAGACGCAAAAGTGGTTACCATACAAAGTGCAAGAAAACCCGCAGGGTCGTCATCCTTATGGTGGGATATATCTACATATATCCCTGCCGCCACTATTAAAATACTGAATGCTATTGCACAATACTTTATACTCTTTAAAGCGCCAACGGAGTTTGATGAGAATACCTTATTTTGTCCGATGTATCCCAGCAATCTGAACGCTTTATACAGCGCAACGAAGAAGGCGATCGATGTTGTGTATCCATAAAGGATAAGCGGGTCAGCGTAAATGCTTAACAAGTCCAGGTTGGTGGCTCTTCCCTCGGTTAAGGGAAGCCAGATCAAAGCGACAAGAACAACAACGCCAATAAGCACGACGACTGCCTGAAGAAATATCGTTGGAACTCTTTTCATAAAAATTTACAGTTGGATTCTACCGTAAATACAGTAAATATTTATTGATAAACAATAAATATTTACTGTATTTATTAACATGCTGGAAAATCTTTCATTGAAAATTAATCATTTGATTAAAATATCCGTTTAACTCAACTACCTTTGCTACGAAATCAGACACATGGCCAAGAAAGACACCGAGAAGGAAGCAGACAGCAGTACGGAGGAGAAGATCAGGGAAGCGGCTCGTGTTGTTTTTATGAAGAAAGGTTTTGCGGCCACACGCACACGTGATATTGCCGAGGAGGCGGGTATCAACCTGGCGTTGCTGAACTATTATTTCCGGAGTAAAGAGAAGCTGTTCGAGCTCGTGATGTTCGAGAAGTTTCAGAAGTTCTTTGGGATCATCGTCAGCGTAGCTCATGATTCGTCATTGTCGCTCGATAAAAAGGTGGAGCTGTTTGTCAATAACTATATTGACCTGCTTACGGAAAATCCGGACCTGCCGATATTTGTGCTTAGCGAGATAAGGGATAAGCCTGAACGCTTTGTGTCTACCACACAATTGAAAACACTGCTTGCGGAGTCGTCTTTTATTAAGCAATTGAGGGAGAAAAGAGACGATATCAATCCGCTGCAGTTTATCATCAGCCTGCTGGGTTTAACGGTTGTTCCGTTCCTTATGCGTCCATTGCTGCTGGCATCCGGCGCATTAGACGAGAAGGCCTTTACCGGGATTGTAGAAGAGCGGAGAATCTGGATAAAGAAATGGTTTAATGCATTTCTGAAGACCAGGTAAATTTTTTTGCCGTGTAGTTAATCAAATGATTAAAACAAAATAATAAATACTAAGATATGAAACACCTTGCTGCCTTTCTTGTAATGGTTTCTGTTCTGCAAGCGCACGCGCTGTATGCGCAGTCTGTCGCCATTACTCTTGAAGAATGCTACACGCTGGCAGAGCAGAATTATCCGCTGATCAGGCAGCGCGACCTGATAGACAGGACCAGCGAATACACCATTCAAAATCTGTCGACGAGTCACATGCCGCAGCTTGTTGTGAACGGGCAGGCTACGTATCAATCCGAAGTTACACAGGTGCCGATCCGGATACCCGGGCAAGAAATCCCTACGATTAGTAAGGATCAATACAAGGTATTTGCCGAGGTGAGTCAGGTTATTTTCGATGGAGGCACCGTGAGCAGACAAAAGCAGGCGCAGCAGGCAGACGCAGCAATAGAAACGGAGAGACTGGAGGTGGAGCTGTACAAGCTGAAGGAGAGGATCAATCAGCTGTTCTTCGGGATACTGTTGGTAGATGAGCAACTGAGACAGACCGATCTTCTCAAACAGGACATCCGGCTCGGTATGGGCAAGACGGAAGCGTCCATCGCTAATGGGACTGCCTTCAGAAGCAGCCTGGATATTCTAAAAGCCGAGCTGCTGAAAGCGGATCAGCGCACGATAGAGCTGACAGCACAACGGAAGGCCTATGCCGACATGCTCGCGCTGTTTATTAACCGCGAATTGAATGAGCAGGTGGCGCTGGAGAAACCAGCCGAAGCCATTGCCAATGGCGAAATAACACGCCCGGAGATGCAGGTATTTAAATATCAAACGGAAAGCCTGGCCATACAGGACAAGATCCTGTCGGCCCGAAACACACCTAAGCTAAGCTTATTTCTACAAGGTGGCTACGGCAGGCCTGCCTTGAATATGCTGGACAACACGCTAAAAGGATACTATATCGGCGGTGTGCGGCTCAACTGGTCGCTGTCGGGTTTGTATACAACCAAACGGGACCGTGCGATACTCGACCTTTCCCGCAAGAACATAGAAGTGCAAAGGGAAACGTTCCTGTTCAACACCAATCTTACCCTGCGTCAGCAAAACGCCGAAGTAGCCAGGTATAAGGACCTGCTGGCAACGGACGATGAGATCGTAACGCTTCGCACCAGCGTAAAGAATACTTCTTCTGTGCAGCTCAGTAACGGGGCCATTACCACGAACGATTACCTGCGCGAAGTAAACGCAGAAGACCAGGCGCGCCAGGCCAGGATCGTCCACGAGATCCAGCGACTGATGGCGCAATACACACTCCGCACTACTATGGGATCCTCAAACGAATAGTCAATCACTTTACGATACGAACATGAAAAAGAACATTTTCTTAATCGCAGCATCGCTTACGCTGGCATATTGCAGCGCCAACAAAAGCGATTATGATGCCTCTGGAACATTCGAGGCGGTAGAAACCATCGTGTCTGCTGAAGCTGCCGGCGTAGTTAAAGATTTCAAAGTAGAAGAAGGCGCAGTCCTTGCACAGGGCCAGGTAATCGGCTTTATAGATAGTGTTCAGCTCTATCTGCGCAAGCGACAGCTAGAGGCCCAGGTAAATGCGGTGCTTAGCCGCAAACCCAACGTAGGCGCCCAGATCGCCGCTTATCGTGAGCAGCTCAAACAGGCCGAGCGTGAGCAACAGCGCCTCACCAATTTACTAAAGGCCGATGCCGCTACTCAAAAGCAGCTGGACGACGCCACGGCACAGGTAGCCATTATCACGAAGCAGATAGAGGCTCAGGAGTCGTCGCTGGGTATAACCTCCAGAAGTATCAATGAGGAAAGCTCGCCGCTTTCTATCCAGGTAGCTCAATTGGAAGATCAGCTTGCCAAATGCCGTATCGTAAACCCGGTGAGCGGCACGGTGCTTACCAAGTACACCGAAGCTAACGAAATGGCTACTGTGGGTAAGCCGCTATACAAGATAGCCGATCTTTCGACCATTATCCTCCGGGCTTACATCACCGGCGACCAGCTTCCTGCTATTAAGTTGAACCAGCCGGTTACTGTGCTGATCGACGCAGCAGAAGGATCTCAGAAGGAATATCCGGGCACGATTCAATGGATCAGCGACAAGGCGGAGTTTACCCCCAAGACTATACAGACAAAGGATGAGCGTGCCAACCTGGTATATGCGGTCAAGATCCAGGTAAAGAACGATGGTTATATCAAGATCGGGATGTACGGCGATGTGAAGTTCAATACCGCTATCGCTAAACGTTAAACTATGGCTGCCATCATTCTGAACGATGTCACAAAAGTTTACGGGAAGGAAAAGACCGTAGCGGTCGATCATGTTTCCTTTGCTGTGGAGCAGGGCGAGCTGTTCGGGCTGATCGGCCCCGATGGCGCCGGTAAAACCAGTATTTTCAGGATGCTGACTACGCTGTTGCTGCCGGATAACGGCAGCGCAACGGTAGACGGATACGATATCGTTAAGGACTATGTCCGGATACGTAGCCGGGTAGGATATATGCCGGGAAAGTTCTCTCTCTACCAGGACCTGACTATCGAGGAAAATCTTAACTTCTTTGCCACGGTCTTTGGAACGACTATCGAACAGAATTACGATCTTATTAAAGATATCTATGTACAGATCGAGAAGTTCAAGGATCGCCGGGCTGGTAAGCTATCGGGAGGTATGAAGCAGAAGCTGGCACTTTGCTGTGCGCTGATACATAAACCATCGGTGCTTTTTCTTGACGAACCGACTACCGGTGTGGACCCGGTTTCCCGTAAGGAGTTCTGGGAAATGCTCAAGCGTCTTAAAGCCCAGAACATTACCATCGTGGTTTCGACTCCGTATATGGACGAGGCAATGATGTGCGACCGCATTGCCCTGATGCAAACCGGCAGGATCTTATCTATCGAAACGCCTCAGCGCATCATGCAGTCTTATCCGCTCCCTTTATATGCCGTGAGGGCCGACAATATGTACGGATTGCTAAAAGCTATGCCGACCTTCAGCAAGACGATCAGCAGCTACGCGTTCGGCGAGTATGCTCACGTGTCGTTCAGGGAGGATGTCGATGTGAACGAAGTAACCGGTTTCCTCCGGCAACACGGGTTCAGTGACATAGACATCAAAAGGACGAACCCCACTATCGAAGACTGTTTCATCCAATTATTGAAAGCATAATGGAGAACATTGTTATCAAAACAGATAAGCTGACGAAACGATACGGCGATTTTATAGCGACAAACGAGATCTCGTTCGAGGTCTATAAGGGGGAGATCTTCGGCTTTCTCGGTGCTAACGGTGCTGGCAAAACTACCGCGATGCGTATGCTGTGCGGCCTTTCAACGCCTTCTTCCGGGCACGCTATCATTGCCGGTTTCGATGTATATCGGGAAACGGAAAAGATCAAGAAGAATATCGGTTATATGAGTCAGAAATTCTCTCTCTACGAAGACCTTACGGTGTTGGAGAATATTAATTTCTTCGGTGGTATTTACGGCTTGAGTAATGCAAATATCAAGGACAAAAGCGAAAAGCTTATCGACCAGCTCGGTCTTCAGAAAGAGGCAAAGAAGCTGGTAGGGGCGTTACCGCTCGGGTGGAAGCAAAAGCTTTCGTTTTCCGTGGCTGTGTTGCATGAGCCCAGGATCGTTTTCCTGGACGAGCCAACGGGTGGGGTAGATCCGGTAACACGCCGTCAGTTCTGGGATCTGATCTATGATGCTGCTGCCCGTGGTGTAACGATTTTCGTAACGACTCATTATATGGACGAAGCGGAATACTGTAATCGGATCTCCATCATGGTGGATGGCAGGATCGAGGCATTGGATACTCCGCGTAACCTGAAACACAGGTTTCATTCGGAGTCCATGGATGACGTGTTTTTTCAACTGGCCAGAGGCGCGAAGCGTGGCGACTAAATTCATTCAGCACTATGAAACAATTCCTTGTTTTTGTAAAGAAAGAGTTCTCTCACGTGCTGCGTGACAGAAAGACGCTGCTCATCCTGTTCGGGATGCCGGTAATGCAGATCCTTATTTTCGGTTTTGCTTTAACGAATGAAGTAAAGAACTCGCAGATCGCGGTTATAGATTATGCAAAGGACGAGACATCACGGCGGATCATCGAACGGATAGAAGCCAGTCGCTACTTTGAAACCGAGAAGATCGTTGCCGATCATGGGCAGATCGAGGAGCTGTTCCGACAGGGAAAGATCAAGCTTGCTGTTGTCTTTCCTCAGCGGTTCGATCACGACCTGTTTCATCAGAACAAAGCCCAGGTCCAGATCATTGCCGATGCGTCCGATCCGAATACGGCCAATACATTGACCAGCTATGTATCGGCTATTATACAGGATTATCAATCGGGGTTGACTGCTGGCCAGTCTATGCCTTACCAAATAAAGGCCGAGACCCGCATGCTTTACAATCCGCAGCTGAAGGGTGTGCATAACTTTGTGCCCGGGGTAATGGCGCTTGTGCTGATGCTGGTTTGCGTGATGATGACGGCTATCTCCATTGTACGGGAAAAGGAGCTGGGGACTATGGAGATCCTGCTGGTGTCGCCATTCAAGCCGATCCTTGTGATCCTTTCAAAGGCGATTCCTTATCTGATCCTTTCGCTGATCAACGTCAGCACCATTTTGCTGTTGAGCGTTTTTGTTCTCGATCTTCCGGTCAATGGCAGTGTGCTGTTGTTGTTTGCGGAAAGCACGTTGTTCATTATTACGTGTCTTACGCTCGGTATTTTTATTTCGGTAAAGACCAACTCGCAGCAGGTGGCGATGCTTATTTCGCTTATGGGGATGCTTCTGCCTACTGTTTTATTCAGCGGGTTTATGTTCCCGATTGAGAATATGCCGGTGCCGCTGCAGATCGTTTCCAATATCGTTCCTTCGAAGTGGTACTACACCATTGTGAAATCTATTATGATCAAAGGCCTTGGGTTCTCTTCCATCTGGAAAGAGACGCTGATCCTGGGGGGCATTACGGTGTTCTTCTTAATTGTAAGTCTTAAAAGCTTTAAAATCCGACTGGCATGAGAACTATCAGATTTTTACTTCAGAAAGAGTTCCGGCAGATCTTCCGGAACCGTTCCATCATTGCCATGATCATGGTCATGCCGGTTATGCAACTGATTATTCTGCCGCTTGCTGCGAACTACGAGGTTAAAAACATAAACCTTGCCGTTGTGGATCATGATCACTCGCCATACTCTCAGAAGATCATAGAGAAGGTCACTGCCTCGGGTTATTTCAAACTGAAAGGATATGATGCCTCGTACGAAGCGGCCATGCCTTTGGTGGAAGCTGATAAGGCGGACCTGATTTTGGAAATACCCAGCGGTTTCGAGCGCGATCTTGTTCGTGAGAGTGAAGCCAGGTTGTTTGTTGCTGTCAATGCTATCAACGGGGTCAAGGCAAACCTGGGTGGTGTGTATATCTCCAGCATCATCAGAGATTTTAATAGTGAGATTGCCATTCAACTGGCGGGAGGAGCGGCAGTTGATCAAGTGCCGGTTATCGTGTTTACGTCGTCGAATTGGTACAACGTACACATGAATTATAAGCTGTATATGGTTCCGGGTATTCTGGCTATTCTCGTGACGATGATCGGTGGTTTTCTTTCTGCCTTGAATATTGTTAAGGAGAAAGAGGTGGGTACTATCGAGCAGATAAATGTTACTCCGATAAAGAAGCATCATTTTATATTGGGCAAGCTGATCCCTTTCTGGGTTCTGGGCAATGTTGTGTTCACGCTCGGTTTAACTGTCTCCTATCTTTTTTATGGGATCGTTCCGGAGGGTAATATTCTTGTGCTTTATCTTTTTGTCGATGTTTATCTGCTGGCGGTCCTGGGGCTTGGCCTTCTGGTATCGACCTTTTGCGATACCCAGCAGCAGGCGATGTTTATCATGTTCTTTTTTATGATGATCTTTATTCTTATGGGCGGGTTGTTTACCTCTATCGACAGTATGCCGGATTGGGCAAAGACTATTACGCGCTTCAACCCGGTTCGCTATTTTATCGAGGTTATGAGGATGGTGATCTTAAAGGGCAGTCAATTGAAGCATATAACGGTTCATCTCGCTGTAGTGGCGGCGTTGGCTGTTGTATTGAATAGCCTGGCGGTGTGGAATTACCGGAAGACGGTTTAAGGCGTGTAGCCCGTTATGACTTAATGCGAAACCTTTGCCAGCCAGGCGTTGAGATCATTCAGCACAGGCTCGGTGATCTGGTGGTCCATGTTGTATTGGTGCCGCTCAGGCATTTGAAGTACAGTACTATAAGCAGCCAGCACATATTAACCGAATTTAACGGATGTCATGGTGAGCGACCCGCCTACAGCCTTGTCGTTGAAGAACGACACAGTGTCTTTCGTTCCCTGCAGCGCGAGGGTATACATTAGCGGGAGGTAGTGTTCCGGCGTGGGGATAGCGAGCTGGGCTTCTTTTCCAAGTGAAGTATAGTTGATCAGCGGCTTATGGTCACCATCCTGTATCAGCGTGCGGAAAGTGCTGTTGATCTGGGTGGCCCATTCGTAGGCAAAATCGGGAACGTTCAGTTTGTCCCAGGCTACCATGCGAAGATTATGTACCATATTGCCGCTGCCCATGATCAGCACGCCCTTTTTACGTAGCGCATACAGCTCTTTGCCGAGGTCGTAGTGAAACTGCGGACCTTTGGTAAAGTCTATGCTGAGCTGTAGCACAGGTATGTTGGCTTGCGGATACATGTGCCGTACGACGGTCCAGGTGCCGTGGTCGAGGCCCCAGTCGTGATTCAGCTCCACGTGAGCGGAGTGTATAAGTGACGCTGTTTCTTTTGCGAGCGCCGGGTTGCCGGGGGCAGGATATTGTACATCGAACAAGGCCTGGGGGAAGCCGCCGAAGTCGTGAATAGTCTGTGGAAAATCCATGGCGGTTATCTTCGTACCGCGTGTAAACCAGTGGGCCGATACTACCAGCACCGCTTTGGGCACCGGGATCTCGCCTGCCATTTCGGACCAGCGACGACTGAACGCAGTATCTTCGATACCGTTCATCGGCGATCCGTGCCCTATAAAAAGTACGGGCATCAGCTGCTCCTGTTCGGGTAAGTTATTTGTAAATTCCTTGAATGCCGATAGCGTTGTCATACCGATTGTTCCTGTAATTAACGATGAAATAAATTGTTTCCTTTTCATAGAATACCATTTATCAAATGGGCTTGAGGCTGAACGATTTCCATCCGGCAAGCCAGTTGTAATGATGTTTCATATACAGCTGCATCAACAGCAGTGCCATATTCTCCGGTGTCTGCTAACCTGTAGGTTACCGGCTACGACAGGAGTGAAGCCTGTGACATCTTCAAACAAAGATACTGTGCCTGCAGACCCTTTTGCATTGTTCTGTGACAAGAAAAACCATTGACTTTTGTCAACGATTTGATCTGCTCCTCTTCCCCGGGGGAAAGAAGGACCTTTTCATTGAATTTTTTAAAGAAAAGATCGTACATGGTATACGGCCGGCGCGCTGAATTAATCCACATTAAACGTAACTGCTTTCCGTAACATTCGCAAATGGTATATGCGCGCCGACCGCAGAGAAGCTATCAGGATTCTATTCCGAAACGTTTGCGTGCTTCGGGCGTTACCGGCGTAAAGAAATTAACGAGGTTCCCATCCGGATCCCTGAACAGCAGCGACCGGTTTCCCCAGGGCATAGTGGTCGGCTTCTGCACAACGGAATCGCCCAGATATTGCTCCAGGTCCGAGTAAGTAATGTCCACATCGTCAACCATGAACTCGATTATCACGGAGCGATTACTGGCCGCATCCGCTATTCCGCTTCCGCCAAACAATGCCAGCGTGCGCGTGCTCCCTATGGCCAGCGTGGCATTCGGTGTGCGTACTTCGGCAAAATCGTCGGTATATTGGTTGACAGGCACTCCGGTAACCTTTGCATAGAACTGAGTCAGCTGTGTGATGTTCGCGGTAATGATCCGGACGGATGAAAAATTCATAGTTTGTTATTTTGGTTGATGCCCAAAATAAACAGCCTGTTGTGACAACCCTATGTCAGTAGTGTAGCCTGGCGGGATAATAATAAATCAGGTTCAGTCGTGAGACTGCGGGCATGGCAGGCACAACCCCGATAGCTATCGGGGCTTCGGAGGCCCTCTGGAACACTTGCCAGCTACGGCTAAACGCCTTGCGGCAAACCCACATAATAAGGCTTGATTTTAGTGACAGTACCTTGGGCCGGCAAATCCCTCACATTATCCGGCGTTTCTGAATTCTTTGGGGGGGTGGCCGGTTTTGGCTTTGAAGAGTTTGGTGAAGTGGGAGGGATATTCGAAACCGAGGTCATAGGCGATTTCGCTGATGGATTTGGTGGTGCTCCAGAGGAGGGTTTTGGCTCTTTCGACCAGTTGGAGGTGGATGTGTTCCTGGGTGGTTTTGCCGGTGTGTTTGCTCAGGAGGTCAGAGAGGTAGTTGGGAGAGAGATGGAGGCGGGAGGCGAAATATTTCACGTCGGGCAGGCCTGCCGTTGTGAGGGATTCTTTTGTGAAGTAGTCGTTCAGTAGTGTTTCGAATTTTTGGACGATGTCGGCGTTGGCTTTGGTTCGGGTAATGAACTGGCGGTCGTAGAAACGGGTGCAATAATTCAGTAAGAGCTCGACATTACTGGCGATCAATGCCACGGTGTGCTTATCTATATTCAGGGAATATTCGCGTTCTATTTTTTTGACACAGTCTTTCAATACAGCGTTCTCTTCGTCGGATATGTGGAGGGCTTCGTTTGCTTCGTAGTGGAAGAAGGTGTATTGGTGCATCTTCTTATCGAGGTCTGTTCCGTGCAGCAGGTCGGGGTGTATGAACAACGCCCAGCCTTCTTCCATTTCTATGTCAGGCCCGGCAGATACGACCTGTAGAGGGGATGTGAACATCATGGTTCCCTCTTCAAAGTCATATCTTGAACGGCCGTATTGGATCTCGCCTTTGAAGCGTTTGCAGGCAATTACATAGAATGCCATTTGGTATGGTGTGCCGGGTTCGAAAACATCGTGGCGCATCGCCTTCAGGTCTACCACGCTTACTAACGGGTGCTTCGGGGTGCCGCATTCGTAGAGCTTGTGGAGCGCGCTGATGGTTTTTATCGTGGTTATCTTTTCTTTCTTTTCCATGCTGTGCGGAGTCGATGTTTAACAAATGTCCGGCATTCCGGGTGCTTATGCAATTCTGTTTTATTTGCTGCCGAAGAAGAGGTTGTCGAAGTGGGTTATGAAGTCTGCTGCGCCCATGTTTTTGCGGGTTTCATACAGTTGCTTGCCGTCTTCGCCGGCTATGTATTGTATTTGATTTTTGTTATCCGTAGCGGCTTCATAAACGGCTTCGGCGATCAGTTCGGGTGGGTTCAGGTTCTCGGGTACCATCAATGCGCTGAAAACTTTATCTGCGGTGTCGAGGATGTTGCGGTAGGGTTCGGTATTGATCGTTCCGTTAGCCATAGATCTTCCCACATAGTCTGTACGGATGCCACCGGGCAGGATGTTCTTCATTTGGATGTTGAATTTCGAAAGCTCGTAGTACATGCTTTCGGCGAATCCTTCGAGGCCCCATTTTGTAGCGTGGTAGATCGAGCTGAAGGGGAATGCTGTCATACCGCCCATGGACGATGTGTTGATGAACAGGCCGCCGCCTTTTTGCCTGAAGTAGGGAATGAATGCGCGGGTTATGCGGATCACTCCTAACAGGTTGGTGTTAATAAGTCCGGCTATTTGTTCGTCGGAACATGTTTCGAGTGGGCCGAAGAGTCCATGGCCTGCGTTGTTGAATACGACGTCGATGTTGTGAGCAGCGGTTGCTTTGGCTACGCAGTTATCGATACTGTCTTTGTTAGTTACATCGAGCGGCAGTATGGTGACGTTGTTTAGTTGTGTGAGCTCATTTTCTTTTTCGGGTGTGCGCATGGTGGCGATCACGTGCCAGCCTTTGCTTTGGAATAGTTTTGCTGTTGCTTTTCCGAGTCCTGAAGATGCGCCGGTGATAAAGATTGTTTTTTGCATGACTTTGTGTTTTTATTACGATACAAAGCTATCGGGCTGTATTCCGGGATTTTTATACGTTTCTACGATTGCTTATACTTTTCACGGCAGTTTCCGGAGCCCCCCATTTTGGCCAGAGTTGTCCCCATGCGGCCGGCTGTAATAGCGTTGCGACGGTTTGAGGCGGTTGGCATCGTTGTTTATGATAGTATGGTTAAAAAAAGCTTATGTCAACTAAAGCGAAGGAACAGATCAAAACGGCGGAGATCCACAAGGGGGAGCGGGAAGAGGATGAGCACGTAGAATTGCTGACGGAGTCTGAGAAGCTGATGCCTGAGTTGCGCACACTGGCCTACTGCACAAGCAAGGCTCTGGAGCATGGTTATAAAGAGAATTTTCGTGCCATTGAAGATGGTATCGAGTCTATCGAAACGACGCGGAAGTATAAGCCAGAAGAGGCTCATGTGGTGAATTTTTACCGGTTTGAAGGTATTACCGATCCGGCCGATATGTCGGTTCTTTATCTTATCCGCATGGACGATGGCGCCAGGGGTACTCTTGTAGATGCTTATGGTACGTATGCGGACGAGAAGGTAGCCGAGGTTATCAAGCAGATTGATGACATTGCGAAGCAAAATAAAACTACCGACCACAAACAGTATAAAGGGAGCCATTGATTTATCGTCAATGGCTTTTCATTTGATTTATTAAGGGACGCGGTTAGTCGCGTCCTTACGTTTTCTTAAGTATAGATTTTCTTTCAATAGCATGATACGGGTCCCTATGTGGCTGTACGCGCAAATTTCAATCCAGAACTATTTGTAGCTATGTTTTTGCGAACGGGTGAGTACGGGACACCTTCGTGATTTATTATAGGCAGTTTCAGAATATGATTTGATTGCCTTTTAATATTTACCTTTTATGATCACCACGTTTTGCGTAAAGCGACCGTTGGGACACGTCATGGCACGTATGTTCCGCAGGTCTGTCATGTTCTTATGTGTTATAAGTAATTGGGTAACTAACGCTTGACTTTGATAACAGTACCTTGCGCCAGCTAGATCAAATCATTTGCCGTTGCTGAAGATGTACTTCAGTAACGGCGTTGATTTGGTTGTTGTTATGATGATGATTGGTTTGCTGGTGAGCTATACTACTTTATAGACCTGTCCGGTTTGTGCTCCTGAAACACTTTTTACATAGGCCTGGGCTACGCGGTGCATGGATACGGGTATATAGCCCGTGAAGAAAGGGAAGTAGCCGGGAGATTCTTCTACTACGCTTGGGGCGACTGCATTGATGCGAACGCCGTTGGCCAGCTCGATAGCGGCTGCTGTTACAAAACCGTTGATGGCTCCATTACAGGCGCTGGCTGAGGCTCCGGTAACGACGGGATCTTCAGCGAGGCTGCCGGAGGTTAGCGTAAAAGAGCCTTTGGGATTGATGTAGTGCTGGCCTATCAATACGAGGTTGACCTGTCCCATCAGCTTGCTGTTTACGCTAACGCGGAAATCTGCATCGGTTGTTTTATTCAATGGACCAAAGTGAGCGTCTCCGGTGGTGCAGATCAGTGCGTCGAACGAGCCGATCTGTTTGAAAAGGTTGGTGATGGAGTCGGTGTCTTTGATGTCGATTTGGTAGTCGCCGGTTTTTGAGCCGACGCGTATGATGTCATGGTTAGGGGTCAGGGCATTTGCGACGTGTTTGCCGATGGTGCCTGTGGCGCCGATGATTACGATCTTCATAAGTATGTTTTTTTTGGTAAAAGTATTGCGAACGCTGTACTTTTGGCAAGTAGTTACTTTTCTGCCAGGTGGTGACAAAAAGGTAGTAATTGGTGTTTTGATGTCTATGGATCGAAAAAAAGTTGAAACAATTTCGCATGGTGCCGAAGAGTGCCCGATAACGGCGACCATAGGAGTGATTGGTGGTAAGTGGAAGCCTCCGATTATCTGGCTTTTGCTGAAGGGGCCAATGCGTTTTGGTGAGTTGCATAAGACTATGCCTGGCATGGCATTGAAGGTACTATCGCGGCAATTAAAAGAACTGGAGAACGACGGTATCGTTGTTCGTACGGCATATCCGGAAGTGCCACCTCGTGTGGAGTATTCATTAAGCGAGAAGGGGCAATCGTTACAGCAGATCATGCTTCAGCTGTCCGACTGGAGCCGGGAGCATATCATGGCGCCTCAGGCTTAATCAACACCAGCAGGCCCGTTGTACAATTTGCCGGCTTTTTAAATTTGTTTTGGAAGAGCGGGCTATCGCGTTCTTAAAACAATTGATATATTTCCCTATGCATTCAATTTCCATTGGAACCGACCTGGTTATGATCGATCAGTACGTTATTTCGCTGCCGATTGCTATCGATGAGCTGAAGACTATTGTTGGCGGAGAACCTGTTGAAAACAAGACGAAAGCCAATACTATCTTTGCGTGGGATGATGTGGGTATTTATGCATACTCGGCTAAAGGTAAGGTTGCCGAGGCGATCGGTATCCAGATGCGCATGGGAGAATATAAGTTCCGGCCAAAGAATGTTTTCCAGGGGAAAATTACCGTTAATGGTGTGTCGTTGAGCGATTGGCCTGTTAAAAAGAAGGAGGCTGATGATACGTATAGCACATGGATTGCCGGTGATACGACGGTATACCTCGATCTGAACGATGCTGGCGATATTATGGTGTTAGAATTTTCGGCTTATACGCCGGAGGTTATTCCGGAGCCTGATCGGTATGCTTTCAAACCAATCGCCGGTAAGCCTATGCAGTTTGTTGATCTTAGCTTCAAGCTTTCGGTTATCCAGGTTTTAATGTACGAGAAGGAGTTGATCAAGCCGGCGTTCGATATATTCGAGTTTGCCCGACGACATACGACACGGGCGATCGATGTAGATGCGGAGGGGTATGATATTATTCCGGAGGCGTTGGAATACTTCAAACGTTTAGAAGTCGATGAGGCGTTGGCGCCGGAGGTGGACGAGATCACGCAGGACGGAGGCAATGACATCTATATGAACATCATTCCTTTCTGGAGCGGTACCACTGACGACTTCAACATCCGGTCGTTTGAAGACGTGGATCAGTTTCCGAACCTCAGGTATATGACGTTGTTTTATGATGATGAGTTCGAGGCGATTCAGCAGCGTCTTGCCGGTAAGGGTATACGGGTAGAGCCATTGTAGCCTTTTTGAATATCAGACCAAACACCCTGTTCAGAATCAATATGGTGCTGCTGTATTGTCTATCAATACCAGCTTGCGATCTGCCACGGCTGGTATTGATAGATGTATCAGATACGGAGTTACCGGGCTATCGATACAGTTCCTTTGTATTGTCTTTCCGGGCAGACAGCGTTTTTGAGCAAGTAGTAGTACACTCCGGTGCTTAGGCCGGGAGCTGTCCAGTCGTTGTTGTAGGTACGTTTTTCATATACCTGGCGACCCCAGCGGTTATAGACGGAAAGGTCCCACGTGCTGCGGTCAAGGCCGAGGATCTCGAAGGTGCTGTTGAGATCGTCCTGGCCGTTGGGGGTGAAGACGTTGGGGATGAACTCCAGGTCGCCCTGTACGGGTACATCGTAGACTACGGTGGAGACGCAGCCTGCAGCGTTAGTGGCGTTAACGATAACGCTGTGTTTGCCGGGGGCATTGAGTGCGATGGAGATCTCCTGACCCGATCCTGCGGGTTGGCCGTCGACTACCCATTCGTATAATATGTTGTTTTGTTCGGCTGTAGCCGTGATTGCAGATGCCACGTCTGTAAATATGCAGGATGGGAATGTGAAGTCGATTTTCGTGGTATCCATAAGTTCGACTACCACTTTACCATCAGCTACTACTTTGCAGCCATTGGCATCGTACAGTACGAGGGCCACGTTGTATTTGCCGGGGCCTTTGTAACGGTGGCCGGCGTTCATCTCTGCCTGGTCTCGCACGATGCCATCGCCGAAGTCCCACTCGTGGACGGTGGCGTTTGTGGTCTGCGCGGTAAAGAGGGTAGAGTCATTTACGCAGAAGGGGCCAGATTCGGTGATGTCAAATGTTCCGTACGGTCCGCCAACAAACACCAGCTTGGGTTTTGTGATCGTGTCCTGACAGCCGTTGGCGTCGGTAACGGTGAGGGTAACGTCAAACTCTCCGGGGCGGCGATAGGTAGAGGAAGGCGAGGCGTATAGAGACGATTGTCCATCGCCGAAGAGCCAGTCCCATTTAGTTGCGCCGACTGATTCGTCGGTGAAACTGGTGGTAAGCGGGGGGCAGTCGCTGTAGATATCTTTGGCGCTGAACCCGGCTTTGGGTTTTGTTATAAATATATAGTCTGTTCTTGTCCGCGTTTTCTCACATCCATAAGTGTCTCTTGCTTTCAGCGTCACCGTGAAGGTATCGATAGCGTGATACGCTATTATGGGATTGATACCCCCCGCAGTCTGTCCGTCGCCAAAATCCCATGAGTATGTGGCGGCATTGCGCGAGAGATTACCGAACTGCATGAATTCTTCGAGGCAGTGGCCTTGTCTGTCTACGGTGAAGTCCGCTACAGGTACAGTAAAGTTTATCGCGTCGTTGCGTACCAGGGTGCATGTAAGGCCGTCGCTATTGGTGAGCGAGACGGATACGGTATACTTGCCGGGTTGCTCATAGGTGTGTAACGGGTGTTGGTCGGTGGACAATGCTGTCGCGTCGCCAAAGTTCCATTCCCATGCTGTGATGGACGGGTTTGCGATCGTCAGGTCGGTAAACTTGACGTTGAACTCCTCGCAATTGCTGGTGCCGAGGGTGTTAAAGTTGCCTGTTATATCGATGACATCAATGACGACCGATTTGCTCTTCGAGCAGCCATCGGGATCAATGGCGGATAGCGTTGCGGTGGCAGGTCCTGCTATGCTATAGGATGTAGTAGGGTTTTGCTGGCCGCTTGTAAGGCCATTGTCAAATATCCAGAACCAGGCTGAGGCACCTTGTGATTTGTCTGTAAATGTAACCGGTGAGTTTTTGCAAGGTCTTAGATTATCTACCGTAAAATCCGCTTTTACGTCATAGATAGATACAGGTTTTTCCACACGCACGCTGCACTGGCTGGCTGTGTTCGTGCCGATCAGCACCACGGAATAGTCGCCGGTAGCGGTATAAAGGTGTGTGTTGATGGCTCCGGTTGCGGTCTGGTTATCACCGAATGTCCAGGTGAGCGAGTTATAGTTCCTCGATTTATTGACCAGTTGTATCTGAAAAGGATTGCCGCAGTTCTTTTTGATCTCGAAATCGACAAACGGATCTTTTACGGTTACAGCGTCGGTAATGGTGTAGGTCGACGTGCAGCCGCCGTTCTTTACGATGAGTGTCACCGTATAGACTCCGGGCTCGTTATAGCTGTGGCTTGGCGATGGCATGGATGACGTGCCGCCGTCACCGAAGTCCCAGCACCAGAAGGTAGCATTGGTGGACTGGTCTGTGAACTGGAGGTCTTCATGAGCACACGCGGTATTTTTCGATACGATAAACTTCGCTACCGGTGTTATGTTCGATACGACAACCTGCGCGGACTTTGTGGAAGTACATCCGTTGGTGTTCTTTACTTCGAGTGTTACGGTATAGGTACCGACACCATAGGTATGTGTCGGGTTTTTATCCGTGGAGGTCTGTCCGTCGCCAAAGGTCCATTTCGATGTAAAGCTTGTTGCTGAAGCCGAGGTATTGGTGAAGTTAATTGTAAAAGGCGCGCAGCCTGACAGCGAAAGGTCTCCGCAGTCCTGTGCTTTGTCAGGTAGGAACGAGGCTGTTGGCTTACCGTTTACATCTATGACTCCATCATAGGTCTTGCTGCAGTTGAGGCTGTTGTATGCTATGAGACGTACGGTGTGAGATCCCGGTCCGGGAAATTGCCGTGTAAAAGTCTTTTGGTCGCTGGCAAAGCTATTGTCTATTTCCCAACGCAGGGTAGCCGCCCCGGTGGATGTGCTTGTAAAAGTAACTTTTTGCGTACAGTCCACGGAGTACGTGAAGGTAGGTTCCGGGTAAGCCACCACTTCAATGGGGAATGATACGATAGACTCGCACGATTTGCCTAACAGTTTAGCGCGAAGGGTAACGGTATAGGTACCTGCCTGTGTATAGGTTGCCGGTGGGGGTGTGTCACTGGAAGAACCGGGGATACTATTGGTGCCAAAGTTCCAGTCATAGCTCAGTACAGTTGTTTCTGCTGTTGTTGTAAACGATACGGATTCGCCTGTACAGATCTTGTTCTTCGATGGCGTAACGGTTATGCCACCTTCACCGCCGGTGCGGATCTGTTGTGTTTTTATACTGGAGCATCCGTTCTTATCTTTTACGGTGAGCTTTGCCGTGAATGTACCGGCGGTACTATAGGTGTGCGATACGTCTTTCTGTGTGCTGCCAGGCTGTCCGTCGCCAAAGTCCCATGCATAGGTAAGCGGGCCGTCGCCGGTAGACTGGTTGGTGAACTGCGCTGCCGCGGGGACCTGGCAAAAGGATGTGCTGTTCATTGTAAAGTTGGTGTTGGGTCCTTGCACGGCTATGGTTGAAGGATTCACCCAGTTTACCTCGCAGCCATACTGGTTCTTTACTTTAAGCGATATATTCTTCGTGCCGCTGGTCTGGTATATATATGTGGGGTTCGCCTGTGTACTGGTGCCACCATCGCCGAATGCCCACGACCATGCCGTTATGGCTCCCGAGCCGGCCTGGCTTTGGTCGGTAAACTTTACCTGCAAGGGCGAGCAGCCTTGTGTCTTATCGAACGAGAAGTTTACAGTCGGTTTGTTGTATACGACGATATAGCCGTTTTTGATTTCTGTATCGGAAATGCCGGGGCCTGTTATTGTGAGCTTCACGGTATAGGTACCGGGTGCGGAATACACAGCGCCTGGGTTCTGTTCAGTTGATTGATTGCCGTTGCCTAAGTCCCAGCTCCATCCTGTGGCCGAGCCTGTAGAGGCGTCTGTAAATTTTACAGAAAGCGGGAAGCATCCGGAGGTGACATCGGCGGTGAAATTGGCCTGTTGGGCCATAACGGAGGGTGCTAACAGCGTGAAAAGGACACTCATAATGAATGGCCATGTTGCACGCGCGCACCGCGATTGTAGTGTAGGGGGTTGCGGTATCATTGTAGTGCGTAGTACAAGCGCAAATGCATGTAGTGTTTTGGAATACAGTCAATTGCAGGTGAAAAATTACAACATCGGTTTGATATTATGATAGGGATGTAATATTGGAAGTTTTTATTGAGGTTTTTGGGGCTGGGACAGGCGGTTGTATACCTAAAAAGGAGTAGTGTTTTTAGGTGGCGAACGGGGAGAATCAGCGTGAGTGCGGAGTGCGAGAGCGATGATACAGATGGCTTAGGGCTTAATAGGCCGGCGCGCGCTATATGCGGTGGTGGCGGTAGAGGTGGTCTTTGTTTGTTTTGATGTTGGGGAGATCTTTTCGGAGGAGTTTGTAGAGGAATATGAAGCGTGGGTTTTGGAGGATGAAGAGGAAGAGGAGGCGTTTGGCGCGTTTGATTGGGGATAGCTTTCGGTAGGGGTTTCGGGCGATGATGGTTTTGAAGAGGAAGACCTCGTATTTGCCGGGGTTCATGGCGCTGCCGAGGAGTATACGTTTGAAATACGTTTCGTCGTCGTTGTAGTCGTTGGATAGGATCGTGGCGAAATGGGTGAAGAGTTGGTCGGTCCATGGGAGCGGCAGCTCGAGCAGGGCTCCCTTTATCATCTGGAAGTTTACGGCGGACCATCCGTTTTCAGGATATCCCTGGTCGATGATTTTTTCCGGTGAGAAATATGCCTTCCGGTCTGTCATCGATGTGAAGAGCATGGCCAGGTGTGGTGCGAGTGAGTAAGCATATTGATACCCGAAGCGGATGCTGTTGCGGAAGGTCTGCACGCGATAACATCCTGTGGACATGAAGAGCAGATTCCGGAAGGCGTTTACAGAGTCGAGTTGATTCAGAAGCTCAGTGACTCCCGTTGTGTAGTATGCATGATCTCGTGCATAGAGAGAGGAGCTGAAGTTTACAAATATACAATCCTGCGAAACATCCTGAAGTACCTTTGTTATCTGCGTATAGGATTCACGTGATACGGCATCATCGTCGCTCATGAGCCACATCCATTCGGTACTGCATTGTTTGAAGCACTCGATGATGTTTGCGGCGAGCCCGAAGTTTACGACGTTTCGCGTGATGGTTATTCTATTATCGGGTATGAGGCCTTCGGCTTGCAGTGTTTCGGCGATGGGTGTTGGACTACAGTCGTCGATCAGCAGTATCCGTGCACTGTCGGGAAGGAACGACCTGTAGCTTCGTATGAGGTTGGCCAGTTTGTCGTTTCTGTTAAAGGTGGGGATTACTATACTCAGGGTATCCGGATTCATAGGCACGTCATTCGGCAATAAAGTTACGTGCTTTCTGCAATTTCCCAGTAAGTGGCAATCCATACCGTCAACCGGTCTGAGCATTCTGGCTGTTCATAGATTCAGAAACAGTGTAACCGATCAATGGACACTTTCGTCGCGCGGGCCGTGCAGCTATAAATTTTTTATTGTTAATTTTTATAACACTATCCCGCTCGTTGTAGCGCAGTTTTTACAGTTCAACCTGCATTTCAGGCAGAAAATGCGATATCCATCGCAAGAGTCGCGACGGCATTATAAACACATTAGAGTTGTGTTTGCCACGGAGCGATGTTTCAAAGCTTCTCCAGATGACCTCGATGAAAAAAGTTTTACTGACAGGCAACCCTTTTTTTCGAGGCGCCGTCTCGGGGGCGAGACGTACGAAACCAAAATTTATCAATTCATGGTTGACGAGATGCTTGAGACCGAAACTTTGGAAGGTGTTTTAAAGGCTTTGGTGTATTATGATATTTTCAGCTATCCGCTTACTTCGGAGGAGATTTTCCGCTACATGCCGACGAACTCTGTAACGGTTGCGGCGGTGAACGAGGCGCTGTCATGGCTGTCGGAAAGGGGATATATATTCCGTATTGAAAAGTACTACAGTATTCAGAACAAGGCGTCGCTGGTAGACAGACGGGTAGCGGGCAACGAGCGTGCGGACAGCCTGATGGACCTGGCAAAACGCCGGGCGCGGACGATTTTCTCATTCCCATTTGTGCGTGCTGTTTTTGCTTCGGGCTCGTTTTCGAAAAATTATATGGATGAAAAAAGTGACCTCGATTTTTTTATCATCACCAAGCCTAACCGGCTATGGATCGCGCGCATGTTGCTTGTTGTGTACAAGCGATTGTTCCTATTCAATTCGCATAAATATTTCTGTGTAAACTATTTCATCGACTCCGATCACCTGGAGATCGAAGAGAAGAATATTTTCACGGCCACCGAGCTGGCTACATTGGTTCCGTTGTATGGTTGTGAAGATTTTTATAAGCCTCTTTTCGATAAAAACCGCTGGATGAAATCTTTCCTGCCCAATGTGGAGGTCAAGGCTAAGGATTTTTCCGGTAAGGAAACGTTTCGCATGAAGCATTTTCTGGAATCGGTTATCGACCGGCTTGGGGCGGATCGGTGGGATACTCACTTTATGAATATGACGGACAGGCGATGGGTACGAATGTACGGGGGAAAATACTCCGATGATGACTTTTCAGTTGCCTTCAAGACGAAGAAATATACATCGAAGAATCATCGCCAGCATTTTCAAAAGACGGTAACTGATCGTTATCGGGAGAAGCTATCGGCTTTTGCAAAACAATTCAATCTTCAATGGCTGCATGACTAAAGCTCTGATCACTCATTCTTATTTCTATCCGCTGGATGTGAAGCAATGGAAATTCAAGCAGCCGTATCCGCCGTTGGGATCGCTGCTGGCGGCTTCTATCGCCCGCTCTGCCGGGCTGGACGTTTCGTTATGGGATTCAAACCTGGAATCCGGTCCGTCGCGGTTCTTCCCTGTTCTCGAGCAGGAGAATCCGCGATATGTGATCGTGTATGACGACGGATTCAACTATCTGACCAAGATGTGTCTGACGACGATGCGCGAGGCATCGTTCGCGATGATTGCCCGGGCGAAGGAGCAGGGCCGCACCGTTATTGTGAGCAGCTCCGACGCTGCCGATCATTACGACAAGTATATCGATCACGGCGCGGATTTTGTGATCAAAGGAGAGGGCGAGGATACGTTGAAGGAGCTGCTGGATGCGTTGGAGAATGAAGTGGATTTCAGCTCTATTCAGGGTCTTATATTCAGGCAGGCCGATAGCGTAAAGATCAATCCACCGCGGCACGTGATGCGTGACCTGGATCAGTTGCCGATGCCTGCCTGGGACCTTGTGGATATCGAGTCGTACAGAGATATATGGCTGCGCCATCATGGTTACTTCTCTCTGAACATCGCTACCACGCGTGGTTGTCCTTTCAAATGTAACTGGTGCGCCAAGCCGATCTATGGTAACCGTTACAACAGCCGGTCGCCGGAGAATGTGGTAGCAGAAATCAACATGCTTGTAAAGCGCTATCAGCCGGATCATTTCTGGATGTGCGACGATATTTTCGGCCTGAAGCCTGGCTGGGTGCAGCGGTTCAGCCAGCTGCTGACGGAGAAGCATCTGAGGATACGTTATAAGATTCAATCACGGGTGGACCTGCTGCTGAAGGAGGATACGATCAAAGCTCTTGCGCAGTCGGGCGCGGAGACGGTTTGGGTAGGCGCGGAGTCGGGATCGCAAAAGATCCTCGATGCCATGGATAAGGAGACTACCATTGCACAGATCAGTGAATGTACCAGCCTGCTGAAGAAGCATGGCATCCGGGTAGCGTTCTTTCTGCAGTTCGGATATCTCGGTGAGACCCGGGAGGATATCGACAAGACCATCGATATGGTTACGAAGCTTATGCCTGACGAGATCGGTATTTCTGTTTCGTATCCGTTGCCAGGCACGGTGTTCTACGAGAATGTGAAGTCGCAGATGAAAGACAAACAGAACTGGAAGGACTCGGACGACCTGGCGATGATGTTCAGGAGTACGTTCAGCAGCGATTATTACAAGCTGCTTCATCGGCTTGTTCACAGTATTTACCGGAAGCATAAGGGATATCATAGTTTCCGGAAGTTCCTTGGCCAGCCATTCAGTCTTAACGGTTCGGAGATCCGTGCTGTGCTGAAGACATTTTACTATATGCCCAAGGCTTTTTTACAGCAGCGTAAGTTGAAACAACTGGAGATAACCGTGTTCGAATGAGAGAAGCCTTTGACCATATCGCGACGGCATACGACGAGGTCTTTACTACGTCTGCCACCGGCCAGCTACAACGTGATCACGTGCGGGGTTACCTGACCGGTGTTATGCCGCAGATGAAGGGTTCTTCTATTCTGGAGTTAAACTGTGGAACAGGCGAGGATGCAGTGTGGTTCGGCATCCGGGGTTTTGACGTCGTAGCTACGGATATCAGCCCGGAGATGCTGAAGGTAACTCAAAAGAAGGCACAGCAATTTTCACTGGAGCAGTATATCAGCACTCAAAGGCTAGATGTCAACTCGTTT
>Ga0247762_1000176_pt1 | contig 25427 bp, 24 predicted proteins | sample UWRJL081202R4_FD_181016 | JGI IMG/M metagenome (GOLD analysis project Ga0247762, IMG submission 181016) | Plant litter microbial communities from Arlington Agricultural Research Station in Wisconsin, United States - UWRJ-L081-202R-4 | ecosystem: Environmental > Terrestrial > Plant litter >...
ACTTCCTGCAGGTAGCTGGAGTCGTTACCCGGCTCGAGGCCCATATTCTTAAATTCCTGTACAAGATAGTCCAGCGTCTTCTTCTCGCCGGCGGTAAAGGGTCTGCGCCCCTGAAACTCATCCGAGGCAAGGGTTTTAACATGTTGCGCATAACCGGCTTCTGTAAAGCTGGCAAGCCCATCCTGAGGATCGGACTGCTTCTGCTGACAGGCGGTAGCAACGGCCAGCAATAATACTGGCCAAACGGTACGTTTAGGCATAGGATATTAGATATTAAAAACCTAATTAAACCTTTTTATCATAATGTACAAAAGAACACTCTACCAACGGTAGAACATTAGTTCCCCGAGGTAAACCTCACATGACAACTCAAAATATTTTCAGGACAATACCTACATAATCATCTTTTCAACTACCTTAACTACACCTAATTAATTCACTCCACCATGAAAACAGCGTTCTTTGTTTCGGTCTTGCTTACTGCCCTGATATCCAATATCTGTCACGCCCAGCAAGGCCTAAAAACATACTACACTGGTTACTTCCCCATCGGCGTCGCAGTCTCCCCGCGAGCCCTTAAAACCGACGAAGCCGCCCTCATCAAGCGGGAGTTCAACAGCGTTACCCCCGAAAATGCGATGAAAATGGGGCCTATACATCCGGAGGAGAATAAATATTACTGGACAGATGCTGATTCCATCGTCGCATTTGCCCAACGCAACAAAATGAAGATGAGAGGGCACACGCTTTGCTGGCATAACCAGGTGCCTGGTTGGCTGTTTGTCGATGCAAAAGGAGACACGGTATCCAAAGAAGTATTGCTGGCTCGTCTGAAGAGCCATATCACCGCCGTAGTGTCAAGATATAAAGGTAAGATATATGCATGGGATGTCGTCAACGAAGTGATCTCCGATAAGAAGGACCAGTTTTATCGTAACTCCCCATGGTATAAGATCTGCGGCGACGAATATATAGAAAAGGCCTTCCGCTATGCCCACGAGGCCGATCCACAAGCCCTGCTTTTCTACAACGACTATAATGAGATCGACCCCGTAAAACGCGAAAAGATCTTTAAGATGGTAACTTCACTTAAAGAGGAAGGTGTACCCATCCATGGTGTAGGCCTTCAGGGACATTGGGCTATCAACGAGCCATCAGCCGATCAGCTGGAGCAGACACTGTCACGGCTCTCCGCTATCGGGCTGAAGCTGCAAATTACCGAGCTCGATATATCGGTCTATCCCAAGGAGCACAACGCCCGCCCCTCAGGCACGCAAGACCTCAAAACAGAATTCACTGCCGATAAAGAGCAGAAACAAATGGAGGTATATAAAATGTGTTTCGATCTGTTCCGAAAATATAAGCAATACATTACCGGAGTGACGTTCTGGAACATCAGCGACCGGTCCAGCTGGCTGGATAACTTTCCCGTGCGAGGCCGCAAAGATTATCCGTTGTTGTTTGATAAAGATCTGAAACCCAAGAAAGCATACCGGGAAGTGACAACGTTTTGATTTACGGGTACTGGGTGCTCAGGGCATCAGCATCTTTAGATGCAGCCATTCTGTAAAAAGTTTGCCGTGTAGTTGAAATCCTGATAAAGCAGGTTGTTTAACACGAAGAAAACAACCTGCTTATTCTATCTACTCGTCCCGTAAAACATTCACCGGGTTCGTCGATGCCGCCCGGAATACATGATAGCCTATCGTAACAAGCGTGATCACCGTCGCTGCCACGGCCGACATCAGAAATGTAAGCCATTCATCCTTTAAGTTGATCCGGTATGCAAACTTCTCCAGCCAGTGTTCGGTAACATACCACGCAATCCCAAAAGCGATGGCCGTACTGATACACACTAACATAATGAATTGACGGGATACCAGCACAAGCAGGCTGGCCATACTTGCCCCGACAACTTTGCGAATACCGATTTCCTTATAACGCTGTTCGATTGTATAGGCCGCAAGCCCGAGCAGACCCAGACACGCGATCACAAGGGTAAGCCCGCTGAAAACCGTGAAGATCTCGCTTCGCTTCTCATCAGCCGCATACAGTGAGTTGAAATCCTGGTCCAGGAAGAAATACTCGAAAGGCGCGTTGCCGATAACATCGTGCCATGTAGATCCGATGGACGAAAGTGCCTCGTGTATGTCGGTGCCCTCTTTCGTCTTTACAAACACATAGTTGTTGCGAATACCCTGACGTACAATTAGCGGCTCGATTATATCGTAAGTCGATTCCTGGTGATAATCTTTAATAACACCGATCACGCGCATCTCCTTGTTGCGCGGAAAAACGATCCTTTTACCGATGGCTTGCGTCCACGCCATACGCTTTACCAGGGTCTCGTTCACCAGCACGGCGTCTGTAGTGTCCGTTGGGACATCGGGTGAGAAATTCCGGCCCTCGATGATCGACATACCCATGGTCCTGAAGTAATCGAAATCTGCGGAGTACACACCAAGCGTATAGAACCCGATATTGCCGTCGTTGCCCTCTGTACCTAACAATGTTTTGCTCATAACCTGCCCCGGCGCTGCCTCGGCTGTTCCCGACCATTCCACACCGCGTGTCTGGCGCATGCGTTCCGCCAGAACACCCGCCAGGTTCTCCTGCCCCATCATCGGCAGACGTAAAACCCTTTCCTTCCCGAAGCCTACATCCTTGTTGCGCATGAACCGCAGTTGATCGAACACCACCAGTGTGCTGATCACCATGGCAATAGACAGCGTGAATTGAACGACAACAAGCGCCTGGCGAAAAACAACATTCTTTCCCCCCGAGGCAAGCCTTCCCTTCAACACACGGATCGGGTTGAACCCCGAGAGATAGAATGCCGGGTAGCTGCCGCCGATAACACCGATAAACAACACTATACCCACAATACTGAACGCCACCGGCTTTTGTAACAGGTACATTAGTGAAAGCTGCTTGCCTGCCAGGGTATTGAACGAAGGTAGAAGTACACAGATCAACAGAAGACTCGAGATCAGGGCCATCAACGTGATCAGCACCGACTCCGTAATGAATTGAGCCATGAGCTGGTCGCGGCGCGAGCCCATAACCTTGCGAATGCCTACTTCCTTAGACCGGCCCGCCGATCGCGCCGTGGCAAGGTTTATATAATTGATGGCCGCAATAACAAGCATCAGTACTGCTACGGAGCCAAATATATAGATATATGAAATATCGCCACCGCCGTTTATATCGTCCCGCACGATCGAGAACAGGTGTATATCCGGCAACCGTTGCAATTTGAACGATATCCTGAAATCGAATGGTAAGAACATCGGGTCCACTTTCTTCCGTACAATATCGACAAGCGCCGAATCGATCAGCGCCCGGTCGTAGCCATCCTTGAGTACGATATACGTATACACGCCAAAGTTATCCCATCCACGCGGGCGATTTGGGTAGCTTCGAGCGGAGATCAGTGCGTCGAACCGGAAGTGAGAGTTTTGGGGCACATCCTCCATAACCGCGGTAACCTTGAATATTTCCCCGGTCTGATTATGCAACACTTCGCCAACCGCATCGGCGGAACCGAAATATTTTGTGGCGATAGAGCGTGTCAGAACAATGGAGAAAGGTTCGTCCAGCGCAGTACTGGCGTCACCAGCCAGGATCGTGTAGTTGAAAATATCGAACACCGTGGAGTCGGCAACACAGAACGAACTCTCGTAAAATGACTTCGTACCGTGTGTATAGAGCTTGCGTTGCTGTGGAGCAAAGCGCACTGTATTGGATATGCCGGAGTAATTTTCCCGCAGCTCGTCGGCCACGGGCGGCTGCCCGAGCGATGTAGGGATCGTATTGCCGCTTTGCTTTATATAAGTGGCTACGCGGTAAATGTTATCGGCGTTTGTGTGGTACCGGTCGAAGCTCAGCTCATCCAGAATATAGAGCAATAGAAACAGACTGCACGTAATACCGATCGTTAACCCGAGCACATTGATAATGCTGTACGTTTTGTCCCGGCGGATATTCCGCAGCGACACGATAAAAAGATTTCTTAACATAAAGAATATATGGACACAGCAATGCCACGACAGCCCGTTATACAGCGCCATCAGGAATTACCAGGAAAGGAACAGATGAAATTTATTGGTTTGAGAAAGCAGGCCGGCTGGAGTCAGACAAAGTAGCCGGCCTGGCATTATCTAAGGCTGGTGGCCTATAACGGTTACAGCAGCCTTTTCCGTCGAAGAGCTTTCGCTGCTCCCTTGAGGAGAGCCCTGTCCGCGGTCTAGTTTGAACTCGATCGGCAATACCATTTTGACCTTGACGAGCTTTCCGCTTTGCTTTCCGGGTATCCATTTAGGACCGCCCGCTTGCATAACCCGTATGGCTTCTGCGTTGATGTCGGCATCCACGCCCTTCAGTACCTGGTAATCCGAAAGTGTTCCATCTGTTTGAACGATGAAGCTCAGGAACACTTTGCCCTCGGATCCTTTTTTACGTGATTCCAAAGGATACTTGATCTCCGTCATAATATGGCGGTAGAGTGCGTCCAACCCGCCTTCCGGCACGGGCGCCTCCTCGACAACGGTAAATACCTCGTCGCCATTAAATGCAGTCTTGCCCATCGCCGATATGGCCTGCTTGGTAGACTCATTGATCTCGACAATCGCGAAGGCGCGCTTATCCGAAGTATTGACAATGTTTATCGAAGCAACCTGCTCGACATTCATCTTGTTCAACGCAGCTTTACCCTCGTCCGTGTTGACCTCTACCACGGTGAACTTCTGTTCCGGTTTGGCAGCCTTGAGAACATCGAGTTGCTTCTGCACTTCTGCCGGCAGGTCCAACGCCATTGCCGACGAGGCAGCGACAGTCTTCATATCCTCCGTGTTTACCTGGTCCTGGCATGCCACGACAAAGAAGAACGACGGTATAATAGCGCCCAGTGCTGCTAATTTCCATAGCCTGGGCTTCATTTTTATAGTCCGTATCATTTCGATTCGTTTTAATGTAAGAGAATGATTAAAATGATTGGCGAGTTTGATGTCGGCCGACATTAAAGCAACCCTCGCCAGCAGGCTGCAGTAATCATCCACATTACGGTTATCCACAGCGCGCGCATCTGCTTCAAACTCGTGCAGTTGAATGAATATCTTTTTGTATATCCCGATAACCGGGTTAAACCAGAAGAAAATACCAATAGTGTTCAGAAGTAAAATATCGAGCGAATGCTGCCGTTTGGCATGTATCGTCTCGTGGCCTATGATCTGCTGCTTCTCATAAAAAGTAAGCTTATCGGCCTGGCCTATAAAAATAAAGTTGAAGAAGGAGAACGAAGGCATATCCAGCGTGGACTCGGCTACTCTGAAACGGTCGATCGTATACGTTTGCAATGCCTTACTGAAAACCATCAGGTGCAGCAGCCTGTACACGAAGACCAGGAAAGTGACCAGCATGCCGGCACAATACACAAGGCCCGCGTAATCCCAAAGACCGAATGAAGTTTCGTGTTTTATCGCTTCGTCAGTATTTACAGAAACTTCAGGAAGCCAGTAGGAGGGAACAACATTGCCAAGCGAAGGCACGTGTGAGCTACTGGTATTCAAATGAACAAGCGGGAAAATAACGGAACAGCTAACCGCTACCAGAAGAGACACCCGTTTGAGTTTAAAGTCCGTCTCACGGCCCAATAGCAGCCAGTAAGCCGCCAGAAAAACACAAAGCCCTATATTGGCTTCCAGTAAGTAATTCAGCACCTGGTTCATCATGGTTGATTTTTTTTCAGTTCGTCAAGAAGCTTTTCAAGATCCTGTGAGTTCATCTTGCTATCTTTGGCAAAAAAAGACACAAGATTCTGAAACGACCCATTGAAATATCCTTTGATAAGGTTGTTCAGATAAAAACGCGTGTATTTCTCCTTGCTGATCACAGGGAAGTATTCATGCGTTTTACCATAAGCTTTATGGTCTATAAACCCTTTCGTTTCCAGGATGCGCACAATAGTCGAAACCGTATTATATGCAGGCTTCGGCTCGGGCATTTCTTCAATAATATCTTTTACAAACCCTTTGCCTATAGTCCATAAAATCTGCATGATCTGATCCTCTGCTTTGGTCAGTTCCTTGATATCGTTCATCTCCTAATTATTTAGGTATAAAACTAAAACATTAGTTGATGAAAGTCAAGAGTATGCCCCGTGTATTTTTTGCATAGGAAAAACGGGCAGAACAGAGGCCGGCGGCATATTTTCAGGATCGTCTTTGCAGATTAACGGAACACAACGAATACCACGCGCATGGAGTCACCCCAAACACCGGCAAGAAAATCACCGGGGAAGAAGATCATCCTCTACGGCCTGCCGGTTGTTATACTCCTTACCATAATCATCGTATTAGTCTTCAAACTCTCCGGCAACAAAACCACAGCCCCGCCCGCCATTAGCGGTGGGACTTCAGAAGCGGGCAATACCGAAGTTGCAACAGCCACCACAATGGGGGACCAGTCCGTATTCGATCCCGAACCCGGCCCGGCGCCACACACCCTGACGCCCGCAGAGCTCCGGCAGAGCCTTGAGCGTGAGATAGCGGCTTCCGATGAGCCCTACCATGAACCGGAAAACGCAGGGACCGTAGGCGCTCTGCATCCAAAAACCATTCGTTATGTGTATTGGGCACAGTTGGTCGGTATAGCTGAAGCCTCGTCGGACCCCGCCATGAAGTCTCTGGCCAGGAGCCTTAAAGACAAACTTCGTGAACACCAGTTGGACGAATTTCCCCGCATGCGTAAGCGATACGCTGAAATTTCGGCAATGACTCTTTCTCATAGTAATGTCATCGTGGAAATACATGGCAGCAGAAACGATGAGATATATTTTATCGCCAATGTCTTTAATGATCACGGCTACGTGCGGTCCTTCCACAACTCCGTGATCGGTTATCTAAGACAATACCGCTTCAGGGAGGCCCGCTATTTCACCCAGCCCGGCGTCGAAACGGATCGCTTCCAACCCAGTTCCCAACCCGACTCCGAAATTCATGAGACCCATTAAATACCCCCTGGTTTAATCCCGGCCAGCTATCGGACAGGAGCAACACCTTACAGTTAGGTAATACTCTTTGAAAGCAGTAAAATGCAACGTCAATAGATACACACACATGGAGCCAACGTTACCACCCCAAACACCGGCGAAGAAATCAGCAGGAAAGAAGATTGTAATCTACGGCCTGCCGGTTCTTATATCCTTCATTGTAGTATTGGTAATATCATGTAAGCCGTCTGCCAACAAAAGTGTATCCATGGCAGATAGCGTTCAAACCTCTGCGATAGGCGGTACGGAGGTCGCAATAGGTACCGCGGTAGATAACCGATCCGTATTCGACGTAGAGCTGAAGCCGGAACCCCAGGAGCTGACGCCCCGGGGACTCAGGCAGGAATTAGAGCACCAGCTGGCGATATCGGCCGATCCGCACGACGAACCGGGGAAAGAGCTGACGCTGAATGATCTGCGCGCTAAGACAGACCGCTTTGTATATTGGGGACAGCTGATCAATACAGCGCAAGGGATGGCTGACCCGGAAATGAACGCTCTTGCAAAACAGCTTAAGGCTAAACTGATCGGGCGGCAGCTGGAAGAATTTCCGCTCATTCGGAAGCAATACGCTGAAATCGTCGAACGAAATCTTTCACGGAGTAATATAATAGTAGAAGTACAGGGCAGCCGAAGTGATGAAATATGTTTCATCGCCACCGTCTTTAAAGACAGCAAGTATGTGCGTTCCTTCCATATGGAAGTAGCCGGTCTCCTCAGGGCATTTCGCTTCAGGGAAGCACGTTATTTCATACAGCCTGGTGTCGAAACCGATCACCACAAGCCTGGCTCGCAGCCTGATACTGAAGTCCTCGAACACTTAGGATAATCAATATCATACCGATGGAGCCAATGATACCCCAGACACCGACAAAAAAATTAACAGGAAAGAAGATCGTTATCTACGGTATTCCGGTTGCAATATTCTTCATTGTAGTATTGGCAATACTATTTAAACTTCCGGGCAACAAAAGTGCATCCATTGTACCAGGAAATACAGACTCTTCCGCAATAGACAGCACCCGAACGTCCGCCATAGGCGGTACTGAAGTCGCAATAGGTGACGTTGTGAATAACCGGTCCGTATTCGACATGGAGCCCGGGCCGGCGCCCCATGAACTGACGCCCCCGGAGCTCAGGAATCAGTTAGAGCACCAGTTGGCTATATCGGCCGATCTGTACTTCGAACCGGAGAACGCGCTGAACCTCGATGATCTGAGATCTCAGGTAATCCACTACGTATATTGGGGACAACTGATCAATACCGCGAAAAAGACAGCTGACCCGGTGATGAAGTCCCTTGCAAAACAACTTCAGGTTAAACTGGTAGAGCGACAGTTGGTAGAGTTTCCTCACATCCGCAAGCGATATGCTGAAATAAACGCCAGGGCGCTTTCACCGAATAAAATTATAGTAGAAGTACAGGGCAGCCGAAATGATGAAATATGTTTCATCTCCAATGCCTTTAAAGACAGCGAATATACGCGTGCCTTCCATATGCAGGTGGTCGCCCTTATCAAAGCCTTACGCTTTAAGGAAACGCGTTACTTCATACAGCCTGGCGTAGAAACCGATCACTACCAGCCCGGCTCATACCCTGATACAGAGATCCTCGAGCATTTTGGATAACGCTTTTTAACGCAATTGAAAAACAGAATCAACATCATACCGACAGCGTCAATGACATCACCCCAAACACCGGCGAAGAAATTAACAGGGAAAAAGATCGTTATCTATGCCCTGCCGGTTGTTATACTCCTTATTGTGATCGCTTTAGTTATAAAGCATTACGCCAGCACGGGAGTAACCCCGCAGCCAGCCGATATACAAACTCCGGTAGCTGCCGGCGCAGAATCTTCGGCAGAAGCTGGTAATGAAGTCTCCACCGCTGCCACAACGGAGAGCCGATCTGTATTCGATACAGAACATAGCCCGGCACCACATGAGATGACACCCGAAGAGCTCAGGCATAACCTGGAGCACGAGCTGACTATATCCAACGAACCCTACTATGAGCCGGAATACGCAACGACCGTGGCAGACCTGCACCCCAAGACCCTCCGTTACATATATTGGGCACAATTGATCAATACAGCCCGAGAAAGAACAGACCCGATGATGACGTCTCTCTCACACAAACTCGAAACAAGACTGCGCGAACGCCAGTCGGAAGAATTTCCCGTAATTCGTAAACGATACGCGCAAATAACCGGAAAGACCCTTGCTCAGAACAATATCGTCGTGGAGGTTCATGGCAGCAGGAACGAAGAAATATATTTTATATCGCCCGCCTTCGACAACGACGAATACGTGAGACCTTTTCACCTCGGAGTATCCGGCCTCCTCAGACAATTCCGCTTCCAGGATGCCCGCTACTTTACCCGTGCCGGCGTCCAAACCCATCGCTTCCTACCCGGTTCCCGCCCCGACACCGAAATCCACGAAAGCCTCGAATAACCCTATATTTTATTCCTCGCTCTCACACTCACTCTGTCTTCGTCGGTGCCTGTCCGAATGCCTTCTTAAACGCCACCGAAAAGTGAGCATAGTCTTTAAACCCAACTTCCATAAACACCTCCCTAGCCTTCCAATTCTTCTCCTTCAACAGATAATAGGCATCGTCCAAACGCTTCTTCAGTAACCACCGGCTCGGCGTCGTTCCATAGATCTCGAAGAAGTCCCGCTTGAACGACGACAGGCTCCGGCCCGTCAGATATGCGAACTCTTTCAAGTCGCCCGTAAACATATAATGCTGATTCATATAGGCCTCCAGGTCTACTTTGCCCGGCTCGCGGAAATCGAAGAGAATAGTTTTCAGCTCAGGGTTGGTTTCCAGAAATATAAGTATCGCTTCCCTGATCTTGGTCTTCACAAGCTCTGTACTGATCTGGCGGTCGTTATCGACATATGGCAACAGCGAGTCTATATAATTTTGGAACAACCGGTTTGGCTTCAATAAAAACACGTTGTCGTTGGTCACGTTATGCATGGTCGGTCCATCGAACTGCTCACGCAATTGCTCCAGCGTATGTTGGTCGATACAAACCGAGATCGATTTGAATAAGCCATCCGGCGCAGGATCTTTAATAAACCGGCTCAGCCGGTTCTTCCGCACAAACCGTACATCGCCCGCTTTGAACACATGCGACTTGCCGCCAAAAAAAGTCTGCGATGAGCCCGACAAAACAAAATCGAATACATGCTGCCGTATAAAGATCTCGCCCTCCGAAATACGTTTGGACGTAGCCGAGTAAACAATCTGAGGAACGTTGGGATCGGTAGCGTTAGCCATAATTGCGGGTGAAACCAAGCCGTATGATCATAAACGATCATACGGTGATACATAATAAAGGTCGGAAATTCTAAGAATGTATTGTCTCTATGGCAGGAATAGTTTCGCCATCGCTGCACGCCACAACTCCGGGCCTGACTGCTGGCGTTGATTGTACATTCCCGTAACATCCTTGCCTGCCAGGTAATGTACCTGGTCCTTTCCATCGGTAACCGCTTCATAGACCACGGCAGCGACTTCTTCGGCAGTAGATCCACCCTCCAGGCCACCGCCGGAGGCCAATACACCAAGGTAATGATCCAGGTGCGGCTTATAGGCGTCGGCAGAAGTAATCACCGCGTTCGAGCCGAAGTCGGTCTTTATATATCCCGGCGCAACGTTCTTCACCTGGATGCCGAATGGCGCAAGCTCATAGCTCATACCCTCGCTCCAGCCTTCAACACCGAACTTGGTAGCATGATACAAGCTCGCAAACGGAAATGTCACCAACCCCGCCGACGATGTAACATTGATAAACATACCACTGCCGCGGTTCCTGAAGTGCGGAGTAAACGCCTGCGTAATCCTGATCGGCCCAAGCAAATTGGTATCGAGTAGTTTGAGCAGCTGCTCGTTCGTCACGCTCTCCAGCGGCCCGATCGCACCATACGCGGCATTGTTCACTACCACATCAACCGGCCCCAACGCCAGCGCCGCGGTAACCGTATTTTTGATCTGCCCTGTATTCACAACATCAAGCGGCAACACCGTCACGTGCTCAAGGTCCGCAAAATCTTTACCCTTCTCCACATTCCGCATAGTAGCAATAACCTTCCAACCCTTCGCGTGAAATAACCGTACCGCAGCCTTCCCAAGGCCACTGGAAGTACCTGTAATAAAAACTGTTTTCATTATAAGATGTTTAAACTTTGTAACAAACCTATCGCCTTTTCAATATGCAGCGATATCGTCCCTACAAAATTGCCACACCCGATCTCCCCGGGCATTGTTACAAAGTCCAAACTACATTTCTAAAACGTCCAATTATTAGGTATGTGCTTACGCCTTAGACTTGCGCCAGCTAAATGTCGACTTTCGTTGAGGTTCAGTCATCCCGATAGCTATCGGGAAAACATGGTGGGCATCCCGAGTGCTTGGGACAAACTTGCGCCAAATCTTAGTCCCATTACCAACTATGTGTAAATAACACACAATTCCCTTAACCCATATAAACGTTAACGCGCCATATAACCCGATTGTTGAGGCAGACGATGGTGTTGTTGTTCACTAATTTTCGAATGCAATATTTATAACCCCTAATAACAAAACGTTACGCTATGAAAAACACAAACGTATCAGGATTTACATTCAAATCCTCAACCGTAGCACTGTGCCTTGCGCTCCTCGTATTCTCCTGCGACCAGGAAAGCCAGGAAAATCAGGTAACACCAACACCCGATGTAGAACTGAATCAGTACTACGCATTCCTTGAAGAAGCTTCCGGCGTAGATCGCACCGACATCACATACGATAAGGCCGCCGACCAGTTCACCGTAAACAAAGACATGATCGTATCCCGTGCTACCATCGATCAGTATCTCACACCAGGCACTCCCGGTGGCAGAACCGAACAACGTCGCCACGACATCTTATTGAACGACACACAAGCCACAAACTTCAAGTATTATCTTCAACCCACTCTTACACAAGGCTGGCGCGATGCCGTAGTACAGGCCATAGCACAATGGAATGGCGTAGGCAGCTCCAAGCTTCACCTCGTGCAGGTGGGCACACAAGCCGAAGCCAACATCAACGTATTCATGGGCACATACGACGCCGCGAACTGGATAGCCCGCGCAACCCTCCCCACGGGCAACGGAACCGGATACTTCGAGATCAACCCGCGCTTCAATGATATGGCTGCAAATCAAAAACTTTTCGCCGCAGTCCATGAAATGGGCCACAACATCGGCTTCTGGCACACAGACCAGACAACCGGAACATTGATCCCCGGTACACCTGTAACGGATGCCAATTCGGTAATGAACTCCTTCGTGCTCCCGTGGAACGGCTTCACTAACTACGATCTCATTGCTGTACGTTACCTGTACCCCGCATCCGGGGCATTCACAACGACAATACAGGCCGAGAACTATTCAGCGATGGCAGGCATACAGGTAGAAGCCACCACAGACAGCGGCGGCGGATCTAACGTAGGATATATCGAAGCGACAGACTGGCTCGCATACAACAGTATCAGCATTCCCACAACAGGTACATACCGCATCGAATACAGAGTAGCCAGTCAAAACGGCGGCGGCCGCCTCTCCCTCGATCTCAACGCCGGTGCGACAGTTCTCGGCGCCCTCGATATCCCCTCAACCGGCGGCTGGCAAAACTGGACAACCATCTCGCACAACGTAACCATAAACGCCGGCACCTATAACTTCGGTATCTACGCACAGGCCGGCGGCTGGAACATCAACTGGTTCCGCATTACAAAAATCTGATCTGACAGGATACTATCTAAATGAAAACCCCACGCTCTTTTTATTTTTTGAGAGCGTGGGGTTCTATTTTTGCCAATAACTATAAGCAGCGCGTGCACTATTCAAGCTCGTATTTCCGAGAGCATCCGTGGCTTCAGCCTCGACATATACATTCAGCCAATCCAACGGGGGGCCGCTATAACGATATCTCCAGTTTCCATTTCCTAACGATACTGCCGATCCATTTGCCAATATTTGTCCTGTGAGCGTTACCAGGCGGATCTCCACTTTCGTAAACGCAGCATGTCCTTTGGCGCTTTGGATTATTGCCTCGCCTTTTTCTGCCATGTTCCAGGTGTCTATCTGGCCAATCTTAACTTTGCGCATGTATTCGGTAACTGCGGCTGTATAAGCACTGCTCAAGCCCATCTTTTTCGCCTTACGCTTATATTTCTCATATTTTACCGGATCGCGCGTAATTCCTTTTGCATACTTCGATGCTTCTGCAAATGTGCTGCGTGTTAGCTGCTGTAGCTCGCTTACCTTTTTATGCCTACGCTTGCGCGGGGGCTGATACGCGGAAATAACCGTTTGTCCGTGGATAGTTCTGAATACCAGGTTGCCGATGAGCCCGGTTACTCCAAATAAAGGCGACGTATTTGAAAGAACAGCCATAAAACTGGGTTTCGGTTAAAAACATATTGTAAAATATATTATATATATATCGTGTTATGTTTATATATTATTGTGTAGGATGAATAAAATATTACGTGAATAATTGGGTTATATATGATTCATGCCGGTATCAGTATATATTCAGGCGAACCGGCTGATGCCTTTCCGAGGGGCTATTGTGTGTTATTGTGGTTAGATCTTTCCGGCGGGGTAAGCGGGTGATATTTCCGGAGGGGGAATGGAGGATGTGTGGAGGGAGTGTGGAGAAACTCTGTAGAATAGACGTTTCTCAACTGAGCCTGAACTGAGGTAGAACTGAGTCTGAACCGAGTCTGAACTGGATCTGAGCTGCGGTATGGGGTAAATATTTAGGGTATAAGTAAAAGGCTTTCACCGTTGGGTGAAAGCCTTTGTTTTAGATTTTGATTTTTAATTAATCGTGTGAATCCTTAAATCTTAATAAATCCTGTTCTGACATTTACAACTCTACCTTCAGTTTCGGGGCGTTGGCGGTGAATTGGGAGATGCCTTCTGGGAGGTAGGGGCGGCCGCCAGCGGAGATGCAGGTGCCGGTGAATACGGCTTTGGTAAATACTTTATTGTTGAGGATGATCTCTTGTTTGAAATGTAAGCGGGGCAGGCCGGCTTCGTCGGCGTACATTGTGCATGTTACGGTAAACGTGTCGTCTTTCTTGAGGGATCGCAGGAAATTGATCTTGTAGCCGGAGAGTACCATGTAGACGCCGGCGTGGGCCTGTTCTTCGAAGTCGAAGCCCATTACTTCGCGGATAAAATCGTGGCGGCACCATTCCATGTAAAACGGGTAATATAAGCCATCTACAATGCCTTGTACATCAATGTGTTCTTCTTTTACTGTGTACGTTTTGCTGAATCCAGTCTCCATAATGCGTAATTAATTTGTTAAAAAATGCTGTGTATTACCGTGGGGCGCAATTACGCACAATCCGGGCCTTTTTAAAACCGGATGTAGCGCCAAAAACTTTACCTTTGCCGAATGAAGTTCGAGCAGTACCGCATTTCCGAAGCCATTAAGAGCCGCCTGGCTGAACTTGGGTTTAAACGGCCCACCGACATCCAGTTCAAGGCCATTCCACCGATCTTAAAAGGCGACGACGTGCTGGCTATTGCGCAGACGGGAACCGGTAAGACGGCCGCATTTGTGATCCCAGTGCTTCACCTGCTGGTGGAGAACAAACACTACCGCGTAGGTAAGCACCAGGTAAAGTGCCTGGTCATGGTGCCCACCCGTGAGCTGGCTGTGCAGATCGCGGCGGTGTTTCATGATATAGGCAAGAATCTTGACGTCAATATCGTGGGCATCTTTGGCGGGGTGGAGCAGGATGATCAGATCAAGAAGCTCGCGAAGGGCGTCGATGTGCTGATAGCCACTCCTGGACGTATGTTCGACCTTATCAACCAGGAGAAGATCGATCTCACGACGCTCAGGATTCTTATTCTCGACGAGGCGGATCATATGCTCGATCTCGGGTTCCTTAAGGATATCCGCGACGTACAGAAACACATCGGCCACAAACACCAGACTTTATTCTTTTCAGCTACTATTGACGCCAAGATCAAGGAGACCGCCTATTCCATTGTACGGAATGCGATTCGAATCCAGATCTCGCCGGAGGATCCTGTTTCGAAGAATGTAAGTCATGCGGTGGCGTATATCGAGATGGACGATAAGCGGTTCTTTCTCGAGCGCATGGTTCGTCAGCATGAAGGCAGCAAGATGCTGGTCTTTGTGCGTACCAAGGTACGGGCCGAGCGTGTAGCCATGGCGATGCAGCGGGTGAATATTGCCGCGCTCACGATGCACGGAGGCAAGGAGCAGGACGACCGTCTCGCGGTGATGAACGAGTTTAAAAAGGGAGAAACGAGGATACTCATTACGACCGATGTCAATGCCCGTGGTATCGATATCCCGAATGTAGATTATGTTATTAACTATGATCTGCCCGACGAGCCGGAGAACTATGTGCACCGTGTAGGCCGCACGGGACGTGGTGTGCAGAAGGGTCAGGCCATATCGTTTTGTAGTACGGAGGAGAAGCCGGTGTTGGAGGAGATCCAGGAATATTTAGGGAAGGAGATCGAGGAGCTTGTGGTTAGCAAGGGAGATTACCAGGGGATTGTAACGGCTTCTGAAGAGATGCCCGCGGATAGTAACTGGAAGAAGTTGATTGAGGATGATAATAAGGCGAAGGACGAGGCGAGGAGGAAGAAAAAGAAACGGGGATGATGGGATTGGAGGATGAAGGGGATGGGTGTGGGAGTGTGTGTGGATTGGTGAGGATACAGCTGAAATTAAGTGTGGGGCGTGGGGTTCGTGAGTGGGGGTTCAACTACGTTGAGGTGCAGTGATAGAAATCGGCATGATGGGCACCACCGATACTCGGGGCACGGCAAGTCACAGACTTGCGCCAATTCCCGGCCTGTACTAGCCTTATGTATAAGTAATTATGTAACTATGGTTTGATTTTTATGACAATATTTTGCGCCAGCTATTAACATCTGATCACTCTCCACACTCACTCTCACACTGATTTATCCTGCTCATCCTTACATCTTAATAAATCCTGTTCAGACAGTTATCGTTCCCTGCAAATAGGTTACGGCTTTGCCGCTGATCAATACCCGTTCGCCCTGGAGCTCGCAGAATAGTTCGCCGCCGCGGGGGGATACCTGGCGGGCATGTAGTGTGTTCTTTTTTAGTCTTGCGGCCCAGTAGGGGATGAGGGAGCAGTGGGCTGAGCCTGTTACGGGGTCTTCGAAGATGGAGGCCTGTGGGGTGAAGAACCTGGAGACGAAATCGACGGTCTTGCCGGGGGCTGTTATAATTATTCCACCGGGATCGATGTTGATGGTGTTCAGCAATGCGATGTCCGGTGTCATGTTGATGACTGTTTCTTCGTTGGGATATACGAGGATATAGTCGCGGGCTTTCAGTACCTGTACAGGCAAGGTGTTCATCGCTTCAAGTACGACGGCCGGTGCTTTGGCTGGTGTTGGTACGCGTGAGGGGAAATCCAGTGTAAGTATGCCGTTGTTACGGGTTACAAGCAGCGGGCCGCTTTTGCTTTCGAAGTGTATGGTTTGAAGCTCGGGTGCGAGATAGTTAAAGATGACGTGAGCAGAAGCCAGCGTGGCGTGGCCGCAGAGATCCATTTCGATCTCCGGGGTGAACCAGCGGATCTCGTAGTGATCTTCGGTCTTTACGAAGAAGGCTGTTTCGGCCAGGTTGTTTTCTTTGGCGATGGCCAGCATCCTGTCGCGGGTCAGCCAGTCATTAAGGGGACATACGGCGGCAGGGTTGCCGTGGAATACGACATCGGTAAAAGCGTCTACCTGGTAAAGGGGAATCTGCATGAGGCTAGTATAAGCGGTTAGTGCGGGGTATGTAGTAGGGTTCGCGTCTTTTGGGGCGGAGGATGGCGCCGGTTAGGGCGGCGAAGCCTCCAACGAAGCCGCCGATAATGATGCTGATCAAAAGGAGGTATTCGCTTTTGGGCAGTGTGAACAGTTGGGCTACGCGGGCTGGGAGGTCGGATGATGATGTGCCGGTGAGTATCCAGATCTTGATTGCCCACAGGATGGCGATGGCCAGGAAGCCGGCCAGGAAGTTGGCCCTGCTCTTGAAGACAAAACCAAATACGAATGCGGCTATGGCTATGCTGTACCAGGGGAGGAAGATCTCCAGTATAAAGGCGGCTATAGCTGTGGCTATTATTTGTAACAGGAATCTCATAGTTCTTCTTCGGAAGTAAGTGTTGTGGTGGCGTAGGTTTGGCCGGCAGATTTTTCGGGTGATGGGGCAAAGAGCAGCTGGATGTATTCGCCTTTTACCCAGCGCTTGAGTATGTCTGAATAATGTACGCTTCCCATGTTGCCGGACTGGCCGCCGGGGTATGACGCCCACGTTTTAACGCCGGTGCGCTCGAGGCTCACGATCATGCGCCATGATGGCCCGTGTGTTTGCGAGTGGGCATTTACGATGTCGTGGTTGCCGCCGGTTTCTACGGGTATGCGGAATGCTTTTATGCGGGTGAGGTGCTCCATGTAGCTGTCCTTGTAGGCGCCCCAGTGCGCGTCTGTGGCAGCTGATGCTGCCTGGCCTTCGGCGGCTGGTGTGCCGTGGGTTTTCTTCCAGTCTTCGATGTCTGTTACGGCCAGCGCGAATGCCTTACGGACCACTTCGCGCGCGGTTTCTTTTTCGGGTGTGCTCTGGATGTCGAACAGGCTCAGCGCCGGTACTTCTTTCAGCAGGCGTATCGTGGTGAATGTAGAGGGCTTGCTCAGTGTGATGCCTTCCTTTTCGAGCTCGTCCCACAGCAGCGGCATCAGGTTGTCCCACCAGGCTTCGTAGTATGATGCGCCTTCGGAGTCTTTATTGTTGTAGTAATCCCAGGCCTTGAGTATGTCTATCGCTGCCTTCTCTTCGGCGGTGAAGTTCTGTACGGCGGTTGTGTCGATCAGGTAGTTCAGGAACACGGGCAGGCTTTCTTCGGCTTTCAGGTTGTAGTTATCGTTCTGAAGGCTCATCATGTCTGCCACGGCCAGTTTGTTTGGCTGCGACAGTATTTTGTTGATGCGTCGGTTGCGATAGGCTTCCCAGCTTACGGCGGTGATGTAATAGGGATAGGTTGCGTCTACAGGGTATTGGTTTGCCGAGCTTATAAACGCACGCTCCGGGTTCTTGTATGCTATATTCTGATCGTTGGGGATGAACGCATGCCATCCGCTGGAGCTCTTGCTGCCGTCCAGCACGAACTTTCCTTCGTTGGGCCGACGCACGGGAAATTTGCCCTGGACCCGCATTGCGATGTCGCCCGATACGGAGGCGAACACAAAGTTCTGCGCGGGTGATGAGTAGCTGTTCAGCGCAGCCATATACTCGGCATGGTTGCGGGCGCGGTTAAGCTTATAGAAGGTGAGGAGCTCGATGGAGCGGTCGTGCGCGATCCAACGGAAAGCATAGTGCTTCTTGTTGTCTTCGGCGTGGTATTTCTCGTCGTAGGTTACGGGGCCCCATTTGGTGTATACGATGGTGTCGTAGAATGAAGGCTGATCACGGATCTTAAACTCTTCGACTACTTTTTCGGTAGCTACCCATTTGCCATCCAACATGTATCGCTCCTTGCTGCTGTTTTCGAACTGGATCTGGTACCAATCCACGAGGTCGCGCTGCGCATTGGTTACGCTCCAGGCGATGGAGTCGTTAAAGCCGATGATCACGCCGGGCGATCCGGGCAAGGATACGCCCATGGTGTTTACGCCGGGGGCATGGAGTTGTATAGTGTACCAAAGTGAGGGCAGGTTGAGCCCCAGGTGAGGGTCGCCGCACAGTATGGGCGAACCGGTTGTGGTCTTGCTGCCTGCGACTACCCAGTTGTTGCTGCCGGTATTTACATCGGCGGCGGGCAGACGCCTGGTGCGGATAAGCTCCGGTTTTGCGGGGATCATTTGCTGGGGAACCGACAGTGGTACCGTGTCCAGCTTTACGGGGTTGAACTTCCAGTTGCCGGGGTTATCGACTATCGGGTCGCCTACGGGTTCCTGGTCCGGATATAAAAGGTTTACGATCTCCGGGCCGAAGAGCTTCAGGGCATTGCTCATCTCCATGTCTTTATCACGCATGTTGAGCGACTGCGCCATCGACTTCAGCAGCAACGCACATTTCAGTGGTGTCCATGGTTCGGGGCGATAGTTCAGCAGCTTGTATTCGAAAGGCAGGCTGGCATCGGTGAGCGATTCGATGTAGTGGTTTATGCCTTCGGTATACTTATTGATCATCATACGGGTGGTCGAGTCGCTTTGCATACCCTCGAGGGCTTTCTGCGCGCCGTATACCATGCCGAGGCGTCGCTGGCCGCGGTCATAGTTCTGGATCTGCTCGCTCTTGCCGATGATCTCGGATACGCGTCCGGCGGCGGCGTGGGTCTGGAACTCCATCTGCCAGAGGCGGTGCATGGCGGTGATGTAGCCCTGGGCGAGGTAGAGGTCTTCGTCGTTAGCGGCGAAGATGTGTGGTATCATCAGCGAGTCGAACACTACGGTTACCTTGTCTTTGAGGCCGGGGATGTTCAGCTCTTCCGGCGGTCGTGCGTCATCAGCCTCGAGGTTAGCCCAGAATCCGTGGAAGGGGTCGACGAACCTGCCCAGCGGCGGTGTTGTTACGGCGCCGATAGTGAGGCGGTTATCGAGGAAATAGATCAGTGTAAGGGTAATGCCTAGCGAGAGAATGAATTTTAGAGCTCTTCTGGATTCCATTATCCGTTTGCGTTTTTGGATGGGTTTTACAGTCCGGGGTTTTAGAGAGGGAGGGGATAGCTTAAAACTTTGGGACTTTAAAACAAAACTGCGTTCAAAATAGAAAGCTTTTCCTAATTTTCGGACGAATTTGTTACGAAAAATATAGATTAAACCGGTTGAAACAGATTTTATCACGATACACGAAGGAACAGGTGAAGCGCGCGGGCAATATCCGGGCTATTTTCTTCGATGTTGACGGTGTTCTTACCGACGGGCGGATCATTTACGACGAGACCGGCAAGGAGATCAAAAACTTCAATGTCAAGGACGGACAGATCATCAGCCACCTCAAGAAGGCCGGTATCATCGTCGGCGCTATTTCGGGCCGCGACTCCGGTGCTACGGCGAAACGCTGTACCGAATTGAAGCTCGATTTCTGTCACCAGGGAATTGTAGACAAGGTTTCAACGTTTGAGAAGTTGGTGAAACACTATGGTTTCAAGAACAAGGAGGTTGCTTTCATCGGCGACGACATCAACGACCTCGGTACGCTGCGTATGGCCGGCCTTGGTGTATGCCCGGCGGATGCGTTCTTTTATGTAAAGCAGGAAGTGGACCTGATAACGTTTGTCCGTGGCGGCGAGGGTGTTTTGCGCGAGGTGGCAGACCTGGTGCTGTCGGCCCGTGGTGAGATGGAGAAGATCCTCGGCGCCTGATCGTGTAACACTTCCCGGTATAGTTTTTTTAATACAAGTATTGATTCAGATAAAGACCTATGGAAAAATTTAAAGACGTTGTACAGGTAACCGATTCGATCAAGCTCGGTGCAGACCGTATGGTATTGTTCGGTGGTCCATGTGCGGCAGAGAGTTATGATATATGTATGGAAACCGGCAGCCATGTAAAGGCGCTGTGTGCCAAGCTGGGCATAGACTATGTCTTCAAGTCGTCGTTCGATAAAGCTAACCGCACATCGGCCGGATCGTACAGGGGGCCTTCCATAGAGGGTGGGTTGGAGATTCTTTCACGTGTAAAGAAGGATCTTCAGGTGCCCATCGTAACAGACGTTCACGAATCGTATCAATGCGAAGAGGCTGCCGTTGTGGTAGACGTTTTGCAGATCCCGGCATTTCTGTGCCGGCAAACGGATCTGCTGCGCGCAGCGGCCCGTACAGGCAAAGCTGTGAAGATCAAGAAAGGGCAGTTCATGGCCCCGGAAGATATGAAATATGCCGTTGACAAAGTACGCGAGGAAGGTAACAACAAAGTGTTTCTTACAGAACGCGGCGCCAGCTTCGGCTATCATACTTTGGTTGTGGATATGCGTTCGCTGCCGGTTATGCGTCAGTATACGCCTGTTATTTTCGACGTAACACACTCTGTGCAACAGCCGGGTGGAAAAGGTGGCTCATCGGGAGGTCAGCGCGAGTTTGCGCCGTTCCTGGCCCGCGCGGCTGCGGCTACCGGCGTGGATGGTTTCTTTATCGAAACACATCCCAATCCCGAAAAAGCTCTCAGCGATGGGCCCAATATGATCCCGCTGAAAGAGATGGAGAAATTCCTGACGATGCTCAAGCAATACTGGGACCTTGGCAAACAACAACAACTCTAGTCCGCTATGCTGTGCCTTCGGTTGCTGATGGGGGTATTGATTCTAACGGTATGCCTGCCGGCGGAAGCGCAGCTTTTTGCTTCGAAGCGCGTCGATGGTTTTGTTGTGCTCAACTCCGGCGACACGCTTTACGGACAAATGCGGAAATCGAGCTATGACCGTTACTTAAACCATGAAGTGAAATTCTGGTATAAGGACGGTCATAATCATAAATTCTTTCCCGCGGAGCTGAAGGCTTTCAGCGTCGAGGGGAAAGTGTACGAATCACAGTTGATCGAGCCGCGTACAGAGACGCGGAAGTTTTTGAAAGTTGTGGTCAGGGGCTATTGCACGTTGTATGAATATATGCAGACGGTGAACAAGGGTAAAGGCGGCGAGAAGGAAATGCTGCTGCAGTTCTTTGTGCAAAAAGAAAATGGCAGGCTGCATCGGATAGACTTTGAGAGTCTTAAGGAAGGGAATGACTTTTACTTTCGCGATAATAAGGAGCTTACGTATGATATCCGCGTCGGCCGCTACAAAGAAAGGCACATGCCCGAAATAGTGGCCCGCTACAATCGCGAGAGGACGATATGATTTGTTCTTTTTTGCGAAAGTATCCCTTCAAAATAAACCACACGACAACCAACTGATTGTTAGCTACACCGCACGCGATCCCGGTATCCTTTAATCCTAAAAATCCCGGTCCAGGTGTTGTAGTTTACGTTATTACTCCTACTTTTGTCCTAAATAGCCTACAGGTTTAGTGGACTTATTACTGGCACATATCGATCGCTGCTGTTGTTGCGCTACGGAAAGTATTTGCGTAGTGTTATTATTTTAGTGCGTCCCTTAAAAACCTTTCAGTTTTGAATCACATATACCCAATAAAGACCAAAGTCAGTAGAGAAGACCGTGAACGGTTGCTGAAGCAGCGTGCTCAGTTAATCTGGTTTACAGGGCTTTCCGGATCTGGAAAATCGACCCTGGCTGTACAGCTGGAAGCACAGTTGCATGCGGCCGGCTACAAGACCTATCTGCTGGATGGCGACAACGTTCGTTCGGGCCTGAACCGGGACCTGGATTTTACGGACGCGGGGCGCGTGGAGAATATCCGCCGCATCGGAGAGGTGTCGAAGCTGATGCTCGATGCGGGTGTGGTGGTGCTGTCGGCGTTTATATCGCCATTTGAGGCAGACCGTGAGCAGGTGAAGAGTATTGTGGGCGCGGAGCAGTATTGCGAGGTGTTTGTCGATGCGCCGCTGGAGGTTTGTGAGCAGCGCGATGTGAAAGGTTTGTATAAGAAGGCGAGAGGGGGCGAGGTAAAGAATTTTACAGGAATAGATTCTCCGTATGAGAGACCGCCGGCGCCTGATGTGCATATCGCTACGGATAAGCTTACGGTAGAGGAGGCGTTGCAAAAGCTGCTGGCGGTTGTGTTGGGGAAGATCGGGGTATAGGCTAGCCAGCTGGCTTTGTTGATTTTAATTTTTAATAGTTGAAAGAATGGATGTCTGCTGGAAGAGCAGATGTGATAATAAATGTAGTATGAACCACCACCAGTATTACTTAAGTCATTTGAAGGAGTTAGAGGCTGAGGCCATCTATGTTATCCGCGAGGTAGTAGCGCAGTTCGAGCGGCCGGCGTTGTTGTTTTCGGGCGGAAAGGACTCCATTGTTTTAGCTTACCTGTCGCGCAAGGCATTTTATCCTGCGCGTATTCCGTTTCCATTGGTGCATATCGACACCGGGCATAATTTTCCTGAGACTCTCGAGTATCGCGACTGGCTTGTACAGGAGCTGGGCGTTAAGCTTATTGTGGGCTCGGTACAGGAGAGTATCGATAAAGGACGGGCGAAGGAAGAGACTGGTTACGGGGCAAGCCGCAATGCGCTGCAGACAGTAACGTTGCTGGATACGATCGAGCAGCATAAATACGATGCAGCGATGGGCGGGGCACGTCGTGATGAAGAGAAGGCGAGGGCTAAGGAGCGCTTTTTCTCGCACCGCGACGAGTTCGGCCAGTGGGATCCGAAGAACCAGCGTCCTGAGCTCTGGAATTTGTTCAATGGCCGCAAGCACCAGGGTGAGCACTTCCGTGTGTTCCCTATTTCGAACTGGACGGAGATGGATGTTTGGCAATATATCCATGCCGAAAACATACCGATACCGAGCCTGTATTATGCGCACGAGCGCGAGATCATTTTGCGCGACGGCGCGATGCTCTCTACGTCGCCGTGGCTCAAGCTCAAGCCCGACGAGCTGCCGTTCCGTAAGACTGTGCGCTTCCGTACCTGTGGCGATATGCCGATAACGGGCGCGGTAGAGTCGGATGCGGATACAGTGGAGAAGATCATTGCCGAAGTAGCGGCGTCACGCAAGACCGAACGCGGTACACGTGCTGACGATAAACGCTCGGAGACGGCTATGGAAGACCGCAAGAAGAACGGCTATTTTTAACAGCACGAAACGACAAAGTTTCAAGCACCTAAATTGTATCGGTATGAACTCGCCTATAAATAATCAGCTTTTAAGATTTACAACTGCGGGCAGCGTTGACGACGGTAAAAGTACGCTCATCGGCCGCCTGCTGTATGACAGCAAATCTATATTCGAAGATCAGCTTGAAGCGGTAGAGGCTTCCAGCGCGCGGAAGGGTTTTGACTATGTCGATCTGTCGTTGCTGACGGATGGACTCAAGTCTGAACGTGAGCAGGGTATCACCATCGATGTAGCGTACCGCTACTTTGCCACGCCGAAACGCAAGTTCATTATTGCTGATACTCCGGGCCATATTCAGTATACGCGTAACATGGTTACCGGCGCCTCTACTGCTAACCTGGCGCTGATCCTTATCGATGCCCGTAAAGGCCTGGTGGAGCAGACGTATCGTCACTCTTTTATCGCATCGTTGCTCAAGATCCCGCACGTTATCGTTTGCGTGAACAAGATGGACCTTGTCGATTACAACGAGGATGCTTATCAGAAGATCGTGGAAGCCTATAAGGCCTTCTCCGCGAAACTGGAGGTTTCGGATATACAGTTTGTGCCGATCAGCGCGCTGGCTGGCGATAATGTGGTGAACCGCTCGGAGAACATGCCGTGGTACCAAGGCGCCACGCTGCTGCACATGCTGGAGTCGGTACACATCGAGAGTGACTATAATCACATCGACAGCCGTTTCCCTGTACAATACGTTGTGCGGCCTCAGTCGAAGGAGTACCACGACTTCCGCGGTTATGCGGGCCGTGTAGCTGGAGGGATATTCCGCCCCGGTGATGACGTGACCGTGCTGCCTTCGGGATTTCAGTCGAAAGTAAAGACCATCGAGTTTGGCGGTGAGCAACTGAGCGAGGCGTTTGCGCCGATGTCGGTTACGATCACGCTGGAGGATGATGTGGATATAAGCCGCGGCGATATTCTGGCCAAGCCGAATAACCAGCCTCAGGCCGAACAGGATATCGACGTGATGCTGTGCTGGATGAACCAGCGGCCGGTTAATCTCAATACGAAGTTCTACATACGCCATACCTCCCGCGAGGTGCGTGGTGTTCTGAAAGAGATCCAATACAAGCTGGACATCAATTCCCTGCATCGTGTGGAGAATGTCGATCAGCTTGTGATGAACGATATTGCCCGCGTGAAGCTTCGTACGGCACAACCACTGCTTATCGACAGCTACCGCAAGAACCGTATTACGGGCAGCCTGATCATCGTGGATGAAGGTACCAACGAAACCGTTGCCGCGGGGATGATCGTTTAGGCATGGATTACAAAGATCTTTTAGCGACAGCGCTCCGGGCCGCCGAAGAGGCCGTCCGTGTGATTCTGGAAGTATACGATTCAAACGATTTCCAAACCGAACATAAGGCGGATGATTCTCCCGTTACGATTGCCGATAAGCGTGCTAACGCTGTTATAGAAAAGCACCTGGCGGTTACTGGTTTGCCCGTACTGAGCGAGGAGGGCCGGAATGTGCCATACGCGGAGCGTAGTCAGTGGGAATATTTCTGGATGGTAGATCCGCTCGATGGCACCAAGGAGTTTCTGAAGCGCAACGGCGACTTTACGGTTAAC